>Ga0302308_10000013_pt1 | contig 174197 bp, 158 predicted proteins | sample III_Palsa_E3_3_FD_200531 | JGI IMG/M metagenome (GOLD analysis project Ga0302308, IMG submission 200531) | Peat permafrost microbial communities from Stordalen Mire near Abisko, Sweden - III_Palsa_E3_3 | ecosystem: Environmental > Terrestrial > Soil > Palsa > Peat permafrost | place: Sweden...
GTTCAGCTCCGAGCTCTCACTGCTCATCGGCCTCGGCGTGGGCATCGACTACGCCCTGTTCATCGTCACCCGCTACCGCCAGGGAATGCTGCGCGGACTGAGCAGCGAGGACGCGGTCGTGGAGGCGGTGGACACGTCCGGCCGGGCGGTGCTGTTCGCCGGAATGATCGTGTGCATCGCGCTGCTGGGAATGTTCGCACTCGGCGTCAGCTTCCTCTACGGCGTCGCGATCGCCGCCGCGATCGCGGTCTCGTTCACGGTCGTCGCGGCGCTGACGCTGCTGCCCGCGCTCCTCGGTTTCTTCGGCTCCCGCGTTCTGCGACGGCGCGAGCGGCGCAGACTAAGGGCACGGAACTTGACGATCACCGACGAATCGCCGGCGTGGGCACGCTGGGCCGGCTGGCTGAAGGCCCGTCCGGCGCCGTTCGCGGCGATCGCCGCGGGGGTGATGATCGTGCTCTCGATCCCGTTCTTCTCGATGCGGCTCGGGGCCTCCGACGCCGGCACCGACCCGTCGGGCTCGACTACGCGCAAAGCCTACGACCTGCTCGCCGAGGGCTTCGGCGCGGGCTACAACGGACCGCTTCAGCTCGTCGCCCAGGTCGACTCGGCAGCGCAGCGCGCGGCCTTCATCCGCGTCGAGCGTGCCGTCGCCGGGACTCACGGCGCGGTCGGATCGACCACCCCGGTCTTCCTTCCCGGCCACGACGGGCGGGCCGGAGTCGCGACCGCGGACGTCTATCCGAAAGGATCACCCCAGGCCGTCTCGACGTCCAATCTCCTGAGCACCGTGCGCGATCGCGTGGTGCCGGGCGCCGAGCGCGGTACCGGCGTGCACGTCCTCGTCGGTGGCGAGACGGCGATCTTCGACGACTTCGCGACCGTGCTGTCGAGAAAGCTGCCCTTCTTCATCGGAATCGTCGTGGTGCTGAGCTTCCTGCTGCTGACGGCGGTGTTCCGGAGCCTCGTGGTTCCGGCAATTGCCGCGCTGATGAACCTGCTCTCCGCCGGCGCGTCGTTCGGCGTCATCACGGCGGTATTCCAGAAGGGCTGGGGCGCCTCGCTGATCGGCATCGACAAGACGGGACCGATCGAGGCCTTCCTGCCGGTGCTCATGTTCGCGATCCTGTTCGGCCTCTCAATGGACTACGAGGTGTTTCTTGTCAGCCGAATCTACGAGGAGTGGCATCGCCGCGGCGACAACTCCGAGGCCGTCAGCCACGGACTCGCCGCCACCGGTCGCACGATCACCGCCGCCGCCGCGATCATGGTGCTCGTATTCGGCTCCTTCATCCTCGGCGGAAGCCGGATCATTGACCTGTTCGGCGTCGGGCTCGCGAGCGCGGTGTTCCTCGACGCGCTGATCGTCCGCTCGGTCCTCGTGCCCGCAGTCATGCTGCTGCTCGGCAAGGCGAACTGGTGGCTCCCACGCGGGCTCGAGCGACGCCTCCCGCACCTGGGGATCGAAGGCGATGGAGGGTCCGCGAGCGCGAGCGGCTCGGTCGGCGCTCGCGGCGAGGTCCCGCTGCCCGAGCCGGCCCCCAGCTGAGGCGCGGCGTCTGTGGCGTGGTTGCGGACGTGCGCGACCCAGATCGCCCATCCGCCGCCGGACACGAGCACGACGGGCGCGCGCTCGGGGAGATCAATCGCACGTCGTGCTTGGCCGCCAGGGGGCGCGTGCCGGAACCGCCGGTCGACGAGCGGGCGAACCGCGATCGCACGGCCGGGGCCGGCGATGCGGTCGACCTCGGCGCGGGACTCGGCCCAGGAGAGCAGGTGCATGTCGATGCCGGGGTGGGCCCACACTGCAGCCCAGCGGCCGTAGTGTGTCCCTCTCCTATGTCCGCACTGAGAATCACCACTCGCAGCCTTCCCGTCCGCTCGGGGAAGTGACCGCGGTCGGCGAATGAGTGTCCGGGCGACCGGCGTGCTGCTCGGTGTAGGCGCCGCGGGTACGTTCGAGGTCTCCTACGTGCTGCTCGCCGCGCAGGCACGGCAGGTGAGCACCGTTGCGCGGCCCGGTGTGTCGTTCCTTCGCCGCTTGGGGAGACGTCCCTGGTGGTTGGCAGCGATGGGACTGAATGGAGTGGCGTTCGTGCTCGAGCTCGCGGCGCTGCGGCTCGTATCGCTGGTGGTCGTGCAGCCGCTGCTGGCGCTCGGTCTCGTCGGACTCGCCGTCGGCGCTCGGGTCTTTCTCGGGGAGCACGTCGGTATGCGCCAATACGTGGGGGTGACGTTGGTCGCAGGCGGTGTCGTGATCGTGGTGGTCGGTGCCCCCGGGGGCACGGTGAACCTCCCGGTCGACGGGTGGAGTGCCGTCGCTGTCGCCGGTCTCGTGGTCGTTCTCGCGTCGCCGCAGTTCGGTCGCGCCACGTCCGCGTGGCGGCTCGTTGGCGCGGCGGCGGCGGGCGACACGCTCGTCGCGTTGGCCACCAACTCGGTCGCCGCCGCCTGGTCGCATCGTCTCCTCGTCGCCATCGGTGGCGTTCTCGCCGTCGCCGTCTGTGGACTGACGGCCGTGGCCTCTGAGTCCGCGGCCTTGCAGCGGTTGCCGGCCTCCCGCGTGGGGCCGATCGTCAGCGGCGTGCAAATCACGCTTCCCGTGCTGCTCGTGGGGCTGCTCGGCCGCCAAAGCTGGAGCTCGACGCCGGGCGGGGGCGCGGTCCTGGCGATCGGCGTGTTGGTCGTCGGCGGCGGGGCGTTCTGCCTGGGCCGCCCTGACGTGGGCGAGATGGTCGGCACGCACGGGCGCTCACGGCCCTGACGTGGGCGAGATGGTCGGCACGCACGGGCGCTCACGGTCCTGACGTGGGCGAGATGGTCGGCACGCATGGGCGCTCCCCGCGCGGCGCCCTCGCTCAGCTCATCCCTCGCTGGCCGCGAGACCGTAGTCCGGCTCGCCCCGGTGCAGGCGCGCGAGCAAGCCGTGCAGCACGGTACGCTCGCCGGCGTCCAGGTTCGCGAGGATCTCGTCCTCGACCGTCTGTAGAGCACGGTCGACCTCGCGCAGCGCGAGCTCGCCCTGGGGCGAGAGCTCGATGATCCCGCGCCGCCGGTCGCTCCGGTCGCGGTGGCGCACGACGAGGTCGCCGTCTTCGAGCTCGTTGAGCAGGCAGACCGTGCTACTCGCGTCCATGCACAGCCGGTCGGCGAGCGTCTGCTGCGCCGTGGGACCGTGACCGCGGAGATAACTCAACGCGACGACGTGGCGCTGGCGCAGACCGAGGGGCGTGAGCGTGAGCTCGAACCGCTGGCGCACAGCGCGCGCGACGCGGGCGATGAGCACCGTCGCGTGAGCCGGAATGGCGGGCGCCGACATCTCGCTTGGGGCGCTCATAGGAGGTCGGATAGTAGTCCCATCTAATATCATTTGGGTAAGAAGGACGTTTTGGTAGTCCACAAGCAACGGCGGGGACTCCGTGCTTCGCCGTACGCGAATAGGAGGGTGTGATGCGGTCTCCCAAGCACTTCGCTGCTGCACATTCGAGGTGGCGAGCCTCGCTCGTTCTCATCTTCACGGCGCTCGCGCTCGCCCTGCCCGCCGGTGCGTCGGCCGCGGCGTTCACCGCGCGGCTGCACGCGCCCAATCATTCGCCCACGGCGGGCAAGAAGTGGCCGATCACGGTCACCGCCACGCGCGGTCGGACCAAGCTCGGCGGCAGCGTTCGATACCAGTTCCTCTTCGGTGGCCAGGTCGTCAGCAGCCAGCCCGGGCACTCTTTCAGGCACGGCGTCTATCACGACAATCTGCTCTTTCCCGCCGACGCGGTTGGCGAGCCACTGACGCTGCGGGTCATCGTGAAGACGAAGTTTGGCACCGCAGATCTCAATTGGGCTGTCGAAGCTCGCCATTAGTCGATGGCCGGAGCGCGCGTTGTCGTTGACCACGTCTCGCGCGCCTATGGGCGAGCGCTCGTTCTCGATGACGTGAGCTTCGCCGTGGAGCCGGGCGAGCTCGTCGCGCTGACCGGCCCGTCCGGCTCGGGCAAGACGACACTGCTGCAGCTCATCGGCAGTCTCGATCGTCCCACGAGGGGCTCGATCCACGTCGACGATGTGTCGGTCGCTGAGCTCTCCCATCCGGTTGGGTTCCGGCGCGCGACCGTGGGATTCGTCTTCCAGCTCCACTACCTGCTGCCTGCTCTCAGCGCGCAGCAGAACGTCGAGCTGCCGCTCGTCGCGGCACGCATGCCACGACGCGAGCGCGCCGAGCGAGCGGCGGAGCTGCTGGCGGAGGTCGACCTCGCCGACCGCGCCCGCGCCTTACCCGCGGACCTATCCGGAGGTGAGCGCCAGCGCGTCGCCATCGCCCGCGCGCTCGCTGGGCATCCACGCCTCATCCTGGCCGACGAGCCCACGGGATCGCTGGACTCCACGGCCTCGCGCAAGGTGTGGGAGCTGCTCAGGTCCGTGCGTTTGCGCCGCGGGACGACGGTGCTCATCGCATCCCACGACGCCACCCTCGTGGAGCACGCGGATCGTGCCGTTCACCTCGTCGACGGTCGAATCGTCCCGCCGGTCGAGCGCCAGCTCGCGCCCGGACGAGTCGCGTGAACACACTTCTCCTCACGCTCAGCAGCCTGCGACATCGGCCCGGACGCACGCTCCTCACTGCGCTGGGCACCGCCCTGGGCATCGCCACCATCGTCGCACTCCTCGCCGTCGCCGGAGGCGCAAAGCAAAGCGCCGGTGAGTTCTTTCACCTCGGCGCGTCGGACCTCGGCCTGTTCCAGAAAGACGCCGCCGATCCGACAACCTCGGTCCTGCCCACGAGCCTGATCCCGGCACTGCGCCGCACCCGCGGCATCGCCGCCGCGACGGCGCTCGTGTTGCTCGTCGAGGATGTGAAAAAGGCGCCAGGTGCGATCGTCTTCGGAGCCGATCCGAACAGCTTCCTGACGCAGCGATTGGTGTTCACCAGCGGGCACATGTACCGCACTTCGCAAGAGATCGTGGTCGGCGACCAGTTAGCGAAGCAGCTGCACATCGCTCCGGGCGAGACCCTCGCGGTCGCTCACCGCAAGCTGCGTGTCGTCGGGATCTACCACATCGGGGTCGCCTACCAAGACGCGGGTGCCTTTATGCCGCTCGCCACAGCTCAGGCGATCAGCGGCCATATCGGGGAGACGACGACAATTCCGGTGAAGCTCGACTCAGGAACGGCGCAGGCCAGCGCGAAACGGATCATCACCCGGCGGTTCCCGGGGATTCTTGTCATCTCGGACGCAGAAGAGGCCACCCGGGCCGGCGTCAGCGGGCAGCTGATCTCCAACGCGGCACTCGTCATCGCCGTGCTCGCCCTCCTCATCGGAGGCATCGGCGTGATGAACACCATGCTGATGTCGGTGATCGAGCGCCGCTCAGAGTTCGCGTTGCTGTCGGCGGTTGGTTGGAGCGGCCCGCAGATCGCGGGCCGAGTCTTCACCGAAGGGATCGTCACGACCGTCATCGGAGCAGCGATCGGACTGCTCCTCGGAGTGCTCGGTGCGGGGCTGCTCGTCCACGCCCTCGGCGCGCAGGCGTTCGTCTCCCCCCAAGTGACGGCGTGGGATCTCGGGCGTGCACTGCTCGTCGGCGTGCTCATCGGCGTCCTCGGGGGCCTGTATCCCGCGTGGCGCGCAGCCCATGTCTCGCCCGCCCACGTGCTCGCTCAGCACTGAAGCCAATCGCCTCGCGGCGGCGCGGCCGCGGCCCCCCACTCCTGGGAGCCGGCCTCGGCCCGCGGCGCGCCGTCGCCGCCGGCTACTTGATGGCCTTCCCGGACGCCGAGACGACGTAGAAGCCGTTGTCGCCCTCGCCGTTGGTCTGACCGGCTGCCGAGTCGCCGTCGAACTCATACAGCGGGTGGCCGGCGTACGTCACCTGGTGGCTGCCGCCACGCTTGATCTCACCGAGCTTCGACGCCGAGATCCCCTTGCCTGCGCTCCGCTTGCCGCTCACGAGCAGCGGCGGCCAGACCTGGGCGCATTGGCCCGTGCAATTGCTCTTGTTCTTCCCGTCCTCGGAGAAGAGATAGAGCGTGCGGCCGCTGGCGCCGGCGACGAGGACCTTGCCGAGACTCGTCTTGCGCAGGGCCACCGTCGGCGCTTTCGCCGCGTGGGCGACCGGATCGACTGCGCTATGGGCGATCGAGGCGCCGGCTCCGACGCCGAGTAGCCCAGCCGGGATGGCAGCCGTCACGACGGCGGCGACAACGATTGAATGCTTGATGTGCACGTGCGGTCTCCTTTGGATGGCGGAAGGTGCTCTACGAAACATGAAGACGCGCTGCGGACAGGAAACCTTCCGCGTCCTCGTGTCACCGCCGCGGCGACTAGCGATGCCTGCTCGTAGCGCCGGGATCGTCCTCTACCGCCGCTCGGGCACAGTGGGACTCGAGGTTCTGCTCGTGCATCCCGGTGGTCCTCTGTGGGCGCGCCGGGACGCCGGAGTGTGGTCGATCCCGAAGGGCGAGTTCGCCGACGATGAGGATCCCGCGGCCGCCGCGCGGCGCGAGTTCGCTGAGGAGCTCGGCTCGCCCGCGCCGAAGGACCTCCCCGTCGACCTCGGCGAGGTGCGTCAGCGCGGCGGCAAGCGCGTCCGCGCCTGGGGGGCTCCCGGCAACCTCGACGCGAGCGCGATCCGAAGCAACACCTTCGCGCTCGAGTGGCCGCCGCGCTCGGGGCGCATCAGCGAATTCCCCGAGGTCGACCGCGCCCAATGGTTCACGCTCGCGCAGGCGGGCGAGCGAATCGTGGACGCGCAGCGCGCACTGCTCGAGCGCTTGGCCACGGCCCTGGGCATCGAGCCCGAGTCCTAACCGCGCGCCGGCGGCCCCCTCAACCGTTCGCGCCGCGCAAGGGGTGAGCTCGATCATGCATGAGGCGCGCGGGACCATCGCGCTGAGCTCGAGCGGCCGCTAGCCGTTTCGGTGCTTCGGACTCGCCCGCTTGCGGGCGAGTCCGAAGCATCGTTGCTGGTCGTCTGCTTCTGCCACGATCCAGTCCGCCTGCGGTTGGCGTGATATGAACCGGGTGAAGCCACGGTTTCCATCGAGATCGTCGACGACGAGAAAGCCTCCCGGACGGAGGGCGGCGAAAGCCCGCTCGCACTCAAACAAGACGTTGCGCGTGCTGTGACGGCTGTCGTGAACGAACAGATCGATCTCTCCAAGTTCCCTCAGCAGCGCCGGCAGTCGCCGGCGGCTCGAGCCGCGCACGTATGACCAGCTCGCGCGCAGGTCCCCCTCGCGCAGGTCCCCGGGCACGGCAACTCCGATCTCTGGGGTTCGAGCGCTGATCGTCAGGGGTGGGAGGTCGATGCTCCACAGATGCCCGGCCCCGTTGGCGAGCAGCGCCTCGAGCACGCCGCGGCTCGTGACGCCGTGCCCGACTCCGGTCTCCACGATGGTCGTGGCCGGGAGGTGCCGCGTCAGGCACCACGTGGCGCGCACGAGTCCCGGATCGCCGTCATCGTCACCCCCATAGTTTTGGCGTCCGACGCGCAGGCCACGGCGCGACATCGTCTCGACGATATCCGACCACAGCCGGCTGAATTCGCCGGCCAGCGGACACGGCCACGCCTCCCCGCACAGCTCGTGGAGCCGTTGCTCCCACCCGGCCTCGACACGGTAGGTACCCGGCGGTGGAGCAAGTGTGCCGCCATGGCGCGCGCGCTCGTATTGCGCCGCGAGCTTCTCCCTGGCTTTCTCGACACCCTCGAACGGATCGACGGCCGCCGCCCTCAGCGCGCGAGCGAGGTAGAGCTGGCGCCCCGGGCGCAGCGGATCTCGGTAGCCGGACACGGCCTGCCGCGCACGGAACCGCGGCTACGCGCTACTCGGCGAGCAGCGCCGTCAGCTTCGCCTGGGTGTTGGCCTCGGGCAAGGGGGTGTAGAGGATCAACCGCTGGTCTGGAGCTTCCTGGGGACCGAACACCGCGTGCTCGAACACCAGCGTTCCCGCGACCGGATGGCGAAGCTCCTTGCGACCGCCGCCGCCTCGGGCGACCTCGTGGCGCTTCCAACAGGTGCAGAACTCCGGGCTCGCCTTGCGCAGGGCGTGGATCAGCTCCTCGAACCCCGGATCGCCGAGGTGGCGCGCGCTGTCGGCGCGGAACTTGGCCACGCACAGACGCGCACTCTGCTCCCAGTCCGGAAACAGCTCGCGGCGAGAGGGATCCATGAAGGTCAGCCACACGTGGTTGCGTGCCGCCCGAGGAACGCTGCCGAGGTCGCCGAACAGGGCGCTCGTGGCAGGGTTCCAGGCGAGGTAGTCCCAGCGCCGGCCGAGGACGAACGCGGGGTTGGGCCCCAGGTTCTGAAGGATTCGGCGCAGGGTGGCGGAGACCCGTTCGGCCGGCGATGAGCACGGCGGCGCTTCCTCGCCGCGGCCCAGCAGGATCAGGTGCACCCGCTCGGCCGGGCTGAGGCGCAGCGCGCGCGCGATCGCCTCGAGCACCTCCAGCGAGGCTCGCACGTCGCGGCCCTGTTCGAGCCACGTATACCAGGTCGAACCAACACCGGCGAGCTGGGCGACCTCCTCGCGACGGAGTCCCGGGGTCCGACGGCGGCCGCCATCGGGCAGTCCCACCTCGCCGGGCTGGAGGCTCGCGCGGCGCTTGCGCAGGAAGTCGGCGAGCTCGGCGCGGCGCCGGTCGCCATTGGCGTTGACAGGCGTCCCGTTGGCGCGAGCTCCGTTCGCGGCGTGGCCGTTGGAAGCGATTGTGGGTGTTGCTGTTAGTACCAGGATAAACCCCTCTCTTGTACCTGCATCCGGATCATCGCACACTATCTTCGTGAACGCAATCAGAAGTCTCCCACTCCCCCGGCGGCGCTCGATTTCCTCCCCGAACCTGCTGCTGTTGGTCGTCTGCCTCGCGCAGTTCATGGTCATCCTCGACGTCTCGATCGTCAACGTCGCGCTGCCGTCGATGCGCGTCGGCCTGCACTTCTCGCAGACCGGTCTGCAATGGGTGGTCAACGCGTACACGCTGACCTTCGCCGGCTTCCTGATGCTCGGTGGACGCGCGGCCGACCTGCTCGGCCGGCGGCGCGTCTTCCTCGCCGGTACCGCGCTCTTCGCTCTGACTTCGCTTGCGTGCGCGATCGCGTCGTCGCGCGGGTTGCTGATCGCCGCGCGGGGGCTGCAGGGGCTCGGCGGTGCGGTGATCTCGCCCGCGAGCCTGTCGATCATCACGAGCTCATTGCCCGAGGGCGCACAGCGCAATCGCGGGCTCGGCGCCTGGGCGGCGATGGGCGGGCTCGGCGCCGCGTCCGGGGCCCTGCTCGGCGGCCTGCTCACGCAGGTGTTCGGATGGCCCGCGATCTTCCTGATCAACGTGCCCGTGGGCGCCGCGGTCGTCATCCTGGGCGCGAGGATCCTCGTCGAAGGGCGCCGGGAGGACATCGACCGCCACTTCGACGTCGCCGGGGCTCTGCTCGTCACCGTCGGGCTCGTCGGCGTGACGTTCGGCATTGTCCGCAGCGAGGCGTTCGGGTTGGGCTCGGCGCAGGTCCTCGTCCCGTTCGCGGCGGGCGCCGTCCTGCTGGCGCTGTTCGTGCTCGTCGAGGCACGCTTCGCCCGCGTCCCGCTGGTCCCCATCTCGATCTTCCGGCTGCGGGCCCTGCGGGCGGCGAACCTGATCGTCGTGCTGATGTATGCGGCGCTGTTCTCGATGTGGTTCTTCCTCACGCTCTACCTGCAGCAGGTCCTGCACTACGACGCGCTCGGCGCGGGGGTGGCGTTCCTACCGCTGACGCTCGGTGTCGTGGCCGGATCGACGCTCGCGCCGAGGATGATCGCCCGCTCGAGCGTGCGGGTGGTCCTCACCGGCGGGATGCTGTCCGCGAGCACCGGCCTGGTGCTGCTGACCGGCGTTCGCCCCCGTGGCTCGTATCTGCTCGAGGTCCTTCCTGGCGGTCTCTTCGCCACGGTCGGAATGGGGACTTCGCTCGTGGCGGCGACGATCGCCGCGGTCCAGGGTGTGCCGGGAACGCAGAGCGGTCTGGCATCCGGCCTCCTCAACACCTCGCGGCTGATGGGCGGGGCCCTCGGCCTCGCGATCCTCGGCACGATCGCCGACTCCTACAGCAGGCACGAGCTACGCGCCGCGGTGCCGACGCTCACCGCGCTCAGCGACGGCTACCAGCTCGCGTTCGGGGTGGGAGCGCTGTTCTGCCTCATGGGCGCCGCCGCCGCCTTCTCGCTGCTCCGCAAGCGGCGCACGGTGCCGGATGCGATCGTCGACTCGGGATCGGAGGATGTCGAGGCGATCGAGGCGATCGAGGCGGTCGAGCCGGTCGAGGCGCTCGCGGCCTGAGCGCGGTGGTGATCGACCTGGCGATCACCTATGGTTGCCGCCTCGATGAGGCGCGCGACCGGGCTGCTCGTGGGACTGCTGGCAGTGCTTGCCGGCCTGGCGTCGGCTGGCGGGGCGTCCGCGAGCGGGGGCGCGATCGCCTACGTCACGGGGAGCGCGACGAGCGTTCCCTCCGTCTCAGTCGCCGACGGGAGTGGCGGCCAGGCGCGCACGCTCGGCAAGGGCACCGGCCCGCTGCTCTCCCCGAACGGCCTGACCGTCGCGGCGAGCAACCTCGCCTCGCGCGGGCACGCGTTGATCCTGTACCCCGCGGACGGGGAAGCTCCAGCCGCCTACTTCAACATCACCCAGGTGAGCGCCGTCGCACTCGCGTGGTCGCCCGACTCGCGCTACCTCGCGGTCGCGCTCAACGGCAACAACGGCCCCAGCCTCTCGGGCTTTGGGCTCGCGATCATCGATACCGCGACCGGCACCGAGCAGCTGGTGGCCAAGGGCCTGATCGACGGCGCGAGCTTCGCTCCCGGAGCCTCGGACACGCTCGTGTACGCGCGCGCCACTTCGCAGAGTGCAACGGCGGCGACGAACATCTTCACCGTGGCGGCCACCGGCACCGGGACGAAGCAGATCACGACCGACGGCCGCAGCGCCAACCCGGTCTGGGGCCAGCGCGGGATCGCGTTCGATCACGAGAAGCTCCGCAAGGGCGTCGCCCCGCTCGACCAGATCTGGTTGATGCAGTCAGACGGGAGCCACCGCAAGCAGATCACCCACACGCACGTGGATCTCCTCGTGCAAGGTCTCGTGCCGCTCGCGTTCTCGGCGGACGGCACCCGCCTGGCGGCCGAGTTCGAGGGCGAGGACACGAGCATCGGCTACAGCGTCTCGATCCTGACCGGACACGCGACACAGCTCAAGGTGGGTAACGAGGCGGTCAGCGCGTGGGGGATCTCTCGCAGCGGGCGCTCGGTGTTGATCTCCGTGGGCGGATTCGAGCAGCCGTCGAGCCACGGCCAGATCGAGCGGATCCCCTTCTCGGGCGGCCACCCAACCCGCCTGATCCCCCACGGCGACTTCCCCAGCTGGAACCTGTAGCGCGCACCCGCGCTCAGCGAGTGATCCACGCCGACGCGGCGAGCTCGCGCGCCGTCGCCTCGGTCACGACGAGGGCGTGGCGAACCGTCGTGTAGTCGAGGTTCTCGGGCGTGTCCGTCATCTGGTGGTAGTTCGACAGCGCCTTGTAGCGGTCCATCGACGCGAGCGTCGCCGTTGGGTAGCCGGCTCGACTGGGGATCACGGCGTCGGTCGAATTGCGTGCGCGCATGCCCCGGCGCAACGGTGCGTCGGCTCGATCGGCGGCGCGGGCAACGAGGTCGCGGAAGCTGCGGTCGTGGTAGTCCTCCATCACCACGGGCCCCTCGCCCTCGAGCAGCACGAGCTCCGGCGAGCCGACGGACTCGATGTTCAAGAACCAGGTCCGCTCCCGGTCAAGTGCGGGGAAGTGCCGCTCAGCGAAGCCGTAGATCCCTCCCTGGATCACCTCCTCGGCGCCGCACGAGACGAGCAGGACGTGGAGTCCCTCGACCGGTTGTGCCCGCAACCGCTCGGCGAGCGCGACGAGCACGGCGACGGCACTGAGGTTGTCGTTCGCGCCGGGGACGATCGGGCTGCGGGCGATGTCGGCGAACACGGCGCTCGCGAGCAGGCAGCCGGCCAGGCCGGCGCGGAGCAGCCCGCGCTTGCCATGGGCGGCGCCGAGCGCGACCGCCGTCGGTGCGCTCAGCACGGCCCACCACAGCGGGACGGAGGTGTCGATCCGCTCGAGGATGCCCGGGAAGTGCTCGCCGAACCACACCTGCGCGCGCTCATCGAAGATGCGTCCGGTGTGGGCGGCGTCGTGATGGGCGAGCACGACGAGCGTACGGTTGGCGTCGAGATCGCCAGCGCGCGCGACCACGTTCCAGGTGGTCTTCGGCCGCGTGGTCGCGCGGCGTACGAGACGCGGGCCGTTCGAGATGTCATCGGCGATCGCGACGCCGACCACGGCTGCGGTGGCCGCCGCCGGTTTGCGCAGTGCTCGCACCAGCCCGGCCACACCGGCCACCGCGCCGGCGCCCGCGAGGCCGCCGATCAGGGCCGCGTAGCCGTCGAGGAAACGCTCCTCCTCGACCGCCGCCACCCAGCCGGCCTGAGACAGTCGAGCGGCGATCGAGCGGGCGGCTTGCTCTTCGCCGGGCGAGCCCGCCAACCGTTCGAGTGGGGCCAGCGCCTCCACGACCTCGCGCAGCGTCTGCGACTCTGCCGTCCTTGTCGGATCCCCTGTCGAGGGTGCCGTTTCAGGCATCGCTGCAATATAGGCTCCTGCTTGGGACGGCCCCTGGGCGCGTGGCCCGTGAGGCGCGCTCGGGTTGACCGGGACGGCGGCAGGGGAACGTTCACGCGGCGGTGCGTTCGGCCTTCGGGTAACCCGTGCAATATCTCCATTAGAGGGGCACTTAGGCAGGTATAGGGATAGCGTGACGGGTGTCGTAGGACGTGTCTGGCCGGCAGGGGCGGGCACGATTGGACGTCGCGAAATTGCCCCTGGGGAGTAATGCCGCTCTACAAAAGTGCCGGTGTGCCGGACAAAATGGTGGGTGAAGCCGGCGACTCGCCGCACATCGCCAGGCGTCTCCGCGGCGTCCGCCGCACTGCCGCCATCGCGATTGGACGGCACGCCGACCTCGCCTCGAGCAACGGCCGCGTTCACGCGAGCTCCCGCCGGCGCTCGGAGCGCGATCGCTGCCTCGTAATAGTCCAGCCGAGTTCCTTCGACCAAGCGTGCAGAGCTCTCGGCCCTGACGAGGGAGCGGTCGAGATCATGCGCTCCGTAGGTCAGGAGCCGCTCCCGCTTTCGACGCTGCTCGGTGGGGGCCTCCGCGACGTCGTCGAGGCCCACGGAGCTCGTCGCGTGCTGATCGCGCCGAGCGGGCGAGCTGTCGACGAGCAGGTGCTCGAGCTGACGGTCGACGCCGCGCTCGAGACGGCGACCGTGTCGGTGCCGAGCCTTGGGTTGACACGATCAGCCCGGCTGACCAAGCGCTGCTTGGATCTCGTGATCGCTGCCGTGGCCATCGTGCTCTTCGCACCGCTTCTGTGCCTGATCGCGACGCTCGTCAAGCTCGGCTCACCCGGGCCCATGCTCTTCAGCCAAACCCGCGTGGGACGCGGGGGACGCACGTTCCAGATGCTCAAGTTCCGGACCATGGTCCAGGACGCCGAGGCCCGGAAGCGCGGGCTCGTGGAGTTGAACGAGCGCCGCGGACTGTTCAAGATCCGCGAGGACCCGCGGGTTACGTCGATTGGTCGCTGGCTGCGCCAGACCAACCTCGACGAGTTGCCCCAGCTCGTGAACGTCCTGCGCGGAGAGATGAGCCTCGTCGGTCCCCGACCGCTGGTGCCCGACGAGGATGCCGGTATCCGTGGCTGGCGGCGCCGCCGGCTCGACGTCTCGCCGGGAATGACCGGATGTTGGCAGGTGCTCGGCGCAGCGCGGGTGTCGCTCGAGGAGATGGTCGTGATCGACTACCTCTATATCGCGAACTGGTCGCTGTGGAGAGATGTCAAGTGCATGCTCTCGACCGCACCCTCGGTGATTCTCCGTCGCGGCACCTGAAGGCGAGCCCTAAACGAGTCGCTCAGGCGACGATCGGGACGTGGCCCGGCTGCTGCGTGACGCGCGTCAGCCAGGCGACGATCGCGGGGAAGCGCTCGAGGTCGAATCCGGCCTCGTCCGCGACGTGGGTGTACGCGTAGAGCGCGATGTCGGCGATCGTGTAGCGCTCGGCGACCAGGAAGCGCCGGCCCTGGAGGTGGCGCTCGAGCGCCGCAAGCGCCGCATCGCCGCCGCGGCGCTTCGCCTCGAGCTCGTGTGGCGAGGGGGTGATGTGCCCGACGTGGAGCCAGAAGCGAAGAACCGCGATGTACGGCTCGTGGCTGTACTGCTCGAAGAACTGCCACTGCAGCACCTGTGCTCGTTCGAACCGGTCGTCCGGCAGGTAGGGAGTGCCCTCGGCGAGATGGAAGGTGATCGCGTTCGACTCGCCGAGCGAGCGCCCGTCGTCGAAGACGAGCGTCGGAACCCGCAGGCCCGGGTTGAGTCCACCGAGGATCTCCGGTCGGTTCGAGCGGTCGATCACGTCGAGCTCACGGCGCTCGTAGTCAACACCGAGGTGGGCGAGCAAGAGCCTGACCTTGTAGCAGTTGCCGGAGACCTGGGAGTCGTAGAGGAGCACAGACGAAATGATGGCCGATCGGCGCGGTCGGGTGGGGGCGTGGGCGGGCGAGCGTCATCGGGCCCTGTTTGACAAAAGACAGATCACGATATATCTTGATAGCACGATGACAAACTCTAGAGAGGAGAACCACATGACATCGTTCAATCCCACTTACGATGCGCCTTGGGGGCGGGGCAAGACCGCGCCTCCGGGCGCAGGCAAGACCGCGCCTTGGCGCGCGGGCAGAACCGCGCCTCGCGGCGCGGGCAAGCGACACGGCAGGTCCGGCGGGCCCCGCTCATGGCAGGCCGTGCTCACCTCCCATCACCGTGGCGGTCGGCACGGATTCAGCGACCGCGGTGAGTCCGGCGGCTTCGGCGGACCCGGTCCCGGGTTCGGCGGTCCGTTTGGGCCCGGTCCCCGCGGACCGTTCGGCCGCGGCGGTGGCGGTCGCGGAGGCCGGCGGGCGCGACGCGGTGATATCCGGCTCGCCTCGCTGCTGCTGCTGGCGCAGGAGCCGCGAAACGGCTACGCAATCATGCAGGAGCTCGAGCAGCGATCGGGCGGAGCCTGGCGGCCCAGCCCAGGGTCGGTCTACCCGGCGCTCGCGCAGCTCGAGGACGAGGGCCTGATCCGTTCGCGCGAGGAGGACGGCGGCCGGGTGTTCGAACTCACCGACGCCGGTCGCGCACAGCTCGCCGAGCGTGCAGAGGACGCCCCGGCGCCCTGGGACACGGTCGGCCAGGGCGTTCCCGACGAGGCTCGCGCCCTGTTCGGACAGATGCGCCAGCTTGGCGGAGCCGTGATCCAGGTGGCACAGTCCGGCAGCACCGAACAGGCCAAGAAGGCCGTCGAGGTGCTCGACCAGGCGCGTCGCTCGGTGTATCGGATCCTCGCCGACGGCGACACGACCGAAGGCCCCAAAGCCTAGATTGTGGCCGCTGCGCCGGGCGCCGCGGAAGCGGCGTCCGGCGCTTCGTGACGCCTCGGTCGGCCCTTCGCAACGTTTCGGCTGTCCCTTTCCGCCACGCCTCGGCCGTTCCTTTCCACGTCCCCCCGGACGTCCCGTCAGTGGTAAAGGTACTAATGTTGATTGATATAGTGGAGAATACGGGCTAATCTGGACCGGGGAACGGTCTGGAGAGGACTGGTTTGGAGCGAGATACCTGACCGGTCACATCACCCGGGACGGTCACGCAAGTAGCTCATTATGCAAGTCGACGTTCATCAGCACATCTGGACCCAGCAACTGCTCGACGCCCTCGCGGCGCGTGATGCGGTTCCGTTCGTGCGGCGGGCGAATGGCCTGACGGTTGTCCACTGCGCGGGGGAGAGCCCGTACGTCGTCGACACCGCCACCGAGGCTCCCGTCCGCCGGGCGAGGCTCGTGCACGACGACGGTCTCGACATCGCGGCGATCGCCCTGTCGAGTCCGATCGGCGTCGAGGCGCTCCCTCGCGATGAGGCGTCGGAGCTAATCGCTGCATATCTCGTTGGCGTCTCGACCTTGCCCGAGGAGTTCCTCGCCTGGGGTCCCGTCGCGCTCGACGGGCTCGACCCCGATGACGTCGATCGGCTGCTCGGCCGCGGCTGCGTCGGGATCTCGCTCCCGGCGCCGGCGTTGGCAGGGCGGGACGCGCTGTCCGCGTCGTCGGGAGTGCTGGCGCGCGCAGCCGCGCGACGGATGCCGGTGTTCATCCACCCGGGCTCAGTTGGAGGTAACCGGACCGAAGGCGTGAACCTCAACGAGCCGCTGTGGTGGTGCGCCCTGACGGACTACGTGGCCCAGATGCAGGCGGCGTGGCTCACCTTCGCTGCGCTCGGGCGAGCTGAGCATCCGGAGCTCGTGGTGCTGTTCGCGATGCTCGCCGGGGGTGCCCCGCTGCTCAGCGAGCGCCTCGGTGCACGCGGCGGACCGCCGATCGACCTGCGCGACCCGCTCGTCTTCTACGACACCTCGAGCTACGGACCGGTGGCGGTCGAGGCGATGGCCCGGCGGGTTGGGGCGGGCCAGCTGGTCTACGGCTCGGACCGCCCGGTCGTGGAACCGATGGCAACGGGACGCGAGGCGATGCTGGCGGAGAACGGGGCGCGCCTGATCGAGCGCCGGGGGGCGTGGGCATGAGCCTGAGCCATGAGCAGCTCGAGCGTTTCGCCGCCGGGCTGGCGGCGACGCCGGAACGCTGGTGCCACCTGGTGCGCCACTCGAACGATGCGCGCATGTATGAGCTGATCTGGTCAGACGAGGAGGTCAATGCCTGGGTGATCTGCTGGCAGGAGGACAGCGATACCGGCTATCACGACCACGACGAGTCATCGGGTGGGATCGCGGTGATCTCGGGGTGCGTGCGCGAGGAGCGCCTGGTCATCGGTGCCGAGCCGCGAGTCCGCCACGTTGGACCAGGCGAGACCTTCACCGTGCCGTCAACCGCGATCCATCGCGTGCTCCACGACGGCGGCGAGCCGGCGGTGACGATCCATGCCTACTCGCCGCCGCTGACGCGTATGGGCGCGTACACGGTTGGGCCGGACGGCGAGCTCGAGCGGGAGTCGCTGCCCTCGGAGATCGAGCTCCAGGGACAGGTGGCGAGCGCCTGAGGCCCCGCTGCGCCGGCGCGGGACGGACTAGGATTCCGTCCCTCTGTGCGCGCCGACGGCTACGACTTCGACTGGATCGTGATCGGCTCCGGCTTCGGCGGCAGCGTCGCGGCCCTGCGCCTCGCCGAGCGCGGATATCGCGTTGCCGTGCTCGAGTGCGGCCGACGGTTCGAGGACGACGACTTCGCCGACACGACCTGGCAGGTCCGTCGCTATTACTGGATGCCGAAACTGGGGATGAAGGGCATCATGCGGATGACGATGTTCAAGGACATCTTCATCGCTTCGGGGTGCGGCGTCGGCGGCGGCTCGCTCGGCTACGCGAACACGCTCTACCGCGGGCGTCCCGTCTTCTACGCCGATCCGCAGTGGGCGGGGCTGGCCGACTGGGAGTCGGAGCTGAAGCCGGCGTATGACGAGGCCGAGCGAATGCTCGGCGTGACGACCTACGACGAGGACACGGCGGCGGACCTCCTGCTCAGGCGGTACGCGGAGGAGAACGGCTTCGGCGACACCTACGCGAAGACGCGCGTCGGCGTCTATCTGGGTGAGCCCGGGAAGCGGGTCGCCGACCCGTTCTTCGGCGGCGTCGGTCCCGAGCGGACGGGGTGCGTGCGCTGCGGCTCGTGCATGGTTGGCTGCCGACACGGGGCGAAGAACACGCTCGTCAAGAACTACCTGTGGTTCGCCGAGCGTCTCGGAGTCCGGATCTTCCCGGAGCGCACCGCGATCGATGTCCGACCGATCGGCGCGCGCGACGGTTCCGAGGGCTACACCGTGACGCACGAGCAATCGGGTGCCTGGGCGCGACGCGACAAGCAGCGGCTGACGGCGCGCGGTGTCGTTCTCGCCGCGGGCCCCCTGGGCACCAACAGGCTGCTCTTCCGGTGCAAGCTTGCGGGCTCGTTGCCGAATATCTCTGACCGTCTTGGTCACCTGGTGCGCACCAACAGCGAGTCGATCCTCGCCGTGACGGCCCCCGACGACGCCGACGACTTCACCCGCGGCGTGGCGATCACCTCGAGCATCTACCCCGACCCGGACACCCACGTCGAGCCGGTCACCTACGGTCGCAACGGCGACTCGCAGTCGCTCCTGTTCACGCTGATGACCGAGGCAGGCCGCCGAGGCACGCAGCCCTTGCACTTCGTGGCAAACGTCGCGCGCCACCCCGGCGCGGCGTGGCGCGCCACGCGCGTACGCAATTGGTCCCGTCGCACGGTCATCCTGCTCGTCATGCAGACGCTCGACAACTCGATGAGCCTGCGCGTGAAGCGCAGGCTGCCGAACGGCAACGTCACGCTCACGACCGCGGTCGACCCCGAGAACCCCATCCCGGACAAGATCCCGGCCGCCTACCGCCTCGCCGAATGGATGCAGGCCGAGCTCGGGGGCACCGCCCAGGCGGGACTCACCGAAGCGATGATGTCCATCCCGACGACTGCGCACATCCTCGGCGGCGCCGTCATCGGCGCCTCGAGCGACGAGGGCGTGATCGACTCCGAGCAGCGTGTCTTCGGTTACCGGAACCTGCTCGTCTGCGACGGCTCGGCGATCCCGGCCAACGTGGGCGTGAATCCGAGCCTGACGATCACCGCGCTGGCCGAGCGCGCGATCGGCCGGATCCCGGTGAAATCGGCCGTGGCACAGCACACCGGCGCGGCGGCCTGATCAGGTCGGGGCGCGGCTGAGCGTCGTGGGCCGCGGCGCCTCCTGGGTCAGAGCCTCCCTGACCGCGCGATGGTAGTCAGGGAGCTCGAGCAGGAACGAGTCGTGGCCCCACGGTGAGCCGATCTCGACGTGCTCGACGGCGACGCCACCCGTGCGCAGGACGTCCGCGATGTGGCGCGAGTGGGCGGAGCCGAAGCGCCAATCGCTGTCGAACGAGATCGCTCGCACCAGCGTGGTGACGCTCCCAAGGTCCAGTGACGGGTCGCCGAAGGGATCGAAGTAGTCCATCACTCGCGACAGGTAGAGATAGCTGAGCGCGTCAAACCGTCGGAGGAACGTCTGCGCTTGATGGCGCAGGTAGCGCTCGACCTCGAAGTCGACCTCGAAGGTCATCGTCTTGGACTCGGGCTCGTGGCGCCGCCGGTCGAACTTGCGCCGCATCGACTCCTCCGACAAGTATGTGATGTGAGCCATCATCCGTGCCACCGAGAGCCCGGTCTCCGGTCGCCGACTCGTGGTGAGGTACTCGCCATCACGGAAGTCGGGGTCGTTCATGATCGCGCTCCGCGCCACAGCCGAGAACGCGATGTTCTGAGCGCTCAGGCGCGCGCTGGCGCAGATCATGACGGCACGCCCCACCTCCCCGGGCTGGTCGAGCGCCCACTGCAGGGCTTGCATCCCGCCGAGCGAGCCGCCGATCGCGGCGTGCGCGCGGCGGATGCCCAGGTAGCCGAGGAGAGCGCGCTGAACGGTGACCAAATCTCGCACCGTGAACAGCGGGAAGCGCATTCCGTACGGGCGCCCCGCGTCGGGATCCGGTGACGAGGGTCCGGTGCTCCCGTTGCAGCCGCCGAGCAGGTTCGCCGAGACGACGAAGAAGCGTTCTGTGTCGATCGGACGGCCCCGGCCGATCATCGAGTCCCACCAGCCGCGGCGACGCGGGTCGCCGTGGTGCCCGGCGGCGTGGGCGTCGCCGGTCAGGGCGTGGCAAACGACGATCGCATTCGACGCCTCCTCGTCGAGCCGGCCGTACGTCTCATATGCGACCTGCACCGGGCCGATCGTGGCCCCAGACTCGAGCACGAGCGGGTCGTCACGGGAGAACGTGACGACCCGCTGCGTCTCGACGCGGCCGAGGCCGCCTGAGTTCATACGATCGCGGGCGCTCGTGTGGCGGCGAGCGCCTGGTCGATGTCTTCGACGATGTCGTCGATGTGCTCGATGCCCACGGACAACCGGACCGTCTCCTGGGTGACGCCCGCTGCCTCCAGCTCCTCGGCGTTGAGCTGCGAGTGCGTCGTCGACGCGTTGTGGATGGCCAGCGACTTGGCGTCGCCGATGTTCGCGAGATGGCTGAACAGCTTCAGATGCTCGATGAACGTGCGGCCCGCCGCGGCGCCGCCCTTGACCCCGAAGGTCACGAGCGAACCGTAGCCTCCCTTGAGGACGCGGTCGGCGACCTCGCGGTAGGGGCTCGAGTCGAGGCCGGGGTAGTACACCCAGGCAACGTCGGGATGGTGCTCGAGGTGCCGCGCTACCGCGAGACCGTTGTCGTTGTGTCGCTCCATCCGCAGCGGCAGTGTCTCGATCCCCTGCAGGAACAGGAACGCGTTGAACGGCGACAGCGCCGCGCCGGTGTTGCGGAGCAGGACCGTCCGCGCACGCCCGACGTAGGCCGCCGGTCCGAGGGCGTCGCTCCAGACGACGCCGTGATAGGACGGATCGGGCTGCGTCAGGCCCGGGAAGCGCTCGGCGTGGGCCGGCCAGTCGAAGTTGCCGCTGTCGACGATCGCGCCGCCGATCGAGGTCCCGTGACCGCCGATGTACTTCGTCAGCGAATGGACGGAGACGTCCGCGCCCTGTTCGAACACACGCGCGCCGATTGGCGTCGGCACGGTGTTGTCGAGCACGAGCGGGACGCCTTGCGCGTGGGCGGCGCTTGCCCATGCCGGCACGTCGAGCACGTTCAAGCGCGGGTTGCCGACCGTCTCGCCGAACACGAGTCGGGTGTGGTCGTCCGCCAGCCGGGCAACGGCGTCGGGGTCATCGGCGTCGGCCCAGCGCACCTCGATCCCGTACTGGGGAAGCGTGTGGGCGAACAGGTTGTATGTGCCCCCGTAGAGCTGGGAGACGGAGATGATGTTGTCGCCCGCCCGTGCGACGTTGAGCACCGAGTAGGTGACCGCGGCCTGGCCCGACGCCGTGACCAGCGTCGCGATGCCTCCCTCGAGCGCGGCGAGCCGCTCCTCGAGCACAGCCCAGGTCGGATTCATGATCCGCGAGTAGATGTTGCCCGGCACCTTCAGCGCGAACAGATCTGCTGCGTGCTGGGTGTCGTCGAAGACGTAGGACGACGTCTGGTAGATCGGGACCGCGCGGGCATTGGTGGCGGTGTCCGGCGCCTGGCCGCCGTGCAGCGCCAGGGTCTCGGGTCGGAAAGTCTCGCTCATGTTGCCTTCCTGTGGTGGTGGTCGGCAGAGCCAAGCGCGCGAGGACCGGTTCCTCATGCCGCGCCTGCTCCAATATTACGTAAATCCTATAGAGATTACTGAAATAGGAAAGGTCGGGGGGCCGCGTCATTGACGTGCGATCCTAATGCCGCTTGGCGACCTCGAGGGCCGCCACGTCCGACTGTGGCCGGCCGCGCGCCTCGCCCCTGGCCCGAGCCCGCCCGTGCTCGGGCGGTGCACGCGGGCCCGCCCCGCCCCCGCGTGCGATCATCCGAGCATCGATCCGCATGCGATCACGACCCTCGAGCAGCTGAGAGAGATCTACCCCGAGCCGGCAGAGCGCGCCATCCGTAAGGAGCTCGACCGGCTCGACGATCATTGCCGCGACTTCGTCGCCCGGTGCCCGTTCGTCCTGCTGGCGAGCGCGAATGCGCGCGGAGAGTGCGATGTATCGCCGAGGGGCGGGCCGGCCGGATTCGCCCGCGTGCTCGATGATCACCGCCTGGTGATCCCCGACGCCACGGGCAACCGCAGGCTCGACTCGCTGCAGAACATCCTCGAGAACCCGCGCGTCGGCCTCCTCTTCCTGATTCCCGGACTCGGTGAAACGCTGCGCGTCAACGGCCGGGTGCAGCTGACTCGCGACTCGGCGCTGCTCGAGGGGACGGCGACGGGCGGGCGTGCGGCGAAGCTCGCGTTGATCGTGACCGTCGATCAGGCCTACCTGCACTGCGCGAAATGCATCCTCCGTGCGCACCTCTGGGACACCGAGACCTGGGAGGCCGAGGATCAGCTCCCTCCGCGGCCGCGATCCTCAGCGACCACATCGGGATCGGCGACGTCGCTGCGTCGGCGGCGGCGCTCGCCGACAGCTACACGAACCGGATCTGAGCAGCGGCCCGCCACAGCGCCGCACGAGGGACAGGCCCCGCCGGTATGCAGCGCGTTTATACCGACGGTGTCAGCTCTTATTTGACTTGGTCGCGGTGAACCGAGAGTCTGTAGTTTTGGGCAACGCAACGGGGACGGGGTGCGCAATGACGTCGTTCAGTGGTGCCAGGCTGTGGCGCTCCTCTCCAGCGCCGCGATGCTCTGACGTCGGAGCGCATGCATCGCTCGCCGTCAACCAACCGATCGCCACGTGGATCCCGAGCGCCTCGGCCAGTGACAAGCGTGCTCAGCCGGCACGGGACCGCCACCGTCGAGCACACCACGTGACGGTGGCCGCGCGAGATCGACGAACCCGGTGACCTGCCGGCCCCGGAGGACGAGCAGTTCGCGACACGGAAGCAGACAGCGTGTAAGAAAGGGACGGATGATGACCGAGAGAAATATGAGGATGGGACTGGTCGGCCGCGCCGCGGCGCGCGTCGCACTCGCGGCTGTCGTGGCTGCGTGCGGGCTGGCCGGGTGCGGAAGCAGTAGCAAGAAGGCCGCGAGCACGTCCACCCCGGCGGTCAGCACCGCACCGGCGAGCACCTCAACACCGGCCAGCACCTCGACGGCGGCGAACACCTCGACGGCTGGGAGCACCTCGTCGACGGCCAGTTCCTCGTCCGGAGCGACGGCGAAGCTCACCGCGCCGGGCACCATGCTGAAGCCCGGGCAGACCGCGATCGTCGACTATGACACGACATTGGCGAACGGCAACAACGGACCCAGCTACAGGCTCCAGCTGACGATCGAGTCGATCACCGCGGGGTCGATGTCCGACTTCAAGAACATCTCGCTGTCCGGTGTCCCCAAGGGCAGCACGCCGACGTACGTGAAGCTCCAGATGACGAATGTAGGCGGAAAGGCGATCAAAACCAGCACCAACGATCCGGCCGACTCCGTGCAGGCCATCCTGCACGATGGAGAGATGGACAACAGCCTGATTCTCGAGGGCTATTTTCCGCCCTGCCCGAACACCGAGACGCCGAACCCGTTCGCCGCCGGGCAGAGCTTCACCACGTGCGAGACGTTCATGGAGCACGGCGAGGCGACCCAGATCGGCTACAACGGCTCCAACAGCACGCTCGACTCGCCCATCATCTGGTCTCCGTGATCGCCGCGCGTCGCTGGCGGGTCGCGGCACCCGGGCACGCCGGCGGTCTCCTGCCTCGCACCGGGAAGCGCCTCACCCGGGAAGCGGCGCTGAGGCGCGGCGATCGATGTTCGATCGCGTCAGTGGATGTGCACCCTGTATTTGACCGGATACGTCTTGCCCGAGATCGTTGAGGTGACACGGATCGTGTGCGTGCCGACCGAAAGGCCTGACAGGAGCAGCCCCTCGCCGTAGGCGGCGGATGTGCCGGTCTGCCCCTTGATCCCGAAGTCGTTCCGCTTCGGGACGCGGATTCGGATCGCGTTCGTGGCGACGATCAGGTTGCGATAGTTGGAGATCCGGACACCGTCGAGTACTGCCGTACCGCTCACGCCTGTGAATCCTGCACGAGCGCACCGCTTGAGGTCCGCGGGCGAGGTGCCAAAGCCGTTGTGATCCCCGGGGAGCGTCGAGCACTCGTTGGTGACGCCGTCGACGTAGAGTGGCCGCCCCGCCGGCTCACTGCACGTGATCGTGCCACCAGCGCTCCCACCGTCCAGGAAGGCCACTGCTCCACCCGGGGCGTGTAGGGTTTCGCACACCTTGGCTCCTGACGGCGGCGAGCTGAAGAACACCTGCTCCTTGGCGTTCAACCAGTAGATGTAGCCCTCACCCGCTACCTTCCCGCCCGGTGGCACGACCGAGGTTGCTCCGGCAGCCTGCGCTACCGCGCCGACCAGACCGACAAGCAGGACAGCGAGGCTCAGAGCCGTGACTGGCCGCTTGGAGGGTGCCATTGCGGGTTGCATGTCGTGGTCCTCGCCGTGGTTGAGTTGTCCGAGAATGGTGCGTATGGGCACGGTGGAGCTTCCTTTCGCTGAGGAGGGTTCGGGCGGAACTGCGAATGGCGTCAGTGGATGGCCCCCGGTCCCGTCGGTCCTCGTGGTCGCTGATCGGGGGCGTGCCGTCAGCGTGGGCGGCGGAAGGTCGTCGCCGCGTGCCCGCTTCGGGCTCTGGTGTGGATCGGGTTCAGAAGCCGATATCTCCTTCGAGTACCGTCCGCCCGGGCGTCTTCGCCAGCGGGACGGATTCGAGGGTGATGAGGACCTCGTCGGCGCCGCCCGCGGCTTGCGGCATCAGACCTTCGGCTGCGAGCCTCCCGTCACGCGGCACCGAAGGGTTGATCAGGCCGATGAGCTCGGGCTTGGCGGACTCGATGACCTCGTAAGAGCCAGATGTGGTCTGTACAGCTGGGACGAGCCAGACGGCGTACACGTCTCCGCGGGGGTTTGGCTTCAAGCCCGAGGCGGCGATTGAGAACACGAACCGGGTGGGGGGCCTCGTGTTGACCTGCATGGTCCCGGTCGGGGACTTCCCGCCGCCGGGCGAGTGCAGGGTGGTGTTGCACTCCATCTGGCCAGACAGCGCCGGCACCGTGCCCGGAGCGTAGTTGCGAATCATGGGGAGCCCGATCGCGCTTGGGCGCCCGTGGCTCGTGGACCGGCGGCTAGCACCTACACCGATGAACACCGCGGCGACGGCCACACAGACTGCCAGCGCGACTGAAACCACGACCAAATCCGCCCTTAACCGAGGCACAGTCAATCGCGGCGCGAACCGACGGCGGACTGCGCCACGCTCGGTAGCATCAGCCAGCTGAGCTTCCAGTCGATCGTAGTAGCCGGCCATCAGCGTTGCGCCAGTCGCTTTCGCACGCGCCCGAGCCCGCGACTGACCCGCTTGCGCACCACGAGCTCCGAACAACGAAGCTCGGCGGCGATCTCCCGATAACTACGCTCATCGACGATCCGGGCCTTGACCGCGTGCCGCTCATCGCTCGGCAGCGACTCGACCAGATCGGCGACGCCGGTGCACTCCGGACCGGCGATTGCCTCAGTGGCGTCGAGATCGGAATCATCCAGCTCGATCGGCTCCAGCCCCAGGCGGCGTCGCGCACGATCCTCGACTCGGCCGCGTCGCCGGCTGGCGCCGAGAGTGTTTCGAGCGATCCCGATCACCCACGGAGCCGCCGTCTCCGTCTCCGGGTGGTAGCGACCGGCAGCAACGATCACCGCCGCAAAGACTTCCGCGGTGAGATCCGCCGTGACTTCCGGATCGTGCGTCTCTCGCATGAGATAGGCCACAGTTCTCTGCAGGTAGCGTCGATAGAAGACGGTGCACGCCTCCCGGTCGCGTGCGGCGATGGCGGCGATTAGCTCCCGATCTGACCATCGCTCACGACTCTCGAGCCGCATCATCACCCCTACATATCCGAAGATCTGAGAGTGTGACCAAGATCCTCGCGCCACGGGCGCGTCGGTGACAGTCCGGGCCGGGCGCGCTGGGCGGACTCGCCCCGTGGACAAGCGCGCCCGTTGGATCTTGGGCCGCGCGTCCGTATTCACCGCCGCGCCGCGATGGAAGGCTTGCGCCATCTGGGGGAGACCGCCGGAGAGAAACCCTCGAACGCCTCGAACAGGAATCGCCGATGACCCCCAAGATCACCCTCGCGCAGCTTCAGCTCGACACCACCGGTCAGTACCTCGAGGTGCCGCTTGGCGCCGCACACGACAACGAGAAGCCATCCAAGCCCGCCGTCGAGCGTTGTCTGGCGCAGCTGGCCCGCGCTTCCGGGCACTGAGAACCGGCGACTCAGCTGACCATGGACAGTTCGAAGCCAACTGCACATCGATCGAGCGTCGGCGCGCGCCGGAACCGGGGCGCAGCCGCGACGGGGACCGCAGGCCGCGACCGGCGCGCAGTCGGGACCGTGACGACGGGCCGGGACCGGGGGGCCGCCAGAACCGGGACCAAGGGCACGCGCCGGATTCGTGCCGGCCGATCGGGTCGGTGAGCGAAGCTCGAGACGGTGGCTGCACCAGCCAGCGCGCCGCGGGCGCGGCGGTGGCTTGCTGACACTGTCTCGCGGACGCTCACCGGCGCCACTTGCGGGCTCGGGCGATCCTCCTCCTGGCGGATTCGCTCGAGCTCGCGGGTGGATCTGACAGGGCCGGTGAATCCGCCTGAGCGCGCGGGCGGATCTGTCTGAAGGCGCGAGCCAGTCTGCCTGAGCCCGCAGGCGGATTCACCTGAGATCGCAAGCGGGCTTTTACGGTGCGCTTAGCTGGCGCGTGGACGCTGTGACCTAGCCGAGGAGTTTCGAGTGCGGGGCGCCGGCATCGCCGGCGCTACTCGAGTCCCGGTAGGCCGGCGCATGCGAGCAGAGTTCTTGGTCTTCGGAAGCCCAATGATCGGCGATGAAGAGATCGCCGAGGTCGTCGCCTCTCTGCGCTCGGGGTGGGTGGGGACGGGTCCGAAGGTGCAGCGATTCGAGGGGATGTTGGCCGAGTACGTGGGGGCGACAGAGGTGCGATGTCTGTCCTCATGCACGGCTGCGTTGACGCTGGCGCTGCGTGTGCATGGGATTGGCCCCGGCGATGACGTTCTCGTGCCCTCGATGACGTTCGTGGCGTCGGCGAATGCGGTCGAGCACGCAGGCGCAAGACCCGTGTTGATCGATGCCGTGCCGGGGACGGGGCTGATCGATCTCGACGCGGCGGAGGCCGCGATCACCTCCGCGACGCGGGCGATCATGCCCGTCCACCTCGCCGGGCGGCCGATCGACATGGATCGCCTGAATGCGCTGCGCGACCGTCACGGCCTCGTGGTGATCGAGGACGCGGCGCACGCGATCGGCGCAGAGTGGCGCGGCCGGCGGATCGGTTCGCACGGCAACGTGACGGCGTTCTCGTTCTACGTGACGAAGAACATCACGACGGTCGAGGGGGGCGCGCTCGCGACCGGGGACCCACTGATCGCGGCCCGCGTCGAGCGCCTCGCGTTGCACGGCCTCAGCCTCGGCGCGTGGGCGAGATTCTCCGACGAGGGCTTTCGCCACTACGAGGTCGTGGAGCCGGGCTTCAAATACAACATGACCGACATCGAAGCGGCCATCGGGCTCCATCAGCTGCCGCGGTTGGACGCCTGGATCAACCGCCGGAGAGAGCTGTGGGAGCGTTATGACGAGCTGCTTGCCGACCTCCCGGTCGAGACCCCGAGCCCGGCCGCGGAGGGCACGCGTCACGCCCGGCACCTGTACCAGGTGCTGCTGGATCCCGAGGCTCGACTGACGCGCGACGGCCTGCTCGATGCGCTCAGCGAACGCCGGATCGGGACCGGGGTCCATTACCGCGGAGTGCACCTGCATCCCTACTACCGCGAGCGCTACGACCTTGCGCCCGATCGATTCCCGGTCGCGACGGCGATGTCCGAGCGGACGCTGAGCCTGCCGCTCAGCCCGAAGGTCAGCGACGCCGACCAGGATGACGTCGTGTTAGCGCTCCGTGAGCTGCTGGCCGCGTGACCGCTCGTGGCGAATAAACTCGCTGCGCTTCTGGGGGCTCGGAGTCGCTGTACCCCGCTCATAAGGCAGAGCGTTTCCGCCCGCGCGGACGGCAGGTTCCGCGCAGGCGTCGAGCGAGCTGCCTCGGTTCGAGATGACCCAATCATGAGTACGACATCCGAGTACCGCCCCCCGGTGCCGGCGCTGACCACCAACCGCCCGCGACTGGCCGCGCGCGCCGCCGGCAGGCGGATCCCCCGAGAGGTGTGGGTGGTCGCAGGGCTGACGCTGCTTGCGGCGACGCTCCGCTTCGCCACGATCGGCAGCCAGAGTTACTGGGCCGACGAGGCGCTGACCGTGTATGAGGTTCATCTGCGGTTCGGAGCGATGCTGCATGCGGTGACGCATACCGAGACCACACCGCCGCTGTACTTCATCCTGGCGTGGGCCTGGGCGCATGTCCTCGGCACCGGCGAGGCGCCGTTGCGCTCGCTGTCCGCGCTGGCGGGAGTCGCGGTCGTGCCGATCGCGTATCTGTGCGGGCGCGATCTGGTCTCGCGCCGCGCCGGCGTGATCGCCGGCGTGTTCGCGGCCGTCAACCCGTTCCTCATCTGGTACTCGCAGGAGGCTCGGGCATACATGCTGCTGATCGCGCTGACGGGCGCGTCATTCTTGTGGTTCATACGCGCCGAGCGCGAGCCATCGAGGCGCAACATCTTCTGGTGGACGATCTTCTCGGCGCTCGCGCTCGCGACGCACTTCTTTGCCGGCTTCCTCGTTGCGCCCGAGGCCCTGTGGCTGCTCTGGCGCGCGCGCACCCGCGTCGTCGTTCTCGCGGCGGGCGCGCTCGCCGCAGGGCAGGTCGCGCTCGTGCCGCTCGCATCCGGCGACACCGCTCACGGGGTGTCCTGGATCCACCATATTCCGCTGTTGACGCGGATCGCGCAGGTACCGACCGAGTTCGGCGTCAGCACCGTCTACCGGCACGTCAGGATCCCCGAGGGCCTGTGGGGTGGCGCGATCGTGATCGGGGTCGCGGCGCTCCTGCTCGTGCTCGCCGGCCGGCGCCCCGAGCGCCGGGGCGCCTGCGTGGCGGGCGCGATCGCCGCGACGGTCATCGTCGTTCCACTCGTCCTAGGGGTCGTCAGGCCCGCGGATGACTTCTTCCTCGTCCGCAACCTGAGTCCCGCGTGGATTCCCGTCTCGGTCGTGCTCGCGGCGGCGTGCGCGGCGCCGAGGGCGCGGGACGTGGGCACCGCGGCGGCGACCGTGCTGCTGATCGTGTTCGCGCTCGCGACGATCGAGATCGAAAGCAATCCCATCTTTCAGCGAGCCGACTGGCGGGGCGTCGCGCGCGTGCTCGGAGCTGCGAGCGAACCGCGGGCGATCCTCATCGCCGGTGGCCAAGAGGCGATTCCTCTGAAGATCTTCCTGCGCGGGGTCGACTGGGTGCAGCCCCCGGCCACCCGGCGGCTGATTTTCGACCAGATCGCCGTGGTCGGCTCGATCTCGCGGGCCCCGCTCCGCGGGCCTGGTGCCCACGAAGGGCCCGCGCTACCGATGCGCGCTGCCCTCGGCGCCCGCTTCCTCGGCCGCCAGTGGGTCCGCAACTTCGATGTCGCGCGGTACACGTTGACCCATCCATGGCGGCTGGACACCGATCAGATCGCCGCGCGCGCGGGCAGGTTCTTTCACCACGCTCCGGCGAACCTGCTGGTGCTCGTGCAGCAGGGCAGTCCTGCCGCCGCCGGTGCCGCCCGCCCTGGTCGGGTCCGCCACGGTCGCGCAAGGCACGGTGGCGCTCGCGCGGACCGCGGTCGCGCCGGCCACGGCCGAGCCGGCGGCAGTCCCGCGGGCCACGCTCGCGCCCGCGCGGGGCGCGGCAACGCGGGCCACCGTCGCGCGGGCCGCGGTCGCACCGGCCACGGCCGCGCGGGCCACCGCCGCGCCCGCCACGGTCGCATCCGCCCCGGTCGCATCCGCCAAGCGCGCCCGAGCTGAGCGAGGACCTGCCGGCTTGCCGGTCGTCTTTCTGCTGCTCAGTTGACGCCGCAGGCGGTAGTCTCGAAGTGGTGCTGCATGGAGGTGGACCTGGGCGTCGTCGTGATGTGACGCTACGTGCTACGACGTTCAGGGTGCTGGCGTTCGCGATCGCCACTGCGGCCGTATGGCCGGCCATCGCACCGGCGGCCCTGCTCCGGTCGAACAACACCCCGTTCCCTACGAGCACGGAGATCCTCGGCGCGAGGTTCACGAGTCCGCGCCACGCTCCGCCGGCCAATCAGAAAGGCGACATCCTGCCCACGGTGTGGGCGCAGAACAACCAGCAGTATGTGCTGATCAACGACGGCGGGACCGACATCCCCCACGGAGTGGGGTTCTGGCGCAACTCGTTCGCGCGCATCACCGGCTCGCCCCCCCAGATCCACTTCAGCTTCGTCGGTAACCCACTCGAACCGCCCCCGGCCACTTGGGCTCAGATAGCGAAGGACCCCAGCCTCCATTCGGGCCCGCTCGGCCCGTACTACAGCGACGGTTTCGTCGCCGTGGACAACGTGTTCTATGCGACCCAGACAGCGAACTGGAACTACAACCACAACCAGCCGTTCGAAGGGCTCGCCGGGATCGCCTACTCGACCGATAACGGCGAGACGTGGACGTCGCCCGGCGAGACGTTCCCGGCTCCGCTCGGCAATCTCGCGTGGGTGCTGAACGGCCGCGACGATGCCGCTCCCGACGGCTATGTCTACGCGATCAACTCCGAGCGTGAGTTCAACGCCTCGACGCTGATCCTCGGCCGGACCCTGCCGGGCGTCGCGACGATGACCAACCCCGCGACCTGGCAGTGGCTCGCCGGCTGGCAGCAGTCGGACGGCCACACGCTTCCGGTCTGGTCGAGCGCGGTGCAGGCGGCAATGCCGATCGCGTCGTGGGCCGCGCACATCACCTACCCCCAGATGTCCTACGACGCTCCGCTGCATGTCTACCTGCTCACCTTCACCCACTCATATGCCGACACCGTGCCGGGCATCTGGCGCTCCGGCTCCGAGCTCGACATGCTCGAAGCACCCGAGCCCTGGGGGCCGTTCTCGTTCGTCGCGCGCGAGATCAACTTCGGACCCTCGAACGGCTATGCCGCGGGCATCCCCGAGAAGTGGATCAGCGCCAACGGTCGCACGCTGTGGCTGAAGTGGGCGGCGAACTTCGACGGCTGCGACCCGGGCCTGAGCTGTGCCGGCGCCTACGGCTTCAACTATGCGCGAGTGCAGCTGACCGTCGCGGCGAAGCCCCGGTAGCCGCCCCAACAGCAACCGGCGCGATCGGCAACGCAGCACAGGCCGGGCCTAACGAGGAGCCAAGGTTCGATCAACGTTGCTCGTGGACAATGTTCGCGATGGCCGACGTCGACGAAGTCGGAGCGCACCCGACTGTGGGCAGTGACGAGACCGAGCTGAGCGTCGTCGTGCCCGTCTATGGCTGCGCGGATTGCCTCGTCGCGCTCCATGAGCGCCTGAGCCGCAGCGTCGTCGAGGTGACAGAGCGCTACGAGCTCGTATTCGTGGACGATCGCAGCGTGGACGGCGGCTGGGAGGTGCTTCGCTCGCTCGCTCGCCGCGATCCCCACGTGCGCGCGTTTCGCCTCAGCCGGAACTTTGGCCAGGACGCCGCGATCACCGCCGGGCTCGCCCAAGCTCGCGGGCAGTGGGCGGTCGTGATGGACTGCGACCTTCAGGAGGCTCCGGAGGACATCCCCCGACTGTGCGCAGCTGCGGCCGAGGGGTACGAGATCGTACGGAGCACTCGTCGCGGGTGGCGACACTCGGCGTTCCGACGTTGGACGAGCCGCGCCTACCGCCGGCTCACGCTGGAGACCGACGTCCGACCCGACTACAGCAACCTGAGCCTGCTCTCGCGGTGCGTGATCGACGCCTTCCTGCAGCTCCGCGACCGCGACCGGGAGTACATGATCGCCCTCGACTGGCTCGGGTTCGATTCGACGACGATCGAGATCGACCACGCCGAGCGGTACGCGGGCAAGAGCGGCTACACGCTCCGCGGCCTTGTGCGGGTCGCGCTTGACGGCATGTTCTTCCAGAGCACGGTGCTCCTGCGCGTGGTCGTCCTCGTCGGCTTCCTCGTCGCCCTCGCCGGCACCGGCCTCGCCGTCTTCGAGGTGATCGATTACTTCGTCGAGCCAGGCAAGCGTGTTCCCGGCTTCGCCAGCTTGGCCGTGCTGACCTTGCTGCTGGCGGGATTCATCATCTTCAGCGTCGGGATCGTTGGCCTCTACGTTGGGCGGATCTTCGAGCAGGTCAAGGACCGCCCGCTGTACCTGATCGACGTCGACACGACGGTCTCGGGGCACGAGCTGCCGCAAGCGAGGCCACGGGAGCCCGCACTGGACGCGGAGTCCGCCGGCGCACCCAAGCATGCGGACGGTCCCTGACGCCGCCCGCCCGTCCATCGCCTACGAGTCCGCCGCCAGTGCGTAGACCTTCTCGCGCCCTCCGGGGATCGGGAATGCCGCGAGCGTCCGCTCGCGATAGCGCGCCATCAGCCGATCGAGCGTGGCCTCGGTGAAGCGCTCCGCGTGCGCCCCGACCCCGGGGTCGGCAGCCCGTCGCCCGAGCAGGGCGACGCCGGGGAGGTCGCTGGTCGCGAGGTTACGCACCGGCTCGGAGACGATCACGCGATCGCGGGCGACAGCGAGCATTCGATCGACGATCGCCGCGGCGTCGGGGAGGAAGTGATAGAGGCTCGCCTGCATGATCACGACGTCCGCCGCCGGTAGCGGCTCGGCCGCGTTCGCGACGTCCAGCTGCCGCGCGTCGACGCCGCGGCGACGCAGCGCGGCGACGAAGCGCTCGTTGACGTCGACGCCGATGTAGCTGCCGGCGCGGCCGCGCAGATGACGCGTATAGAGCGTGCCCGGGCCGCAGCACAGCTCAGCCACGGAAGCGCCGGCGGGAACCAGCTCGGCGACGACGCTCATCCGCGCGGCGTAATTGCGACCGTAGAGTACGCGCATCAGCAGCTCGTAGCCATAGGCGCTGCGGTAGACGAGGCTGGTGCCCACCCGCGCAAGGTAGCGGCTACGGCGCTGAACGCCGGACTGGCAAATGGCGCTCGGAGTCAGTCGCGGCCTTGGTGGTCCTTGCTGCGTCGGGTGAGTCCGGATGTGCCCGTCGTGATCTCCAGCAAGCGCCGCTGCGCGTAATCGAGCTCGGACCAGATCTCGGTGATGCGGCGGATGATCCGCCTGGGATTGGATGTTCTCGTGACGCTCACAGTCTTTCTCCTTCGCTCGTCGTGGACAGCATGAAGTCACCCCGCGTCAGTCAAGCCGAAGCACGCCATGAGCAGAACCAAATTGGTGCGCGTCGAGGGGGTTGCGCAACCCAAAGATGACATGCCAGAGTCATGAACGCAAATAGGGATGAGTTGGGCAAGCTATAACCTTAGGTAATGTAGTAAGCCATCAATCTCGGATCACCAAGCTCATGAACGCAGATAGGGCCGAGATGAATGCTGTATAACCTACGGTAATGCTTAACACGACCCGTCTCGGGGTCCTGCGCGCGGTTGCGCGGCAAGGCTCGTTCTCGGGCGCGGCCGATGCGCTCGGGTACACGCAGCCGGCGGTGTCGCGACAGGTGGCGACGCTGGAGGCCGAGACCGGGGCGGTGCTCGTCGACCGCGCCGCCCAGGGCGCACGGCTCACCGAGGCGGGGCAAGTGCTCGTGCGCCACGCCGACGTGATCTTCGCCGCACTCGACGATGCGGAGACCGAACTGCGTGCGGTCCTAGGGATGGATGCCGGCCGCGTGCGCCTGGCAACGTTCTCGTCGGCGGCGGCGAGCGTCGTGCCGCTCGCTATCGCGCGCTTCCGGGATGTCTACCCGGGGGTCGAGCTCGTCGTTGAGATGCTCGAGCCCGAGGACTCGATCCCGCGCCTTCGGTGCGGCGAGCTCGATATCGCGCTCACCAACGACGCCGAATGTCGGCCGAATGAGCCGATCGAGCGCGTCCACCTGTTCGACGATCCGATGTACGTGGCACTACCCCTTGGTCATCGCCTCGCCGAACGCACCAAGCTGCGCCTCAGGGACCTCGCCGACGAGCCGTGGATGCTCGGCACGACCGCGACCTGTCCCGATGCCCGAATGTTCAAGCGTGCCTGTCACGCAGCAGGATTCGAGCCGACGATCGCCTTCGAAAACGACGACTACCACGCGATCCTCGGCTTCGTCGCCGCCGGCGTCGGCGTCGCCCTCATACCCGACCTTGCCGCTCGATCCGCCCGCGAGGACGTCGTCATCCGCTCGCTCGGCGCCCGCGGGCCAGTACGCAAGGTCGCGGCCGCGGTGCCCGTCGGCTATCGCTCCCCTTCGGCCGAGGCGATGCTCGAGGTCCTGCTTGCCGTCGGTGCGGAATGGGAACGCGCCGGTCAGGCCTATGTGTACAGCTGAGGGCCCGGTGCCGCCGGCCGGCTTGGCCACCGAGCGTCTCTAGCGCAGCCCGCCGATCTGTCAGAGTGTTTTCAAGGTCCTCGCCTATCTTGGGCTGCGTCACAAGAAAGGCGGACTGACCATGACATTCCTACGCACTATCTCGACCCGTCGTCTGCTTGCCCTGATCGCCGTCTGTGTGACGGTCGTCGTCGGCGGCACAGCGATCGCGGTCGCCGCGAGCTCCGGCGGTCCGGTGCCGAAGCCAGAGCCTCTGGCGCAGGCCGTGCATGGGGCGTTGACGGCGCCCGAGGTCACCGGGATCAGCGCTCGAATCAGCTTCACGAACCATCTCATTGAGTCCTCGGATCTCGGTCAGGCGTCGAGCCCGATCCTCACCGGCGCGACCGGGCGCCTATGGCTCTCAACCAACCATCAGCTGCTGCGACTCGAGCTCCAGGGGGACAACGGCGACGCTCAGGTGGTCCTCAACGGCCGGAGCTTCTGGGTCTATGACCCGTCTTCGGACACCGTCTACCGTGGCCAGCTCCCGGCTGACACGTCGAAGCACGCGAGCTCGGGAACCGCCGCGACGCCGACGGACGACACGGTTCCCTCGATCGCCGAGATCCAGACCGACATCACCAACCTGAGCAAGCACCTCAACCTCTCCGGCGCCATTCCCGGCGACGTCGCCGGCCAACCCGTCTACACGGTGCGCGTGTCGCCGCAGCACGACGGCGGGCTGCTCGGCGCGATCAAGATCGGGTGGGACGCTGTCCGCGGCGTGCCGCTGCGGGTCGCGGTGTACGCCCAGGGCGACAGCTCTCCGGTGCTCGAGCTGAAGGCCACCGACATCAGCTACGGTCCCGTCGCGGCATCGGACTTCGCGGTCTCGCCACCGGTCGGCGCGAAGGTCGTGACCGTCACGGTCCCCGACGGTGGGTCGAACGCGAAGCTCGCACAGTCCAAGCTCGCACACGCGAAGGCCGCCGACACGAAGCTCGCGCGCGGTCAGCGCCGTGCAGCAATGGTCACCGGCGCGGCTGCCGTCGCCGGACGGCTGCATTTCTCGCTGGTCGCGCCGGCGACGCTCGTCGGCCTCCCGCGCCACGCTGTGCGTCTACTCGATTGGGGCGGGAGCCCCGCCGCGCTCGTTACCTACGGCGAGAACCTCGGCGGGATCGCCGTGATCGAGCAGTCGGCACCCTCCACAGCGACCTCGTCCAGCACGCAGGGCAGCCGTGGTGAGGAGCTCCAGCTGCCGACGGTCTCGATCAACGGCGCCACCGGCGATGAGCTCGACACCGCGCTGGGCACGATGATCCGCTTCACCCGCTCCGGGGTTGCGTACACGGTGCTCGGGTCGGTGCCGCCGGTGGCGGCCGAGGCCGCGGCGCGCGGGCTGTAGGGAAGTGGCGGCCGACCCGCCCATCGAGGTCCGCGGGCTGGTCAAGCGCTACGGCGAGATCGTCGCTGTTGACGGCGTCGACCTGACCGTCCAGGCGGGAGACGTCTACGGCTACCTCGGCCCGAACGGCGCCGGCAAGACCACCTCGCTGCGGATGATGCTCGGCCTGATCCGACCGACGGCGGGCAACGTGCGGCTGTTCGGTCGAGACCCGCTGCTCGGCGTCCGCGCGCTCGAGGGCGTGGCCGGCTTCGTCGAGGCGCCCCAGTTCTATCCCTACCTCTCAGGACGGCGGAACCTCGATCTCCTGGCCGCCTATGACGGACATGGTGCGAGCGGCCGGATCGACCAGGCGCTCGCGACCGTGGAGCTGTCGGATCGCGCCGGCGACCGCGTGGGCGGATATTCGCACGGCATGCGCCAACGGCTCGGGATCGCCGGCGCGCTCCTACGCGCACCGAAGCTGCTACTGCTCGACGAGCCGGCGACGGGGCTCGACCCGGCCGGGATGCGCGACATGCGGGTGCTGATTCGCCGCCTCGCCGACGAAGGCATGACCGTGCTGCTCTCGAGCCACCTGCTGCCCGAGGTCGAGGAGCTGTGCAACAAGGTGGCGATCGTTCGCTCAGGCAAGATTGTCTACGAGGGGGCGATCGCCGACCTCAAGCGCGGCGCGGGCGCCACCTACCGTCTCGCGACAACCGACGATGAGCGCGCGCTCGCCGTCTGTCGGGCTCAGCGGGGACTCGCCGACATCCGAATCGACCACGGCTACATCTGCTTCGCGGCCGACGGGACAACTGCCGCGGAGCTCTCGCAGGCGCTCGTTGAAGCGGGAGCCCTGATTACGATGCTCGCGCCCGAGACCGTCACGCTCGAGAACCTGTTCTTCTCGCTCACCGAAGGGGATACGGGCGGCCGCAGCGACGGCGCCTTGGAGACGGTGCCGAGGTGAGCCCCGGCACCCTCACCGTCTATCGCTGGGAGCTGCGCAAGCTGCGCTACCAGAAGCGAACCTACCTTGGCCTCGGACTGGCGGTAGCGGTGCCGATCATCTTCGTGACCGCCATCAGCTTCAGGCACGGCGGGCCGCACGACGTCGCCTTTGGCGACTACATCGATCGCAGCGGGCTCGCGGTTCCGCTGGTGATCCTGCTGTTCGGCGCGATCTGGATGTTTCCGCTGATCGCGGCTCTCGTCGCGGGAGACATCGTCGCCTCAGAGGACCACAACGGCACGCTCAAGACGATTCTCACACGCTCGCTCGACCGCGGGCAGGTCTTCGGTGGCAAAGCGCTGGCCGCGGCGACGTACGCCGTGATCGCGATCCTCCTCGACGGCGCCGTCGCGATCGTCGCAGGGTGCCTGAAGTCGGGCTTCAACCCCCTCCAGAGCCTCTCAGGCACGCTCGTCTCTGCTCCGAAGGGGCTCGAGCTCGTGATCGTGAGCCTGCTCGTCTATCTGATCCCCATCCTCGCGATCGTCTGCATCGGCCTGCTGCTCTCGACGGTCACGCACAACAGCGCGGCGGCGGTCGTCGGAACACTGATGTTCTCGCTGCTGCTGCAGCTCATCGCCATCCTGCCCGGGCTCGGCGGTCTGCAGCCCTACCTGCTGAGCACCCAGTTCAACGCCTGGCAGGGGTTCCTGCGCACGCCCACCGACTGGGAGCCGATCATCCGCGCCGCCTGGGTCTGTGCGCTGTACGGCCTCCCGGCCCTCGGCGCCGCGTATCTGGTCTTCCTGCGCCGCGACGTCGCCGGTGGCTGATCGTCTCGACACCGACCGCGTCCTCGTCGTCGATGACGACCCGCCGCTGAGGCGGATGGTCGCGCGCACCCTCGCCGCGGCGGGATACGCGGTCACCACCGCGGGCGACGGCGGCGCCGCGCTCGCCGAGGTCGAGCGCGTCGCGCCGGACCTGATCGTGCTCGACGTGACGATGCCGGGCCTCGACGGGCTCGCTGTCTGCCGGCGGCTGCGCGCGAAGGGTGTGGCGGTTCCGGTCCTCATGCTCACGGCGCGGGACTCAATCCCCGACCGCGTCAACGGGCTCGAGTCGGGCGCGGACGACTACCTCGTCAAGCCGTTCGCCGTTGAGGAGCTGATCGCCCGCCTGCGTGCGATCACCCGCCGCGGCGTCGATGCCTCGAGGATTGTGAGCTACGGTGATCTCACGATCGACTCGGAGGCCCGAACCGCGACCCGGTCCGGCCACGATCTCGCGTTGACCGGACGCGAGCTCGCCCTGCTCGCGCTGCTGGCCCGCGAGCCCCGACGCACGATCACCCGCGAGCGGGCGATCGACGAGATCTGGGCGGGTGGTGCCGAGCCCAACGTGGTCGACCGCTACGTCACCCGACTGCGACGCAAGCTCGGTGCGCCACCACTGATCCACACGGTGCGCGGGTCGGGGTTCATGCTGCGAAGCTGACTCATTGATGGCAGGCCCGGCACGCTCAGATGCGATCAACGACAGCCCGCCTAGGAGCACCGGTTTGACACGCCGCGGCCCGCGCCGCCTCACCGGGTCGCTGCGGGCGCGCCGCCTCACCGGGTCGCTGCGGGCGCGCGTGATCGCCGCCGCCACGGGCTCGATCCTGATCGCCGTCGCTCTGTTCGGCGGAGCCGCGGTCATGCTCGTCGGCCGACAGCTCCACAGCTCGCTCGACCGAGCGCTCCGGCAGAGGGCAGAGGACGTGGCGCTGCTCAGCGTCTCGGCACCGGCCGTGCTGACCGCGCCGGGAGCGCTCGAGAGCCCGGTGTCCGGCCGCCAGATCGTTGTCGAGGTGCTCGACGCGCACGGCCGCATCCTCGCGCGCTCGGAGGCGCTCGGAGCGCAACTGCTCCCGCAAGGTCGGCTCGAGCGTGAGGCGATCGGCACGGGCCGGACGGGGTTCGAGGACGTCAGCCTCGACGGGCGTCAGTTCCGCGTGTACGCGGCTCCGATCGCCGACGCGGGCGGGCCGGCCGCTGGGGGCGCCGTCCTCGTCGCTTCCGACGAGTCCGACATCTCGCAAACCACGAGCCACCTGATCGTACTGCTGGTCCTCAGCGGGCTGGGGGCGGCCGCGCTCGCGGCGCTTGCCGCAGCCGGACTGACGCGGCGTGGACTCAGGCCCCTGCGCGGGCTGGCTGACGCCGCCGAGGAGATCGAGCGTACGGGTGACCCGGCGCGGCGGCTGCCCGAATCGAGCGCTCGCGACGAGATCGGCGGGCTGACGGGAGTACTCAACCGCATGCTCGGTGGGCTTGAACGCGCGCGCGCGACTGAGCGTCGCTTCCTTGCCGACGCATCGCACGAGCTGCGCACGCCCGTGACGACGTTACGCGGGAACGTCGACTATGCCGTCCGGTACGGCGCTGATCCGGAGATCCTCGCCGAGCTCGAACGCGACGCCACCAGGCTCGCTCGGCTGGTCGACGACCTGCTGGCACTGGAACGAGCCGGCGAGGCCTCTCCGCGCGAGAAGCTCGTGCAACTCGATGAGCTCACGCGTAGCGCCGTCGCGGTCTCCGGACGAGCTCAGCTCGGGACGGTCGACCCGGTCACGATCCTCGGCGAGCAGGAGGCGCTGAGCCGAGCGCTGGCGAACCTGATCGACAATGGGCTCGCGCACGGGCCCCACGGAGGTACGGTCACAGTCAGCGTGACCGCGAGCGACGGCCGGGCGCTCCTGCGCGTCAGCGACGAGGGGAGCGGACCGGACCCCGCCGATCACGGCCACCTGTTCGAGCGCTTCTGGCGGGGAGCGAGGGCCACCGAGCAGCCCGGATCGGGGCTTGGTCTGGCGATCGTGGCGGCGATCGCTGAGCGTCACGGGGGTCGCGTGACGGTGGAAGGATCGACGTTCACGATCGACATCCCGGGCGCAACGACGCGTGCAAGACCGCAACTCCGGGCCGCGTTGCCACGTTCTAGGGCGTAACGTCGGCGAAATCAGTTTTCGCCCCGTCGCCCGCAGGACCGTCCCTTGCTTCCCGATCCCACGCCTCACGCCACCCTGGAGCCAATTTCGCAGCCCGAGACGGTGGCCGTTCTCGGTGTTCCGCTGGCGCTGACCGATTACGACCGCGTGCTCACGTGGATCGAGGAGATGGTCGCCCGGCGTGAGCGCGGATACGTCTGCGTCGCCAATGTGCACACCGTGATGGCCTGCTCCGAAGATCCGGACCTGCGCGCCGCCGTGCTCGGCTCGTCGCTGAACCTGCCCGACGGTCAGCCGCTCGTGTGGGCGATGAACGCGCTCGGACACGAGCTCGGCGACCGCGTCTACGGCCCCGACCTGATGCTCCGCGCCTGCGCTCGCGCGGCGAGCACCGGCCAGCGCTTCTATCTCTACGGCGGCCACGACCAGGGGGCTCTTGTCGAGCTGGCGCTCAACCTGCGCCGGCGCTATCCGGGCGTCCAGATCGTCGGCGGCTACTCGCCTCCGCACCGGGAGCTCGAGGACGATGAGCGCGCCAGGGTCGTGGAGGAGATCAACGGTTCGGGCGCCGACTTGGTCTGGGTGGGGATCGGCGTGCCCAAGCAGGAGAAGTGGATGGCAAAGATGCGATCGAGCATCGAAGCTCCCGTGCTCGTCGGTGTCGGCGCCGCGTTCGACTTCCACGCCGGGCGAGTTTCCCAGGCACCCAACTGGATGCAGGCGGCCGGTCTCGAGTGGGCCTACCGACTGGGGCGCGATCCACGGCGCCTGTGGCGGCGCTACATGCGCTACAACCCGCGCTTTGTCGGGAGCTTCGCGCGGCAGCTCGCCGAGCACCGCCGCGAATTGCGCGCAGGCTGAGCGCGCGTCCTGCACACTGCGGCCTTGTGATCGAGATCCCAGTCGCATCGATCGTCATCCCTACACGCGGGCGGGCGGCCTATCTCGACGTGGCGCTTGCGTCCGTGGAGCCGCAGGCCGCGAGTGAGGGCGCCGAGGTACTCGTGGTGACCGATGACGAGGATCCGGCGACGGCCGCAGTGGCCGCGCGCCACGGTGCGCGGCTGGTCAGGGTCCCTGATGGTGCCGGCGCCAACGCGAAACGGAACACCGGAGCCGCCGAAGCGCGCAGCGAGCTGATCGTCTTCATCGACGATGACGTGGAGGCGCCGTCGGGCTGGCTCGCGGCCCTGCTCGCCGGCTCCGTCGGCGCGCCAGAGCACGACGTGCTCGGCGGGCCCATTCGCGCGCGGCTGGAGGGTGGGGGACCGCGCGCGTGTGGCCGGGAGAGCGCTCCGATCACCACGCTCGACCTCGGGACGGAGGACCGCGACGCGGCCCTTGTGTGGAGCGCCAACATGGCCGTCCGGCGACGGGCTCTCGAGCTGGTCGGACCGTTCGACCCGATGCTCGCCGGCATTGGGGAGGAGGAGGAGTGGCAGCACCGGTACCGAGCGCGGGGCGGGCGGGTGCGCTACCTCGCGCGGGCGGGCATCGACCACCGGCGCGTGGGCGCCGACGCCACCGTGCGCTCGCTCGCGCGCGCCGCATACGACCGGGGGCGTTCGGCACGCCGCTACGACGTCTCGAAGGGCGGCGCGCCCGGCATCGCAGGCGAGCTGCGCACGCTCGCCGGCTGCGCCTGGCACTTTGTCCGTCGCCGCTGCGCGAACGGCTTGGTGATGGGCGCCCACGCGGCGGGCCGGCTGAGCGAGGCGCTCGCTGGTGGCGTTCTGCGCGAGGCGCCGGCCGGTGGCGTGCTGGCGGGGTGGCGGGCAGGAGGCGCCCGCGGGGTGGGTGCGGGCGGTGCCGGTGGGGTGGGTGCGGCCGGTGCCGGTGGGGTGGGTGCGGTGGCGCCGGCCTCGGATGACTTCGTCTCCGGCGTGAGTGGGCACGTCGCGGGGGTTCGGGCGACGACGCGCGCCGTCGTCACCGACGCCGCGCTGGACGCCGTCGCGCTCGCGCGCGGCGAGCCGTGGCGGCTGAGGCGGGCCGCGCAAAGGTCGCCGCGCCGGCGTGTGCTCGCGCTCGGAGTCGAGCGAACCGACCGACACAACGTCCTGGCGGCGGCGCGCGATGAGCTTCGTCGCTCGCGCCACGAGGTCGACTTCGCAAGCATCCCCGTCGATGATCGGGGGAAGTTCGAGAATCTCGATGCGTTGCTGGCCGAGCACCCGGCGGCCGGTCACGATTGGCTGCTCGCGATCGACGATGACGTCGTCCTGCCGCCGGGATTTCTCGACGTCTTCCTCTTTCTCGTCGAGCGCTTCGGACTGGCCCTCGCACAGCCGGCCCACCGCCGCCGCTCGCACGCGGCGTGGGACGTCACGCGACGACAAGCCGCGAGCGTCGTGCGCGAGACGGCGTTCGTGGAGATCGGCCCCGTGGTCGCGTTTCATGCGATCACCTTCGATTCCCTGCTGCCGTTCCCGCCGCTACGCATCGGCTGGGGTCTCGACGCGCACTGGTCAGCAATCGCGCGCCAGCACGGATGGCGGATCGGAGTGGTCGACGCCACGCCCGTCCGTCACGGCCTGCGCCCGATCGCCGGTGCGTACAACCGCGAGGACGCGCTCACCGAGGCGCGAGCGTTCCTCGCCGAGCGCCCGTACACGCGGTCCGAGGAGGCTCGCCAGACGCTCGCCGTCCACCGGTCCTGGCGGTGAAGGTGGCGGGCGTGTGCGGGGTGGGGGGCGCGGGCGGGGTGGCGCCTCGGTGTGGGGCAGTTCTGGGCGTGGTGGGGGGCGTGTGCGGTGTGGCGGGCGCGGGCGGGGTGGCGCCTCGGTGCGGAGCAGTTCTGGGCGTGGCGGAGGTGCCACCGCCGGACCTGGTCGAGTTACGCTACTCACAGTCGCGTAACTCGACCAGGTTCCCTTCCCAGCGTGAATCGTGCCGCCGCGACGGCAAGCGTCACCGCGTGAACCCCGTTACGCCGTCATGCCTGCTCCGCGCCGGCTCGCCGCCGAGTCGATTCCAGCCTGCGCGAAGCGTGGCGGTTCTCGACGGGACGGGTCCGGCGTGATGAAGGTCGCCGTGGTCGCCGAGTACTACCCGCGGGCGGACGACCCCGTGCTCGGCATCTGGGCCCATCGGCAGGCAATGGCCGTCCAGGAGCTCGGCGCCGAGGTCCGAGTGCTCGTCCTGCACCGCCCGCTGCCGCCAATCGCCGCGGCCCGATCGCTCGACGTGTCCGCGCTCGCACGAGCCCTGCGCCAGCCCGCGCGGGCGGTGATCGATGGGATCGACGTCCACTACGTGCGCTACCTATCTCCGCCGCGACCGTGGAGCTACGGTTCATGGGGCATGTGGGCGGCGCCGGCGCTCGCGCTCGCGCTACGTCGTCTGCGGAACGAGTTCGCGTTCGAGCTCGTGCATGCACACAACGCCGTGCCCGCCGGCGACGCCGTTCGCAGAGCCGCTCCCCGCGTGCCGCTGGTCGTGTCGGTTCATGGCGGAGACGTGTACGCGACGAGCGCGGCGCGCATCGGCGCCCGAGCGGTCCGCGCGACACTCGCACACGCGCGCTTGGCGCTCGCCAACAGCGCCGGGACGGCCCGCCGTTGCGCTGAGCACGGCGCCCGCACGACCCGGGTCGTGCATCTGGGGGCTGAGCTCCCGCCCGCCGCTGAGGTCCCCCCCGCCGCCGCGGTCGCGCCCGGGGCTGAGCTCCCGCCCGCCGCTGAGGTCCCGCCCGCCGCCGCGGTCGCGCCGCTTAGCCTCGCCGGAGCAACGCTCATCACCGTTGGGCACCTGATCCCGCGCAAGCGACACGCCGACGTGATCGCGGCGCTCGCTCGGCTGCGGACGCGCCACCCCGATCTGCGCTACGTCATCGTCGGCGACGGCCCGGAGCGTGGGCGGCTGCGCAGGCTCGCCGGGGCCTTCGGCGTGGCCGATCGCGTCGACCTTCGCGGACAGTTGCCACCCGAGGAGGCGGCGGCCTGCGGGCGCTCGGCGAGCGTCTTCGTCCTGCCCAGCGTCAATGAAGCGTTCGGCGTGGCATACGTCGAGGCGATGGCAGGTGGCGTCCCGGCGATCGGGTGCCGAGGCGAGGACGGCCCTGAGGAGATTGCTGCGGCCGGCGGGGGCATCGTGCTCGTGCCCCCCGGCGACGTCGATGCGCTGGCGGCGCAGATCGACGCGCTCCTCACCGATCCGAACCGGCGTTCAGCGCTCGGGCGCGAAGCCGCCGCGACCGTGCGTCGCGCGTTCACGTGGGAGCGCTGCGGGACGGAGACGCTGGCCGCTTACCGCGACGCCGTGCTCATGGTTGGACGGTAGAGCGGCCGCCGTTGTCACTCGAACGATCCCCCGGCGCGCGGAGCGCCACAACGCGCGGTCCCACGCAACGCGCGGGCCCACGTTTCTGGTTTAGACCCTCCCGAAGCGGGAACAACTGCCCCGAGGTGTTCAAAGGTGGCCTGTGCGCCTCGGGCCTTGACACCTTGCTGCGCTGGTCTGGTCGGCGGGCTGCCTCTCCCCGGTCCCGGGCTCCGGCCTCCAGCGCGCACAGCAGTCGCAGATGGCGGAGGCTCCTCCGGTCCACCCTCCGCCGCTGCGGCTGCCCAAAAGGCCAGCAATGGAGGGAAAAACGTGACAATGCCGAAACTTCCCTCCCACACTTCCGTTGTACCGGTTACTGAGCGCTTGGACTGCTAACCTCGGCTGCGAGGGGCTCCGATGGGGCGTCAACGCCCACCACACTATGCGTAGGCACCACGTCTTCATCGCGCTTCTCGCGTCCGTGATTATTCCGATCACCGGGCTCATGGCTGCGGCGCCGGCGATTGCTTACAACGTCGGCGCGGTGTACAAGGATTGCGAGACGAACGGCCACCTCACCGGCCACTACTCCAGCGGCGAGCTCCAGGCCGCGCTTAACGGCATGCCGTCCGTCATGGCTGAGTACAGCGACTGCCAGGATGTCATCCAGCGGGCGCTATTGGCCGCGTCGACGCCAACCGGGCGCCGCACCGGCTCCACGACCACCGGCGGCGGCGGCGGCGGGGGCGGCTCCGGCTCCGGCTCCGGCTCCGGTAAGACTCCCGGCGGCAAGCCCGGAGGCAAGACCGGAGGTCACGGGAAGCGTGGATCCACGCGGACGGGTGTCAACTCGGCGCCAAAGGCAGCCGCGGCCGGAAAGGGACGGGCGAGCGGAATCACACTCGCCGGCGCCAATATCCGTCCCGGCTCGACAGGCACGAGCGTCTCAGCGCGCTCGCTTCCCGCAGCACTCCTCGTCGTACTGATCCTGCTCGCGCTCGCCGCCGTCAGCGGCGGAGCGGTTGCGATCCGGCGCCGTGTCGTCGCTCGCCACGGCACCTAGCAGGCCGCGACTCCGTCCTCGCAGCCCGGCTGCGCGTGTCGGAGAAGCAGCGCGTCGTATCGGCCCCGACTTCGGGCTCGGACTGACGCTCGGCGGGGCCCTGTGCGCGTTAGCGTTCCTCACGACCGGCGGCACGACAGACGGCACCAACCTCGGCCCCAACACCTGGGCCCAGATTGCGCTGGTCCTGATCGCCGCGGGCCTGGGGATCGCGGCGGTGCGCGTGTGCGCGTCGGGGCGGGCGTGGGGTGCCACATCTCTGGGACTGTTCGCGGCGCTCGCGGCGCTCACATTGCTCTCGATCTCGTGGTCGGTGCAGCCGGCCAACTCGTGGCTGGACACGAACCTGACGCTGTCCTACCTGGCGGCATTCGCCGGTGGACTCGCGCTCGCGCGGATCGCACCCGAGCGTTGGGCGGCGATCATCGGCGCTGTTGTGCTGCTCACCGTCGTCGTGAGCGGCTACGCGTTGCTGGCGAAGGTGTTTCCGGCGACGCTCAATCCCGACCAGACGGTCGCGCGGCTGAGCGCTCCGTTCGGCTACTGGAACGCCGTCGGCCTGATGGCCGGGCTCGGTCTCCCGGCCAGCGTCTGGCTCGGCGCGCGTCGCGGCGGCAGGCCGATCTTCCGGGCCCTCTCGGTGCCGGCGATCGGCACGCTCGTGGTGGCGATCGTGCTCTCCTATTCGCGCGGAGCTCTGCTCGCCGCGGCGATCGGCCTCGCCTGCTGGTTCGTCCTCGTACCGCTCAGGCTGCGAGGCGCCATGATGCTCGCGGTCGGCGCTGCCGGGGGCGGCCTGGTGGTTCTCTGGGCGCTCGGCACGCCCGCGATCACGAGCAGCGGGAAGTCGATGCACGCACAGACCGTGGCCGGGCATGCGTTCGGTCTCGTGCTCGTCGCGATGCTCTTGGTCCTGCTCGCGGCGGGGTTCCTCGCAGCGTTCGTTGCCGATCGTGTCGAGCTGAGCCAGCACGATCGACGGCGCGCAGGCACGGCCCTGCTCGCGCTGCTTGCGTGCGTGCCCGTGGCCGCGGTGATCGCGCTGTCGGTCTCCTCGCGCGGCCTCACCGGCGAAATCTCGAACACCTGGAGCCAGCTGACGACCACTACCGCGAACGGCGGGGGCACGAACGCAGGTCGGTTGCTCGCCGCGGACAACTCGCATGGGAGCTACTGGAGGGAGGGTCTCAAGGTCGGCGAGCACGCCCTGCTCAAGGGCGCCGGGGGGCTCGGCTACGGGACGGCGAGCCTACGCTTTAGCCGCGGCGACGCGACCGCGGCCCACGCGCACAGCTATCTGGTCGAGACGTTCGCTGACTTCGGGCTGATCGGACTGGCGGTAAGCGTCGCCCTCCTCGTCGCATGGTGCGTCGCCGTGCGCCGTACGCTCGGCCTGCGACGGCCGACGCTGGTGTGGCTACGGAGCCGCGCGCGCTCCGGCGCCGGAGAGCCACTCCCCGAACGCGCGGCCGAGCAGGCCGGGATTGTGACCCTGCTCGCCGTGGTGGTGACCTTCGGCGTCCATTCGGCGATCGACTGGACGTGGTTCATCCCCGGGGTCGCGGTACCGGCTCTCGTCTGCGCCGGCTGGCTCGCCGGGCGCGGACCGCTAGCCGATCCGGTCGGGCGGGCGCGGCGACGGGATCGCGAAGCGGAGCACGAGCCTCGCGACGGTGCCCCCTCGCGGCGCCAGATCCTCGGCCCGCTGAGACGGACCGTCGCGTCCGGCACGCTGAGGATGACCACCGCAACCTACCGTGCCTTCATAGCCGCTCCCGGCCGGGCGGCGACAATCGCGTCGATCGCGGCGATCGCGCTGATGTGCGCGTGGACGATCTGGCAACCGCTCCGCTCAGCCAACGCCGACGCGGCGGCACTCGTCGCGCTCAGCGCCGACCACACCGGTGCGGCGCTGGCTGACGTGCGATCGGCCGCCGTCATCGACCCCTTCTCGACGCAACCGCTGCTGTACGAGTGGCAGATCTACAGCTTCGAAGGCGACACGGCCTCTGCGCGCGCGGCGCTCGAAGCGGACGTCGCGCTCCAGCCTGCCAACCCTGACACGTGGCTCGGGCTCGGCGAGTACGACGCCGATATCGGCAAGCCGCGGGAGGCGATCGCCGCGCTGGAGGCTGAGCTGTACCTGTTTCCCACCGACCCGAACACGGCGAGCGTGCTCGCCCAGGCCCGAGCCGAGCTGTAGGCGGCGCGCGCCGCGGGCACGCGACTGCGAGAGGACGCGGATATCGCCGAGGCGTTCCACGTCACGGCCCGTCCGATGCTCAATCCCTGACAGTGGTGTCGAACTCGAGCTGCAGAACCGACGGCTCCAGTGGCTCACTGGTCCCTCGCGGCCGGCCGCGCTTCGCCCAGTGCCCGACGACCTCATGAGCACGGCATGACCGGTAGGTGATCCGGCGATCCAGCGGCTGAATGCCCAGCCCATCCGCCGCGTTCCCGCCCACATAGGCGTGAAAACGACGTCCGAGCCGGTCAACCTCGACGATGTCGCCCGCCTGAATGCCCTCGAGTCGCACGCGGACAAGCGTACGCACCGGGGCGGCGCACGCCCGCTTGCGGGTCGTCCCGCCGTTGCTCGTAGACTGCGGTCGCTTGCCATACCACCTCGCTGAGCTGAACGTCGCTCTGCCGCTCGAGCCGATCGAATTCGCCGCCGGCGGCGAGCTGATGACGTGACTGCTCAGCAGAGCGGTGGGTCTCTGCTGTCGGTCGCGGTCGTCGGCCACGTCGAGTTCGTGGAGTTCCTCGAGGTCGCGCGCATGCCGGTGACGGGCGAGATCGTGCACGCCCGCCGCACGTTCACCGAGCCGGCTGGAGGCGGCGCGGTGGCGGCTGTGCAGTTGGCGCGGCTCGCCGGCGGTGCGACGCTGTTCACGGCACTCGGTGACGACATGCTCGGCAGGCGCTCGGCGGAGGGGCTCGAGCGCCACGGCGTGCGCGTCCACACCGCCTGGCGGGAGATGCCCCAACGACGCGCGGTGACGTTCATCGACGACGGCGGTGAGCGCACGATCACCGTGATCGGAGAGCGCCTCGCGCCGGTCGGCGCTGACGAGCTGCCGTGGGACGAGCTCGCCCAGTGTGACGCCGTCTACGTGACCGCGGGCGACCCCGCCGCGCTGCGCGCCGCGCGCTGCTCCCGGGTGCTCGTGGCAACGCCGCGGGTCGGCCCGGCGCTCGCCGAATCTGGGGTCGAGCTTGACGCCCTGGTGCACAGCGCCCGCGACCCCGGCGAGCGCTACGCGACGGGCGACCTCCGCCCGGAGCCTCGGCTCGCGGTTGCGACCGCGGGTGGCGCCGGCGGCACCTACGCCACCTCCGAGGGCACTACCGGGACGTGGCCGGCGGTCCCGCTCCCTGGCCCCCTGGCAGACACGTACGGTGCGGGCGATTCGTTCGCGGCGGGCCTCACCTTCGGCCTGGGGGCGGGCCTCGACGTGGAGGCTGCGCTTGACCTGGCTGCGCGCTGCGGGGCGATCTGCGTGACGGGCACCGGACCCTACGGCGCACCGCTGAACGCCGCTGCGGTGGGGTACGGCGGTACCCGGTGAGCTTGCGCCTCGGGTCCGGGCTGCTACCGTTGCACGCGTCGCTGCATGCCTGACGACGACCCATCCCGAAGTAGCGGCGCCCAGGGCGGCGCCGTAACACTTCCTGAGTGAACGCGCTGCTCCTCATCGCCACGGGGCTGCTCGTTCTCGTGAACGCGTTCTTCGTGATGGCAGAGTACGCGCTGGTCCGCTCGCGCGCCTCCCGACTGGAGGCGATGGCTGAAGCGGGCGCGCGCGGGGCGCGCCTGGCGCATGACCAGATCGAGGAGATGGGCGACTACATCGCGGCGTGCCAGATCGGGATCACGATGGCCTCGATCGGCATCGGCGCGCTCGGCGAGCCCACGATCGCCCACCTGCTGGAACCGGCGCTGGGCGGACCGCTCGGGCACACTGCGGCGGTCGCGATCGCGGTCATCGTCAGCTACCTGCTGATCATCGCCGCGCAGAGCACAATCGGGGAGATCGTGCCCAAGCTCTACGTGCTCCAGCACGCGGAGGGGGTCGCGCGGCGGCTCGCCCGCCCACTCAAGTTCTGCCGGACGATCTTCCACCCGTTCATCGTCGTGCTCAACCTGTCGTCGCGATCGATTCTCAAGGCGCTCGGGACCGACCCGGACGCCGAGGACGCAGACAATGGAACGCCCGAGGACATCAAGCGGATCATCGCCGACTCGCTCACCGGCGGCCGGATCGACCGGGGCGAGGCCGAGATGCTGACCGGCGTCTTCCACCTCCACGAGCAGGAAGCCCGTCAGGTGATGACGCCGATTCCGGCGGTTGTGACGGTGGACATCCACGACACCGTCGAGGAAGCCCTCCGGGTGTGCGTCTCGACTGGTCACACGCGGCTGGTCGTGACGGAGGCCGGGAACCAGGATCGCGTCCGCGGGACCGTCCACGCCAACGCGTTGGTCAAGCTCCTGATGACCGAGGGGGCGGAGGCGCAATTCGAGGCGCTCGTGCGCGAGGCGCCGATCATCCCCGAGACCAAGCCGCTCGATGACCTCCTCGCCGATCTCCAGCGCGAGCGCACGGAGCTCGCGATCGTCATCGACGAATACGGCAGGACCGCGGGCATCGTCACGGTCGAGGACATCATCGAAGAGATCGTGGGGGAGATCTCAGATGAGACCGACCCGGCCGGCGGCGCGGTGCGGCGCCTCGCGAACGGGGACTGGTTCGTGCGCGGCCACGTCGCGGTCACGGACCTCGAGGACTACGGGCTCGAGCTGCCGATCGACACCGACGCCTACAACTCCGTCGGCGGCTTCGTGTTCGCGGAGCTGGGACGGCTGCCCAAGCGTGGAGATACGATCTCGGCCAACGGCTACTCGATCCGCGTGGAGTCCGTGCGCGAGAACCGGATCGAGGCGGTTCGGATCAGAGAACGCGAGCGAAACCGTGCCGCACCAGAGCGGACGGGCGGGCCTGGCGTGTGAATGTGAACGGGTCCTGAACGGGTCCGGCGCATGAACTCGCATCATTTGTTACATTGCCTGCGCATAACACGGCCGTGCGGCCCAAGCGCCGCGCCCCGGGTCTCGCCCGGCGGCTGCGAGAGGAGAGTTGAGGCCGGCCCCGAGGGGGCCGGCTTCGTTTAAGTAAGGGGGGTGCCGCGAGGTGGCCCGGACAGGGGTGCCGCGAGGTGGCCCGCACAGGGGCCCCGCGAGGTAGTCCGTACAGAGGCCCCGCGAGGTGATCCGTACAGAGGCCCCGCGAGGTGGCCCGTACAGGGGCCCGCGCGGTGTCCGTCGGAGCCGCGGCATCCGTCGAAGCTCGGCCGCGCGAAGCCCGCCGCGCGATTGCCCAAAAAGAAACCGGCCCGCGGGGACGGGCCGGTTTCGGTGCTTCTGGGGAGGAGGTGCTGCTATGAGGTACGTCGCAAGCGAGAGTGTGGTGCCCGCAGATGAATGGTCGTTAAAGCTTTACTCGTAGGTGTAGAAGCCTTGTCCCGACTTGCGTCCGAGGCAGCCCTTGGCCACGAGGGCACGCAGCTTTGCGGGGATCGTGGCGCCGATCGCCTCGCCGATGGCCTGGGCGACGTCGAGCCCGACGAAGTCGAGCAGGGCGATCGGGCCCATCGGCTGGCCGGCGCCCAGCATCATGCAGTTGTCGACATCCTCGGGCGACAGCAGGGTCTCCGACATCAGCTCGACGGCGCTGAAGAGATATGGAAAGAGCAATCGGTTGACCACGAAACCGGGGATGTCGGGCACTTCGACCGCCGTCTTCTCGAGCGCCTGGCACAGCGCCTGAGCGCGCGTTCGAGTCTCCGTCGTCGCGGTGTGCGGGAAGACGAGCTCGACGAGCTTCATGCGCGGCACGGGGTTGAATACGTGCAGCCCAACAAATTGCCCGGGTCGACGCGCGGCGAGCGCCAGGTCGGCGATCGAGAGCGACGAGGTCGTTGTCGCCAGCACCGCGTCGGGCGCCGCATGGTCGGCGAGGTCGTTGAGCAGCGCGGCCTTGTGTCCTTGATCCTCGACGACCGCTTCCACCACGAAGGTCGCCGTGGCGAGCGCCTCGAGGTCTGTGACGACCCGAACCCGTTCCGGATCCACGGGATTGCCCTCGAACTTGGCGCACGTCTTCGCCACCCGCGCGCGCGCACGCTGCGCGGAGCCGTCCGACCGTGCCCAAAGCACCACCTCGGCGGTGCGCGCTGCCGTCGCCGCGAGGCCGCACGCGATGGCGCCCGCGCCGGCGATCCCGAGTCGTTCGTCCACTGTCAGGTCCCTGTTGCTCAGCCCTGCTGCTCGGTCGGCCGAACGAGCAGCTCGTTGATCGCGATGTGCCGTTCTCGCGTGACGATGTAGCCGATCGCGTCGGCGATGTCCTCGGCGTGGAGGCGCTCGATGTCTGCGAAGCGGCCGCGGATCGACTCGAGGATCTCGGGGCGGTTGTGACCCGCAAGCTCGGTGGCGACGGCGCCGGGCTCGACGAGGGACACGCGGACGTGGCGGCCGGTCACCTCTTGGCGCAGCGACTCGCTGAACGCGCCGACGCCGTGCTTGGTCAGGTTGTACACGCCGCTGCCCTCCCTTGCGACGCGTCCGGCCACGGAGCTGATGTTGACCAGATCGGCGACGCGACGCGGGCCATCCTCGGCGGCGCGCAGGAGATGGGGGAGGGCGGCGTGCGAGCAGTAGAGAAGGCCGAGGACGTTTACTTCGACCATGCGCTCCCACTCGTCCAAGGGCGCGTCGAGCACCGGGCCGAGCAGCATCATTCCGGCGTTGTTGACGAGCACGTCGAGCCGGCCGAGCTCGGTCACGCAGCGAGCGACCGCATCGGCTGCCTGCGGCTGCTCAGTGATGTCGGCCTGCACGACGAGCGCGGTCCCACCGTCCTCGCGGATCCTGCCCGCGAGCGCCTCGAGGCGCTCGGTGCGCCGAGCCACAAGTGCGACAACGGCGCCACGCCCGGCCAGATCCAGGGCGGTCGCCTCGCCGATGCCGCTCGACGCCCCGGTGATGAGCGCAACGGTGCCGTCCAGGGCCGCCGCCTGCCGGGGATTACTCGTGCCCATCACGGCAATTATGAAGCATCCCACCGAAATCCGGTGGCATCGGCGGCGACGGCGAGCGGGCTCGAGGGGAGCCCGTCGGCGGGATCGTTGACGTTGTAGCCCGCAGGCGCGAGGTCGTTGGGGGAGTCGGGATGGAACAGCGAGGCGAGGTACTGAGCCTGGCCGCGTCCCGGCCCGAGCTCGAACTGGCCCCCGCCGTAGGCGCCGATTCCGTGTTCGGTGCAGTAGTCGTAGGTGGCGCAGAGGTCGGGCAGGGAGCCGATCCGCGAGGGCTTGATGTTGACCATGCGGGGGGCGAACGGGAGCGCCTCGATGTCTGTGATCGAGTGGATCGGCGCATCCCAGGTGATCCGGTCGTGGTGGCCCGTGAGCACCGCGGCGGTACCGAGGTCGACGACGTCCGGGTCTTCGACCCACGCGTTCGGGAACGCCTCGAGCACCCGGCGGTAGAGCACAGGGTCCGGTGGCTGGTCGACCACTGTCCCTCGGTATAGGCTCTTGAAGTCGACCGAGTCGACCGCGTCGGTCGCGACCAGCGCCGCGATCAGTTCCGGATCCCAGGAGCTCGTGGGGTCGAGCTTGAAGCGCAGCGTCGGATAGCGCTCGAGGAGGCGTGACACGGGATCGAGCGTCGCCGGCTCGCCGAGGCGGAGCGACACGACGAAGGTGACCGGCCGCGGGTCGCGGCCCAGGACTTCATGCAGCGGCCGGCCGGCCTGGCGCAGGGCCAGGTCGAGCGCGGCGCTCTGGAACGTCCAGCGCCGGTAGAGGCGCGAGACATCGCGCTGGGGCTCGACGGGAAACAGGTCGAGCGAGTCGATCAGGGTGCAGAAGTCCCCGAGCAAGTACCGACCCGCGAGGGCGTGGACCGGGCCGGCTTCCTGGAGTGCTGTCTGATCGACGCCGTCGTAGACGACGTCCTCGCCGATCCCCTCCTGTCCAGCGCCGCTCAGGCGGACAACTGTGGTCAGACGCTCGAAGCCGCTCGAGACCTCGGCCAGCAGACCTTCGAGCGTGTAGCCGTCGACCTCGACCGGGAGATCGGCCAGGGCATCGAACGTCGTCATCGATCCTCCTTCACCAATCCGGTCATCCGGTGTCCTCGCGCGCGCCTGCATCGAGTCGCTCGACGAGCTCCTCGAGCCGGAGCTCCTCGAGCCCCTTGCCCACCGCCTCGAGCTCAGCGGCGCAGTATTCAACCAGCTCGCGTCCCTCCTTGACGAGATCGAGCGTCTCACGCAGGCCGGCCTCGCCTGAGTCGAGGCGGCGGATGATCTCCTCGATTCGCCCCGCGGCGGTCTCGTAGGTTCGCTCGTTCACGACCGGGAATCCTCCGCCGGATCGGTGAGATCCGCGACTCGGGCGCGCACGCGGCCGTCGTGGAACCGTAGGCCCAGCTCGCCGGCGGCGACTGCCCCCGCCGCCGAGGTGACGGGCGCGCCTTCGGGATCCTCGACCAGGGCATAGCCGCGCGCGAGTGCGAGCTCCGGGTCGTGGGCCCCGAGCGCGAGCGCGAGGCGCTCGAGATCCGCGGCGCGGCGGATGCTCGCATCGGTCCCGGTGCTCGCAAGCCGCTGCGTACGCCTGCTCAGCTCGGTCAACCGGCGCTCCCGATCCAGCCGGGCAACGCCGGCCTTGCGTTCGAGCACGACGAGGTGGACGTTCGCGAGTCGGCGCCCGTCACCCACTCGGCGGCGCGCGCACGCGCGCAGCTCGCGCAGGCGCTGGTGGAGGTGCCGGCGATGACGGGCGACATGCTCGGCGGGCGCCCTGGAGAGCTGTGCCAGTGTGCGGGCCCGGCCGAGCACGGCGACGCGTCCGTGGCGCTCGAGCTGGCGGGCGCTCGCGGCGAGGCCGGTCCGGGCGGCGCGACAGTCGATCAACACCGCCGCCTCGGCTGCGTGCGTCGGTGTGGAGCAGGAGACGGCGGCGACATCGTCGATCAAGGTGCGATCGGTGTGGTGTCCGACGGACGCAATCACCGGGGTGCGGAGCAGCGCGACCGTTCGGCACAGCGTCTCGTCGCAGAACGCGAGCAGGTCCGCCAGTGACCCGCCGCCACGCGCGACGATGACGACCTCGACGTCCTCGAGCGCGGCCAGCTCGCGCAGGGCCGCGGCGATCCGTGGCGCCGCATGACGGTCCTGTACAGGGACGAAGGCCCACACCAGCCGGCCCGCCCATCCCCTCCGCCTCAGCCCCGCGAGCACGTCGTCGCGCGCCTTCCCCTGCTCTCCCGTGACGACGCCGATCGTCCGCGGCACCAGCGACCGCGGCAGACGCTTCTGGGGCTCGAAGAGACCCTCGGCATCGAACTGCCGGCGCAGGCGCTGGAGCGCCGCCAGCAGATCGCCCTCGCCCGCGGCACGTAGTTCGAGCACAGCGAACGTGAACGACGGCGAAGAGACGGCGCTGCCGGGGTAGTAGTCGCAGCCGCCGCCAACGACGACCCGGACGCCGTCCACGAGCGTCGTCCCGAGCGACTCGAAGTCGCTTCGCCACATCGAGCAGGGCAGCGCCCCACGGGCGTCGCGGAGCTCGAAGTAGACCCGCGCTCGGCTCGTCCTGAACCCCCACACCTCACCGACGAGTTGGACGCGAGCGAACTCGAGCAGGCGTTGCTTGAGCTGGGCGGCGTAGGTCCCGACGGGGTAGGGACCGGGTAGGGTCGATCCGGCGACGGAATCGGTGGGGCTGGCTTGCGCGTCGGTCATCGTGCTGTCGCGAGGCTACCCGACGCGTGCGACTCCGCTCTGTCGCGAGGCTACCCGACGCATGCGACTCCGCCCTGTCGCGAGGCTACCCGACGCGTGCGACTCCGCCCTGTCGCGAGGCTACCCCACGCGTGCGAGGGTGAACGAGATCTGTACGCCGAGCGGCGTGAAGCCCATGCGCCGGTAGAGCTCCTTCGGCCAGTCGTCAATGTCCGCCGGGATCACGATCGGATGGCAACCCTCCGCGTCGGCGGCGTCGATCGCCGCGGTCACCACCGCGCGGGCGAGGCCTCGCCCGCGCTGCGCGCGCAGTGTGCCGACGTTGTCGAGCAGGGCGATCCCGCCGCTTTCGCGCTCGAGGAAGAGCGTGCATGCCGCCGCGAGGTCGCCGTTCTCCCCGGCTGCGAAGCACCGATTCCGGGTGCCTTCGCGGAGTGCGTCCATGCCCTGTACGAGCCGCTCGGCGAAGCCGGGACCAGCGCCGAGTGGCGGCTCGTCCTCGTTCAACCGCAACTCGAGCGCGCGCAGAGTCGCCAGGTCGACCTCGCGTGCGACGCCGGTCCGGGCAGGACGATCCGCCTGCGCGTGCAGCGCCATGAACACCGTGCGCTGGACCGACCAGCCTTTCCGCGCCAGCTTCGGGGCGACGCGCTCGGCCGCGGCGGCGTCGTCGAGCACAACGTGACGATGCCGAAGGTGGCCGAGCCAGCGGTCGGCCAGCGCGACGACGACCTCGGCGTCGAGCCCGCGGGCCACCGGCGCATCGAGCACGACCGAGTTCAGGTGGTGGACGGGGCGTAGTCCGTCGTGCAGGATCACGACGCCGTGGGCGAGGGCGATGGTCCGCTCAGCGCCACGGACTCGCAACGACCGGTCGAAGGTAAGTGCGGTCGCGAGCGTGTCCACGCGCCGGAGGTTAAGACCTGCCGCAAGCGCGGCCGCTAGCGGTGGGGAAGCGGCACGACGAGGACCGGGCGGTCTGAGAGGTGGAGGAGCTTATGTGGCGTCGATCCGAGCAGGGCGCCCTTGATCGGGCTCTCGCCGCGGGTGCCGACGACGATCACGCGAGCGTCGCGCTCGTCGGCTAGCGCGACGAGACCCGCCGCGGGCGCTTTCTCCACGATCACCGCCTCGATTTCGGCGCCGGCGTCGGCGGCCAGGCTCGTTGCCTCGGTCAGGCGCTTGGTCGCCAGCTCCTTGAGCGCCGCGTGGTAGTCGTGGAGCTCGCCCGCGACCGGATTGAGCTCGTAGCCAAAGGCAATCACGATCTTCTCGTCGTACGCCTTGCCAACCTCGACGGCGACGCGCACCGCCTCCTTGGCATAGTCCGAGCCGTCGTACCCGACGACGATCCCGGCGCTCATGATGTCCGCCCGGCCGGAGCGTTGGCGAGAACGGACGGGTCGACGACCTCGAGCTTTCGGTGGAAGTACTCGGGCATCGTGATCCGCTGGACGACCATCAGCACCAGCCCGAGAATGATCATGAACAGCGCGATCACGATTGGCGCGCCGATCCCCAGGAACGGTGAGGAATATCCGGAATGGGGCTTCGAGTAATCGATCACCGCCTTGACCAGCACCCAAGTCAGCACGAGGCCGCCGAACATCGGCAGGACGCCGATGTAGAGGAAGTTCTTGACGCTCTTGAACAGCTCGCGCCGGTAGAAGATCACGCACGCGAAGCCGGTGAACCCGTAGTAGAAGGCGATCGTCAGCGCCAGCGACGTGAAGGCGTCGCCGATCAGATCCTGCGTACCGTCGACCACATGACTGGTGGCCGATAGGAACACGTACACGATCGTCGACACGACTCCCATCCAGATCGTCGAGAATCCGGGGCTGAGGTAGCGCGGGTGGATGTTGCCGAACTGCTTCGGGATCGCCTTCATCCGGGCCATCGACAGCGTGGTCCGCGCGGTCGGGAGGATCGTCGTCTGCGTCGACGCCGACGCCGAGGACAGCACCGCGATGATCAGCAGCTTGTCCAGTGGCGACCCGAGCACGCCGTGGCCCAGCGGGGAGAGGACGTCGTTCGGGTTGTTGACGAGGAAGCTGAGGCCGCCGAAGGACTGCGCCGCGGTCGCGACGACCAGGTAGATGCCGACGAGCACGAACGTCGAGATGATCGCGGCTCGGCCCGGCGCGGTGCTCGAGTCCTCGGTCTCCTCGTTGACGGTCACGCCGGAGTCCCAGCCCCAGTAGATGAACACCGCCAGCAGAATGCCTCCGTTCAAGGCGCTGATGCTGGAGATGGCGAACGGGTTGAACCACGACAGCGCCGGCTCCACCGAGTGCGCGGGGTGGTCGGCGTAGACCTTGATCAGCGCCACGACCGAGAAGATCACGAGCGTCGCGAATTCCAGCGCGAGCAGTAGCTGCTGGACGCGCGCCGACAGCTCGATGCCGATGTAACAGATCGTGGTCATGATGATGATCCACACGATTCCGATGGTGGTCACCGCGAGGTTGCTGGGGTGGTTGATGCTGACCAACGAGCATGTGTAGTTGCCCGCCACGGAGGCGAGGCTCGGCATCACGAGCACGTCGGCGACGACGATCGCCCACCCGCCCTGCCACCCCAGCCATGGCCCCATCGCTCGCGTCATCCACGTGAACGTCGTGCCACAGTCGGGGTCGGCGCGGTTCATGTAGTAGTACGCGGCCGCGATCGCCGCCATCGGGAAGAAGCAGACGAGGATCACCGCCGGCGATTGGAACCCGAGCCCGCCGACCGCGGCGATGAAGCCCAGCGTCGCCGCCATGCTGTAGCCGGGCGCCGTCGAGGCCACGCCGATCACGATGTTCGAGAGGAACGAGATCGCGTTCGTCTTCAGGCCCTTGTCTTCGACCTGAATGCCGAGCTTCGGCTCTGCCAATGATGCGCTCTCCACGGCGGACCCTCTCTTTCCGGTTGTAGCGGTCGGCTGGTGAGGGCGGCGCAGTAACCGCTCCGTCGCCAGCCGACTGCTCAGCGCGGCATTCTCCACCGCTAGCGTCCCGACTGCAAGTGGCCGCGTGGCTAGACCTCACGGTCACACGTTGTCCTCGGGGTAAGCCGTTACGGTGTCCCCTGTGCCACGACCTTCAGACGCCACGGTCTCGGTCGCCGTCCTCGGCGCCGGCGGCACGATCGCCCCCGCGATCGTCCGCGACCTGGCCGAATCGGACGAGGTGGCGAGCATGCTCCTGCTCGATCTCGACGGTTCGCGCGCGGCCGCGGTCGCCGCGGCCTACGGTGGCGCCACGGCCGACGCCCACGCCGCTGACGCTCGCGACGCCTCCGCACTCGCCGCCCAGCTGGAAGGCGTCGACATCCTCATCAACGCGGCGAGCTACCGCATCAACCTCGACGCGATGCAGGCCTGCCTCACCGCCGGCTGCCATTACTTGGACCTCGGCGGCCTGTACTGGATGACCGGCCGTCAGCTCGCGCTCGACGAGGACTTCCAGCGGGCGGGGCTGCTTGCGCTGCTGGGAATCGGCTCGAGCCCGGGTAAGACGAACGTCATGGCCGCGCGCGCCGTGCGCGAGCTCGGATCGGTCGAATCCATCGACATCGCGGCTGCGGGCCGCGATCCGCGTCCCGCCGGCGGCTTCAGCCCGCCCTACGCGGTGAGGACGCTGATCGACGAGCTCACCCTCGCACCGGTGGTCCTGCGTGACGGGCGGCCGGTCGAGATCGAGCCGCTCGCCACCGGCGGCACGCTCGACTATGGCCCTCCGATCGGCGAGGTGGAGACGATCTACACGCTGCACTCCGAGCTGGCGACGTTCGGCGAGAGCTTCGGGTGCCGGGAGGCGAGCTTCCGGCTCTCGCTCGCGCCCGCGCTGCTGAGTCGTCTGCGTGAGCTGGTCTCGGCGACTCCCGAGGAGCTCGACCGGGTGGCGCGCGAGGCGGTGCCGCCGTCGGCCGAGACGGTCTCCGTCCACCTGGTGATCGCACGCGAGGCGCAGCGCACGGTACTCGTGAGCGCCGTGAGCCGTCCGCACTTCGGCTTCGGCGGTTCTGTCGTCTCGACGGCGGCGCCCGCGGCTGCCGCGGTGCGGCTGCTCGCGCGGGGTCAGCTGAAGGCGACCGGCGCCCGGCCGCCGGAGCACTGCATCGAGCCGGAACTGCTGTTCGCCGAGCTCGAGAGCCGCGGCTGCAGCTTTACCTACTCGGGCTGACGCTACGATCCGCGGCGATGGACCTGACCCTGTCGCCGAGCGAGCTCGCATTTCGCGACGAGCTGCGCGCCTGGCTGCTGGCGAATCATCCCGGCCGTGAGCCGGTTGGCGACGAGGCGGCGTTCGCGTTCCGCCGCGATTGGCAGCGGCAGCTCCACGCGGCCGGTTGGGCCGGCGTGTCGTGGCCGACCAAGTACGGCGGCCGTGGCGCGACGCTGATCGAGCAGGCGATCTACAACGAAGAGGTCGTGCGCGCGAAGGCGCCCCAGGCGGCGAACGTGCTCGGCCTCGCGATGGGCGGGCCGACCGTGATCGCTCACGGTACCGAGGAGCAGCGCCGTCGTTATCTGCAGCCGATCCTCTCGGCTGAGGAGATCTGGTGCCAGGGCTTCTCCGAGCCCGATTCCGGCTCTGACCTGGCGTCGGTGAAGACGCGCGCCACCCGCCATGGCGACGAGTGGGTGGTCACGGGCCAGAAGGTGTGGACGACGTTCGCCCATCACGCCAAATGGTGCATGCTCGTCGCCCGCACGGACTCCGACGCCCCAAAGCACAAGGGCCTCAGCTACTTCCTCATGGACATGGATCAAGAGGCCGTGCAGGTGAGGCCGCTTGTCCAGATCACCGGCGAGGCGGAGTTCAACGAGCTGTTCATCGAAGAGGCGCGGATTCCGCACGAGAACATCATCGGGGGGGAGGGCAACGGCTGGGCGGTGGCGATCACGACGCTCATGCACGAGCGCGCCACCCTTGCCTTCGGTCTCCAGGTCTCGGCCCAGATCGCGCTGAACGAGCTGATCGAGAAGGCTCGCTCCACGCGCGCCAATGGCCAGCCTGCGAGCGAGGATCCGGTCATCCGCCAGCGCCTCGCGCAGCTGCTGATCGAGGCCGAGGTCCTGCGGCTGAACGCCTACCGGGGCCTGACGGCGATCATGCGCGACGGCGTTCCCGGGCCCGAGGGATCGCTCGGGAAGTGGCACTGGTCCGAGGTCAGCCAGTCGCTGACCGAGCTCGCGATGGAGATCGCGGGGCCGCGGGCGATGCTCGCCGAGGACGAATGGACGTACCGCTTCCTCCGCGCCCGCGCGAACTCGATCGAGGGCGGCACCACCGAGATCCTCAAGAACATCGTCGCCGAGCGTGTCCTCGGCCTGCCTCGGATGCGCTGACGCGCTCCCCGACCCGACGCACGGACGAGCATGAACTTCGACTTCAATGACGACCAGCGCGCAATCAAGCGCACCGCGCACGATTTCCTCACTGCGCGCTATCCCGCCGCCACGGTGCGGGCGCTCGCCGGGGACGATCGCGGCTTTACCGACGAGCAGTGGAACGAGCTGGCGGAGCTCGGGTGGACCGGCCTGGTGGTCCCCGAGGCCGAAGGCGGCCTCGGGCTCGGCGCCGTCGAGCTCGTGGTGATCCAGGAGGAGCTCGGATACGCGCTCGCGCCGACGCCGTTCTTCTCGAGCGTCGCCGCCACGCTGCTGCTCGTCGCCGCGGGCACCGAGGCGCAGCGCGAACGCTGGCTCGGTCCCCTCGCCTCTGGGGAGGCGCGCGGGACGATCGCCCTGTGGGACGAGCACGGCGCCTGGTCTCCCGACCAGTCCGAGGTGGAGGCTTCGGGCGACACACTCACCGCGACGAAGATCGCGGTTGCCGATGCGGCCGCCGCCGACGTGCTGATCGTCGCCGCCGCCGACGGCCGCCACTATCTCGTGGAAGCCGCGGATCCAGGCGTGCGCATCGAGCCCGAGCGATCGCTCGATCCCACACGTAAGCTGTTCAAGGTCGCGCTCGACGGAGTGGCCGCCGATTCACTCGCGCTCGAGCCCGCGCGGATCGCCCATGCCTACCAGACGATCGTTACCGCGCTGGCAGCCGAGATCGTCGGTGTGGCCCAGCACGCGATGGAGATGGCGGTCTCCTACGCCGGCGACCGCAAGCAGTTCGACAGGCCGATCGGCGCCTACCAGGCGGTGTCCCACCGCTGCTCGCAGATGCTGCTCGAGGTCGAGGGCGCGCGGTCGCTCGCCTACTGGGCCGGTTGGGCGCTCGACCACGAGCCCGACGCGGCGGCCCGCGCGGCGTCGATGGCCAAGGCATACGCCAGCGACGCCGGCTTTCGCGTCACCGCGTCGGCAATGCAGGTGCACGGTGGGATCGGCTTCACCTGGGAGCACGACTTACATTTCTTCCTCAAGCGCGCGGAGGCGAACGCCCACGCGTTCGGCGACGCGAGGTGGCACCGGGATCGCGTGGCCGAGCTGTCCGGGGTGTGAGGGGCGTGAAGCGTCGGGGGTGAGGTTCGACTCACCCGATGCCCGCCGCGTGATCACCCGAAGTTCCTCCCTTGGGGGTGACGCGGATCAGCGGTCGGCACGCGAAAATTGGCACCGGAGCCACAGCGGGGGCGTAGCTGATCGCCCACCACGTGGACGATCGAGGGGCGACAGGGGGTTGCGGCGTCGTGTGCATGCACTGCCGGCACCTCCTCGCTCCGTGGAGATGGGCGATCGCTCGAGCCGTGCGCTGCCTCGCTCTGACGGGCGCCGTATTGACGGTCGCCGCCGGCGCCTGCGCCGTGGCATCTGCAAGCCCGAGGATGGTCTCACCGCCGAAGCCCCATCCCCTTGCCCGCCTCCCGCCCCAAGGCATCTTCGACGGATGCGACATCGATCTCATCCTCGCAGCATGCGAAGCCCGCCTGCACACCGTCGCCGCCGCGGGCTTGAAGCTCATCGTCGAGCCGATCCCCTCATACAGCAATGCGCTGTGGGGCTATCTCGGCGTGCTCCACCACGAGGGCTTGCAGGCGATGTGGGAGGTGACGGACCCGGGCTGGTGGGGGTACAACAGCTCGGGGCCGTTCGGCTACAGCGACGCCGGCGCAAGCATGCTCACCGACGGTATCTACGCGTCTTGGGCCCACGGCTGCGGCTGTCAGACCAACGCTCAGCTGCTCGCCTTCATCGTCGCGACGCTGACCGCCTCGTCGGCGACATACGGGTGGTATGTCGCCGACGACTCCGAGCTCTCGGGCAAGCTCCCCTATACGAGGGAGCAAGCGCTCTCCGGCATCAGAGCGTTCACCGCTGAGTTGCGCGCGCTCGCACCCGACAGCCGGACGCTGATGTCCGCCTGGGGACTCCTCGCCACGACCCAGCTCGAGCAGGCGTACGGGCTGGCGGACCTCACCGCCCAGGAGGCATACCCGGTTGGCGACTTCGGGGCGCAGTCGGTCAACATGGACAGGGCGGCGGTGGAAGTGGGGCAGGCGGCGCAGGCCACTCAGCAGATCGCGGACCGCCATCACGGCCCGTCCGCGCTGATCCTGCAATCGTTCAGCTGGGGTGAATGCACGGCGGACGCCCAAGCCCGCCGCGCGGACCCGAGCTCGCCCTATCCGGACGCGGCGGAGCTCTTGACGATGCGCAACGCCGCCCTGTCGCACTCGCATCCGGCGCTCATCCTGTGGTACGACCTGGAGGAAACGATCGGATGGGCGACCGGCGAGCAGCCTGCCGATTGCCGCGCGCCCAGGAACCCGGCAGTCCGGCTAGCCGGGCTGACCGCTGCCGTCAAGGCGCCATACCCGGGGTTCGCTCGAGCGGGCTGAGCCGCTAGGTTTCCGGTATGGAACACCGCGTGCTCGGCACCACGGGAGTCAAGGTCAGCCCGCTCTGCCTGGGCGCGATGATGTTCGGCGCCTGGGGCAATACCGACCAAGAAGACTCAGTGCGGATCATCCACCGCGCGCTCGACGCGGGGATCAACTTCATCGACACCGCTGACGTCTACTCGCGTGGGGGATCGGAGGAGGTCGTCGGCAAGGCGCTCGCAGGCGGACGCCGCGACAACGTCGTGCTCGCAACGAAGGTCCACGGCAGGATGGGGGACGACCCCAATGAGTTCGGCAACTCGCGCCGCTGGATCGTGCGCGAGGTCGAGAACAGCCTGCGGCGCCTGGGCACCGACTGGATCGACCTCTACCAGATCCATCGCCCCGAGGCCGACACCGACATCGACGAGACCCTCGGCGCGCTGAGCGATCTCGTCCGCACCGGGAAGGTCAGGTACATCGGCTCATCGACCTTCCCCGCCAGCCAGATCGTCGAGGCGCAGTGGGTCGCCGAGCGTCGCGGCCGCGAGCGCTTCATCTGCGAGCAGCCGCCCTACTCGGTGCTCGTGCGCGCGATCGAGAACGACGTGCTGCCCACCTGCCGGCGCTACGGCATGGGCGTGATCCCGTGGAGCCCGCTGGCGGGCGGCTGGCTCTCCGGGCGCTACCGCGTTGGTCAGGACCTGCCGGCTTCACGCCGGGCGGAGATGATCCCGAGCCGCTACGACATGTCGCTTCCGGGTAACCAGCGCAAGCTCGAGGCCGCCGACGCGCTCGCCGATCTGGCGCAGGAGGCTGGGATCACCCTGATCGAGCTGGCACTCGCGTTCGTCATCCGCCACCCGGCGGTGACCGCCGCAATCATCGGCCCGCGCACGATCGACCACCTCGAGTCCCAGCTGACGTCCGCCGACATCGTCCTCTCGGACGAGGTTCTCGACTCGATCGACGAGATCGTCCCGCCGGGAGTGAACGTGAACCCAGCCGACGGCGGCTGGCCGAACCCCGCGCTCGAGCCCGCGGCGCGCCGCCGGTAGCGGCCGATCGCGTCGGGTGTCTAACGGCCGACCCCCGTCGCCGCGCCGTAGGGCGACTCGGTCAGCCATTTCGTGAGCTCGTCGGCCGTGCAGGGGGGGCTGAAGAAGTATCCCTGGGCACTGTCGCACCCGTAGGCAACGAGCATGTCCAGCGGAGTCTGGTCTTCGACGCCCTCGGCGACGACGGTCAGGCCAAGGTTGTGCGCGAGGTCGATCGTCGAGCGCACGATCACCGCTTGGTCGGTCTCCTCCTCGAGTCGCATCACGAAGGACCTGTCGATCTTGATCTCATCCACCGGTAGACGCTGGAGATACGCCAATGACGAGTAGCCGGTGCCGAAGTCGTCGATCGAGAGCCGCTCTCCCATCCCGTGCAACCGATCGAGGATCTCGGGCGCGGCAGCTTCGATCACCGCACTCTCGGTCAGCTCGAGGACGAGCTGTTCCGGCGGGGTCCCCCAGGTCTCGGTCAGCTCCGCCACCGTAGCCGGCAGACTGCTGTTCGGGCCCAGGCTGCGGGCGGAGATGTTGACCGCCATGGTGAGATCGACGCCCTCGTAGCGCCACACCCGCTGCTGACGCAGAGCCTCGTCGAGCACCCATCGCGTGACCGGCGTGATCAGCTCGGTGCGCTCCACCTCGGCCATGAAGCTGCCGGGCCCCATCAGGCCATGGATCGGGTGATGCCAGCGAAGCAGTGCTTCGACGCCGGAGATCTCGCGCGTCACAAGATTGATCTTGGGCTGGTAATGCAGGACCAGCTGCTCGCGGGCGATGCATTGGCGCAGGTCGACGAGCAGCGCGAGCTGATGTGCCGTCTGCTTCTCCGCCGCGGCGTCGCAGACGGCGTGACCGCTGCCGGAGCGCTTGGCAACGTACATGGCCATGTCGGCGCGACGGAGCAGCTCGGCCGTGGTCGTGCCGTGCTCGGGGAACAGGGCAATGCCGATGCTCGCCGATACCTGGACGACTTCCTGTTCGAGCTGGAACCCGATCGCACACGTCCGCTCGATCTTGAAGGCGACCTCCGATGCGGTGGCGAGGTCGGTTGGCCCCCCGGGGAGGATCGCGAATTCGTCTCCCCCGAGCCGGGCGATCGTGTCGGCCTCCCGCAGCGCGCCGACGAGGCGCTCGGCGACCTGCTCGAGCAGAGCATCGCCCTGCTCGTGGCCGAGCGTGTCGTTGACGCGTTTGAACCCGTCGAGATCCATCACCAGCACGGCCCGCGGCTCGCCGTTGCGTCTGGCCGCAAAGAGCGCCCGGAGCAAGTGCTCCCCAAACAGCGTGCGGTTCGCCAAGCCCGTGAGCGCGTCGTGCAGCGCCTGGTGCTCGAGGCTCTCGATGTGGGCCTTGCGTTCGGAGATATCACGCACGAAGAGGAGCGTGAGGATCTGATCGCCAAGTCTCATCTCGCCGCTCTCCACCTCCATCGGGAACGTCGAACCGTCCTGGCGCTGGCCGAGTGTCTCAACCGCCTGGTGCTGCCCGGCGTCGTTGCCCAACAGTCCCCCTGGTCCCGTGCTCAATCCGCGAAACTCATCTCGGCAGGCGGGCGCGATCACGAACTCGAGCGGCCGGCCGATCAAACGTTCCCCGCTGTGGCCGAAGAGGGCTCCTGCCGATCGGTTGAACGACTCGATCAGCCCCCCTGAGCCGGCGGTGAGGATCCCGTCCGCAACGTTGTCGAGCACGGCTTGCGTGCTCGCCTCGCTGTCACGGAGCGCTCCGTTGAGCGTCGTGATCGACGCGAGCGAGCGCTGGAGCTCCCGAGCCTGCACGAACAGGTCGACGAACACGGAAACCTTGGCCCGGAGCACGTCGGGCTGAACGGGCGTGAAGATGAAGTCGACCGCGCCACTGGCATACGCGGTCAGGGTCTCCGTGTCGTCAGGCCCGAACGAGGTGACGAAGATGATCGGCGTGCGCTTCGTCTGACTCCGCTGCCGGATCAAGTTGGCCGTCTCATATCCGTCCATGGTCGGCATCCGCACGTCCATCAGGATCAGCGCGAACGTCTGATGCAAAACGGCGCGTAACGCCCCGCGGCCCGAGTCGACCTCGACGACTTCGAGACCCAGCGGGGCGAGCATCGCTCGGATCGCGACCCGCTGACTCTCACGATCGTTGACGACGAGCACCGCCGGCGTTGGCCGCTCCACTCCTGACGCCTCGACGAGGCGCTCATCACCCATCAGCAGCGACTCCAGACACAGGTCTGGTGTGCTGCGGCGCCCCGATGCACTCGGCGAGCTCGAGCAGGAAGTCCGGCGCATTCTCGACGGGCTTGGCGATATATCCGGACGCGCCCGCCTCGATGCAGCGCTCACGCTCTCCGGTACCTGTCTTGGCCGTCAGCGCGACGATCGGGAGCTGCCCTTTCGAGGGCAGCTTGCGCATCGCCCGCATCGTCGCGTAGCCGTCCATCACCGGCATCATGATGTCCACAAGCACGAGGTCGATGTCCGGTGTTCGCCTGAGCACCGCCAGCGCCTCCTCGCCGCTCTCGGCCGAGACGACCTCGAGCTCAGCGCGGTCCAGGAGCACGGTGATGGCGAAGATGTTCCGGAAATCGTCATCGACCACGAGCACTTTCATACCGCCCAACGCAGCGGGCGCTGGACGCGGTGGCAGCGGTGACGGTTGTGGCGCAGCCCCGCCGTGAGGCGACGCAGGGGAGCGCGCTGGGGCCGGAGACGTCGCGGCGAGGGCCGTGGTGGCGGCGCCGTTGCGTGTCGTCGGGAGGTACACGGTGAACGTGCTGCCCTCGCCGAGGCTGGTGCTCAGCGTGATCTCGCCGCCGAGCAGGTCGACGAGCTCGCGGCTGATCGACAGGCCCAGTCCTGTGCCGGCGTACCGTCGCGCGGTCGTCCCGTCCGCTTGGGCGAAGGCCTCGAAGATTCGCTCCTGCAGGTCCTCCGCGATGCCGATGCCGGTATCGCTGATGCTGAACGCGGTCACGTCCGCCGCCCCGCGGAGCCCGTCGTTGGTCGCGCTCCAGCCGTTGTGGGCTCGGCTGATCCTCACGGTTACGTCACCGTGCTCGGTGAACTTGAATGCGTTGGCGAGCAGGTTCTTCAGCACCTGGCGCAGGCGCCCGGGGTCGGTGGCGATGCTCGGCGGAGCGTCGGCCGCGAGCTCTACGGAGAACGAGATGCCCTTCTGATCCGCGACGGGACGGAACTCGCGCTCGAGGGCCTCCTCGAGCTCGGGCAACGGCATGTCGTCGATCTCGATCGTGACCGTGCCCGACTCGACCTTCGCGAGGTCGAGGACATCGTTGAGCAGGCGCAGCAGATCCGAGCCCGAGGATTGGATGATCGTGGCGTACTCGATCTGCGCGTCGGTCAGGTTCTTCTCGGGGTTGGCCTTGAGCTCGCCCGCGAGGATCAACAGGCTGTTCAGCGGCGTGCGCAGCTCGTGCGACATGTTGGAAAAGAACTCGGACTTGAACGCCGAGGAGACGGCCAGCTGCTCGGCCTTCTCCTCCATCAGGCGCTTGGCGCGCTCGACCTCTTGGTTCTTGGCCTCGACCTCGATGTTCTGCTCCGCGAGCCGGCTCGCCTGCCTGGCCAGATCCGCATTGGAGCTGCGCAGATCCTCCTGACGCGACTGCAGCTCCTGCGCCTGGGACTGGGACTGCTTGAGCAGGTTCTCGGTAAGAGTGTTCGCCTCGATGGTGTTGAGGACGAGCCCGATGCTCTCGGTGAGTTCGTCCAGGAACGCCTGGTGGGTGGCGCTGAAGCGATTGAAGGAAGCGAGCTCCACGACGGCTCGGACCGAGCCCTCGAAGAGGATCGGCAGCACGATGATGTTCAGCGGTGTCGACTCCCCCAGCCCTGAGTTGATCCTCACGTAGTCGCCGGGGACGTCGGTCAGCAGGATGCGCTGCTTCTCCTTGGCGCACTGGCCCACGAGGCCCTCCCCGATACGAAACTGGTTGGCAAGATGCTTGCGCTCGCTGAACCCGTACCCGGCGCGGTACTGGAGCACCGGCTCGCCGCCGTCTTCGAGATCGACGAGCGTGTAGAAGACCCCATGCTGCGCCGAGAGCAGTGGCGCCAGCTCCGAAAGGATCATCGCCGACACGGTGTCGAGGTCGCGCTGGCCCTGGAGCATGCGCGCGAAGCGCTCGAGGTTGGTCTTCAACCAGTCCTGCTCGGTGTTCTGGCGTGTGGTCTCGCGCAGATTGCGGATCATCTCGTTGAGCTTGTCCTTGAGGACGGCCACCTCGCCGCTCGCTTGCACCCCCACCTGTCGCGTCAGGTCTCCCTCGGTCACCGCCGTCGCCACGTCAGCGATGGCCCTGACCTGGTTTGTCAGGTTGGCCGCGAGCTGGTTGACATTATCGGTCAGGTCCTTCCAGACTCCGGCGACCTCTGCGGACTGAGCCTGGCCGCCGAGCTTGCCCTCGACACCGACTTCGCGTGCGACGCGTGTCACCTCCGAGGCGAACCGGTTGAGCTGGTCGACCATCGCGTTGACCGTGTTCTTCAGCTCGAGGAACTCGCCCTTGACGTCGGCGGAGATCTTCTTGCTGAGGTCACCGTTAGCGACCGCCGTCGTTACCTCGGCAATGTTGCGCACCTGTCCGGTGAGGTTGCCCGCCATCAGGTTGACAGTGTCTGTCAGGTCCTTCCAGACGCCGGCGACCTCGATCGTGACCGCCGCGGCCTGACCAAGCTTGCCCTCGGTTCCCACCTCGCGGGCCACGCGGGTCACCTCAGAGACGAGGCGGTTGAGCTGGTCGACCATCGCATTGATGGTGTTCTTGAGCTCGAGCATCTCTCCCTGGACGTCGGCCGTGATCTTCTTGCTCAGATCGCCGTCCGCTACCGCGCCGATCACGCGCTGCATCTCGCTCGTGGGACGCACGAGGTCTTCGATCAGGGTGTTGACCGCGTCGATGCTCGTGAACCAGACCTGGTCCCCTCCTCGCAAAGCCAGGCGCTGGGAGAGCCTGCCCTCCTTACCGACGACGCGGCTGACTCTCGCCAGTTCGATCTCCAACGCCTCGTTCGCCGCGATGACGTCATTGAGCCGGTCGGCGATCTTGCCCGCCAGCCCGGTCCAATCGAGCGGCATGCGAACGCCGAAGTTGCCGCTCTTGACGTCGGTGAGCACGCTCAGGAGCACAACCTGATCGAGCTCGTCGACGATGTCCGGCCCAAGAACTGCCATCAAGCGCCCTCCGTCAGTAATCCATCGTGCATGTCGAGCTCACGGTCCGGACCTCGAAAAAGGAGACTCCAGCGCGTCGCGCCCTCGGCACGGCGTTGTTGAAAGCGTCGAGGGTCGCGGATGATCACAATTGCCAGCTCACCCGCCGCATCGGCAGAAGCGAGTACACCCTTGAGCCGGCGGCGGCCGGCCAAGCCCGGAGTGGCGCCGGCGGGTCCGGTGGCGGGCGGCGCTCAGGCCGCGGGGGAGACCCGGACGGCCTCGAGCAGCGGACGCCGGCGGTTCTGAGCAGCTCGCAGTGGTTCGGGGAGGTTCGCGACGCGTACCGGATCAGCGCCCGGGCCGGGGGCGGTGAGGATCTCCGTCGGCGCGACGTCGACTTCGCAATGGGGGCAAAGCACACCGACGGTCACCGGGGTGCCGCAGGCCGCATGGAGGAACTCCCGTGGCGCTCCCCCGGGCGAGGCGTACCGGTTGCCCCACTCCACGAGCGCCTGAATCGCCGGCCACAGGGCGCGCCCCTTCTCGGTCAGGGTGTACTCGAAGCGGTCGGGCCGGCGTTGGTAGCGGACGCGCGCGAACACGCCCTGCTCCACGAGCTCAGCGATCCTCCCGGCGAGCACGGTACGTGAGATCTCGAGACGGCCCTGGAAATCCTCGAAGCGGCGGATGCCGAGGAATGCGTCCCGGACGATGAGCAGTGTCCATCGCTCCCCGATCACCTCCAGAGCCCTGACCATCGAACAGTGCTGCGCGTCGTAGGTCCTCGGAAGCATCGCGGAGAGATCCTAGCACGTCCGTCCTATCACAGGACTGAGCTGATAGTCTGCACGCCATGAGTGCTGCTGGACCCGCTGCGGGCCCTACCCCCGACCCACGGTCCGCCGCGGGCCCCACCCCCGACCCACGGTCCGCTGCGGGCCCCACCCCCGCGAATCCGGGCCTCGCGCCCATGACTCCCGCCACCGAGTCCCGCAGCTACGAGGGACGCTGGCGCGTCTTCGCGGTGATCGTGGTCGGCGCGTTCATGGCCCAGCTCGACCTGTTCATCGTCAACATCGCGTTCCCGGCGATCGGCCGCAGCTTTCCCGGAGTCTCGGCATCGACGCTCTCGTGGGTGCTCGACGCGTACGCAATCGTCTTCGCCGCCTGTCTCGTTCCCGCCGGGCGCCTGGGCGACCTGGTGGGGCGCAGGCGCGTGTTCGAGCTCGGGCTGGCCGTGTTCGCGCTCGGCTCCGCAGGGTGCGCGGCGGCGCCGAGCGTGGGCGTCCTCGTCGCCGCGCGCGTCATGCAGGCAATCGGGGCCGCGCTCGTGCTGCCCACCTCGCTCGGGCTGATGCTCCACGCGTTCCCGCCGGCCGCCCGCGCCGGCGCAGTCGGCGCATGGGCCTCGGCAGGCGCGGTCGCGGCGGCCAGCGGGCCACCGCTCGGCGGGCTGCTCGTGGGGATCGACTGGCGGCTGATCTTCGTCGTCAATCTCCCGCTCGCACTCGTGGCGATCCTCGCCAGTCGGCGAGTGGTGCCCGAGGTCCGCCACCCGGACGCCGGGGGCCGACCCGACGTGGCCGGGATCGTGCTCCTCGTCGGAGGCATCGGCGGAGTCGTGCTGTGCATCGTCGAGGGCGCACGATGGGGTTGGGGCAGCGCCGCGTTCGTGCTCGGGATCCTCGCGGCGTTCGCGCTCATCGCCGCGTTCCTCTGGCGCTGTGGGCACCATCCCGCTCCCGTGGTCGAGCTCTCGCTACTGCGCCTGCGGCCGTTCGCCGTGGCCAACGCGGCGATGCTCGTCTTCTATGTCGGCTTCGGGGCGATGCTGCTCGAATCCGTGCTCTTCCTCACCGGGGTCTGGCACGTGAGCACGATCGTGGCGGGCCTGGGCATCGCCCCCGGCCCACTGTGCGTGGCGCTGATCTCGTCCCGAGTGAAAAATCTCGTCGGGCGCTTCGGCGCCCGCCCGGTGGCGGTCCTCGGCGGGGTAACGTTCGCCGTCGGAGCCGTGTGGTGGCGGTGGCGAACCGGCGCCCGAGCGGACTACGCGGCCGAGTTCCTCCCCGGAATGATCCTCGCAGGCACCGGCGTCGCGCTGATGCAGGCAACCTTGTACGGCGTCGCGTCAGGCGTGCTCCCCCCGAACCGCTTCGCCACCGGATCCGGGGTGCTGAACATGTCACGCCAGATCGGGCTCGCCCTCGGGGTGGCGATCCTCGTCGCCCTGCTCGGCGTACACCCGGGTCTTGCCGCGTTCCACGCCGGGTTCTGCCTGCCCGCCGCGGGGGGACTCGCCGCAGCCCTGCTCGCGCTCAGCCTTCCGTCGCGGGGCGCTCGAGCTGCGGCGACTACCCTGGACGGGGCGCAGACAGGTCGGGCCGCGGCTGTGACGCGATAGCGCTCGCCCGGGCGTGGCACCACGCGACATTCGTGATGTAGGGCATCGCCAGCTGGTCCTCCACCCACGCCTCCGGATCCTCGGCGACCACCGCTCTCACATCCTCGAGCACGTTGGCGCGCTTCGCCTCGGGCAGGGTGGCGATGAAGCTCACCGACGCGGTCCGTGCGAGCAGGACGTCCAGGCTCCCTGCGACGACGTGCGCGAGCGTCCGGTCGGTAAGCGGCGTGAACAGCTCAGTGGCGGCGAGCTGCTCACGCCACTCGCTCGTCCCGCGCTGAGGCGTGTCGCCGCGGTAAGCCCCAACCAGCTCTTGCATGCGTGCGACCCACTCGACCGAGTCGTCCCAGATGTTCCAGATCACCGCCAGGCGACCGCCAGGATGCAGAACGCGGTGAATCTCGCGCGCGGCCACGGGCGTATCGAACCAATGGAACGCCTGCGCGACGAGCACGGCATCGGCGCTCCCGTCCGCCAGCGGGATCGCCTCCGCCGTCCCGCTCAGGACCTTGGCGGCGGGTACCGCACGCACGAGCTGGGCACGCATTCCCGCCACGGGCTCGACGGCGATCACGTGCGCACCGGTCGGGATCAGCCCGCGCGTCAGCTTTCCCGTCCCCGCCGCGAGGTCGATGACCGTGCTCCCGGGGCCCAGTCGCAGCTCGGACACAAGCAGCTCGATCGCCGCGGACGGATACTCCGGGCGGCCGCGCTCGTACTCCCCGGCGGCGCGGTCGAAGCCACGCGCGGCGCTGTCGTGGATCGCCGAAATGATCGGATCGCGCGACACCGGACGAGCGCTCACGTCGCGATCTCGGCCCGCCTTGACCGCAGCCACTCCACGGTCTCGGCGACGCCGTCGCAAACGTCGATCGCCGCCTCCCACCCGAGCACGCGGCGCGCCTTATCGACCGACGGCCACCGCCGCTGGACGTCGACCTCGAAGCTCGGAAGGTGCTTCAGGGAGAGCTCATCCGGATCCTCCCCGCAGGCCTCCCACACGATCCGCGCGATCTCCGCCACGGTCAGCTCGATCGATGCGGAGATGTTGAAGTCCTCGTTCTCGCCCGCCGGCGAGGCCATCGCCGTCACGATCCCGTCGGCGATGTCGTCCACGTGCGTCAGCGTGCGCGTCTGCTCGCCCGAGCCGAAGATCTCGAGCGGGCTCTGGCCGGAGAGGACTTTCTCGATCAGATCCGGCACGGCGTGAGCGATGCCGGGCTCGGCCGGGTCGGGCAGCTCCCCGGGTCCGTAGGCGTTGAACGGCCGGCAGATCGTGTAGCGCAGGCCGTGCTCGGCGTGAGCGGCTCGGGCGTAGACCTCGCCCGAGAGCTTCGAGAACCCGTAGGCCGAGCGTGGCGCGGGGCAGTCGAGCAGATGCTGCTCGGTGGTCGGGAACTCGGTGGCCCGCTCGAACACCATCGACGACGAGACGTAGGTGTAGCGCTCGACGTCGTGCTCCAGCGCCGCTCTGACTGCCGTGCCGCAGAGCGCATTGTTGACCTCGGTCAGGGTGTGGGGAAGCTTGTGAAAATTGGCGATCCCGCCGACGATCGCCGCGAGATGGATCACATGCGAGCAGCCGTCGGTCGCGGCGAGCGCCTCGCTCTGGTCGCGCAGGTCGCCGGTTCGAACCTCACAGCCCTCGCGCATCCACGCGGGGCAGGGGCGGTGATCGGACACCCGGACCTCGAACCGCGGGTCGCCGAGCAGTCGCCGCACGACCGCGGAGCCGATCATGCCCGCTCCGCCGGTGACGAGGACGCGATTTACGGCCACGTCGCTGCCGGAGGGCGCATCGCCGCCGCCTCGGTGGCGAAGGCGAACACCTGATGGGTGCCGAGCGAGTTCCACGGGTCGACGAGCAGGCAGTCGCCGCCGACCGAGTCGAGGATCGCCCGCTGGGCCTGCGGCCGCTCGAACTCGGAGTGGTTCGTCGCGACGATGACCACGTCGGCGTCCCGGATCGCCTCTTCGAGCGGCTGCGTCGGCGTGGATGCGTGGGGGTCGCAGACCGCAACGTCCGCCAGCTCGCGTTCGAGCAGGCGGATCAGCTTGGGCGAGAGCGAGTCGCGCTCGTCATCGGTATCGCGCTTGAAGGTCAGGCCGAGCACGGCCACCTTACGCGAGGCGAGCGACCCGATCCGCCGTTTCACTCCCTCGACGAGAAACAGGGGAACCGCCTCGTTCACGCGCGAAACCGCGAGCAGCATTCCCGGCGCGTTCGAGCGCTCCTCGGAGAACGCGAAGTCCTTGCGCAGGCAGCTTCCCGCGGTCAGGCCGGGGAGCGCGATCCCACCGCGGGGGTAGTCGCGGTTGATCAGGTCGATGACCTCGAACACGTTCGCGTCGAAGCGCTCGCAGTCCATCATCAGCAGGTTCGGCAGCGCGAAGGTCGCGTAGCGCAGGATGTTCGTCCAGATCTTCGCGAGCTCGGCCTGGACCGGCGTGGTCCGCACGATCGGAACATCGAAGACCTCGAACACGCTCGTCGCCCGGCGGGTTGATTCCTCGTCGACTCCCGCGACGATGCACGGCAGCGTCGAGATCTCCTCGAGGAACCGCCCGGCGGCGATTCGCTCGGGGGCATGGGCGACGAAGATATCCTCGCCGACCTTGAGTGCGCCACGTTTCTCGAGGTAGCCGGCGACGAAGTCGGTGGTCCCGGGGGCGATCGTCGAGCGCAAGATCAGGGCGTGACCCGCGCGGAGGACCGGCAGCAGGTCGTCGAGGGCCTCCCGGACCTGGCTCAGATCGCTCTCGATATGCGAGAACGACGGGGTTCCGAGCGTGATCACGATGTTCGGCGCCTTGGCGGCGTCTGCCGCCCGGGTGGCGAGATCCAGGCTTCCCGCCGCCGTGACGCGATCGAGGAGCTCCTGGGTGCCGCTCTCGGCGAACGGCATCCGCCCGGCGCGAATCGAGTCGAGCAAGTCGGGATTCTTGTCGACGCCCAGTACCTGCAGTCCGCGATCGGCGAAGCACAGCGCCAACGGCAAGCCGACACGGCCGAGTCCGATTATCGAAATGTCGTACGGCACCTGAACGCCATAACGTAGCTTGACGGCGGTGGTTGGGATGCCTCGCGACGCGTCACTCGGAGTCGGTGTGCGCGCGTTCGCTGGCCAGGCTGGGGAGCGGCGCCAGGCCGTCTTCGGCCTCATGACCGCGGTTCTCGCCGGCCACGGCGAGCCGATCGAGCCGCAGGATCTCGCGCTCGCCCTCGATCCGCGCCGGATCGTCGGCCGGTAGGCCCTTGATCAGCGCCCGGATCCGCTCCCGCAGCTGGAGCGCAAAATGCGGCGTCGACGCCCCCATCAGCTGGCGGACGTCGTCAACGGTCACCGCCCGGCCGTCTCTGAGGCGTTCGGGGTTCTCGGCTTCGCTCATTTGGCTGGTAGGACGTCGAGTAGCGAGTCGATGCGTGCCTGTGACGCACCTGAGATCTCGCTCTCGTCGCCAATTATCCAGCCATGGTTGTACACGGCGGCGGTTGGACCCTCCTGGTTGTAGCCCGAAGCATTATCCAGGAGGTCGTCGACGTCCTGTGATGGGAGCGCGGAGGCCTGGTCGACCAGGAGCAGCGGTCCGTATTGCCCGCTCCCTGACAAGGCCGCCGCCGCGGCCGCGTCGAGCGTGCTGTTGACGTTGACGAACACGTATCCGTGCCCACCACTCGTCACGGCCCAGCCGAAGTTGCCGTCTCCGGGAACGCAGCCGGCTCCGACCGGGCAGGGTGGGTCGCGGTAGCGTGAGAAGGCGACCGCGCTGATGACCGGGCCGCTGAGGTTCGTGACGCGGCGGACTCTGCCGTACTTGTCCAGCACCTTGGTGATGGCGTGGGAGATCACGCTCTTGGGGTCGAGCACGTAGATATGCGGATGTCCGTGGGAGAGCAGCGCCTGACGCGTCGCCTGTGGCACCTCCGAGTCGGTGACGTAGAGGATCGGATCGCCGCTCTCTGCCGCATAGGCGGCGGCGGGCATCGCGTACGTGGGGGAGTCCGCCGAGGTGACGATCACATCCGGGCTCGGCCTGCCCGCGGCGGCGGTCTGGAAGGTGTCGATGGCCGCGGCGAGTGCGAAGGGGTTGCTTCCCTTGATCGTCGCCGTGCGCAGGCCGCCTGGCTTCGGGACGTCTCCGACTGTGATCGCCTGCGCCCCCTGCGCGTCGTCGGCGCCGCTCGGCGCGAGCGCGCTCAGGGCGGCCGCGGTCGCCGCCGGCAGCGAGCCTGGACCCGAGAGCAGGATCGGGGCGTGGATCGGAGCCGCCATCAGCACCGCCGAGGCGAGCGCCGCCTGCCAATCGCCGGTCGGCGCGATCGTGACTGCCTGCGGATGCGTGCTGGGCGTGAGCGATGGATACACCGCCTGCGCAACGCCGGCGGCATCCGCGACCGCGCTGGCGCCGTCGATGCGCGTGGTGTTGTTCGTCGCGAGCAAGGGAATACTCAGATTCGGCGCCTGTTGGGACGGCGCAGGGGAGGCGCTGACGGGCTTGTGTGTGCCGCCCACCAGCTTCGTGCCGCCGCCGCAACCCGCGATCAGCGAGCCGGCAAGCAACGCTAAGAGCGAGAAGCGTCGCATGGCTCGTGACCATAGCGAGCCGATCCCCGGCCAGTGCCGCTTGGCCGGCGGCGGTGTTGGCGCCGGGCGGAATCCTGCAGCGGGCGCCAGGCCGGCCGCAGTCCGGCGGCGGCGGTCAGCCGGGCGGAATCCTGCAGGGGGCGCCAGGCCGGGCGCAGTCGACCGGCGGCGGTCAGCCGGGCGGAATCGACCGGCCTCCGAGGATCTGATCGCGCTCGGCGAGTCGGTTGGTACGCCTGAGCCCGGCCTCGCGCATGCGTCGCTCCTCGGTCGGACCGGTCGCGATCAGCGCAGGCGCGGCGGTCGGATTGCCTGCGGTGTCGAGCGCCACCATCGTGAAGTAGGCCGTGTTCGTGTGGCGGACCTCGCCGGTGAGCGGGTTCTCGGCGTCCACCCGGACGCCGACCTCCATCGAGGTGTGCCACACCGCGTTGACGGAGGCGCTGAACGTGACCAGTTCGGCGATGTGGATCGGATAGAGGAAGTTCACCCGATCGACGCCCGCGGTGACGACGCGCTGGCGCGAGTGCTTCACCGCCGCGAGCCCCGCGGCCTCGTCGGCGAGCTTGAGCACCGTTCCGCCGTGCACGTTGCCGGCGCTGTTCGCGTCGAGGACGCTCATCCAGCGGGCGAGCATCGTGCGCGACTCAGATACGGGCTTGGCATCCATCACCGCCAGCGCATCCTAATCGCGCTGCCACTGTACGCTTGAAGACTCGTCCAGCCACCCGCAAGGAGGATGCGATGCCTGGCCTCTCCGGGCGCATGTCCACCGTCGTCAAAGCCAAGATCTCGAAACTCCTCGATCGCGCCGAGGATCCCGGGGAGACGCTCGAGTACAGCTATCAGAAGCAGATCGAGCAGCTTCAGAATGTCAAGAAGGGAATCGCCGACGTCGTCACTTCGAAGAAGCGGCTGCAGATGCAGTCCGAAAGGCTCCAGCAGAACGTCGTCAAGCTCGACACGCAGGCGCGCCAGGCGCTCGCAGCCGGCCAGGAGGACCTCGCGCGCACGGCGCTCGAGCGCAAGAACATCGCCCAGACCGAGCTCCAGGGCCTTGACGGCCAGATCGACGAGCTCCAGAAGCAGCAGGAACAGCTGACCCAGTCCGAGCAGAACCTCCGGACCAAGATCGAGCAGTTCCGCTCCAAGAAGGAGATCATCAAGGCCCAGTACTCCGCCGCCGAGGCGCAGGTCAGGATCTCCGAGGCGGCGACCGGGGTCGGTGAGGAGATGGCCGACGTCGGCCTCGCGATGCAGCGCGCGGTCGATAAGACGGAGAACATGAAGGCGCGTGCCGACGCGGTGTCCGAGCTGGAGGCTGCAGGCACGTTCGAGGACTTGACCGCGCTCGGGTCGGGCGAGGACGACATCGATCGTCAACTGAAGGCGCTCTCGACGACCAGCGAGGTCGACTCTGAGCTCGCGAAGATGAAGGCCGAGCTCGGCGGGGGAGCCCGGCCGGGTGAGCTGGGCGCCGGCAGCGGCCCTGACGGTTCCCCCAGCGGCCCGGACGGCGCCGGCAGCGGTGCGGGCGACGAACCGCACGTCGAGGCGGCGTCCACGTCCTCCGACCAGAGCGACGCGGCAGAAGGGCACGCACCGTGATCGTCCGGATCTCCAACGAAGGTCAGTACGAGCTCCCCGAAGGCTCCGTCGCGGCGCTGAACGAGCTCGATAATCAGGCCGTCCAGGCCTGCGAGGCCGTCGACGAAGACCGCTTTCACGCCGCCTACGGCCGGCTGCTCGAGTTCGTCCGCACGCACGGCCAGCTGGTCGACGCCGACCATCTCGGCGGCTCGGACATGATCCTGCCGCCGCCCGACGTCACGTTGGAGGAGGCAAGTGCGGAGTTCACCGCCGAGGGTCTTCTGCCGGGATAGGCAGCCGAGATGACGGCAGTCCTAGCTACGATCCCGCTCGTGGACGCCGTTCGCGCTCGAGACCGAGACGCGCTCGCAAGCTTCTACGACGAGCGAGCGGGCAGAGTCAGGGAGTATTGCGCGCTCGTTTGCCCGGCAGAGCTTGTCGACGAAGCCACGCTCGTCGCATTTGTCGACTTTCTCGGCCGGCTTGACCGCGCGCCAGCCTCCCTCGACCTCGACGAGCTGCTCTGCACGTCCACACGCGGGGCCGCCGCAGGCCGCGCCGAGGTCGGGGAAGCTCCCGCCTCCTCTCGGTCGGCCCGCCGTCGTTCCCCGCGAGCCGAACCGGGGCCGACATGTCTTGCCATGCCCGAGCTCCTCGCCGCATACGCCAGTGGCGAGCTTGCGAGTAACGGCCAGCTCGATCAGCACCTCGTGGAATGCGCCGTCTGCCGGACCACCGCGACGCGATTCCGACAGGCCGAAGGTGCGTTCACCCGCGAGCCGCGGGAACAGCCCCCCGACGAGGTCCGTCGTGTCTGGCTCGAGATTGCGCTCAGCGGCCGTGTCGGCGTTGTGGGCTCATCCGCGGCCTCGCCGAGCGCTGTCCCGGACGCGGCGAGCGCGGTCCCGGACGCGACCAGCCCGGTCCCGGACGCGCCGAGCGCTGCCCCGGACGCTCCGAACCCGGTCCCGGACGCTCCGAACCCGGTTCCGGAGGTGGCCAGCTCGGTTCCGGAGGCGGCGAGCCCGGTCCTGGACGCCTCGCGCGCGGTTCCGGAGGCGCCAAGCCCGGTCCCGGATACGCCGAGCCCGGTCCCGGATACGACCAGTACGGTCCCCGAGGCGCCCGGATTGATCCCCGATCCGCCTCGGCGCAGGCCAAGAACCTACCGGCGTCGCTTCTAAGTCGGGGCCCGCCGGGGCGGAGATTCTAGGGCCACCGGGGCGGAGTTTCTAGGGCCCGCCGGGGCCGATCCCCTTGGCGGGCGCGGTCGTGGCGGGGAGCGTGGTCCCCTGCGGGGTCGCTGTGACAGGCGTCGGCTTCGTCTGCACGGGGGGCGGCGTCACCGTTACGGGGGGTGGGGTCTTGACCACCGGCTTTGGTGCGGTGACGACGGGCGCGGGGGTGACCGGGGCGCTTGAGATGGGGGTCGAGGTCGCGGGCTGGTCGACGGTGGCGGCGTGCGTCTTCGCCGGTTTCTTGGCCGGCGCCCGGTGCGTGACCGGCTTCGCCTTAGTCGTCCGGTGCACCGCCGTGGTCGGAGCGGGGGCGGTCTTCGCGGGGGTTGTGGAAGCCGCGGCGGTGGTGGAAATCGCCGGAGTGGTGGCAACCGCCCCGAGTCGCGAGGCGTTCGTGTGGCTCGAGCCGCCGTTGAGCGTCAGCACCTCGGCGATTCCGATAACGGTGGTCAGGGCAACGACCGCGGCGAGCAGCTTGAGCCCACGGAGCTCGCGGTCCCGCCCGTTGCGCCGAGCGCGCGGCGATGCGTGCGGTTTCTCAGCCTCGAAGCCTGCTCCGGCGGCCGCTGCGGCTCCGGTCGCTGCTGCGGCTCCGGCGGCCACTTTGGCTCGGGTCGTCGCTGCGTCCGCAGGCGCTGCTGCCGCTTCGGCGGCCGCTGCTGCTGCGGCCGCTGCTGCTGCTCCGGTCGCCGTCGCGGCCAAGGCAGTCTTCTCCGCGAGGTCGGCACGGGTCACCCTTGCCTCAGGCTCGGCGGTCGGAGCGTCGGTCTCGGGACGCGGCTCGAATGGCTCAATCCGCGGCTCGGTTGGCTCAATCCGCGGCTCGAATGGCTCAATCCGCGGCTCGGTTGGCTTCAACCGCGGCTCGATCGCGACCGCAGCAGCCGCCCGTGCCGTAAAGGCGAGCTCCGCCCGGCGGATTTTGACCAGAGTCGCCTGACAGGCCAGGCAGCCGTGGAGATGTCGTTCCAGCGCACGCCCCTCGCCGGCTTCGATCTCCCCGTTGTCGCGGGCGGCGAGGCGCTTCGGCGTCGCGGCGCACTCGCGGTCGCGCTTGCCCGCCGACCTGCCGCGCGGGACGTATCCGGGCGCATGCTCGGCAGCGGTCCGGCGCGTGATTCGCAGCAACTCGTCTTCGCGCACCGTGTTGGAATGGACTCCGTGTTCGAGCGCTTCGAGAGTCGCTGCGACCGCTCGCTCGGAGCGCCGGTTGCCGCACAGCTCGAGGCAATACGCCCGCACCGTCGGCTCGACGCGGGCAAGATCCAGTTCGGCTATCAGAGCACCGACCGCGACCGGCGCGACCTCATGATCGCCATGGGTCGCGGCTACCGCAGGCTCGCGTGTGGCCGATCGCGGCTCGCGGCTGGCGGATCGCGGTTCGCGCGCGATCGGTCGCGGTTCGCGTGGGCCGGATCGCGGTTCGCGTGTGGCGGATCGCCGTTCGCCCCTGACGGATCGCGGCTCGCCCGTGGCGGATCGCAGCGCGCGTGTGGCGGATCGCGGCGCGCCCGTAGCCGCACCAGCCCGGATCGCCGCGAATACGTGCTCGGCACGATCCATCTTGATTCGGGTCGCCCTGCAGAGCAGGCAGTGCATGAGATGCTCGCTCAGCTCGTGCCGCTCGCTCGGGTCGAGCTCGCCGTTGGCACGGGCGGCGAGTCGCACTGGGGTGGCCGCGCACTGTCGGTCGCGCTTCGCCGCCCCCTTGCCGCGCGAGGCGCGCCCGTTGACAGCGCGGGACACATATTTGGCGGTGGTCGAGCGGGTGATCCGGGCCAGCTCGACTTCGGTCAACGCCGAGGATCCATTTTCTAGTTCTTCAAGGACGGCTGCGACAGTTGGCTCGAAGGCCGCCGGATCGCACGCCTCTCGGCAGTACGCCCGGACGGCTGTCTCGGCACGGGCAGGACCCGATTCGGCTACGGCGGAGCTATTGCGGCGCGTCGACACGGACGGATGCCCCCCTGTGTGCACAACTGCGACTGCGCGTATGCGCAGCCTTATCTGTACCCCGATCAACCACGAGCATCAAGGATAGAGAAGAAACGGGACTTAATCGGCACGGATGAGGAGATCGTCGTCACCGGCCTGAAGCCCGATCGCGAGCGCGACGACAGCGACCAGTCGAACGCCGACTGCGACGACCGCCTACGGAAGCTCACGCCCGACCGCAGACCGTCTGCGCGGGCCGTCCTACACGGGAATTCCCCAGAGCGGAAACCAGCGCTCGAGCTCCTCCTCGACCGGGAGCTCGTGCCCGATCTGGGCCTTCAGCTGTAGCTCCCGCTCGTTGTTGCGCTGCTGATCGCCAGGTGCCGGAACGAACGGATAGAACGTGCCACGCTTGTAGTTGTAGATCCAGTACAGCGGCCTGCCTTTGTCGTCCTGGAAGGCGAACACGGCACAGAGGACCCGATCGCCGTAGCCGCCCGACTCGAGCGCGCCGCTGACGGCATTGATGCCCACGACCAGGTCCTCGAAGTCCTTACCGCGCAGGACGAGCCAGCGGTAGCCGTAGGCGTCATCGGTGCTCGTCACAGTGGTCCCGCTGTCCGCCGCGGTGCCCCGAACGACCTCCTCCATCTCCTTCACGATCGATTCGAAGTCCGCGGTCGCGAGCGGCTGGAAGACGATCGCCGCCGCGCCACGTGAGGTGATGCTGAGCCCGGTCTCGAGGGTCACGTAAGCCGTCGACATCGCGAACAACCGGTCCGGCGCCGGTCCGGCAAGCTTTCGCTTGCCCGTGATGACATCGAAGAAGCCCATCAGCGCTGTGGTCTTCGTTCCCGCATACCGATGAGGCTAACGCAGCTGCGGCGGCGCCGAGCCCCGAGGGGGGCTGAGCACACCGAACCCCGAATGGCACATCGCTCGGTTGATGTGAGCTCAGACACCGCCGGCACCCTCACGCACCACGGTGCCGGCACCGGCGCCAGCCCGCGGCGACGCGATCTCCGGGACCCGGCGCAGTGCCGCCTCGTAGGCAGCGACCGGGTCGAGCACCCCGTGCGATCTCGATAGTTCCTCGCGCGCGCCTCCACGCGACTGCACTGCCTCGTTGACCAGGATGTGCTCGATCTCGGCGATCGTCAAGGCAGGGTTGATCAACAGCATTTTCGCGACGACGTTTGCGACTAATGGCACCCCGAACGAGACGCCGGTCTCGGTCGCGACCATCGACGCCCCAGGGTTCGCACCCAGCCGCTGTTCGCCCGCCGCATCGAGATCGCCCTTCAACCGGGCCGAGGCGAGCGGGTAGTGCACGGGCACCGACTTCAGTTCGGCGCTCGAGGCATAGTCGCCCGACGGAACGGTCAGATCGACCGCTGGCCCGGCGCCGCGCTTGGGATGCCGGCGGCCGGACATGTCGACGCCACCGACGAGCAGGGCGTTGCCCTTCTTCCCCCCCTCGTCCACTGCTCGCTGCGTGAACCGCGTGTCGCTGTTGCCTGCGGTCATGAGGAACAGCACCCGATCGCTGAACTCTGAAACCACAGCCCGCAGCTCCGGGCTTCCCCAGTTGACAATGATGCTGCAGGTGACGACCCGCGCCCCGTGCCTGTGGACCGCCCAGCGGATGGCTTCGGCGATCTGTGCCGACCTGTCGCCACTGGCCATGAACCCCACCTGCACCCTAACGTCGATGAGCGCGATCCGTTCTGTCCCGAATCCGGCTTGGGCCGCGACCTTCGATCCGTGCGCGTCGAAGTGGGCCGGATCCCTGGGCGCGAAGGGTACGTCGTAGGCCGGGGTCGGGCCGGTGACATCGGCGTGGGCCCGCGTGCGGGCTCGCAGATAGTCGCTCTCGGCGTGGACTCCGGTGTCAAGAACGGCGATCGCGACCGGCGGGCCCCCACGCTGGCGTCGCGCTGCATCAGCGAGGCCGAGGATTCGCTCGAACTCGACGTCGTTCTGTGAGTAGGGATCTCCGTCGCCGAAGACCCTGAACGCCCCGGTCTTATTGATCGGCGGCCGTGCGGCCTCGACGCTCGCCTGCGCGGCCTGCGCGGCCGAGACCGCGCCGGCCTCGGCGGCGCCAGCGGCAGTGGGGAAAAAGCTGTCGGTTGAGGCCCAGACCGTCTTCGTGGACTTGCCGTCGGTCACCCGGTACTGCCATTCGGTTCGGTTCGGCGTGACGCCGAAGTTGGTCCTCTGCCCGGCAGTCTCGATGACCCATTCGTGACCGTCGCGGTCGTAGACCCTCGTACCCGTCGCAAGCCCAGGCAGAAGCGCGCGCTGAAGGAGCACCCGTGTGACCGCCCGGTTCCCGGCGACTCTCTGAAGCGACAGCACGGCCGCCTCGCGCGTCATCGGCGGACCCACGGCCGCCTCGCGTGTCATCGGCGCGCCCACGACGCCGGCACCGCCTCGGATGCGATCACCCGAGCCGGCCGAGGTTCTCGGCGCCCTGTCAGCGGGTGGCAGCCGATTCATCGCGCGATTGTATGGACGTCCGAGCAAAGCCTGGGTGCCTGATTGATCGACGCCGCCGAGCGTCGATTTCAGGTCGAGATGCAACTGGCGGTGAACTATTCACCACCAGTTGCCTCACGCGTCCCGCGCCGCCCCTCCGGCCCCCGGACCTCACGCGTCCCGCGCCGCCCCTCCGGCCCCCGGACCTCACGCGTCCCGCGCCGCCCCTCCGGCCCCCGGACCTCAGGCGTCCCGCGCCGCCCGTGCGGACCCCGGGACCTCACGCGTCCCGCGCCGCCCGTGCGGACCCCGGGACCTCACGCGTCCCGCGCCGCCCCTGCGGACCCCGGGACCTCACGCGTCCCGGGCCGCCTCGTGGACGCCCATGGCGAGGGCAAGAGCACGGCAGGGCGGTCGGCGCTGGTGCCTCACCACTCAAGCTGGCTAGACGTCATCAGTAGAGTCCATCCCGGAGGTTCTCTAAAGGACTGGGAGCATTGAGTAGGGATTGGGGGTTGCCGGCAACGGATGACCTGGCCGCGATGGCAGCGCCGGTACGAGTGCTGCTTGTCGATCACGATTCTCACGGCGCGACGCTGCTCGCAGAGATGCTGCGGACCGCGTGGATCGAAGGCCTGGTGATTGCGCATGCCGAGCACGTCAAGGACGCTGCCCGGGAGCTGCTCGACCACGGCGCCTCGTGCGTGCTGCTCTCGATCGAAGTGACGGGCGACCTGCAGCCGCTCGCGTACATCCAAGGCTGTGCCCCAGAGGTCCCGATCATCGTGGTGGCCCACCGCGCCGACGATGCGCTGGCGCTGCGCGCCGTCCGCTCGGGCGCCCAGGACTACCTCGTCAAGAATGAGGTCCATCCCATCCGGCTCTATCACGCCATCTCGTACGCGATCGAGCGCAACCGCTCCGCGGTGCGTCTCGCCCGCCAGGCGCTGCGCGATCCGCTGACCGGACTTCCCGACCGCGCGCTGTTCCTCGACCGCCTCGCCGTCGCGCTCGACCGTTCGCAACGCACAGGCGCGGCGCTTGCCGTCCTCTTCCTCGACGTCGACAACTTCAAGGAGATCAACGACTCGCTCGGTCACGCGGCCGGTGATCTCCTGCTCGGCGGGCTGGCGCAGCGGCTGAGCGCGATGCTCCGGCCGATGGACACCGTCGCGCGCTTCGGCGGCGACGAGTTCACGCTCCTGTTCGAAGATCTCGCCAGCGAGCAAGAGGCGCTGCTGATCGCCGAGCGCATCAGTCGCACCGTGGGACTCCCGATCAGACTCGAGGATGACGAGACATCGATCACGGTCAGCATCGGCATCGCGATCGCGAGAGGTCCGGAGATCGCCGCGGAGCACGTGATCCGTGACGCCGACACGGCGATGTATCGCGCCAAGGCGCTTGGCCGCTCGCGCTATGAGCTGTTCGACGAGTCCTTGCGCCGGCGCGGCATGGAGCGGATCGAACTGGAGACGGCGCTGCGCAATGCGATCGAGGGCTCGGAGCTACGCGTGCACTACCAGCCGAAGGTGTCGCTGAACGGTCCTTGGCACCTCGTCGGTTTCGAGGCGCTCGTGCGCTGGGAGCATCCCGAGCGCGGCTTGCTCGCGCCGAGCGAGTTCATGGCGCTGGCGGAAGAGACCGGCTTGGTGGTCCCGATCGGGGAGTTCGTGCTGGAGCAGGCGCTGCAGCAGCTCGAGCGCTGGCGGGCGATCAAGCCCGAGGTCACGATCTCGGTCAACCTGTCCGCTCGCCAGCTCCAGGACACGGGATTTGCTCCGGCACTCGCTAGCGCGGTCGAGGCGAGTGGGAGTGACCCTCGGGCGCTATGCCTCGAGATCACCGAGAGTGCGCTCGCGCCCAGCTCGGACGTCGCGCTGCAGGTGCTGCATCGACTCAAGGCCGTGGGGATCACGCTCGCGATCGACGATTACGGGACGGGCTGCTCGTCGCTGTCGAGTCTCAAGCGTTTACCCGTCGACGCGATCAAGATCCACGAGAGCTTCTTGGGCGACCTCGGGACCGGCTCGGAGCAGGCGTCGCTCGTCCGCGCGATCGTCGAGCTCGCCCACGCGCTCGGGCTCGGGACGGTCGCCGAGGGGGTCGAGACAGACGCCCAGGTCGAGCAGCTCCGCCGCCTCGGCTGCGACGGAGCCCAGGGGTTCCTGTTCGGCAGGCCGGCTCCCGCGCCCGAAGCTGAGGCGATGCTGCGTTGGAGTTAGGGCCCACGACGAGTCAACGGGTCGCCGAGACCGCGGCAACCAGCCGGCTCGGTCGGGCATTCGCAACACCGCGCGCTTGGAGCGCCGCCATCACGGCGGCAGCCGCCTCCGCCACCGACCGGCGCAGCGTGGGCAGCACGAGGTCCGGGTCGGCGGGGGTCTCGTAGGGGTCGTCGATGCCCGTGACGTCCTTGATCTGGCCGGCTCTCGCACGCGCGTACAGTCCGCGGGGATCGCGGCGCTCGCATTCGTGCAGGGGTGTGTCGACGAACACCTCGATGAAGTCGACTCCCGCCTCGACGTGAATCTCGCGAGCGCGGGCGCGATCGGACGCGTACGGACTGATGAGCGAGGCGACCACCACGACTCCCGTCTCTGCCAGCATGCAGGCGGCGTGCGCGGCGCGCCGGACGTTCTCGTGTCGGCTGGCCTCGTCGAATCCGAGGTCGGCGGTGAGACCGCGGCGCAAGACGTCGCCGTCGAGGCGATAGGGAACGTAGCCCGCCGCGAGCAACAGCTCGCCGACGGCGTCGCCGATCGTGGTCTTGCCGGACGCCGGGAGACCGGTCAACCAGACGGTCGCTCCGGTCCACTCGCGGCGCGCCTGCGCCAGATACAGACTCGCCCCGGAGCTCTGCTCGCCACCCATAGACGCAGATATACCGGATTCGAGCACGCTACACCAGAGGTAACGGTTGAGGGCCGGCGTGTAGCGCTAAGCGGTTCCCTGCAGCTGCGCCTCCAACCGCTGGAGAGCGGCGATCCGCTTCTCGAGCGGAGGGTGGGTCGCGAACACCGTGCCGATCGCCGACTTGACGGGCGGCGGGAAGATGTAAAAGGCGGCGAGCTCAGTGTTGGCACGCAGGTCCCGCTGCGGGATCCGCTGCATGTTCCCGCTGATCTTCATCAGCGCGGAGATCAGCGCGCTCGGTCTGCCGGTGATGATCGCGGAGCCGCGGTCAGCCGCGAACTCGCGATAGCGCGACAGCGCCCGCAGCAGCAGGAAGGAGATCACGTAGACCGCCGCCGAGACGAGGATCACGACGAAGAAGCCGGGGTTGTTGTTGTCCCTCTCGTCGAACGCTCCACCGAACCAGAATCCCACCTGGACGATGAACGACGCGATCGAGGCGAAGAAGCTCGCGAGTGTCATCACCATCACGTCGCGGTTCTGAACGTGGGTGAGCTCGTGACCGAGCACTGCCTCGAGCTCGGCCGGCTCGAGCAGGTGCAGCAGTCCGGTCGTCGCGCACACCGTCGCCGTCTTTGGTGAGCGCCCGACGGCGAACGCGTTCGGCATCGGCGTGTCGGCGACCGCGACGCGCGGCTTGGGCAGGTTCGCGGTCACGCACAGGCGGTCGATCATCGCGTGCAGCTGGGGCGCCTGCTCGGGCGTGACCTCGCGGGCGCCCATCGAGTACAGCGCGATCTTGTCCGAGCTGAACAGCTGAACCGCGAACAGAGCAGCCGCAACGACGGCGATGGTCACCGCGCCGGCGCCGGCGGCGAAGAGAACAGCGATCAGGACGGCGTAGACCAGGCCGAGCAGGAAGAGCGTGAGCACCATCCGGGTCTGAAGACCGCGGTCGCGGCCGAAGTTCGTTGGTCGAGCCATGCGATTAATTTTGCCAGGCGCGCTCCGCGCGCTTGTGTGGCGGCGCCGCGCCGGGTTGCTCGTCCTCACGCTCGAGGGCGATCAAGGCCTCCGTCGGGATCTCCGATAGGTGTCGGGGAGCATGCACGTCACTCGCGCCCATATCGCCGGGTTCGGAACGGCCGGCTCGCTGCTTGCGGGCGCGGCTGTCCTGTTCATGATCGCGGCCGCCATCGTTTCCCAACGCGGCTGGCCCGAGGTCGCTTCCGCTGGTTCGGCGCCCGCTCTCGTGCTCCCGCGGACGGCGATCTACGGAGTGGGTGGATCGACCGCGAGCCAGAGCGTCAGCGCCGGAGCGTCGCAGACCGTGGCATCGGCTTCGAGCGCTCGCGACGCCGCAGGCGCGACCGCTGCCGCTAACAAGCACACGTCGAGCAGCCTCGTCAGCACCTTTCCGCCCGACCTGATCCGCCACCGCCTGCGGCGCACCCGCCACCGGTGATGGAGGCCTGGCGGGGGTGACCCAGGCGTGACCGGAGCGCTCGGCGCGGGCGTCAGCTCCGCCGGACAGCAGCTCGGAACCACGGTCACGGCGGTCGGCGGCGCGCTCGCGACCCTGCTGTCGGGCATCAGTCCAGCCGCCGCCCCGCTCCTCTCGGGCACCGTCCAATCGCCGGGGGGAATCCTCGGCAGCCTCGGGCATCAGCGGGCCGGCGCTCGTCGCGCCCGGCGTCAGCGCCCGATTGAGACGGCAACCCACGGCGCGCGCATGGCATGATCGACCCCCCCGTGGCCGTCACCAGTTCACAGCTGTCGCAGGTCTACCCGCTCGGCGCGCGCGTGAACGAGAGCGGCCATCTCGAGATCGGCGGCTGCGACGCGGTTGAGCTCGCACGCGAGTTCGGCACGCCCGCATACGTCGTCGCCGAGGACGACCTTCGCGCCCGCGCCCGCTCGTTCGTCGATGCCGTCGCCGCGCGGCACGACGACTTCGACGTCCTGTTCGCCTCGAAGGCCTTTCCGTGCACGGCGGTGTGCCGGGTGCTCGCCGAGGAGGGACTTGCGTGCGATGTGGCATCCGGGGGTGAGCTCGCGCTCGCGCTCAGCGGCGGCTTCGACCCGGCTCGCATCTATCTGCACGGGAACGCGAAGTCGGAGACCGAGCTGCGTGAGGCCCTGACCGCCGGCGTCGGCCACATCGTCCTCGATTCGCTGCACGACTGCGAGCGCCTGGAGCGGCTCGTCGCCGAGCTTGGACGCGTCCAGGAGGTGCTGATCCGCGTCAACCCGAACGTCGCCGGGACCACCCATGCCGCGATCTCGACCGGCCAGGCGGACTCCAAGTTCGGCTTCGCGCTCGACCAGGCCCCGGCCGCGATCGCGCGGGTGAGGGCAAGTCCCGATCTGCAGCTCGTGGGCCTGCACTTCCACATCGGCTCACAGCTGCTCGAGCTCGAGCCGTTTCGCGCCGCGGTGCGTGCAATCGCGGATCTCGGCGACTTCCCTGTCTACAACCTCGGCGGCGGGCTCGGCGTGCCCTACACCGTCGAGCAGCATTCGCCGGCGATCGCGGACTACGTCGAAGCCGTCGTCGGCGCCGCGCACGACCTGCTCGGTCAGGGCAAGCGACTGCTGCTCGAGCCCGGACGTGCCCTCGTCGCCAACAGCACCGTGACGCTCTACACGATCGAGGGTGTCAAGCGCAACGTCTCGAGCTGGGTCGCCGTCGACGGCGGGATGTCAGACAATCTGCGACCAATGCTCTACGGATCGGCGTACGAAGCGCTGATCGCCGATCGCGCCACGGCGTCGCCGACCGAGCGCTTCCACGTCGCCGGCAAGCACTGCGAGTCCGGTGACGTGATCGTCCGCGACGTGCCGCTGCCGGAGCCACGGGCGGGTGACATCCTTGTCACGCCGGCGACCGGTGCCTACGGTCATGCGCTGGCGAACAACTACAACGGCGTCCCGCGACCGCCCGTGATCTTCTGCCGTGGCGGCTCGGCACGCGTGGTCGTGCGCCGCGAGACCTATCAGGACCTGATGAGACGTGACGTCGGGCCCTGAAGCCGGGGCCGTGGCGATGCCCTTCCGGATCGGGCTGCTCGGCCACGGCACGGTTGGGTCGGCGCTGGCGGCGCTGCTGCCCGGTCGAGCCGACCGGATCGAGGCCCTGACCGGCCTACGCCCCGAGATCTCTGGCGTCCTCACGCGCAGCTCTGGGGATTTCGAGGACATCCTCGCGCGCTCGGATCTGATCGTCGAGCTGATCGGCGGGATCGAGCCCGCATACAGCTACGTCCTGCGCGCGATGCGCTCCGGACGTCACGTCGTCACGGCAAACAAGCAGTTGCTCTCCCAGCATGGCGAGGAGCTGTGGGAGGCGGCCCGGGAGCATGGTGTGCAGCTCCGGTTCGAGGGCGCGGTCGCCGGCGTCGTCCCGATCATCCGCGTGCTCCAGGAGTCACTCGCGGGAGCCTCGATCGATCGCGTCCACGGGATCGTCAACGGGACGACCAACTTCATCCTCACCGAGATGGCGAGGACCGGCATGACCTTCGCGGAGGCGCTGGCCGAGGCCCAGCGGCTCGGTTACGCGGAGGCTGACCCCTCGGAGGACGTCGACGGCCGGGACGCCGCCGCCAAGATGGCGATCCTCGCCCGCCTCGCGTTCGACACCCCCGTGCACCTCGACCAGGTCCGATACGAGGGGATCGAGCAGATCCATCCGGACGACCTCGAGTACGCCCGCGAGTTCGGCCTCGGGCTGAAGCTGATCGGAACCGCCGAGCGCCACCCGGACGGGCTGTCGGTCCGCGTGTACCCGGCGTTCCTGTACCCGGGCCATCCGCTGGCGTCGGTCGGCGGCCCCTTCAACGCCGTCACCGTCGAGTCGGAGACGATCACCGAGATCACCATGTCCGGGCCCGGCGCCGGCGGACCGCAGACCGCGAGCGCCGTCCTCGGCGATGTGATCAGCGCGATGATCCCGCCCGCGTCGACACCCGCGGCGACGCAGCTCCTGCCGATCATCCACGATGTGGTCTCCGCCTTCTACCTCCACCTCGAGGTCGCCGACGAGTCGGGCGTGCTCGCCCAAGTGGCGCAACTGCTCGCGCTCCAGGATGTGTCGGTCAAGTCGGTCGTGCAGATGGGCCTGCGCAACCAGGCGCGGCTCGTGATGGTCGTCCATCCGGTGCTCGAGTCGCGCTTCTTCGCGGCGATGGAGCTGATCTCGCGCCTCGACGTGCTGCGGGCGCCGCCACGCGCCATCAGGGTGCTCGAGCAGGAGTTCGGGTAGCCGATGCCCGGGCTGATCGAGCGCTACCGCGATCACCTTCCGTTCGCACCGGAGGACCCCATCGTCACGCTGCACGAGGGTTCGACGCCCCTCGTGCCCGCCCCGCGGGTATCCGAGCGCGCAGGGGTCGAGGTGTGGCTGAAGCTCGAAGGTGCGAATCCGACCGGATCGTTCAAGGACCGTGGGATGACCTGCGCGGTGTCCGCCGCGGTGCGCGAAGGGGCCGACGCTGTCGTCTGCGCCTCGACCGGCAACACGGCGGCGAGTGCCGCGGCGTACGCGGCGCGCGCGGGTCTGCGGGGGGCGGTGATCGTGCCGGAGGGCAAGATCGCCACCGGCAAGCTCGCCCAGGCGCTCATGCATGGCGCGCGCGTGATCGCCCTGCGCGGCAACTTCGATGTCGCCCTGACCCTCGTGCGCGAGCTCGCGCAGCGCCATCCCATCGCGCTGGTGAACTCGGTCAACGAGTTCCGCATCGAGGGCCAGAAGACCGCGGCCTTCGAGCTGATCGACGAGCTCGGCGAGCTCGACGCGCTGTGCATCCCGGTCGGGAACGCCGGCAACATCACCGCTTACTGGAGAGGCTTCCAGGAGATCGGGCACCACCCCCGGATGCTCGGCTTCCAGGCCGCCGGCGCCGCGCCGCTCGTCCTCGGCGCGCCGGTCGAGCACCCGGAGACGATCGCGAGTGCGATCCGGATCGGCAATCCGGCGCGATGGGAGGACGCGATGAGCGCGATGACCGCCTCGAACGGCGCGATCCAGGCGGTGACCGATGAGCAGATCATCGACGCGTACCGCTTCCTCGCCGAGCGCGAGGGCGTCTTCTGCGAGCCGGCGTCGGCGGCGAGCGTGGCCGGGCTCTTGGCGCACGGAGCGCGGGGCGCGGAGCGGATCGTCTGCGTGCTGACGGGCCACGGCCTCAAGGACCCGCAGACCGCGCTCGAGCGCGCCGGCACCGTCGTTCCCTGCGATCCCGAGCTGACGGCGATCGAGCGGGCGGTTCTGGGATGACGCCGGGGCGCCGCCGGCTCGTTCGCGTGCCCGCCTCGACTGCCAACCTGGGCCCCGGATTCGACGTCATGGCGGCGGCGCTGTCGCTCCACCTCGAGCTCGAGGTGCTCGACACGGGGACCTTTGCCGTGGAGACGGACCTCGACGTGCCCGCCGATCGCACGAACCTCGTGGTCCGCGCGTTCGAGCGCCTGCACCCGAGCGATGGGCTCACGTTCCGGATCTCCTCGCGGATCCCGCTGTGCGGCGGCCTTGGCTCGAGCGCCGCCGCGATCGTCGCCGGGCTGATAGCGGCCAACGACATGTTCGCGCTCGGCGCCGACGTCAGGGCGCTCGCAACCGAGCTCGAGGGGCACGCAGATAACGTCGCTGCCGCGCTCGATGGGGGGTTCGTGATCTGTGCGGGGAGACGCACCCGGCGCTTCGATGCGCCGCTCGGGCTCGAGGCGGTGCTCGTCGTCCCGGAGGTCGCGGTTCTCACCGGAGAGGCGCGCGCGACGCTGCCCGAGCAGGTGCCGCTGGCCGACGTCATCTTCAACATCGGTCACGCGTCGATGCTCACACTCGGTCTCGCGACGGGCGACTGGGCGACCGTCGCTGCGGGTCTGCACGATCGCGTGCATCAGCCCTACCGCTCGCGGCTGTACCCGCGGTCGGTCGAGCTGCTCGAAGGCGCGGCGGCGCTCGGGGCCCTCGGCGCGACGATCTCCGGGGCGGGGCCGACGGTGCTCGTGTGGTCGCACTCCGACCAGACGGACGGCCTCGTCGAGCGGCTCAGGCGCGAGACGAACGGCTGGGCGCGGGTGATGCGGGTGCCCTTCGAGTCCCACGGCGCCGACGTCCAGGCGATGTAGCCGGCGCCACCCGGGTCATCGCCGCGTGATTCGCCCGGCTCGCAACTCGAGCACCTCGTCGTACTGATCGAGCGCGATGTCGCTGTGCGTGATCACGAGCACGCCGCGGTCGCCGGTCCGTGTGAGGATGTCGTGGATCACCTGCTGGGCGGTGACCTCGTCGAGGTGGGCGGTCGGTTCGTCGAGCACGAGGAATCGCGCGTCGGCAAGCAGCGCCCGGGCGAGCGCGATGCGCTGACGCTGGCCGCCTGAAACGAGGCCACCGTCCTCGCCGACGAGGGTCTCGAGGCCGTCGGGCAGAGCGCGCGCCCAGTGGGCGATGCCAGCTGCCTCGAGCGCCCGCCACAGGTCCTGCTCCGAGGCGTCCCGTCGTGCGAGCATGATGTTCTCGCGGATACTCGTGTTGAACAGGTGTGCGTCCTGCTCGGCGAGCACGACCGCGCGGCGGACGTCGTCCTGGGCAAGCTCGGCAACACCTGCGCCGCCGATGCTGACTCGCCCCGCGTCAGGATCACGGAAGCGGACGAGGAGGTGGGCGATAGTGCTCTTTCCGGACCCGCTCGGTCCGAGGAGGGCGATCCGACGCCCGGGCGCGAGGCGGAGATCGATCCCGTCGAGCACCCACGGCTGATCGGGTCCGTAGCGGAGGTGAACGTCCTCGAGCACGAGGTCGCCCGCGCACGGGAGCTGGAGCGCAACGGCGGGGTCACGGACGGTCGGCTCGCGGTCGACGAGCGCGTCGAGGCGGTACGCGGCCTCGGCGCAGGCGCGGAGCCGCCGGGCCGCCGCCGGCAGCGGTGAGACGCCCTCGAACGCGGCGAGCGCGAGGAACGCGAGTGCGGCGAGCAGCACGCCGGCGAGGGCTCCGCTGTCGACGGCGGGAATCCCGGCCAGCAGAACCGTGATCACCGCCAGTCCTGCGCACAGCGATCCGAGCGTCGTGGCGGTGCCGGCGGCGAGGGCATCGCGGCGCGCGAGTGATGCCAGATCGCCGTCTGCAGCGTGGAGGCGCGCGACCCGCTCGTCGCCGCGACCGGCGACGGCGAGCTCGGCAGCGCCGTCGATCGTCTCGACGATCTCGGTCGTGAGCGCGGCGCGGGCATGGGCCTGGCGCCGGCCGGACGATGCCGCGAGCGACGCGGCCAGGGCCGGCACGGCCACTGCGGCGACGAGCATGCACGCGATCAGCGCCGGGACGGCGGCGGGGAGGAGTAGCCACGCGGCGATCGTGGTGGCGGCGATCGTCAGCGCGGCAACGACGGGCGGTGCGAGCGCGCGCAGGTACAGGTCCTGGAGCACGTCGACATCGCCGACGAACCGCGACAGGAGATCGCCCGAGCGCGGTCCGCCAAGATCGCCGGGAACGAGCGGCGCGAGCCGCCGGTAGAACGTCGCACGGAGTCGCCCGAGCAGCCGCAGCGCGGCGTCGTGGGAGGCGAGCCGCTCGCCGTAGCGCGATACGGCGCGAGCGATCGCAAGCCCGCGAACGAGGACGATCACCACCGAAAGCGCGAGGATCTCGGGACGCTGCGCGGCGCGGGAGATCAGGTAACCGGAGGCGATCAGCAGTCCACCCCCGGCCAGCACGGCTCCCCAGCCGAGCAGGACCGAGAGCAGCAGCCGGCGGCTCTCGGCACGCCCCGCGTGCGCCGCCCTCAGGAGGCTACGCCAGGCGGCGGGTCCGGCGCTCGGGGCAAGGTCGCCGCTGGTCATGCCGCTGCTCGTGCCGCTCCTCATGCCGCTGCCGCCATCGCCCGGCGCGGATCGCGGGCGACCGCGCGTCCGTCCTCCATCTCCACAATCCGGTCGGCGTGCGCGACCAGCTTCGTGTCGTGGGCGATCAACAGCGTCGTGCGTCCGACGGCCAGTCGCTCGATCGCCCCGCCAACCGCGGCGGCGCTCTCGGCGTCGAGGTGGGCGGTCGGTTCGTCGAGCACGACGAGCCGCGCGTCGCGCAGGAACGCCCGACCGAGCGCGATTCGCTGCGCCTGCCCCGCGGACAGCCGGCGGCCGCCATCGCCGACGGGTGTGTCGAGGCCATCGCGTAGCTCCGCCAGCAGCTCGCCAAGCCCCGCTTCCGAGGCAGCGGCGAGGATCGCGCCGCGACCCGCGTTCGGTGCGCCGAGCGCGATGTTCTCGGCGATCGTGCCCGCGAACAGCCGGGCGCGCTGGGGTATCCATGCGACCTGACGCCGCCACTCGTCGGGGTGCAGTTCACGGAGGTCGACTGCGCCGCAGGTGATCCGGCCGGCGGTCGGATCGATGAGCCGGAGCGCGAGCGCCGCCACCGTGCTCTTGCCGGCGCCGCTGCGCCCGATCAGCGCGGTCACGCACCCTGGCTTCAGCACCAGCCCGAAGCCGTCGAGCACCAGCTCCTCGCGGTCGGGATAGGAGAACGACACGGCCTCGAAGCGCAGCGCCGCGGTCGCCGGGTCCGCCGGCTGGCGGGGACGCGAGCGCTGCGAGGCCGGCATCGCGAGGGTGGCGGGCTCATCGAGCGTGGCCGGCCCGCCGAGCGTGGCGGGCCCGCTGAGCGTGGCGGGCTCATCGAGGACCGAGAGGATCCGCTCGGCGGCAGCGAGACCGTCGGCGCTGGCGTGGAACTGCTGACCGACCGCCCGGAGCGGACCGTAGAGCTCGGGACAGAGCAGCAGCACGGTCAGTCCCGCGAGCAGCGTCAGGTGGCCTCCGTCGAGCTGGATCCCGATCGTCGCGGCGACAAACGCCGTCCCGATCATCGCGCACAGCTCGAGCACGAGCGCCGACAGGAACGCGATTCGCAGGGTGCCCATCGTTTCGGCGCGGTAGCGATCGCCGATCTGCTTGATCGTGTCGGCTTGAGCCGCCTCGCGGCGGTGGGCACGCAGAGTCTGTAGTCCGCGCACGACGTCGAGAAAGTGACCGCTCAGCAGCGCGAGCGCCCGCCAGCGCGAGCGCGCCTGCGCCTGCGCCCCCTTGCCGATCAGGATCATGAACACGATCAGGATCGGGATACTGAGCGCCAGCACCCCACCGGCGACCGGGTCGAGGGGCACGACCCAGATGAGCACCGCCAGCGGTACCGCCGCCGCGAGCACGAGCTGGGGGAGATAGCCGGCGAAGTACGCCTCGAGCGAATCGACGCCCTGCACGACCGCGGCGGCGAGCTCCCCGGTCCGCTCACCCTCGCGGGGAACGGGTGAGCGGATGAGCAGATGCTCAGCCAGGCGGCCGCGCAACTCGGACATCACGCGTGTCGCCCCGATCCGTCCCGAGACCTCGAACGCTCCGCCGAGCAGCGCGCGCACCGCGATGACACAGGCGAGTGCGGCCAGTGGCCCAGACAGGCGAGCGAGTGTCTGATGATGAACGGCAGCCCCGGTGATCAGGCGCGCGAGCAATGCCGCCTGCGCGACGACGATCGCGGCGGTCGCGAGCCCGAGTCCGGCCGTCAGCAGGAGCTGCGTGCGTCCGGCGCGGGTCTCGCGCAGCAGCCGGCGGTCGGTGCGCGTCATCTCCCCGTCGGACGCAGGGAGGCGATCATGGCGGGAAGCCCGCGCACGCGTGCGCACGGATCAGACGACGCCTGACGGCGCCGATCCCGTGGCGGGGCCCGTCGGGTCTGAGCCGCCGCCGAGCTTGTCCGCGAGGACCGCGATCGGCGTCGGCGTTCCGGTCCCGGCGAAGTCCGAGGCTCCGATCCGGAAGCGGAACACCCAATAGGTCCAGGCGGTGTACGCGAGCACGATCGGGACGAACACGACAGCGACGACGGTCATCACCGTCAGCGTGTAGTGCGATGAGGACGCGGCAACGAGCGTCAGGTTGAACGCGTGGCTCGTCGTCGAGGGCAAGGCATCGGGGAACAGCCCGCAGAAGAGGCTCACGAACAGCAGCGCGATCGCGCCGGCGCTGAAGCCGAACGCGCGCCCGTCCTGCTCGCGCATGACGCCGAGCACGGCCCCGGCCGCGGAGAGGACGGCGAGCAGGGCGACGATCGTCGCCGACGCCTTGACGCCTCCCGCCTGATTGGCCGTGGTCCAGATCAGGAAGATCGCCAGCAGCGCAACGTAGACGGGTGCGACCCGGCGGGCGATTCCACGGGCGCGGTCCACGAGCTCGTCGCGTGTACGGAGCGTGAGGAAGATCGCGCCGTGCGCGGTGAACAGCGAGAGGGTCACGAGGCCGCCGAGCAGCGCGTAGGGGTGGAGCAGCCCGAAGATGCTCGTCGTGACGTTGTGCTGGGCGTTCAACGGCACGCCGTGGACGATGTCGGCCCACCCGACGCCCCACAGCAGCGCCGCGAGGAAGCTGCCGATCGATGCCGTCCACTCCCAGGTCGCGCGCCAGCGGGGAGAGTCGTCCTTGCCCCAGAACTCGAACGAGACCCCGCGGATGATGAGCGCGACCAGGATCAGGAACAGCGCCAGATAAAAGCCGGAGAACAGGCTTGCGTACCAGCCGGGGAAGGCGGCGAACGTCGCTCCACCGGCGGTGATCAGCCAGACCTCGTTGCCGTCCCACACCGGACCGATGGTGTGGATGACCGCGCGCTTCTCCGCCTGGCTGCGGCCGACCACCCGCAGCAGGATGCCGACGCCGAAGTCGAAGCCCTCGAGAATGAAGTAACCCACCCACAGCACCCCGATCAAGAGGAACCAGAGGGTCTGGAGGAAGTCCGGACTGCTGCTCATCGCGGCACCGTGGCTCAGTAGGCGAGGGCGAGGTCGGGGCGGGCCACGGCGGCTCCGCCCGGCGGCACCGGCTCCTGCGGGTCCTGCGGGCCGTTGCGGATCTCTTTGAGGAACAGGCGCACTCCAACCGCGATGAGGATCACGTACACAACGATGTAGCCGGTGAGCGAGAGGATCACCTCCGTGGTTGACACGAGCGGCGAACGGCCGTCGTTCGTCCTCAGCAGCCCGTAGACGATCCACGGCTGGCGTCCCATCTCGGTGAAGATCCATCCCGTCCAGTTGGCGAGGATCGGCAGGAAGATGCCCACGATCGCGACCTGAAGGAAGCGGCGCGAACGTTCGAGCCGGCCCCTGCGGCGCATCAGACCCAGGCCGACAAGGGTGATCAGGATCATCAGCATCCCGGCGCCGATCATCAGTCGGAACGACCAATAGGTGACGCCGACGATCGGGGTGTAATCACCCGGCCCGTACTTCTTCTGCTCGGCGGCGTTGACTTGGTTGATCCCCTTGACAGTGCCGTTCCAGCTCAAGGTGCCGATGAGCGAGAGCAGATGCGGGATCCGGATGTCGGTGTTCAGGCGCTTGGGATGGTGGCTGAACGGGGCGACCGCGAAGATCGAGAAGCTTGCCCCCTTGGTCGTCGTGTACAGGGCCTCGGCCGCGGCCATCTTCATCGGCTGCTGCTTGTCCATTAAGCGTGCCTGGCCGTCCCCGACGGTGGCGGTGATGATCGCCACAGCGCAGGTGATCGGGAGCACCAGTCGCGCCGAGCGGGAGAAGAGGTCGGTATGACGGCCCCGGATCAGGCTCCACGCGGAGATCCCGAGCACCAGCATCCCTGCGGTGGTGTAGGCGGCGAAGACCGTGTGCGGGAAGGCGAGCAGCACCGTCGAGTTCAAGAGCACGCTGAAGATGTTCGTCAGCTGCGCGTGCCCGGTTGCGTGGTTGATCGTGTAACCGACCGGGTGCTGCATCCACGAGTTGGCGGCGAGGATGAAGTACGCCGATAAGGCGGTTCCGAAGGCCACCAGCCACGCGCACGCGAGGTGCACCCTCGGTGACAGGCGGCCCCAGCCAAAGAGCCACAGGCCGATGAAGGTGGACTCGAGGAAGAACGCCATCAGGCCCTCCATCGCCAGCGGCGCGCCGAAGATGTCGCCGACGTAGCGCGAATACAGCGACCAGTTCATCCCGAACTGGAACTCCTGCACGATCCCCGTCACGACGCCGATCGCGACGGAGATGAGCATGAACTTGCCCCAAAAGCGCGTCATCCGCAGATAGAGCTCGTTGCCGGTGCGGACGTAGAGCGTCTCGCAGAGCGCCACCCACGCCGTCAGACCGATCGACATCGGTACGAAGATGAAATGGAACAGCGTCGTGATGCCGAACTGAGTGCGGGCGAGGTCGAGCGTGTTCATGGCACGGCAGGGCGGGCGACGAAGCCATCCGTCGGCAGGGAGGAAGGCAGCGGCCCCGGCGCGGATGCCCGGAGTCGACGGTCCTCGTCTGGTGACTTTCGGCCCGCGCAAGCGAGCAGCGGTCCACGCACGAGCTCAGGTCCCTGTGCCGACAACGAAACGTATGCCGCGGACCAAACGTCGCGGCCAGCGTGTGACCGCAAACCCGTTCCGCTCGGGGGAGGCAACACCGCACCGCAGACAGTGACCGCGCCGCGATTCGCCAGCGGGAACAGTAGCGCCCCAAGCCACGGGCGACAAGTAATCGATCGGCGGGCAACCCGAGGAACGCCTCCTGAGGATGCCCCACAAGGTCGCTACACTACAGGTAGTTGTTCGCTCAATCAAGGATTTCCCATGCACGTTGAGATCTGGTCTGACATTGCCTGCCCGTGGTGCTACATCGGCAAGCGCCGCTTCGAAACCGCCCTGGCTGGGTTCGAGCACCGCGACGAGGTGCAGGTGACCTGGCGAAGCTTCGAGCTTGATCCCGGGGCGCCACACGAGCGCGAGGGCGATCGGGCGGCACGGCTGGCCGAGAAGTACGGCATGACCATCGAGCACGCGCGAGAGTCCGAGCGGAACATCACGGGTGTCGCGGCCGCGGAGGGCGTCGCGTTCCGTTTCGACATCGCCCGCAGCGGCTCGACGTTCGATGGCCACCGGATCGTCCATCTCGCGCACGAGCACGGCCTCGCAGACGCGATGAAGGAGCGCCTGCTGCTCGCGTACTTCACCGAAGGCGAGCTGATCAGCGACCACGAGACGCTCGCCGCCTTGGCCGCCGAGCTCGGGCTTCCGGAGGGTGAGGTCGCCGAGACGCTCGCGGGTGAGCGCTACGCCGAGGAGGTCCGCGACGATGAGCGCATCGCTCGGGAGCTCGGGATCAGCGCCGTGCCGACGTTCGTGATCGATCGCGCGCTCGGCGTCTCCGGCGCTCACCCGCCTGACGCTCTGCTCGGTCTCCTGCGCCAGGGCTGGGCCGCTTCCACGCCCGTGGCGAGCTGATCCTCGCGGTCAATTCGACGTCGGGCCTGGCGATCAGTTGGCCGTCGGGGCCGCCAGTCAGTTTGACATCGGGGGCCGGCAGGTGGCCGCGTGGACCTGCTCGGTGAGGGTGCCCAGCTTCTGCGTCAGGATGTGGATCTGCTCGGTGAGGTCGGTGTTTCTCTGCAGCAGGTCGTTCTGAGACTTGGCGAGCTCATCTCGATGGAGCGCCGATGCGACCTCGTTCGCTCTGTCGGTCCTCGTCTGCGCCTTCTGGGCGATGATGACCAGAGCCCCCGTATAGAACGCGACGGCGGAGAAGATGAGGTTGAGGAGGATCCAGGGCTCGGGATCGAACTGCTTCCCGTTCCCGATGTTCGTGATCGTTGTCGACAGGTAATGGATCGCGCCGTTCGAGAACACCCACGCGAGGATCAGGATCGACGAGACGACAAGGAACGCCACCGACCCCATCCCGGACGCGACCTTCTCGCTCATTCGCTCCATGAAGCTGCTCCCCCCGGCGTAGGGAGAGCTGCCTCTTCGCTGGTCGCGGTAATGATCGTAATATCGCAACGGATCCAGCTTGCGCCGCTGCTGGTGCTTCGGCGCGGTCTCGAGCATCTCGATCTCCTCTGACTTGGTTTTTGGCCTCGCCGTCGAGCCGCCAGGCCGGGTTCACGTTCTCCGACCGCCGCGCAGCCGTTAGGCCGTTCGCTCGCCGGCGCCCGCACCAGCGCGCATCGGCGCCAGCCGCTGCCGGGCCTCTTCCATCCCGAGGCGCCGCAGCAGCTCGTCGGCGACGAGCACGTAGTCGAGCCCGAGGTCGGGGCGGTAGTCGAGGATCGACACGGCTCGCTCGGCGGACTCGGCATACGCGATCGAGGCGCGGATCGTCGTCTCGAACAGCTTCTCGCCGAAGTGCTCGCGCAGCGAGTCGTAGGCGTCGCGCGAGTGGCGCGTCCGCATGTCGGCGATGTTGAGCACCACGCCGAGCCATTCGAGACCGGGGTTCAGGGTGTCGCGGGCGAGCTCAATGACCTGGAGCGCCTGCTCCACGCCCTGGAGCGCGAAGTACTGCGCCTCCGCCGACAGTAGCGCGTAATCGGCGGCGACGAGGGCGTTCACCGTGAGCAGACCGAGTGCGGGCGGGCAGTCGATGAGAATCACGTCGTAGAGATGGTCGAGCTCGTGCAACGCCTTCTTCAAAGTCAGCTCGCGTCCCATCTTCCCGCCGAGCATGAGCTCGGCTTCGGCAAGCCCGAGGTTGGCCGGGATGACGCCGCCGTGGACGGCCTCGCTCGGCTGTGCCCGGCCGGCGAGCACGTCACCGATCGTGGGCGCGGCGTCGGGATCGATATCGAGGTAATCCGAGAGGTTGCCCTGCGGGTCGAGGTCGACCGCAAGCACGCGCAGGTCGAGTCGGCGCAGAAGGTCGGTCAGCGTTCGAACCGCCGTGGTCTTCCCGGTCCCGCCCTTTTGCGAGAGCACAGCGATCGTCACCGCCATCTTCGCCGGACTATACGGCGTGCTACGTGATTTCAGTCATCGATCGGGTCACCCCCGGCGTGGCCAGGAGCCGCGGTCTTCCTGCGGCCGCGCGGAGGCTACTGGGCCGCCTCGAGGTCGCTGTGGCGGACCGCCGCGGCGGCATCCTTCAAATCGGGCTCCGCGTCCTGCGGCAGGTTGGCGCCGCCATCGGTGGTCGCGTCGGCGTTGTCGCCGCCGCTCGGGTCGACGCCGCCCTCGGTCGCCGGCTCGTCCGAGCCGGTGGTCACCCCGAGGACAGAGCTGCCGAGCTCAGGATCCTCCCCCAGCATCTCGCGCGGCGCATCGGATCCACCCTGCTCCGCGGGAACGATGCCCTCAGCCGCTTTACCGGCCCAGTCACCCTTATCGAGCGCTTCCTGGTCGTCAGGAGTGGTTCCTCCTCGCTGCTCGCTTGGCGGGACCGTGCTCTCTTCTGGGTCAGTGGCCATCGTGACTCCTCCTGGTTGACGAACGAGGGACTGATCGATCGTATACCCGCGCGCAGGCGGGGCTAAATCTCGGCGCGCCGTGCGCCGGAGCTCGCTACCGGCTCGACAGGCAGCGCACGGCGCCACCGCGTGGGGTCAGCGCACCGGCGGCGACCTTGTAGGCGATGGTGTCGATGGCGCCGCCGCCGTCGCGCGTGCGGACGGCTGCCTGCTCCGGCGTTACCCCGAGCTCGACCAACGCGCGCGCGGCGTCGGGATCGAAGCATCGCGCTTGCAGCCATCTCGCCGTCATCTCGTCGCCAAAACCGGCCTTCGTCCAGGCTTGTGCCGCGCTGTCGGCGGTGCCACCGCGGTCGGCGAGCTCGCCGAACCGGCTGATGGTTTCGGCGTGCGTCTTGACTGGCAGCTCGTAGATCTTCATGGGCTCGTGATAGATGGTGGCGCGTGCCGTCGGGAAGGTCAAGTGCCGCCGGTGAGCAGTTTGGCCGATCCCGTCTCGGACCATTCGCTGGCTATTCGGAGTGCCTGACGCTACGGTTGAGGGCAATGGCCAGAGTGATCGAAGGGATGGTGACGCTACCGTGAGCACAGACATCAGAGCGCTCGAGAAGACCGCCCGCGAGCTGGTCGGAGAGGGAAAAGGCGTCCTCGCCGCGGACGAAAGTCAGCCGACCATGTCGAAGCGCCTGGAGTCCGTCGGCGTCGAGCCGACGGCTGAGAACCGCCGGCGGTGGCGCGAGCTCCTCTTCACCACCGACGGGCTTTCGGGGGAAATCAGCGGCGTGATCCTGTTCGACGAGACGATGAGGCAGACGAGCTCCGACGGGGTACCGCTCGCCGAGCTGCTCACCCAGCATGGTGTGATCCCGGGCATCAAGGTCGACACCGGCGCCAAGGTGCTCGCCGGTTCGGCGAAGGAGAAGATCACCGAAGGGCTTGACGGTCTCCGTGAGCGCCTCGCCGAGTACTCGGAGATGGGCGCCCGCTTCTGTAAGTGGCGCGCCGTGATCACCATCGGCGACGGGATTCCCTCGGACTACTGCTTGAGAACGAACGCCCACGCCCTGGCGCGCTATGCCGCCCTCTGCCAGGAGGCGGGGCTGGTCCCGATCGTGGAGCCCGAGGTGCTGATGGACGGCGACCACACGATCGCGCGCTCGTACGCCGTCACGACGTCCACCCTGCACCATGTTTTCGATGAGCTCCACGACCAGCGCGTCGCCTACGAAGGGATGCTGCTCAAGCCCAACATGGTCATGTCAGGCTACGACGCACCGTTCCAGGCGGGCGTTCAAGAGGTCGCAGACTTGACCTTGCGCGCCCTGCGCGAGACGGTCCCGGCGGCCGTGCCCGGCATCGCGTTCCTCTCCGGTGGGCAGAGCGATCAGCTCGCGAGCGCCCACCTCAACGCGATGAACCAGGTCGACGGCCTGCCCTGGGAGGTCACGTTCTCCTACGGACGCGCCCTGCTCGGACTATCGCTCGAGACCTGGCGCGGAGACGACGCGAACCTGCCAGCGGCACAAGCCGCGCTCCGTCACCGCGCGCGCCTCACGAGCGCCGCCCGTCGCGGCGAGTACTCCGAGGAGATGGAGCAGGAGCGCGACGAGGTCTCGGCGGCCTCCTGAGACGAGGCGAGCCGGGCCAGCGGCGCGCTGCCGGCACGCGAGGGGCGAGCCACCCCCGACGCGCGGCGCGACGCGCGCGGCGCGCCGCGCGCGCCACCCCCGACGCGAGGCGCGAGCCACCCCCGACGCGCGGCGCGCCACGCGCGGCCCGCGCCACCCGCACCCCGGCCCAGAACCGTCCCCCGCCGCGGAAGAGCCGACGCTGACCCGCAGGATTGGATGCCGGTGGTCCCCGCGCGGATGCCGGCGAGCTGGCATAGATGGATGATGATCAAAGCCTCGAGACATTTCGCTTGCGCTCTTTAGGACAAGGGCGTACGGTTGGTGAGACCCGTTTTGGGCGCCCACGTCATACCGCGCCCGAACCGCCTACGAGATCGACCTCCCCGAGGAGCACTCCGTCGCGAACCTGACATCTATCCGGCGTCGGCCGATCAACGCATCGACGGGTAATCGATGAGCTCTAGCGGACTCGACACCACCGGCAGACCGCTCGACCCCGCAGAACGCGGCCGCGCCCGTCTCGGGGACGCCGCTCATGACCGCGGATCGCCCTCCTTCTCCGAGGACTTCAGCGGCAAGGTCGTGCGCCCGGAGAAGGACGCAAAGGCCGGATCGGCCGTCGACGCGATCGACTTCTCGGAGGCGGTGTCTGACGGCGAGGCCGATGTACAGGCGGTGGTGCGCGACTCGCGGGTCTACGAGGTACTCGACGAGCTCGACCGCGAGCTCGTCGCGCTCGCGCCGGTCAAGCAGCGGATCCGCGAGATCGCCGCGCTGCTCGTGATCGACCGGCTACGCGACGAGATGGGCCTGAGCTCTCAGCGTCCGACGCTGCACATGAGCTTCACGGGCAGTCCGGGGACCGGCAAGACGACTGTGGCTCTGCGGATGGCCGCGATCCTGCACCGGCTGGGCTACATCGAGAGGGGCCATCTGGTGTCGGTGACCCGCGACGACCTGGTCGGCCAGTACGTCGGACACACGGCGCCGAAGACGAAGGACATCGTCAAGCGAGCGCTCGGCGGGATCCTCTTCATCGACGAGGCCTACTACCTCCACCGGACCGACAACGAGCGCGACTACGGCCAGGAGGCGATCGAGATTCTGCTTCAGGAAATGGAGTCCGAGCGCGAGAACTTCGTGGTCGTGATGGCCGGTTACCAGGATCGGATGGAGGACTTCTTCCAGGCCAACCCAGGGATGGGATCGCGGGTGGCCCACCACATCCACTTCCCCGACTACGACGTCGACGAGCTGATGGAGATCGCTCGGATGATGGTCGAGCACCAGGGCTACGAGATGACCGAGGACGCCGAGGCCGCGTTCCGCGGCTACATCGAGCGACGGATGGAGCGGCCTCGTTTCGCGAACGGTCGCAGCATCCGCAACGCCGTCGAGCGCGCGCGGATGCGACAGGCCAATCGGCTGTTCGAATCGCGCCGGCGCTTGACCAAGACGGATCTCGTCACGCTCGAGCCCGAGGACATTCTCCAGAGCTCGGTGTTCGATGACGTCGAGGCAGAGGAGCCCCATGATCAGTCCGGCAGGACTTCGGGAGAGCAGGCACATGTCGACGCGTAAGGGAATTCGTTCGCTCTCGGAGCCCCTTCCACTGTTCCCGGACCGTCAGACCCGTGCGTCGGGTCGGCCCGGGCCGAACTGACAACCTAGGGAGGAACCATTGCGCCCCATCATCCTCGGCGTCGTCGGCGACTCAGCTGCCGGAAAGACAACTCTCACGCGAGGGCTGGTCCGCATCCTCGGCGAGGAGCAGGTGACGGCCGTCGCCACCGACGACTACCACCGCTATGACCGCAAGCAGCGCGCGGAGCGGCGGATCACGCCGCTGCACCCGGACTGCAACTACTTGGACATCATGTCGCAGCATCTGCACCTTCTGCGCCAGGGCGAGCCGATCCTCAAGCCCGTCTACGTCCACTCCGATGGCAGCTTCGGGCCGCCGGTCTACGTGGACCCGAAGCCCTTCACGATCGTCGAGGGGCTCCTGGGCTACTACGACGAGGACATACGCGGCTGCTACGACGTGCGGATCTACCTAGCGCCCCCCGAGGATTTGCGCCGCCGGTGGAAGGTGCGCCGCGACACGTCGCGGCGCGGGTACTCGACCGATGAGGTGCTCAAGGACCTCGACAGGCGCGAGCCCGACTCAGCGCAGTTCATCCGTCCACAGGAGCGCTACGCGGACGTGGTGGTCTCCTTCCGGGAGGGAGCGGACGGCAACGCCCAGTCGCTCGACGCCGAGCTCCAGCTGCGCGACACCCTTCCTCATCCGGACCTCTCCCCGGTCATCGGCGACGGCCTGCGCGGCATCACGATGAACGAGCACGAGTCCGAGGTGGTGGTGAACATCGCCGGCGACATCGAACACGATCAGGCCGCCGAGATCGAGGAGATGCTCTGGGAGCGGCTCCACTTCGCCTCGCACCTGCGCTCCGAGCGGCTCGGTCAGTTCACGATCGGCAATGAGCTCCAGCGCTCTGCATCGCTGGCGCTGGTGCAGCTCCTGATTCTCTACCACCTCGTCACCGCCAAGGCCGCTATCGCCTTGGGCGGTGAGGGACCCCGCGCCGACGCCGAGGCCGCAGACAAGGCGGCGGCGCCGTCGTGAGCTGAGGCTCGCGGCCTAAGCAGACCAGCGCTGCATGTGCCTGCTCGTCTTTCCGCTTGTGGAAGGACACGAGCTGGCGTGGCCGGCGTGGATCCTTGGTCTCCTTGCAGCCTCGATCCCGGTGCTGGCCGTGTTTGCGTGGTATCAAGTGCGGCGCAAGCGCACGGGCGCCACGCCGCTCGTCGAGCCGAGCATCTTCACCCATGGAGCGTTCACCTCGGGCGTTCTCTTCTCGCTTATGTTCGTGGGCTCGATCGGCGGAATCGTTTTGATATTCAGCGTCTTTCTCCAAGCGGGCCTCGGCTTCTCGCCCTGGCATTCCGCACTTACCACAGCGCCGTGGGCGGCCGCGGCCTTCGTCGGCTCGCCGATCGGCGGGATCGCCATGAGCCATTTCGGGCGGCGGGTAGCGGGTCTTGGCGCGGTCTTCTTCGGGCTGCTCGGCGCGGGGACCGGACACGCGCTCGACTTCGTCAACGCAGCGCAGTGGACGGCGCTCCTGACCGCCGGATTACTGGCCTGCGCGTTCGTCATCGCGTTTCGGCTGCCGCGCCGGGCACGTGAGCTCAGCGCCCCAGCAACGCGCTCGGAATCGCCGCGGGGTTCGGATTGGGGTGCGGATTGGGGTGCGGGCGCAGTCTCGGGCGTGGGCGCGGATGCGCTTTCGGAGCCAGTCCGTGCCTGAGCCGGAGGTTCTCGGGCGGCGGGCGCTGGGTCGCGCGCTGCTCGAGCGCCAGCTCCTCCTGCGCCGAGCCGACACCGCGGTGCCCGAGGCGGTGGAGCATCTGCTCGGGCTCCAGGCGCAGGCTCTGACGCCGCCGTACTACGGACTGTGGTCACGACTCGAAGGGTTCAACGAGCACGAGCTGGGACGGATGCTCGTCGATCGCGAGGCGGTGCGGCTGAGGCTGATGCGCGGAACCGTGCACCTCGTGACCGTCCGCGATGCGCTCCTGTTGCGGCCTCTTGTGCAGGTCGTGGTCGAACGCGGTCACAACGGCGCCTTCCGGCGGCGCATGGGCGGCGCCGACGTCGATCTGCTTCAGAGCACGGTCGACGAGCTCCTCAGCGACGGTCCGCTGAGCGCGCGTGAGCTCGCGCGGCGGCTCGTAGAGCGGGGCATCGGCGACGACGTCGAGGCGATCGGCAACGCCACGATAGCCTACTCACCCCTCGTGCAGATTCCGCCCCGTGGGGTGTGGGGCGCCGCTGGGGCCGCGAAGTACGCGACGATCAAGGCGTGGACCGGTCGTGAGCTCGAACACGAGCCGTCGATCGACGCGGTGGCTCTGCGCTACCTGGGCGCCTTCGGACCGGCGTCGGTGATGGACATGCAGAACTGGTCCGGGCTGACGAAGCTCACGGCGGTCTTCGAGCGGCTGAGATCGCGGCTCGTGACCTTCCGCGACGAGGACGGCAAGGAGCTCTTCGACCTCCCCGAAGCGCCTCGGCCCGGACCCGATGTCGCCGCCCCCGTCCGCTTCCTCGGCCAATTCGACAACGTCCTGCTCGGGCATGCGGACCGCCGGCGCATCATCCCTGAGGACTTCCCGATCGAGAGAATGGTTTCTCAAGGTCGCTTCGTCAACCACGCGCTCGTCGACGGGGTGCTGCGGGCAACATGGTGGATCGAGCGCGAGACCAGGCGACGGGCGGTCCTTGCCGTCCGGGCGTTCCCGAAGCTATCGGCACCCGAGCGCGCCGAAACCGCACTGGAGGCCCAGCGAATGATCGATTTTGCGGCGTCGGACGCTGAGATCCGCGACGTCCGGTTCGAGCCTGAGGTCAGTTAGCGGCCGCGCCGGTCGCGGACCGATCGGCGGCGTCGGGGTTGCGCATGCCGGACACCGGGTTGCGCATACCGGACACCGCCTGCACCGTGAAGAAGTGCAGGTGATGACGGCCCACCACGATCTCGTCGCCGTCCCTCAGCGGGCTCCACTCGACCCGCTCGCCGTTGACGAATACTCCGTTGAGGCTACGGTCGTCGACCACGCGCAGCCCGTCGGGCTGACGGACGATGAGCGCATGACGGCGGGACACGGTGGGGTCGTCGAAGCGGATGTCGGCGGCCAGGCTGCGTCCGATCCGCGTCCAGTCGCGACGCAGGACGAACGCGGTCACGGTGTCTTGCGCATCGCGGAACGCGATGTACTCGCCCGGTTCATCGATGTGAGCGCGAAGCTCATCGAGCCATTCGGTGTTCTCCGAGTCAAGTACGACTTCCCCCATCGTCGCGGCCACCGTGAACAGCGATGTCCGAACGAACTCGGTTCCGCCGCAGTTCGGGCACGATGGGAGCTCATCCGCCGCGTCGAGCGAAAGGGCGCATTCACACGCCGTGCAGCGGAACGTTCCCATGCCAGCGAGGTTGCCCGTCATCCAGGCTTTCATGGGTTCCTCCTGTTCTCGGCGGACGCCTTCCCGTGCGGCTACCAGGTTGCGATCATCATATCCGGCGCGTCAACGAGCTCTGCCACGGGCACGAACGTGGGGCGTATCGGAACCGTCACGCGCAGACAGAGCTATACCCGTGGCGGGCGGTCCGGAAACACTGCGCGTTCGGGAGGAACGGCGATCGTGACGACGAAAGGGACGCGATGCGCCTCTCTGCACGTGAAGCTCCCAGGCTCGATCGCTCTCTTCTCCGCCGGGGCGTGGGCAGGCTGGCGGAGGGACGCGAGCGCTGCCATCACTGCCGTCGGACGCCGCTGATCGGCGAGCGGGTGCACATCTACAAGTCGGGGCGGATGCTGTGCGAGCTGTGCCGTGCGCTGCGCCCCGAGGACCCGATCTCGTCACGCCTCGTCCACGGCCCGGCGTTCGGTCACGCGGTGCGGATCACTGACCAGCGCGCCGCCGTGGCGGCACCCCAGCGGGGCGAGCCGGAGTAGCCCCGCCTCGGGGCGCCCGCTCGCGGCCGTCCCGACCGGCGAGGACGGCGCCTCGCCGTGGCCTGGAACTGAGCGTGCGCGCTCTAGACTTCCCGCGGCGATGGACCCCTTCTTCGTCTCGACCACGATCAGCAAGCCTCGCGAAGAGGTGTTCGAGTACCTCGCCGACATCGCGAACCACGCCGAGTTCACCGATCACTACCTCACCGACTGGCATCTCACGCGCGAGCAGAGCTACGGCGCCGGCGCCGGCGCTCGATTCCGGGTCCGGGCGCCGCTGACCCGGTTTTCGTGGGCCGACGTCACGCTCGCCGAGCTGGAGCCGCCGTTTCGGATCGTCGAGCAGGGTCAGGGCGGGAAGTTCAATCGCGTGCGTCTGCTCGGCACCTACACGCTCACCATCGGCCCAGCGAAGAGCACCAAGGTTGAGTACATGTTCGAGACACGGCCGGTGCAGCCGAGCGATCGGCTGCGGGACATGCTCGGGGGCCGCGCCTGGACTCAGCGCCAGGCCGCGAAGTCGATGCGCCGTCTGCGCGCGATCCTCGAAGGAGACGGAAAGCGTGGACGGAGGCCGTCGATCGCCGGTGGTTGAACGGGTCGACGCCCGCCGGGCTACCATCGCTTGGCGGCGGCCATCGGGATAGACTTTCCGCCCCGTGAGAGCGCGCCGCGTCACGATCCTCATCTCGAGCCTCGTCCTCGCCCTCAGCGTTGCCGGATGCGGGGACAAGCCGAACCCGAGGCACAACGCCGACGCGGAGAACGACGCGACCTACGTCTTCGCCGGGCCGATCTCCTACCAGCTGGAAATATCGCGCGAGCTCAACGGCTACAGCGCGGAGGACTCCGAATACCTGCAGGGGCTACCCTCGGGCACGGCCGGGCCCACGCCCGACGAGGAGTGGTACGGCGTGTTCATGTGGGCGTGGAATCAGACCAAGCAGGCGCATTACACGGCGGCTGCGAGCGACTTCGACGTCGTCGACACAGAGGGCAACATGTACCACCCCTATCCGATCGATACAGCTGACAACCCATTCGCCTGGTCTTCCCAGTTGCTGCCCCCCGACGGCACGCAGCCTGAGCCCGACACCGCCTCCTTCTTCGGCCCGACCGGGGGCCAGCTGCTGTTGTTCAAGATCAATACCACCGCCTACGCGAACCGCCCCCTGACGCTGCAGATCCGAGGCGCCCAGAACCAGGTCGAGGCGACCATTCCCCTCGACCTGTGACCGAGGACCGGCCGAGGCTGTAGCGGTCGGTGGCCGCCCCCGACCGCTATCCCTTGCCCAGCGCTGCCGCCAACACCTGTTGCACGGCGGGGGCCGCGGTCGCTCCGCCCGCGCCCTGAGACGGGAACAGGGCCGCGACGACGATCCGAGGCTTCCCGACCGGGGCATAGCCCACGAACCAGGCGTCGGTGTTGAGCGGACTGTTCGGGGGCGGTGCGCTCGGATTGCTCGACGGAGTGGTCGTGTTGGTCAGCTCGGCGGTGCCGGTCTTGCCCGCCACCGTGACCCCCGGAATCTGGGCCGCTGTGCCGGTCCCGTACTCCACGACCGCGATCATCATCCTCTGCACCAGCCCGGCCACCTTGGGGGTTGTGACACTGACGAACCTCGGCTTCTGGTGCAGCAGGAATGTCGGCACGGGCCGACGGCCGCGCATGCCGATCGCGGCGCCGGCGATCGCCATCTCGAGCGGGGTCGCCAACACCATGCCCTGACCGATCGCGGATGAGCCGACGGCCAGCGAGTCGCCGATCGTCGCCGCCGACGGGATCGTGCTTGGCGCCTCGCCGGGGAAGGTCGGCGCTTCGTTGAAGCCGAATCGCTGTGCGATCGCGACGAGGCGAGGGCCACCGAGCCGGGCACCGAGCGGGGCGAAGACAGAGTTACACGACACGGCGAAGGCGTTCAGAAGTGTGCCGCCGCACGCCTCGCTCCCGGCGTTCTGCAGCGTGTAGCCGTCGATCGTGGAGCTGGTCGCGATCGGGAAGGTCGTGCCGAGCTTGACTATCCCCGCCGCGAGCGCACCGGTAGAGGTGATGATCTTCATCGTGGAGCCCGGAGGCTGGGGAGCCGAGTACGCGATGCCAGCGACGGCCAGCAGCTGCCCGTTCTGTGGATTCATCGCCACCATTCCGGCATAGCGGTCCGCCATCGCCGCAATCTCCGCATCCTCGAGCGCCGGATCGATGGTCGTCGTGACCGGCTTGCCGGCCTTCGCCTTCGAGCGCGCGAGCACGCGGAAGCCGGCGAGAAGCGTGCCGCCCGGCGTCCCGGCGAGCTGCCGCTGGTAGATCAGCTCGAGCCCGTCGACGCCGACCTGGGCCTTCGGCGGATATCCCTCGGCGGCGAACGTCGATGCCTCGTCGGCCGGGATCGGCCCGAGCGTACCGGCGACCTGCAGCGCGACCTGGGGAATCGGCGAGGAGAGGTTCGGTCCTTCCGCGAGCGGCGTGCCGTCGCGGGCGTAAATGGACGCGCGGGGCGGGAGCGATACCCGCCGTCTCAGCACCTGCCCGGTGCCCAGGCCGGGAAACGTGAGGCTCGAATCGAAGTGGATGCGAGCGTTGGATCCGCTATCGCTGAACGATACGTCAACGGTGGCCCGAATCGCTCCGAAGAGTCGCGTCTGAACCCTGACCGGGACTTTGATGACGTTTCCGTGCGGCTGGCCGACCTTTCCGGTGGTCAACGAGACGAGGGTCGCCGTGTTCGCGGCGGCGGCATACGCGGCGCTGAACGCCCCGGGCGAGAGCCGGCTCCGCGACTGCGCGTCGAGCAGTCCATACATCGTCCCGAACTCCCCTCGCCGCCAGGCTGTCACGTACCGGGTGACGAGGCGTCGCTCCGCGCGCGCGGGGCCGGTCACGAGCAGCACGCCTGCCACGAACGCCACGACCGCGATCACCACAAGCGGCACGGCTCGCGTGAGCAGCCGCTTGCGTCGCCGGGCCGACAGTCGCGACTGGTGAGGGTTCCGCGACACGAACGGTGTCAATCGCGAGGGCACTTCCATCCGCAGCGTAAACGGTGGGGTCACCCGGAGGGGGGCTCAGGCGTTGGCGGGCGCGGTGGCGGGCGAACGGGGGCGGCGGCCGGCGGGCCGGACGGGGGCGGGGCTGTGGGGCCGGACGGGGGCGGGGCTGTGGGGCCAGGCGGGGGCGGGGCTGTGGGGCCGGACGGGGGCGGGGTTGTGGGGCCGGACGGGGGCGCGGCTGTGGGGCCGGACGGGGGCGGGGCCGCAGAGCGGAACATCGCCACGGCTACAGTGATCGGGTGAACGGGATCGACTGGTTGATCGTTGCCTTCGCTGCTCTGTTCGCCTTCTGGGGGTACATGCAGGGCATCATCGTCGGTGGCTTGTCGCTGGCAGGGTTCGCCCTCGGTGCGGTGCTCGGCACCCGAGTCGGTCCACTGGTGCTCGCCAAGGGCTCACGCTCGGTGTACGCGCCGCTGTTCGGACTGGTCGGAGCGCTGCTCGTCGGCGCCCTGCTCGCGACCTGCCTCGAGGGGCTCGGGATGCGCCTGCGCTTCGCCTTGCGCGTTCCCGGCCTGAGAACGATCGACGGGATCCTGGGCGCGGCGCTGACCGCGTGTATCGGGCTCGGGATCGCTTGGATCATCGGCGCGGTGACGCTCCAGGCGACGACCTCGCCGGGGCTGCGGCGGGACCTCGAGCGCTCGGCGATCCTGCGCGATCTCAACCTGGCGCTGCCCCCATCGGGGGCGATTCTCAATGCGCTCTCCCGCTTCGACCCGCTGCCGTCGCTCAGCGGACCGTCGGCTGACGTGCCGCCGCCGACGAAGGCCATCGACAGCGTGCCGGGCGTCCGAGCTGCGTACCGGAGCGTCGTGCGCGTACTCGGCACGGCCTGCGGCCTCGGGATCGAGGGCTCGGGCTGGGTCGCCGCGCCGAATCTGGTGGTCACGAACGCGCACGTCGTCGCCGGCGAGCACAACACCACGGTGGAGGTCGGCGGGAACCGTCCGGGGGTCGGGGTGCAGGTGCTGGTGTTCGACCCGCACGACGACATCGCCGTCCTGTATGTGCCGGGGCTGTCGCTCCGACCGCTCCCGCTCGCGGCCGTCGCGCGGTCGGGGACGTCGGCGGCAATCCTCGGCTATCCGGAGGACGGTCCGTTCGACGTCCAGCCGGGTCGCCTCGGTCCGACGCAGACAGTCAGCACCGAGGACGCGTACGGCAACGGTCCGGTCCAGCGCAGCATCACCGTGCTGCGCGGCCTGGTGCGGCCCGGAAACTCGGGCGGACCGATCGTCGACTCGGCGGGTCACGTGGTCGCAACGGTGTTCGCCCAGGTCACCAACCCAAGCCCCGGCACCGGACCCGGAGGGTTCGCTGTCCCCAACTCGGTGGTGCACAGCGAGCTCGCTCGCGCCAAGTCAGTTCACGGCGCGACCAGCACCGAGGGGTGCGCCGAGTAGCGACGCGGGTTCGCAGCGCCGTGGTCGGGCCGCCTCGCGGGCCGGCGGGCCGCCTCACGGGCCGCCTCGCGGGCGAGTGATTTTCGGGCCGGTTGGCGGGGTGAGGGGTGGTTCGGGCCGCCTCGCGGGCCGAGATCCTCGCGGGCGAGTGATTTTCGGGCCCGTTGGCGGGGTGAGGGGTGGTTCGGGCCGCCTCGCGGGCCGGGATCCTCGCGGGCGAGTGATTTTCGGGCCGTTGGCGGGGTGAGGGGGTGGTTCGGGCCGCCTCGCGGGCCGAGATACAACTGACTGTGAATAATCCACACTCAGTTGTATCTCGGACTACCAACGGACGATCGAGGGCGCGATCGGCCTGGCCCTAGGGCCGCTCCGCGCGCGCACGGCCGCCGCCGGCCCCGGGCCGCCCCGCGCGCGGAAGGCCGCCGCCGGCCCCGCGCAAGCCCCCCGCCCCCAGCCCCAGGCCGCGAAGTGGGTGGTGGACCCCAGCTCCACCACCCACCCGCTAACTGCCGCCAACCCCCGCCTCCGGTGCGCCTACCGATTCCCTCCCGACCGCCGTCATTAGCTCTGGATGCTGTCGCGCGACATGCCGTTCTGCCGCCTCGAAGAGAGCCTGCTCGGAGTCGCCCGCGAGCCTCGCCCCGCAATCGCAGTAGGCCACTCGTCGGTGGGGCTTTGCGGCTCCCAGCGGCCGATCCTCCTCTTGGCCGCAGGTCGGCCCGCCGATGGTCTGCCCCAGGCTGTGATTCGATCCCATACGGGCACCCGCGCGGACGGGCGTTGCCGGTCCGTTCCCGCAGCGTTGCAGGAGCCGCACCTCGTGTGGGCAGACGTTGCGATCGGAGAACGAGCTCCGGGCCTGTTTGCGCCGGGCGCTACGCTCAGCGCTCGCATGTCCAAGACGCTCGTCATCGCAGAGAAGCCCTCAGTCGGCCGAGACCTGGCAGGAGTCCTGCCGGGCGCGTTCGTCAACCACAAGGAATATCTGGAGGGGCCCGACCACGTCGTTACCTGGGCCGTCGGCCACCTCGTGCAGCTCGCCGACCCCGACGATTACGACGAGCGTTACAAGAAGTGGAAGATGGCCGATCTGCCAATCGTCCCCGAGCACTTCAAGCTGGTCGTGCGCGACGAGCGCTCGAAGAAGCAGATGAACGTCGTCAAGCGCTTGCTCGCTCGAGACGACATCGACATCGTCGTCAACGCCTGCGATGCCGGACGGGAGGGGGAGCTGATCTTCGCCTACCTGTACGAGAAAGCCGGCTCACACAAGCCGGTCAAGCGGCTGTGGCTGAACTCGATGACCAAGCGCGCGATCGAGGAGGCATTCGGTTCGTTGCGCCCGGGCGCCGACCTGGCGAGCCTCGAGGCGGCCGCCCGCTCGCGTAGCGAGGCCGACTGGATCGTCGGCATGAACGCGACCCGCGCCGCCACGATCCGCCTGCGCTCGTCGTTCGACGGCGCCGTCTCGCTCGGCCGCGTCCAGACGCCGACGCTGGCCATCTTGGCGCGCCGCGAAGAGGAGATTCGCGCCTTCGTCCCCGAGCCGTACTGGATCGTCGACGCGCTGTTCGCCGCGTCGGGCGACCGCGTGTACGAGGGTCGCTACCACCTCGGCTCGACCCCGCGCCTGAAGACGGCCGAGGAGGCCGCAGTCGTCGTGTCGGCGTGCGAGGGCCAGATCGGGGAGATCACCAAGCTCGAGAAGTCCGAGCGTAAGGAACGCCCTCCACTCCTCTATGACCTGACCTCGCTCCAGCGCGATGCGAACAGCCGCTACGGATTCTCGGCCCGCCGCACGCTCGCCGCCGCCCAGCGCTGCTACGAGGAGCACAAGGCGCTCACCTATCCGCGCACCAGCTCGCGCTACCTGACCGGCGACATGGTCGGCGAGATCAAGCCGATCGCGTCGCTCGTCGGTTCACAGTCCGAGTACGCCAAGGCCGCGCAGTACGTGGTCGGCCTGGACGTCCTGCCGCTCGGGCGCGTCGTCAACGACGCCAAGGTCACCGATCACCACGCGATCGTCCCCACCCGGGCCGAGCGCCACCCCGTAGACAAGATGAACGACGACGACAAGCGGATTTACGACCTCGTCGTCCGCCGCTTCCTGGCGATCTTCCACCCCGACGCCGTGTTCGAGAACACCCGCGTGGAGACGACGGTGGGTGCCGCTGCCGCCGCGGCGGGCGACGGTTCCGCTCTCGCGGGCGACGCCGCCGCCGCCGGCGGCGAAGCGACCGCCCAACATGCTCAGTACATCTTCCGCACGCACGGCAAGGTCATGCTGGTCACGGGCTGGCGCGGCGTCTACGGCGAGCTGCCCGACGCTGAGCGCTCCGATGACGACGAGGGACGCGAGCAGCAGCTACCCAGGCTCGAGCGCGGCGAGCCCGCCGACGTTCGCGAGATTGCCTCCGAGGAGAAGATCACCAAGCCACCCCGGCGCTACTCGGAGGGCGCGCTGCTCGGTGCGATGGAGACGGCCGGAAAGCTCGTGGAGGAGGACGAGCTGCGTGAGGCGATGAAGGATTCAGGGATCGGCACGCCCGCGACGCGCGCGGCGATCATCGAACGGCTGCTCGCGGTCGGCTACATCGAGCGCGACGGCCGTGCGCTGGTCGTGACCGAGAAGGGCCTGAACGTGATCCGGCTACTCGGCGAGCACGCGTTGACCTCGCCGAACCTGACCGGGGAATGGGAGCACCGGCTGGCGAGGATCGAGCATGGCGAGGACTCGCGCGAGGCGTTCATGGGCGACATTGTCAAGTTCGCCGAGTCGACCGTCGACGAGCTCGACACGAAGCTTCAAGGCGTCCGGATCCCGCGCGCGAACTTGGGCCCGTGCCCGGTCTGCGGGCACGACATCATCGAGAACCGCAAGGGTTACTCGTGCTGGGCCCGCGATGACCCGGGGTGTGGGTTCGTGATCTGGAAGGGGAAGGCGGGCAAGCAGCTGCCGCTTGCCGTGGCACGTGAGCTGATCGCGAGCGGTCGCACTGAGAAGCCCGTGACCGGCTTCAAGAGTCGTGCCGGTAAGAACTTCCGTGCCCGGCTCGCGCTGCAGCAGGGCGAGGACGGCAAGTGGCGCGTCGAGTTCGACGAGGCCTGGGCGAAGGAGGGCGCGAAGCCCCCCGAGGCTCAGGAGCCCGAGGCTCCGCCGGTGGACGAGCAGCCGGCGGCCGCTTAGCGGCAACTCAGTCGCGCGTCCTGTCGCCGAGTCGCCACCGCGGCTCGCCGAACACCGGATCGAGACGGGAGCAGTCGGCGGCTGCGTGCGCGAAGCGTCGGCGGCTCGCGCGACTATGTCGTGATGGCGCTCACGCTCGTCCTCGGTCCGGCCAACTCCGCCAAGGCGGCGGAGGTGCTCGGCGGCTACCGCGCCGCCGCTCGGCGGGGCGCGTTGCTCGTCGTCCCGACGGGACTCGATCGCGAGCACTACCGGCTCGAGGTGCTCGCCGACGGCGCCGTGCTCGGTGGCGAAGTGCTCACCTTCCCCGGCCTGGCGCGGGAGATTGCCCGCCGAACCGGTTACGTCGGCCGGACGCTCGCGCCGTTGCAGCGACAGCGGATCCTGCGCCGGATGATCCGGCCCTCGGACCTTGAGGCGATCGGGGCGTCGGCCGCCTCGCCCGGCTTCGTGCTTGCCGTCGGGGCCCTCGTCGCCGAGCTCGAGCGCGCGCTGGTGACGCCGGAGCGCTTCACGCAGGCGATGCGGGCCTGGGCCGGCGTCGAGGCGGACCGCCGCGGGTATGCGGACGAGGTCTCCTCGCTGTATCGAAAATATGCGGGCGAGCTCGATCGTCTCGGTCGCGTCGACGCCGAGCTGTTCGCGTGGCGCGCGCTCGATGCGCTGCGGGCCGAGCCGGGTCGGTGGGGCTCGACGCCCGTCTATCTCTACGGCTTCGATGACCTCACTCCGCTTGAGCGCGACGCGATCGAGACGCTCTCGCGGATCGTCGGAGCGGATGTCACCGTCTCGCTCACCTACCAGGCCTCCCGTGCGCCGTTCGCGGGGCGCGCGGAAGCAGTCGAGGAGCTCCGGCCGCTGGCCGACCGGGTGCTCGACCTGCCCGCGTCCGCCGAGCACTACGCGCCTGCGTCCAGATCAGCGCTGTACCACCTCGAGCGCGGGCTGTTCGAGCGCTCCGGCGCCCGAGTCGATCCAGGCGACGCCGTGAGGCTGCTCGAGTCCGGCGGCGAGCGGGCGGAGGCTGAGCTCGTCGCGGCGCACGTGCTCGAGCAGCTGCGAGCGGGAGTGCCACTCGACGAGATCGCTGTCGTTCTGCGCTCGGTGGCAGCCTCGGGCGCGCTGTTCGAGCGCGTGTTCGCCGCCTACGGCATTCCCGTCGCGTGCACACGGGCCACGCCCTTCGAGCACACGCCACTCGGCCGGGGCCTGCTCGCGCTGGCGCGGTGCGCGCTGATCGACGTCGGCGCTGACGAGCTCCTGCACTACCTGCGCGCGCCGGGGATGCTCGAGCGCCGTGAGCTCGCCGACGCGCTCGAGGCGACGGTCCGCCGCGACGGCTTGCGAACGGCGGAGCAGGCTCGCGAGGCCGCGGCCGCGCTCGGGCTGCGGCTGGAGGAGATCGACGGCCTGCGCGCCGCCAGAGACCCAGCGGCCGAGCTTGCCCGCCACGCGCGACGGCTGTTTGCCGCGCCTCGGCGGGGCACGGCGACGACGCTGGACGCGGTCGAGGAGCTCGACGCCCGTGCGCTGGCGACCGTGCTGGGCGCGCTCGAGGAGCTCTCGGCGCTGGGCGAGCCCCTCTCGGCGGAGGAGCTGATCGACACGCTGGCCGCGGTCGAGGTGCGAGCCCGTGCCGCGGCGGCCGGCAGCTCGGTGCTGCTCGCCGAGCCGCCGGCGATCCGCGCACGACGGTTCCGGGCGGTACTGATATGCGGACTGCAGGACGGCGAGTTTCCCCGCCCGCCGGTGCCCGAGCCATTCCTCTCCGACGAGCGGCGGTGGCAGCTCGCGGCGGCCTCGGGCCTGCGCCTGCGGCCCCGCGAGGACGCCGTCGCCACAGAGCGCTACCTGTTCTACGCGTGCGCCTCGCGCGCGACCGAGACGTTGATCCTCAGCTATCGCAGCTCCGATGAGGAAGGCAACCCAGCTGTGCGCTCGCCGTTCGTTGCGGATGTCGCCGAGCTGATGGTTGAGGGGTGGGAGCAGCGTCGCGCGCGGAGGCTGCTGGCCGACGTGGTGTGGCCGGCCGCTGGCGCCCCGACCGCGCGCGAGCTCGCTCGGGCGCACGCCGCGACCGGTCCGCGCATTCCCGACGTCACGCTCGGGTCGCTCGGCCCGATTGCGTTCACGCGCGTTCGCCACCGTCATGTGGTCTCCGCCGGTGCGCTCGAGTCCTACGCCGCCTGCCCGGCCAAGTGGCTCGTCGAGCGCGAGCTGCGACCTGACCGGCTCGAGCCCGAGCCGGACGGGATCGCCCGCGGGAACTACATGCACTCGGTGCTCGAGGTCATGCTCTCTCGTCTCGGCGGTGCGATCACGCCCGCGACCGTCGGGCGCGCGCAGGAGATCCTCGACGAAGTGATCGCAGAGCAGCCGGCGCGGCTTGCGGTCGGCCGGGGCGCCGCCGAGCGCGCCGCCGTGGTGCGCGAGATCGAGGCCGACCTGCGGCGCTACCTCGAGCACGAGGCGATGTCGGGCTGGGGGTGGCCCCCGCGCCACGTGGAGTTGCGCTTCGGTTTCGACGACGAGCGGCCCTCGCTGCCGCCGCTGGAGCTCGCGGGTGGCCTGCGGGTGCGGGGCGCGATCGACCGCGTGGACGTCGAGCCGGGCGGCTCGCGGGCGATCATTCGCGACTATAAGAGCGGTCGCGTCAACCAAGGCTGGGCGGTGGCTCGCTGGCGACTCGACGACACGCTCCAGGTTGCCCTGTACATGCTTGCGGTCAGGGACCTGCTCGAGCTCGAGCCGGCAGCCGGGCTCTACCAGCCGCTCGGCGGCGAGGATCTCCGGCCGCGCGGCCTGGTCGCGAGCGACGCGCCGATCGCCGCGTGCGTGGTCGAGAACGACCGGCGTGAGCCGGAGGAGCTGAGCGTCGAGCTCGCGGACGCGGCGGAACGCGCGGTGGCGATCGCGACGCTGCTGCGCACCGGCGAGCTCCACCCCTCTCCCGCGACGTGCTCGGGCTCGGGCTGCCTCTATCCCGGCATCTGCAGGTCGGAGTGACCGTGCCCGCGCCACGGCAGCGCTCGGGCGAGGGCCCGGACCCCACCGCCGGGTCCGGGCGCGCGTTCACCGCCGAGCAGTCGGCGGCGATCGAGCGCCGCGACGGCGACCTCCTGCTCGACGCCGGCGCGGGCAGCGGGAAGACCGCCGTGCTGGTGGAGCGATTCGTGCGCGCCGTCCGCGAGGACGGCGTCGAGGTGGGGCAGATCCTCGCGATCACCTTTACCGACAAGGCGGCCTCCGAGCTCCGGGATCGGATCCGCGAACGCCTGCGCGAGCTCGGCGACACGGAGCGTGCGCGGGCGACCGAGGGCGCCTGGATCTCGACCATCCACGGCTTCTGTGCGCGGGTGTTGCGAGGGAGCGCGCTCGCCGCCGGCATCGACCCGGCGTTCGTGGTGCTCGACGAGACTGAGGCCGGCCGGCTGGCGGAGCTTGCGTTCGAGCACGCACTCGACGAGGCAGCCACCGACGCGAGCGCCGTCGACTTGATCGCCGGCTACCGGGTATTCCGGCTGCGCCGCGCGATCATCGCCGTTCACGACGAGCTCCGCTCGCGCGGCCAGCAGGCCCCGGAGTTGCCGCCGCTGACGCCGGTCGCGGGTTCCGCGGTGGAGGACGCGCGGCGTGCGCTCGGGACTGCGCACGCGGTCGCGGTGCGCGAGCTGGCGGCGCTGCCCGGTGGTGGCGGGTCCGTCGCCGACGCACTCGGGCGCCTCGAGCGCTGCGCCGCGGTCCTCGCCGCCGTAGACCCGTGGCTGGGCGACATCGATGCGGCGCGGTTACGCAACGGCAGCGCGGGTGTGCTGTCGAGCGAGGCGTGCTGTCGTTACCGCGACGCGCTCGAGGCGTTCCGCTCGGCGCACGCGCGCCGCGAGGGCGCCCGCGCCCATCGCCTGCTCGACACTCTTCTCCGCGCCTACGGCGTGCGCTACGCCGAGCTCAAGCGCGAGCGTTCGGCGCTCGATTTCGAGGACCTCGAGCTGCTGACCCGCGACCTGCTGGCGGGTCACCGAGAGCTGCGCGGCAGCTACGCACAGCGATTCGCTCAGATCATGGTCGACGAGCTGCAGGACACCAATCCCGTCCAGCTCGAGCTGATCGAGTCGATCGCCCGCGAGAACCTGTTCACGGTCGGCGACGCGTTCCAGTCGATCTACGGCTTCCGTCATGCCGATGTGGAGCTGTTCGAACGCCGACGGGAGAGCCTATCTGCGGTCGGGCGCCGCGCGACGCTGACGGCCAACTTCCGCTCCCGACACGAGCTGCTCGACGCGCTCAACATCGCCTTCGCGCCCACGTTCGGGGAGCGGTTCACGCCGCTGAGGGCCGGGCGGGTCGACGCCGCGGTGCCACCGGCGAGCGTCGATGGCCCCGGGCGGGTCGACGCCGCGGGTGGCGAGGGGGCGTGCGTCGAGCTGCTCGTCGTCGACAAGGCGGCCGACTGGGGTCCGAGCGTTGGCGAGCCGGCTGCTGCGTGGCGCTTGGCCGAGGCGCGCGCGCTCGCCGGCCGGGTACACGAGCTCGTGCGCGCCGGCGCCGCGCCGCGTGACGTCGTCCTGCTCGCACGCGCCACGACCGATCTGCGCGCCTACGAGCGCGCGCTCGAGGAACGAGGCGTCCCGACCTACGTGATCGGCGGCCGTGGGTACTGGTCGCACCCTCAGGTGGTCGATCTCGTCGCCCTCCTGCGCGCGCTCGCCAACCCGCGCGACGGGCAGGCGTTTCACACCGTCCTCGCGTCGCCGCTCGTCGGGGCGTCGAGCGACGCGCTCGTCGTGCTCGCCGCCGCGGCGCGGGAATCGGGGCGCGACCCGTGGTGGGTCCTACGCGAGCCGGCCGCGCTGCTCGACGACATCGAGACCGGGGATCGCGTGCGCCTGGAGGAGTTCGCCGGGTGGTTCTCGGCCGGGCGCGAGCGTGTCGCCCGGGCGAGCATCGAGGAGCTGCTCGAGCGCGCGCTCGAGCTCACCGGATATGACCTGACGATGCTCGCGATGCCCGGCGGTGAGCGGCGGCTCGCGAACGTACGCAAACTGATGCGTCTCGGACGCGAGCACGAGTCGCGTCACGGGCGAGATCTCCGCGGCTTCCTCGATCTCGTGGGTGGTCTCTCGAGCGGGCGACTGGCCGAGCCGCGGGAGAGCGAGGCTCCGGTCGAGGGAGAGGCGCTCGACGCGGTCCGGCTGATGACGATCCACCGAGCCAAGGGCCTCGAGTTTGAGATTGTCTGCGTCGCCGACCTCGGGCGCACGCCCCGCGGTAGCGGCGGCGACCTGCTCCGGGTCGGACGCGACGGTCGGCTCGGGCTGAAGGTCGCGCGCGCCGGGCGCGGCCGGCTGATCGGAGTCCTCGACTACGACACCGTCGGCGTCGCCCGTGAGCAGGCCGAAGAGCGCGAGGAGCGCCGCCTGTACTACGTCGCGATGACACGGGCGCGCGAGCGCTTGGTGCTGAGCGGCGCGATCACCTGCGAGCCCTGGCCCGAGGCACGGCGGGGCAGCGCGCCGCTCGCGTGGATCGCGCCGGCCTTCGTCCCGGACGTCGCGGCGCGCGCGGCCGACGGCGAGATCGCCGGGGTGATCGAGCGCTCCGAGGGAGAGTGGCGGGCTCGTGTTGCCTACGCGATCGTGCGCCCGGGCGGCGAGGCGGACAGCGACGGCGTGCCCGGCGCTCCTCGTCGCGCACGGGCCCCCGCCGTGGCGCCGGCTCCAACGCCCGTACCCGCGGCCCGGCGCGCTGCGCCCGTCGGGAGCCTCAGCTACTCGAGCCTCGGCGAGTACGCCCGCTGCGGCTACCGCTTCTATCTCGAGCGTGTGCTCGGCCTCCCCGGAGTCGAGCGTCCGGCCCCGGCGGGCACCGCGGCCGCGGGGATCGCGCCAGGTGCGGGGGCGGGCGCGTTCTCGGCGGCCGATCGCGGAGTGCTCGTTCACGCCCTGCTCGAGACGCTCGATTTCCGTCGTGGGCGCGCGCCCTCGGCGCCGGAGGTCATGGCGGCGGCGGCGCGCGTCGCGGTGCACCCGAGCGATAACGATGTCGCGGACGCGGTGGCGATGGTGCGGCAATTCCTCGACACCGATCTGTGCCGGCGGCTGGCGGCGGCAGTGGACGTCCGGCGCGAGGAGCCCTTCGGCTTCCTGCTCGAGCCGGGCGGGATCGTCGTCGACGGCTTCCTCGATGTGCTCGCCCTCGAGGGTCGGCGGATGGTCGTCGTGGACTACAAGAGCGAGCACCTCGCGGGAGCCGACCCAGGCGTCGTCGTGGCCGCCGAATACGCGATCCAGCGCCTGGTGTACTCGCTGGCGGCGCTCAAGGGAGGCGCCGAAGAGGTCGAGATCGTGCATGTCTTCCTCGAGCTACCCGAGCGGCCCGTCAGCGTCGCCTACGTCCGCGCGGACCTCGAGGCGCTCGAGCGGGAGCTCGCGGGGCTGGCGGATGGGGTACTGCGAAGAGAGTTCGCGGTCAGCGATGGTCCCCACCGAGCGCTCTGCCGCGGCTGTCCGGGCGAGGGTGGCCTGTGCTCGTGGCCGCTCGAGCTCACCCGTCGCGAGCGGCTCGACACGTTGTTCTGACCGTCGCGAGCGGCTCGACACGTTGTTCTGACCGCGCCGCTCACCCTGGAGCCGGCGAGCCTGCCGAGCTCCGTCTCAGCTGATATGCTTGTGTCCTCAACGCTTGTGTCATCAACCATCGAACGCGGACGAGGCACCGCGAGCGACCAGACAAGGAGACAGCAATGGCAACGACAGACGCAACCACCACCGCCCTCCCGACCGGCACCTGGAGTGTCGACCCGGCTCATTCACAGATCGGCTTCGCCGTCAAGCACATGGGCATTTCCAATGTCAGGGGAACGTTCGGCGAGTTCGAGGGGACGCTTGAAGTTGGATCCGACCTGGCGGGCACGAAGGCTTACGGCACCGTCAAGACGACCTCGGTCGACACCGAATGGGGCCAGCGCGACGAGCACCTGCGCTCGCCCGACTTCTTCGACGCGGAGCAGTATCCCGAGCTGCACTTCGAGTCGACCCGGATCGAGGCGATCGACGAAAGCACGTTCCGCATCATCGGCAATCTGACGATGCACGGGGTCACCAAGGAGATCAGCCTGGAGGCGATCGTCGACGGGACCGAGACCGACCCGATGGGCAACGAGCGCGTCGGGCTCGAGGTCGTTGGCCAACTGTCCCGCGGGGACTTCGAGATGAAGTTCAACCAGGCCCTCGGCAGCGGGAACGTGGCCGTCTCCGACAAGGTCAAGGTCACCCTCGACATCTCGGCGGTCAAGCAGTCCTAGCGCTGTGGCTGGAGCTCGCGCGCGCGAGTGCGCGCGAGCTTCAGTCGAGCGGTGCCGTCGAGCTCCACCTTGCGCAGCCGAACCGCGTGAGGCGTGATCTCGACGCACTCGTCGGCGCGCAGGAACTCGAGCGCCTGGTCGAGCGAGAGCTCACGCTTGGGGACGAGGCGGACGAGCTCGTCGGCCGTGGAAGAGCGGATGTTGGTGAGGTGCTTCTCCTTGGTCGGATTGACGTCGAGGTCCTCCGCGCGGGAGTTCTCGCCGACGATCATCCCCTCGTAGACGTCGTCGCCGGGCTCGACGAACAGGGTGCCCCGCTCCTGCAGGTTGAACAGCGCGAACGCCGCCACGGTGCCCCGCCGATCCGCGACGAGCGAGCCGGTCGGTCGGGTCCGCAGCTCACCGTGCCACGGCTCCCAGCGGTCGAACACGTGGTGAAGGAGCCCGGTGCCGCGGGTCTCGGTCAGGAACTCGGTCCGGAATCCGATCAGACCGCGCGCGGGCACGAGGTACTCCATCCGCACCCAGCCCGTGCCGTGGTTGACCATCTGCTCGAGACGACCCTTGCGCAGGGCCAGCAGCTGCGTGATCACGCCGACATACTCCTCGGGGGCGTCGACGCTCATCAGCTCGATCGGCTCGTTGACCTTGCCCGCGATCTCGCGCGTGACGACTTGGGGCTTGCCCACCGTCAGCTCGAAGCCCTCGCGGCGCATCAGCTCGACGAGGATCGCCAGCGCGAGCTCGCCGCGGCCCTGAACCTCCCAGATGTCGGGTCGCTCGGTCGGATACACGCGGAGCGAGACGTTCCCGACGAGCTCTCGGTCCAGGCGCGCCTTGACCTGGCTTGCGGTCAGCCGGTCGCCGTCTTGCCCGGCGAGTGGCGCCGTGTTGGTTCCGATCGTGACCGACAACGACGGCTCGTCGACGGTGATCACCGGCAGCGGGCGCGGGTCCTCGGCGTCGGCGAGCGTTTCACCGATTGTGATCTCGGGGATCCCGGCGACGGCGATGATGTCGCCCGCCGCCGCCTCCTCGGCGTCGACCCGGTCAAGCGCTTCGGTCACGTACAGCTCGGTCACCTTCACGAGCTCGATCTCGCCGTCTGCTCGGCACCACGCGACCGTCTCGCCGCGCCGGATCACGCCGTTGCGCACGCGACAGATCGCGATCCGGCCGACATAGGGGGAGGCGTCAAGGTTCGTCACGTGGGCCTGAAGCGGATGATCGGGGTCGTACTCGGGAGCGGGCACGTGCTCGAGCAGCAGCTCGAGTAGCGGTTCCAGGTCTTTTCCTTCGACGCCCTGCTCCATCGACGCCCAGCCGGCCCTCGCGTTCGTGTAGACGATCGGAAAGTCGATCTGCGACTCGTCCGCGTCGAGGTCGAGGAACAGCTCGTAGACCTCGTCGACCACCTCGTCGATGCGGGCGTCGGGGCGGTCGACCTTGTTGATCACGAGGATCACCGGCAGCCGCCCCTCGAGCGCCTTGCGCAGAACGAAGCGCGTCTGCGGCAGCGGTCCCTCGCTGGCGTCGACGAGCAGCAGGACGCCGTCGACCATCGTCAGCCCCCGCTCGACCTCGCCACCAAAATCGGCGTGGCCGGGCGTGTCGACGATGTTCAGCTTCACGCCCCGGTAGTGGACCGACGTGTTCTTGGCGAGGATCGTGATCCCTTTCTCGCGCTCGAGATCCATCGAGTCGAGCACCCGATCGGCGACGTCCTGGTTGGCGCGGAACGCCCCCGACTGCCACAGCAGAGCGTCGACGAGCGTCGTCTTGCCGTGGTCGACATGGGCGACGATCGCGAGGTTACGAATGTCCGAGCGGGAGGCCATGTCTCAGTCCACCATACGGGTGCAACCGCCCATCCAGCCCGGCGGGGGCCGTCCGAGCCGCGCTTTCGAGCCAGATGCTTCATCAAAGCTCGTCATCTCTTACATATGCATCGATTAGGCATATATAGTCGTCGCGGTGGCTTCTGTCCGGGACCGGTGTACGGCTGGCGCATGCGGTTTTCCAGGTTATTCGCTCGCCCTCATGACAACCAGGATGTCTGCCTCGATGCGTAAGTGGTACGTCGCGATCGCTGTCACGGCTGGTGTCCTCGGCCTCGGAATCGGCGGCTCCGCGGCCTCTGCGGCCCCGTTTCAACGGGGCGTTACCGTCGACGGCGCCGTTGCCGCGCCGGCGACCTACTCCCTGAGCGCGCTCGCCGCGCTGCCCAAGACGACCTTCTCGGTCACCCGCCGGACGTGGCGGGGATCACGGACGCAGGTCGATGAGGGCGTGTCACTCGAGAGCCTCGTCGACACCTCTGCGCCGACGCTTCCGGCGGTCAAGAACCCGCTCCTGACCGCGATCATCACGGTACGGGGCCGGTTCGGTACACAGAGGACCTTTGCGCTCGGAGAGCTCGATCAAAGCTTCGGCAACCATCCCGCCTATCTGGCGCTCGAGGAGGGGGGCGTGCCCCTGTTCGCGCCCGAGCTCGTCGTGCCAGCCGACAGGAATGAGCTACGCAGCGTCCCCGACCGGCCCGACCCTCGACGAGGTGCTCCACGCCGCTCGTATCCGTCCCACCTTGAACACCTGGGTCGCGGGCGTCGGTTCTGATGACTACGTCGCCATCGTGACGCCGGCCGAAGCATGGGTCGGCGGCCGCCCGTTGCTGATATCGCTGGCCGAGGACGGTCTGCCGTTCGCGACCACGCCACCGCCCGAGGGACCACGGCTGGTCACCGACGGCGACGTCAAGGGCGGCCGCTACGACTCGGGCATGGACGACCTCGTCGTCGGCGACATCCGGGCGCCCGGCTCCGCCGTGGTGGTGGTGACGCGTGCGAGTCCGTGAGCGCCGGTCACCCCTGCCTCACCTGCGACCTGAACTCGACCAGCGCTGCCTGTCGCGCGCCGGCCTGACCTGGCGACGCGGTGGATGCGCGGGCGTGGGGCCAGCGTCTGCGGTGGGGGTGGGAGGCGGCAGCGAGGACAGCTCGCGGCGCGAGGAGACGCCTAGCTTGCGGTAGATGTTGCTCGCGTGGGTGCGGACCGTCTCGACGCTGATGTGGAGAGCGTTCGCGATCTGTGCGTTCGAGCCACCTTGCTGGAGCATCGGGAGGACCTCGGCCTCGCGCTGCGTGAGGAGCTGCGATCCCGGGGAGGGTCGGGCTGAGGACTCACCGGTGTCCCGCGGTGTCAGCTGAATTCCGCGTGAGGCGAGGTGAATCGCGGTCAGGACGTCGCGCCCCTGCGTGTCCCTGCCCAAGTAGGCGCTCGCGCCGAAAGCGAGCACTTGAGCGCATTCGGCCGTGGTGGGCTTACTGGCTAGCACGACCAACCTGGTGTCCGGATGCTGCTGGCTGAGCTGGCGCACCTCCGCCAGGTTCCTCAGGGCGTCAACGTCGAGGATCACCACGCGCGGGCTTCGGGCGCGGAGGACCACTCCAATGCGGTCGTGCCCGACTCCGTCGGCGACGAGCTCGAGGTTGACATCGCTTTCGATCACCCTCCGGAGGCCGTGGGCGAGGAGGTCGTCGAAGCGAGCGACGGCGACGGTGATCGGTGTGGAGGCGTGCATTTTGGACTCGGCGGCAGGCGGTGCGTCCTCCTGCATCGGCAGAAGCTGTCCAGAGGGTGAGCCCGGCGTCACCCTTTCATATGAATGGCCCGACTCCGCTGAAGATCGCCCGCCTATGGCCCCGACTCCGCTGAACATCGCCCGCCTTATCGCCCGGCTCCCCCAATGATCGCCGCTCAAACTCGTACTCGATTGGACATTTGTCTAGTTATGTACGCGATTATTCGAACAGTGTGGGTGGTTGGTCGATCTCGTCCTTAAGGCTGATGGGAGACGGGAGTCAAATCCTCAATCGGGGTCTTCCGGCCGCAATGAAGGAGTTTTCCAATGCGCAGTTCCACGCGTCGCATCCAGCGGCACGGAGTGAAGGGTGCCGCGACCTCCAGAAGCCTGGCCCGACGGAGTAGGAAGAGGGGCGGCGCAGGGCTGGCCGGAATCCTCTCACTGGGCCTGCTCTTCGCGGGCAGCGCCGAGGCGGCAAACCCGCCCGTGAGCCTGGGGTCAGCTGCCCCGTTCTCGGTCCTGGCCGGCTCGACGGTCACCAATACCGGCCCGACAACGATGTTTGGTGACCTGGGCCTGGACCCAGGCTCCGCCATCACCGGCGCTCCGCATGCGCTGGGAGCGACTCACGTCGACGACGCCGTCGCGCTGGCCGCGAAGAACTCTCTCGTCACCGGCTTCAACGATGCCGCAGGACGGCCCGCCACAGCGCTTGCGAGCGCTCAGCTCAGCGGGCTGAGCTTCACGCCTGGCGTGTATGCCGCTTCGTCGGCGTTGCTGTTCTCCGCGGGCGACGTGACCCTCAACGCCGAGGGTAATCCCAACGCCGTGTTCATCTTCCAGGTCGGCAGCTCGCTGACCACAGGCTCGGCGACCAGGGTCCTTCTCATCAACGGCGCTCAACCGTGCAACGTCTTCTGGGAAATCGGCGCGTCCGCGACCCTGGGAACGAACTCAACATTCGCCGGAACGGTCATGGCGTTGACCACGATCACAGCCCAGACCGGCGCCACGCTCGACGGTCGTCTATTGGCGCGAAACGGCGCGGTGAACCTGGACACGAACACGATCACCACGTCCGCATGCGCAGCGGGGACCGTGGGCGGTAGCGGAGGCGGCACGACGGGCACGGGAGGGACGACCGGGACCGGCGGCACGACCGGCACCGGCGGCACGACCGGCACGACTGGCGCCAGCGGCACCTCCCCGACGGGGACCGGTGGCTCCGGCACCACGACCGGCACGCCCGGCAGGCGTCTCCCGTCCAAGAAGAAGGCGACCGCCAAGAAGAACGCCGCAGCCACGAAGCGCGCCGCAGCGAAGAAGCGCGCCCTGGCGAAGAAGCGGGCCCTGGCGAAGAAGCGCGCGAAGGCCGCACGTCCGCGGCCACCGACGACCAGCCGTTCATTCACCGGCTGAACGAGATCCGGCGAATCGATATGAGAACCATCATGCAGAGCTCTTCCAAGACCGGCGCGTCGCGCCGGTCTTGGAGCGCATGCCGGATTCACGCAACGCTGGGCCTACTCACATTGATATGCGCGTGGAGCGGACTGACGGCAGTCTCGGCTGCCGCCGCGAGCGCGCCCAGCCACGTCAAGGCCACGCAGCCGCTTGTGGCACTGCTCTATGAGCACAGCGCCTACAGCTCGCCTCGGACGAGCGCGCCGCTGGTGGCTTCAATGTGGCCAAAGACCCCGATCACAGGCGAGCAAACCACGCTTCCCGTCATCGGAAAAGACAACGGCCGCGGCGGCACACGCTGGCTGAAGGTGATGCTCCCCGGACGCCCAAACGGCTTAACCGGCTGGATCGAACAAGGCGGTACCTACTCACTCGTCACGGGCTGGCACATCGTCGTGAACACGTCTCTGCGGCGCGTGTGGATCTACTTCCACGGCCGGCTGCAGCGAACCTTCGAAGCTGTAGTGGGGAAGCCCTCCACGCCCACCCCGAGCGGGAACTTCTTCGTTCAGGAAACGATCATCATGCCGGCCAGCGAGCCCGGCGGGCCGTTTGCGCTCGCGACGAGCGCTCGCTCGGACGTGCTGCAAGACTTCGACGGCGGACCCGGTCAGATCGGGATCCATGGACGAGACGGCCTCGGGGGCACGCTCGGAGCCGCGCAATCTCACGGCTGCGTCCGGCTTGCCACGGCGGATATCGACTGGCTGGCGGCGCGCATCGATCCCGGGGTACCCGTGACCATCTACGGGTAGTGGGCGAGCCTCGACGGACAGGGAGGACCGGGCGGCCGGGGTCCGGCCGGCGCGGCCGGGGCGGCCGGGATCAAGCCTCGAAGCCCTCGATCGTGAGCAGAGCGAGCTTTCGCCCGGTCCCCCCGGTGTAGCCGCCGAGCGCACCGCCGGCGCGGAGGACACGGTGGCAGGGCACGATGATCGGTAGCGGGTTGGAGCCGAGGGCGTTACCCGCGGCGCGGAAGCCGCGGGGACTCCCGGCCTCGGCGGCGACTTGGGCGTATGTTGACACCGAGCCGTAGGGGATCCGGGCGGTCGAGCGCAGGATGCGGCGACCAAACCCGTGGGTGAGCCGCCAGTCGACGCGCAGCTCGAAGCGCCTGCGCGCACCGGCGAAGTACTCGTCGAGCTCGCGACGCGCCTCGTCGAGACGGCGCGGGGCGGCGAGAACGCGGGGGGAGACGCCGCGTGCGAGCTGGGCGAGGGTGGCCGCGACGGCACCTTCATCGTCCGCGTAGGAGACGCGCACGAGCCCGCGCGCGGTGGCGGCGAGGACGAGGGTTCCGACGGGCGTGTCGTGGCGCGCATAGGCAACGTCGATCAGCGAGGCCGCCGCGGCAGCCTCGGTGTCGAGGTCCGGCGGCGGGTCGGCGGGCAGCGAGTGGGCCGCCTCGCGCAGCGCGCGTTCGATTGCATCGGTCATCGGTCGTACTCCGTTCGCAGTCGCTTGAGTGCCTCGTGGACGTTCCGGCGGGCCGCTTCCTCACTCGTCCCCATGACCCGCGCGATGTCGGCGTAGGCGAGGTCCGCCACCGTCCGTAGCGCGATCGCCGTGCGCTGCTTGGCGGGCAGCGCACGTACGTGGGTCCAGATCTCAGGCACGCCATCGGGCAGAGTCGGCGGCACGGGCGCTTCGGGCACGTCGGCTACGGGCGTGGCGCGCCGGCTCCTGGCCCGGACGTGGTCGATCGCCTTGCGATGCGCGACGGTCAGGATCCAGGCGCGGAGGTTCGAGGCGTCGCGGAGGCGGGGATAGGCCCTGAGCGCGGCGAGCCAGGTCTCCTGGTAGCAGTCCTCCGCGTCGCCGCGGCCGACGGTGGCGACGAGAAAGCGGTGCACGTCGCGGCCTTCGGCGTCGAGGAGAGCTTGGAAGGGGGGAAGGTCCATGCTGGATTGAACGCGACGACGGGGCACGGCGTGAGATCTTCGCGGGTGGCCCCCGCGCCAGCTAGTATCATAGTTCGACACACGTCGAACTTCCGGCCTATGAGAGCCAGTTCCCGTCGCCTGTGAGGACCGTCTGCCGTTCCCCATGAGGGCCATCTCCCATCCCATCAGAGAGCAGTTGAGCCTCGTCGGAGTGCTGCACGCGCTCAGCGATCCGGTGCGGCTGGAGATCGTGCGATCGCTCGCGGACGAAGCTGAGCTCTCGTGCGGCAAGCTTGCCGTTGCGGTATCGAAGTCAACGCTCAGCCATCATCTAAAGGTCCTGCGCGACGCCGGATTGACGCAGACGCGCGCGGTGGGCGTACACCGGTTCGTCTCGCTGCGTGCGGGGGACATCGAAGCGCGCTTTCCCGGACTGCTCGATTGCGTGCTCGAGCACTCTGCGAGCACTTGATTAAGCGGCGCAAAAGCGTATAATTCGATCATCATCGAACATACGGACAACGGAGCTTTGATTGAAAACCCTAGAGCCCAAGCGCCGCACCCGCGGCGAACACTCAGAAGCCGAGAGCACGAGCCCTCGTTCGCGTCCTCGGACACAAAATAATGGCCAGCAGCACCGTCGGCGCAAGCATGCTGACGCGGGCGCCGAGACCCGTAGCGGGGCACGCGCCGGCGCAGAGACCAAGGCCGTCGACGGCTCGATGGAGTCGCTTGACCTCTTCTTCCGCCAGGCGCGCCGCCACGCGCTACTGACCGCGGCCGAGGAGACGGAGCTCGCGCAGCGAGTCGAACGCGGCGATCTCGAGGCCAAGGACAGGATGATCAATGCCAATCTGCGGCTCGTGGTCTCGCAGGCACGCCGCTACCAAGGTCTCGGGCTGCCGCTCGAGGACCTCGTGCAGGAAGGGATGCTCGGACTGATTCGTGCGGTCGAGAAGTTCGACTGGCGGCGCGGATTCAAGTTCTCGACCTACGGGACGCTATGGATTCGCCAGGCAATCCAGCGCGGACTGCAGAACTCGGGTCGGACGATCCGCATTCCCGTGCACGTCGCTCAGCGGCAGGTGAAGGTCCGCAAGGTGGAGAACGAGCTGAGCGCGCTGCTCTCACGCGACCCGACCGACGAGGAGATCGCCGTGGTGGCCGAGCTCCCGGTCGAGCAGGTGACCGAGATCCGCGAGCTCAGCCGAAGCCTCGCGAGCCTCGACCAACCGGTCAGCGAGGACGCCGACGTCGAGCTCGGCGATGTCCTGCCGAGTGATCGTCCCGACCCCTTCGAGGAGGTCGCCGACGCGATGCGCGGGCAACAGGTCGCCGACATTGTGGCCCGGCTGCCTGACCCTGAGCGGAAGGTCATCGAGCTGCGCTTCGGACTCTCCGGGGACGAGCCCCGAACGGTGCGCCAGACCGGCACCGAGCTCGGCATCAGCTCGGCGCAGGCCAGCGAGCTGGAGGACCAAGCGCTTCGTCGCCTCGCGGACACCGCGGGAGTCGAATCGCTCCGGATCGCGGCTTAGGCGCCATGGCCAGGAAGGCCTGGGTCCTCGAGACCGCAACCAAGGGCACCGGAGCGAACATGGTGCCGCTCGAGAGAGTTCTGAAGCAGCCGTCCTCTGATCCGGCGCCGTTGTACGTGCCGCCCAAGCGGCAACCACCAGCGGCGCCGGCGCCCGAGACGGCGCAGCCGCGCCGGTTCAAGGTCCTCGATGTCCTGACCAGACAGCTGCTCGGTGAGGATGTGAGCGCGCGCGAAACCGTCGACCTCCTCCGCGGGGTCCGCAGCGTCCTCGATGTCCACGTCTATGTCTGGGAGCCGAAGCGCGAACGGTGGCGGATGCTCACGCTCGACGAGCAGGGCACGATGTGGGAGCTCAGAGACCAGCTCAGAGACCGTTAGTAAGCTCTGGCGCAATGGAGCAGCGCAATCTAGGCCGTGAGGGGTTGGTCGTGTCCGCCGAGGGACTCGGCTGCATGGGGATGTCCGAGTTCTACGGGAGCGCCGACCAAACCGAGGCGATCGCGACGATCCATCGCGCGATCGACCTCGGGGTGACCATGTTCGACACGGCCGACATGTACGGACCGTTCACGAACGAGCAGCTCGTCGGAACCGCGGTCGCGGATCGCCGCGACGAGGTCATCCTGGCGACGAAGTTCGGCATCGTCAGGGACCCGGAGAATCCCGCTCGCAGAGGCGTCAACGGGCGCCCCGACTACGTGCACAGCGCGTGCGACGCGTCGCTACGCCGTCTCGCGGTCGATCACATCGACCTTTATTACCAGCACCGCGTCGACACCTCGGTGCCGATCGAGGAGACCGTCGGCGCGATGGCCGAGCTCGTCGACATGGGCAAGGTGCGCTACCTCGGGCTCTCCGAGGCGGGCGAGGAGACGATCCGCCGGGCGAACGCCGTGCACCCCATCATCGCACTCCAGAGCGAGTACTCACTCTGGAGTCGCGACATCGAGGAGCAGGTCCTGCCGACGGTGCGCGAGCTCGGGATCGGTCTCGTCGCCTACAGCCCGCTCGGGCGGGGCTTCCTCACCGGTCGCTTCCAACGCCCAGAGGACTTTGGGCCAGGCGACTTCCGCCGCCACAATCCGCGCTTCCAAGGTGAGAACTTCGAACGCAACCTCGAGCTCCTCGGGCGGGTGAAGGAGATCGCGGCCGAGCACGACTGCACCCCCGGTCAGCTCGCGCTTGCGTGGGTGATGCACCAGGGTCAGGACGTCGTTCCGATCCCCGGCACGAAGCGTCGCTCGTATCTCGAGCAGAACGTCGAGGCCGAGGAGATCGAGCTGAGTGCCGAGGACCTGGCGCGGATCGATGAGGCGGCGCCGGTGGGCGTCGCGGCGGGAGACCGCTATCCGGACATGTCGGCCGTGAACCGCTGATCGGCTGCGGCCGGGTGCGTCGATGTGGCCGAACCTGACGCGGAGGCTCGAGGGGGAGCTCGTGGTGCTCGAGCCGCTGAGCCCACGGCACGAGCGCGACCTGCTCGAAGCCTCGAAGGCCGCCGAGCTCTGGCGCTGGATGCCCTACGAGATCACCAACCGGGCGCAGTTCGACGATTGGCTGACGCACGCCCTCGAGGAATCAGCCGCTGGACGCGAGGGGCCGTTTGCGACGATCGACAGGGCAAGCGGCCGCGCGATCGGGTCGAGCCGCTACCTGGCGCTGCGGCCTGAGCACCGGGGTGTCGAGATCGGCGCGACCTGGCTCGCGCCCGAGTGGTGGCAGACCGGCGCGAACGTCGAAGCCAAGCTGCTGATGCTCGGGCACGCGTTCGAGGAGCTCGACTGCATGCGCGTCGAGTTCAAGACCGACGCACGCAACGAACGCTCGCGGGCAGCGCTCGAGGCGCTGCCCGCGAGGTTCGAGGGGATCCACCGCGACCACATGGTCGTCCCTTACGGGAACGGAATCAGAGACTCCGCCTACTACGCCGTGGTCGCATCCGAATGGCCGCAGGTACGTGCGAACCTGGCGGCGAGGTTGGGACGCCGGGGTGCGATCAGCGGTGGCGCGGGCTGACCGACCCCGACGTCGGCACTACTTCTTGATCAGCGTCCCCGCGACGGCGAGCACCTGAGCCATGTTCTTCGGCGCGTCGAAGCCGCCGGTGGGGGTCGGCGACTTCCCGAGCAGGAGGTTGATGGCGGCTGCGTGCCGCGCCTCGATCTGGACGATCGCGCCGGCCGCTGCCAGCAGGGTCTTGCTCTGGAGCAAGGGTCCCGCACCGTTGTAGGCGCTCACCCCGAGGTTCTCGACCACAGACGCCAGACCGAGGAAGGTACTGGCACTCGTGACCGGGAACGTGAAGGTCGGCATCGCGACCGGGGTACCGCCGCCGGACTTGATCGCCGCGGTCAGGGCAGCGACGTGCGCTGCCTCTTCCTTGCCGAAGCTGGCCGCGTACTTGGCGCCCATGCCGGTGAGCCCTACGGTCTTGGCCTTGACCTGGTAGAAGTTTGTCTCCAGGTACTCGAGCGTGAGCGCGAAGTTGAGGATGTCGAGATCGGTGGTGGCGCCGAGCGCGTTTGAGACGAACGGCGCCACCGCGGCGGTGCCGTACACGGCGCCGGCGGCGAGCGCGCCACGGACGAGGAAGCTGGCGCGTGTCACGCCACCCACCTCGACCTCGGCGAGCTCTGGGTTTGCCAGTCTGTCAGTGATCATGTGAAGAAATTCCTCTCTCGTCCGGTTAGGCGATGAACGGCTTGACAGCGGCCAATACGGTCGCCGAGTTGGCTGGCACGGCAAATGCCCCAGTCGGGGTGATCATTCCGCCCGGAACCAGCGTCGCGAGCGTCGCCGCGTGCCGCGCCTCGACCGTGTGGATCGCCAGTGCGGCTGCGAGCACGACGGGACTGACGATGCTTGCCGCTTGGCCGAGGTAGGCCGACGCGCCGAGGTTCTCGACCGTGTACGCGAGCTTCGCGACCGCCGCGGCGGAGGTGATCGGGAACTTGCCGGTGGGCTTCGCGGCGGGGGTGCCGCCGAGCTTCAGGACCGTCGCGTGGAGCGCGGCCACGTGAGCCGCCTCCTGGGTACCGAAGTCCGCCACGAGCGATCCGACGGCGCCCTTGAACAGCTTGGCGGCGACGACCTTCGCGTAGAACTGATCTTCGAGGTACTCGAGCGTCAGCGCATAGTTGAGGATTCCGATGTCGCCCTTTCCGAACGCCACGGGAACCGACGGCGGCGCGGCGGGCGCAGCCGGAGCAGCAGCCGGAGCCGAGGTCGTGGTGGTCTTCTTCGAGCTCGAGCCGCAGGCGGCGAGCACGAACGCGCCGAAGCTCGCCGCGCCGGCTCCGCCGACGGCCTTGAGGAACTTCTTCCGTCCAACATCATCGCGGACGAGCTGCTCCACGATCCCCCGTGGCTGCGGGGCCAGCTCGTCTTCGTCTTCTCTAAGGCTTGTCGGCATTAGCGTGACCTCCGGTCAGGCGCTTGGACGCTTCCGGTATGGGCGTCTCTCGATGGATCCGGTCGCCGTCTTGGCACCGGAACTGATAACCGGCATTACGGGTCGGTCCGATCGACGGATCATCGGGCGGCGTAGAAACCGGCAGCTATTGTGTTGAATTCGTGTTGGGATGAGATGGCCGACCGCGGGCGCCGAGGCGCTCACAGGCGGCGCGATCGGGACCTCGGCGGCGGCGCGACCTTCGGGCTCAGAGGCGGCGCCGTCGGGCCCTTTCGTGACGCGCGGGTCAGGGGCTGCGGGTGTGATCCAAATCGGGAGGGGGCGCGTAACGTAGATCACAGTTTCTGCACAGCTTCTGAACGGAGAAAATACGATGGCCTCAGGAATTCTCAGTCCCACGCACCTGCTGGTGGTGCTCGTTGTCGCCCTGATCGTGCTCGGCCCCAAGCGGCTTCCTGGCGCCGGACGCGCACTTGGCCAGGGTCTGCGTGAGTTCAAGGACTCGATTAGCGGTGTTGCCCTTGACTCCCATCAGGGTCAACTGCCCTCTGCTGCCAGCCTGCTCGGAGGCTCGGATGTGTCGATGATGCAGATGCCGGCGCGTGAAACCCCCGGCGTGTCGCATGACAGTGCTCCCGTGGCAACCGCTGTGTCGCATGACAGCGCGTCCGTCGCTCCCGCTGTTGCGCATGACATCGCGCCATTGGCGCCAGTCGAGACTGCGTAGCGAGGTGCCGAAGGGGGCGAAGACTGACACCATGACGTCACGGATGACAAAGATCGGACGCGGGAACTCGATCGGCGATAATCATTTACAGGTGCTCGCCGACGAGGAGCTGATGGTTCATCTCGCGCGTGGCGACGCGAACGCGTTCGATCTCATCTATGAGCGTCATGCCGATGCCGCGTTCTCGCTGGCGTACCGGATCAGCGGGTCGCGGGTCGCGGCCGAAGAGGTCGCGCAGGATGCCTTCCTGTCCGTCTGGCGCAATGGGTCCCGTTACGAGCCGAGTCGCGGCAGCGTCCGCAATTGGATCCTCGGGATCGTCCACAACCGCGCGATCGATTCGCTTCGTCGCGCGGTTCGGCACGACTCCCGCCGCGCCGGAGATGAAGGGCTCGCCGAGCGCCTGATGGCGCCCGAGCGCACGGAGGTCGAGGTCGGTCGCAGGGAGCAGGCGAGCGAGGTCCGCGGTCTGCTCGCGGAGCTGCCCACGGACCAGCGCCGAGTGATCGAGCTCGCCTACTTTGCCGGCTTCACGCACACCCAGATCGCCGACATGCTCACGATTCCCGTCGGGACAGTGAAGGGGAGGATGCGCCTCGGGCTCGAGAAGCTACGCTCGCGTATGGATATGTCAGGGGTACTGACGTGAGTCCCATGGAGCCGTCCGATTGCGAGAGGCGCGATACGGCCAGCGCGTATCTACTCGGCGCGCTGCCGGAGCACGAGGTGTTCTCGTTCGAGCGGCATCTTGCGGACTGCGCGCAGTGCCAGAGCGACATCCATGAGCTCACCTCCGCCGTTGACCTCCTGGGCGGCGCCGTCCCGGCGATGGCTGCTCCGCCTGAGCTCGGAGAGCGGATCAGGGGCATCGTGCGGGCCGAGGCCGAGCTGCTGCGCGCAGCCGGTCCCGACGCCGACCGACCCGTCCCGGCGCCGCGCCGGCGATTCCGTGGCCTGGCAATGCGAATTCGGGTCCCTGAGCTCTCGCTGCGTCCGCGCATCGCGGTGGCGACGACACTCGCGGTCGGGGCTCTGTGCGGCCTCGTGGTCGGCGCGACGCTGCTCGGTGGCTCGACACCTCGTACTCGGACGATCAGCGCCGACATCCTCCAACCGGGGGTAGCCCAGGATGCGAGCGCGACGCTGCACATCACGGGTCAAAGCGGAACGATCAGCGTGAGTAACTTCCCGAGTCCTCCTGCCGGCCGCGTCTACGAGGTCTGGCTGCAGGGGTCGGGCCGCATGCCGCGTCCGACCGACGCGCTGTTCAGCGTCAACTCGAAGGGCAGCGGCACCGTCGCCGTCCCCGGCTCGCTGCACGGCGTGCGCGAGGTTCTCGTCACGGCGGAGCCCCTCGGCGGCAGCCTCGTCCCCACGCGAAGTCCGATCATGGAGGCGAGCACGGAGACCTAGCGGGCTGGTCGGGCCGGGCCGGGACGTCTGGGTGGCCCTTCGAGGCTAGGGCCCACGCCCTCGAGGCCGCGGTCAGTCGCCGCCCGGCCCGCCGGGGCGGCCCGGTTCGCGCCGCGCTCCCTCCACGAGGCGATCGCGCAGCAGCGCGAAGCCGATCGACGCCGACAGCACGGTCAGCAGCTGGCCGACCTCGCCGTCGATCGGGCGCGGACCCTCCATCACGAGGAGGATGGCGCCGAGGGTCTCGCCGACGACGGCGACCGGCACCGCGAGCACGAGCACGTCGGCGGGTGCTCCGAAGGCGGCCGCAGTCGAGGGCTCGAGCCAGGCCGGTGCTCCGTTGCGCAGCACCGCGGCGATGTCGGCGTGTGCTGTCACGGTCACCATGCACGGCCCGAGAAGGCCACGCGTCGTAGTGCCGAGGGCGAGCTCGCCGCCCATGTAGATGGCAACGCCGGCGTCGATCGGGGGGAGGCGGTGGATGATCGTCTCGGCGGTCGCGAGCAGCAGCGCCGACCCGCTCTCGCGCTGAAACAGCGCCGCGAGCTCGGAGACCGCGACGAGCCAGCGGTCGCGCCGCTCGACGAGCTCTGTCAGGCGCCCGTTCTCGCTCCGTAGCTCGGCGAGCTCGTTCTCGAGGTCGCGTTCATCTGTCGCACCAAGGTCCACCATTGCCACCAGCGGCGAGCGCCCGGGCTCGACGGGAAGCCGGTATAGGAGCGAGCGCGCCGTTGCCGCCGAGTGTCCGGACCACATGGGGTGTACGCATTCACGAGCCCGCGCGAAGCCCGCGAACAGCGCGAGCAGCGCCGACTCGCACTCGCTGCCGGGGAACCACGGCAGCGCATCGACCAGATCGGCCCCCGCGGTTGGGGATCCGGTGCGCTCGGCCAAAGCCGGATTCACGTACTCGATGCGCATCGGGGCCGGCCCACTGACCAAGAGCAACGGCACCGGAAGTCGCTCAGGGATCACCTCCAGCGTCTTCGCGGAGATGCCCGTGGGCCTTGTTGTGTTGGTTGCGGCGATCGCGTCGCTCAGCGGCACCCCCTCCTCGGCGGCGTGCCGCACCGCCACGACTCGGGCCGCGTCGACGAGCGCGTAACGCCGGGGCCCGCCGCTCACGCGCAGCGGGCGGGGAAAGCCGTAGCGTCGCTCCCAGGTCCGGAGCCGCTCGCGCGAGACGCCCGTCAGCGTCGCGAACCGCGACGCGCTCACCTGCGTGCCGGACGATTCCTGCACGGCGCCGGCCCCTGCTTCGCTTACGCGGCTCCCTTCGCCAGTAAGCTGACCACCCTTGTCCACCCCTAGAGTTCTAGCGCAAGCGCATTCTTGTTGGCGTGCCCGCGACTGTCCACCTTGTATTCGGCTGCGGCGCAGGGACGATGGTGACCGACTCCGAAATGTGGAGGTTTTCGTGAGTACCGCCGTGATTTCTGCAGGGCCGGCGCGATCCGAGCAGCTGTTCCGCCGCCGATCGGCGCCGGGATACAGACGCCGGGACCGCGTTCCGCCCGAACGAGAGCTCCTGCTCCGCTATCACCGGGACGGCGACATGGACGCTCGCGGAGCGTTGGTCGAGCGCATGTTGCCCCTCGTGCGGGCGCTAGCTCGTCGCTACGTCAACCGGGGTGAGCCGCTCGACGACCTCGTCCAGGTCGGCTGCGTGGGGCTGATGAAGGCCGTGGATCGGTTCGATGTCTCACGCGAGCTCCGCTTCTCGACCTTCGCCGTGCCCACGATCCTGGGGGAGATCAAGCGTCACTTTCGCGACCGAGCATGGTCGGTGCGGGTCTCGCGAGGAATCCAAGAACGCAATGCCCGGATTGGACGCGAGGTCGACCGCCTGTCGGCCCGTCTGGGCCGCTCGCCCACGATCGAGGAGCTCGCGCTGGCCACTGAGTCGACGGTCGACCAGGTGCTCGAGGCGCTGCAGGGCGCGCAGGCCTACGCGACGGTGCCGCTCGAGTCCTCGCCCGGCGAGGATGGCGAGCTGATGGAGTGGCTCGGAGCCGAGGATCCCGGTTACCAGCAGGCCGAAGAGCGTCTCGCGCTCGCGCGCGGTCTCGAGGTGCTGCCCGCGCGCGAGCGTCGGATCGTCATGCTCCGCTTCTTCGACGGCCTCTCGCAACGCGAGATCGCGGACCGCGTCGGCGTCTCGCAGATGCACGTCTCCCGTCTCCTGCGGCGGGCGATCGCCCGGATGCAGGGTGAGCTGGCGGCCTGACGCCGGGGGTCGAGACCCGAGCATGCCGGTGGCCTGACCCGGCCGGGCCGGCCGTCGGGCAAACGGTGTCGTGCACCCGCCGGCCGGCCCGGGGGAGGCAATACTCCGCTCACGGGTTGAACGCTCCGTCCTCCGGGTATAGAAATTGGTCATGGCTCGCGCGATCTGGACCGGTGCGATCAGCTTTGGGCTGGTCAACGTTCCCGTCAAGCTGTACGCCGCCACGTCCCCCAAGGGCGTGCGTTTCCACCAGCTCTCGAGCAAGACGGGGGGGCGGATCCGTCAGAAGCGAGTTGACTCGACCACCGGCGACGAGGTGCCGTTCGACGACATCGTCAAGGGCTACGAGATCACGCCGGATCGCTACGTGGTGATCACGCCAGAAGAGCTCGACACGCTCGACCCGAAGGCCACGAAGACGATCGACGTCGAGGATTTCGTCGATCTGGTCGAGATCGACCCAATTTACTTCGACCACTCCTACTACGTGGCGCCGGCGCCGGGCGGTGCGAAGGCCTACCGGCTCCTACTCGACGCCATGCGCGAGGCGGGCAAGGTGGCGCTCGCCCGGATCGTGATCCGCTCCAAGCAGCAGCTGTGCGCGCTGCGTCCCACCGGCGATGTGCTGACCCTGTCGACGATGCTGTTCGGAGATGAGGTACTCGCGCCCGATCGCCTCGATGAGCTCGATTCGGTGTCCGAGGCGGAAGCCAGCGAGCGCGAGCTGGCGATGGCGCGGCAACTGATCGATTCGCTCTCGAGCGACTTCGAGCCGTCGAAGTACCGCGACGAGTATCGCGACCGCGTGCTCGCCCTGATCGAACGTAAGGCGGGCGGCGAGGAGATCACCGTACAGCCCGCCGAGGATCCCCAGCCGGCGCCGGATCTGATGGCGGCATTGGAGGCGAGCCTCGCAGCGGTGAAGAGCGATCGGCCCGCCCCGGCGTCGAAGCCCGCCGCTCAGCGTGCGGCCGCCAAGGACGGGGCGGACGGCGCGAAGCGGGGCCCTCGCGCCGGCGCCACGAAGTAGCCCTCGCGCCGGCGCCACGAAGTAGCCCTCGCGCCGGCGCCACGAAGTAGCCCTCGCGCCGGCGCCACGAAGTAGACCTCGCGGTTCGCCCCCGACGGTCACGGCGCCAGGTCACGGTTCGGGCGCCCGGTCGCGGTCCGCCGCCGCCCGGTCAAAGCGCGCCGGGCTTCGCGACGAGAGCGCATCCCGGCGGCGCGCAGGCGAGCGACCCCGTGAAGGGACCGTAGAGCGCGTAGGTCGTCGCACCGTCGCTCGTGGCCCCGAACAGCACGTGGGGAGCGGCGGCGATGGCGGCCGTCTGCGCGCCGGGTGCGAGGAGCTCAAAGGCGTCGTCGGCGGGCGAGATCGGCGCACCGTCGGAGCGCCCATAGAAGAGACCGTGGCTCGTGAGCACGGTGAAGTCGAGGAACCCGGGCGCGGTCGGCGGCGCCGTTTCGGCGTCGTATGCGGTCTGCGTGGCCGGTCCCCGGGGCGTCGTCGGCAGGGTGTCTTCGTAAATGGTGGAATCGAAGGTGGTGCCGTAGCGGGTGTCGGCCACGTCGTGCCATGCGACGGCGAGCTCGCCGGCGCGAAGCGAGAGCGAGACCGGGCCCGGTCCCCCGGTCGCGATCGCCGGGCCGCCCGGCAGCGAGATCGCGCGGATGCGATGGTGGCGCGGTACCGTCAGCGGCTGCTCGAACAGAGCAGGGACTCCCGAACGTCCGAGGCGGACGTAGGCGATCTCGTTCTTCCAAATGGTTGGAAGGTAGAACGATCCCGAGCCGACGATACCGAGGATCCGCGCTTCCCTGCCGGTGGCGAAGTCGTAGCGGTAGAGAACGCACTCGCCCGGAGGCGCGAACGACGTGAAGGAGGCGCCGAGCGTCCACGTCGACCGGTCCTGCACGCAGCGCGAAAACACGGCGACGGTGTGCCCGCTCGCGTCGGGGCCGAGGTCGACATCGAACGGCACCATACGCGGAGCCACCGGCAGGACGTGGTCGGTCCCGCCATAGCGCGCCATCAACTGGAACGCACCCAGCGTCGTGTTCCAATGGCTCCACGCGAGCACGCCACCGTAGGCCGCAAGTTTCGAGGCGTAGGGCTCGACGGCGATCGCCGTCGAAGCGGATGCGCTCGCCACCGGCAGCGCCGCGGCGGCCGCGCAGAGGTAACCCAGCACTGCCAGGATGCGCCGGCGAGGCATCGTCCGGTGATTCTCGCACCGTTGGGCCCGCCCGCGGACGATTACGCCTGCGTCCGCGGACCGATGACCGCCCCGCCCGCGGACCGATTGCGGCCGGTCTTTTCTACAGATTTCAGGAGTATTAGATTCGTCCGTCTTTTTAATGAGTCGGGCCGCTCACGCCGATATAGGCACATAGTCAAGATCAGTTAGTGGCAGTCGTCATTTGTACCGAGCTGGTTCGGCTTTTTGCGCATGATTCCTCACTTACTTCTACCCGCGCATTGCCCGTCGTTCCTTGTCGATACCGTCGATGTTGAAGGGCACCCCATTGAGGTCGGCTCGGCACCGGGCAGCAGCACGTACACGGCTTCCGAGGCACGACATCTGCTGGAGGCTTACCCGTGCCCAGAATGAGGTATCTGATCACGGGCGGAGCCGGTTTCCTCGGCTCCCACGTCGCCGATGCCTTGGTCGCCGGTGACCACGAGGTCACGATCCTCGACGACTTCAGCACCGGGAAGCACGACAACGTCGAGCACTTGATCGCCAGCGGGGCGGTCGACCTGGTCGAGGGCTCAGTCACCGACGCCACGCTGGTCGACGACCTGATGGCTGACTGCGACTGCTGTCTTCATCTCGCTTCGGCGGTGGGGGTAAAGCTGGTCGTCGCACGTCCGCTCGAGACGCTCCGACGCATCGTCCAAGGCACGGATGTGGTGATCTCCGCCGCGTCGCGGAACGACAAGAGAGTGGTGTTCGCATCGACCTCCGAGGTGTACGGCAAGAGCTCCTCCGAGGAAGCGCTCCACGAGGATTCCGATCGCGTGCTCGGCTCGGCGTTCAAGAGTCGCTGGTCCTATGCGATCGCCAAGTCCTACGGCGAAGCGATCGCCCACGGGTACCACCGCGAGCATGGCGCCGACACGAGGGTTGTGCGTCTGTTCAACACGATCGGTCCGCGCCAGCGCGACACGTACGGGATGGTCGTGCCGCGCTTCGTCCGGCGCGCGATCGTCGGCGACGACCTGAGCGTCTACGGGGACGGGAGCCAATCACGCTGCTTCTTGCACGTGCGCGACGCGGTCGCGGCGATCCTGGCGGTGTCGACGCATGAGGGTGCCACCGGGCGCGCCTTCAACGTCGGCAATCCTCAACCGATCACGATCCTCGGCCTGGCGGAACGGGTGATCGAACGGGTGGGGTCGAGCTCGGGGATCACGTTCGTCCCCTACGAGGAGGCGTACGAAGACGGGTTCGAAGAGCTCGGCAAACGCCGACCGGACACGACTGCCTTACACAGCCTGGTCGGATGGCGGCCGATGTGCACGCTCGACGATGCGCTCGACGACGTGATCGACTTCCAGCGAGCGGAGCTGGCGATGGAGGCAGGTCAGCTCGAGAGCCGCGACCCCTCGTCATCCTGGCCAACACCGATTCTAGTCCAGCCGGCGGCACCGGCTCGGGCCGCGTGACGATGCACGTTCTCGTCACCGGCGGCGCCGGTTTCATCGGGTCGCACCTCGCCGAGCATCTCCTCGAGCAGGGTCACCACGTCTCCGTGCTTGACAACTTCGCTACGGGTCGGCGCTCCAACATCGCTGCGCTCGGTGGCGAGGTCGAGCTGATCGAGGGCGACATCCAGAGCTATGAACGAGTCAACAAGGCGGTTGCCGGCTGTGAGGTCGTCTTTCACCTCGCGGCGCTGCCCTCGGTCCCGCGCTCGGTGCAGGACCCCCTCACGAGCAATGCCACCAACGTGATCGGGACGCTGAACGTCCTGCTCGCGGCGCGTGATCACGGCGTGCGGCGTGTCGTCTACGCGTCTTCCTCCTCGGTGTACGGGTCGAGCTCCGGAATCACGCCCAAGCAAGAGAACAAGCCGACGATTCCGATCTCGCCCTATGCGACAGCCAAGCTCGCCGGGGAGGGATACGCCCGGAGCTTTCACGGGGTCTACGGCCTCGAGACCGTGGCACTTCGCTACTTCAACGTGTTCGGCCCCCGCCAGGACCCCACGTCCCAGTACGCGGCGGTTGTCCCGAACTTCATCGGCGCCCTGATCGCCGGCCAACCACCCGTCATCTTCGGCGACGGAGAGCAGTCGCGCGACTTCACCTATGTGGCCAACATCGTCGATGCGAACGTGCTGGCCATGGACGCCCCAGGTGTCGCCGGCAGGGTCTACAACGTCGCCTGCGGGGAGCGCGTGACGCTGAACCGCCTCGTCGGCGAGCTGCGCGAGTTGTTGAGCTCAGATGTCGAGCCGGCGTACGCGGCGCCGCGACCAGGCGATATCAAGCATTCGCTCGCCGATCTCTCGCGCGCTCGCACCGAGCTCGGGTACGAGCCCTCGGTGCTGCTGCGAGACGGCCTCGAGCGCACGATCGAGTATTTCCACGCGGAGCTGCCCCACGTCGGGCGCTTGATCGGAGCGTCATGAGCCCTGAGCTCTCAGCGGCCGTGGGATTTTCGGCCGCTGGAGCCACATCGCTCGGCGGGACGCCGCTGGCGATCGCGATCGCTGGCCGAACCGACTTCTACGATCGGCCCCGTGGCTACCGCAAGCACGCGGGGGCAACGCCCCTGCTGGGCGGCGCGGCGGTGCTTGTCGGCTTTCTCGCCGCGGCGATCGCGGTGGGCGCGACGAGCGGGCGTCTGCTGGTCCCGATCGGCTGTGCCCTGAGTCTGTGGCTGATCGGGACGATCGACGACCGGGTCACGATCGCGCCCATCTGGAGGCTGCTCGCGGAGACAATCGCGGCGGTCGCCGTGGTCGTGGTCGGGCTCGGATGGAAGACAAGCGGCGGCGGCGCAATCGACCTCGTTCTGAGCGTCATCTGGGTCGTCGGACTCGTGAACGCATTCAATTTGATGGACAACCTCGACGGGGCCTGCTCCGCCGTTGGGTGCGTCTCGGCCGTCGGGATCGGGATCCTCGCGGCGATTCACGGTCAGGCGGTGCTGGCCGGGCTTGCGTTCGGCCTTGCCGGCGGATGCGCGGGGTTCCTGCCGTGGAACCTGGCGGGCCCCGCGAAGGTCTTCCTCGGCGACGGCGGAAGCATGCCGATCGGCTTTCTCGTCGCCGCGCTGGCGATGACGACTGGGCGCCACCTACAGGTCGGGGACGCGGGCTTGCTCGCCGGGGCGCTACTCGTTGGGGTGCCGATTCTCGACACCGCGCTCGTGAGTCTCTCGCGAAAACGACGCGGTGTCATGCTCGTGACGGGTGGACGTGATCACCTCACGCACCGCCTGCTGCTGGCTCTCCACACGCCGCGAGCGGTCGTGGGAGCGCTGGCGCTCGCGCAGGCAATCCTGTGCGTGAGCGCGATCGTGGGGGATCACTGGGGAATCGCCGCGGTCGCCCTGTTCGCGCTCGTCGCGGTCACGCTCGGAGCGGTGACGATCGTCCTCCTCGACACGACGCGCTGGCGACCGGCCGGGATCGCGGTCGGCGAGCGGTCGCCGTATGGACAGGTGGCAAAGCGATCGGTAGCGTCGAGTCGCGGTGAGCGACCGCGGCATCCAGCGCAATGGCGACTCGGTCAGAGTCGTTCGCATCATCGCTCGGCTGAACATCGGCGGCCCCGCGATTCAGGCGATCACGCTGGCCAAGGAGCTCGATTCGCTTGGGTACCGGACAACCCTCATTCGAGGCAGGGACGGGCCCGACGAGGGCAACCTGGATCACCTGGCGGATGACCTCGGCGTAGCGCCAGTGCTCGTGCCATGGCTGCGACGCGACCCCGGTTGGCACGACCTCCCGGCGTTGGTGGCGCTGATCCGGATTCTCCGCAGCGACCGGCCGCAGATCGTGCACACGCACGCAGCGAAAGGCGGGACGCTTGGCCGGATGGCAGCACTGCTCGCCTGCCGAGGCGACGGACGTCGCGCCGTCCTCGTCCACACCTACCACGGGCATTCCCTGAGCGGATATTTCTCTGGTAGCGCGAACGCCGTCTATCTCCGCGTGGAGCGGTGGCTCGGACGCTACACCCGGGTGCTGATCGCCGTGAGCGACGAAGTGCGCGACGAGCTCGTCGACCTCGGAGTGGCCCCCGTGGAGAAGTTCGTCGTCGTCCCTCTCGGATTGGACCTCGCGCGCTTCACAGTCGCGAGCGACGAGCGAGAGCGCCGGCGGCGCGCGCTCCGCGCCGAGCTCGGAATCCCGTTGGACGCGCGCGTCGTCACGCTGATCGCCCGGCTCGCGCCGATCAAGCGCGTCGATCGCTTCCTGCGGGTCGCACACCGGCTGGGGGATGACCCGAACGTGCGCTTCCTGATCGTCGGCGACGGCGAGCTACGCGATCGGCTGAGCGCCTCAGCAGACGCCCACGCCCTCGGCGCGCGCCTGCTCTGGGCGGGCTTTCGCCGTGACATTCCCGCGGTGTGCTTTGCCAGCGATGTGGTGGTGCTGACCTCGGATAACGAGGGGACACCGGTGAGTCTGATCGAGGCGCAGGCGGCGGGCACGCCCGTGGTGAGCACCAGGGTCGGCGGGGTGGCGAGCGTGGTGCGGGACGGTCTGACAGGGTTCGTCGTCGATCCCAGCGACGAACGGGGTCTGGCCGATGCCGTCTCGCACGTGCTCGCGGACCCTGGTGTGGCCGAGCGGGCCGCGGCCGGCGGCGCCGAGTCAGCGCAAGCGTTCTCGCTCGATGCTCTGGTCCGGGGCATCGACGAGCTCTATCGGGGGCTGCTCGGCCGACGCCGCAGCGGCGCTGAGCGCCCCAACTAAGCGGTACAGCGCGCGATACCGCGGCAGCCCGATGTCGCGCAGAGAGAGATGCTGACGTGCCAACGCGACGCAGCGATCGCTCGTGTCCTCGTCGGCGAGCAGCTTGGCAAGTTCCGCGGCGGCCGATCGATAGGCGGAATTGGAGAATCCTTCGAGTACGACTCCGGCCCGCGAGCCGTGCAGAAGCTCCTTGACGTCGCCGACATCAGTCGCGAGGATCGGCAATCCGGCGGCGAGACACTCTCCGATCTTCGTCGGCGAGCTCGCCACCTTCGAAGGCGCCGGCTCGATCAACGCGATCGCGACGTCGGCTGCTGCGAGAAATGCGCCGAGTCGCGCATGCTCGACCCTGGTGATCGTGTATTCGCCCGGCTCAATTGCCCGGCGAGCGAACTGACGCTCGATCGCGGAGCTGTCCGCTTGCGTGATCACGAGGAAATGCAATCCCGGGATCGCGTCCCGGGCGACCCCGAAGAAGTCAGCCATCTCGGCGTCCATGTACCAGCCGCCGAACTTGCCAACGTAGACCATCACCGGCCAGTCGCCCAAGCCGAGCGCCGCTCGGGCCACGTCTCGCTGGGTCCGATCCGCCTCGATCCGCTCGACATCCGCGCAGCACGGGATCACGAACACGTCAGCCCGGCGCTCCTCGCCAAACAGCACCCGCCGCACACGCTGCGTGAGCACGACCGTGCCGGCGGCGCGGCGCATCGCGGCCCGCTCGACGCGCTTGGTGACGCGAAAGGCCAGACCTCCGCTGGGCCACCGACCGGCGTCGACATACTCCTCGGCCATCAGCCCACGAAGGTCGAAGACCAGCTGATGGGCCGCGAACGGCGCCGCCAGCAGCGCCATCGCAGCGGGAACGTGATTGCGGGCGTGGACGGCATCGAGTTCGTGCCGGCGCACCAACCAGGCGGACACTACGGCGCCGCACAGGGTGTCGAAAGCTGTGGCCGCAAGCGAAGGTCGCTTGTGGTAGCGAAGCCCGTGCCAGTGCAGACCGCGAGACCGCATCGCCTGGCGAAGCTCGCGCCGACGGCCGCGGGTCAGTGGCTGCGTCTCGAAGGTCAGCAGGTGGATCGTATGGCCGCTCTCGGCGAGCCCCTCGAGATAGGCGACGACTTGCGACTCGACGAGTTGATCCTCGAGCGAGAGGTAGCAGACGTAGAGCGATCGCAGCAGCGACACCGGGGGAGTTGTGGAGGACGACAAGATCGACAGCTGGGGGGTCATGCCCAGGTCCGGCGAAAACCCCGAAAGAGGTGCAGCCCGAGAAGGGGTCGATAGACCCTCCGCAGTAGCCGCTCCGGCAGATGTGCGGTCTCGAGCAGGTCGGCCACACGGTGGAGCGCATCGAGTGTCGGACCGTTCGCCAGGGCCCATTTGAGGAGCTTCTTGATCACGAGCCGCGGAGGATCTCCACGCGAAATCGGCCGGTTCTCTCTCACGTAGGCGACTTCGCCAAATTCGTCCGGGTACTTTCGCGCGAGCAGCGGCATCGTCTGGGCACTGCGCTCCTCACGCCTGCAATAGGAACGTAGGTTGAGACGATCGTCGTTGTGCTGGCACCGGATGCGGGTGTCGAGCAGGAGCAGATACCCGGCCGCGCGCGCCCGTAGCGAGAAATCCTGGTCCTCGGCGCCTGCGACTGGGAACTGTTCATCGAAGCCCCCTAGGTCCCAGAACAGCTCACGTCGCAACGCAAGATCCCATGATCCCAGCAACGCCTGCTCGACGCAGCCGTCGCTTAAAGGCGTCCCGATCGCCTCGTTCTGAAACTGTCTCTCTAGCCCGATACGAAAGCGCCCGAATGGCGTTGCGCGTAGAGCGTGCAGAACGTCTGGCGCGAACTCCCACGCACCATTGACAAGGGCATCACCGTGGCGATCCCGACTCATCCTGTGCCGCAGCAGGTGATCCGGCTCGACGAGGATATCGTCGTCGACGAACAGGAGCAAATCGCCCTTGGCCAGCCGCGCGCCGCGGTTTCGAGCGCTCGCGGCACCGCGATGATGCTGGGTGTGAAGCGCTATCTCGACGTGCCGACCCTGAAGCTCGCAAACAATCTCGGCCGTGGTCTCATCGGCTCCATCGTCGACGACGATCACCTCGTAACGGTTGCGCTCGTAGTCGAGGGCCAGCAGCGCCGCGAGGGTATCGCGCAGCGCGCCCGGCCGGCGGAAGGTGGGCACTACGATGGAGAAGGACGGGTAAGTCACTTCGATTGCCTAGATAGAGTTCGTGCTGCGGCGGCCCCGAGCCAGCTCTGAGATGGTCGGGGTGAGAGTACTGTCTCGAGCTCGGCGCGGAGGGCAAGATCGGCAGTGAACACGGCATCAACGTGCGCTGCGCCGGGGTTAGCCGTGACGAATGCGCCCATACTGGGCACTGACCGCAAGATGCGGCCTCGGCTGCCAGACAGGATATATACGTGATATCCGAAGGGCACGAGTAGATTCCAGACCGCCGTACGAATCTCGGTATCAGCGGAGACTTCGATTACGAGGTCAGGATTCGTGGTCTCTAGGAGACCCCGGGCGCCGCGCAGAACAAGTAGTTCACCTCCTTCGACATCAATTTTGACGCAGGTCGGAGACACGTTCCGCTCGCTGCAATATGAATCAAGCGTGATCATGTCGACGCGGATCGCATGCGCTGGCTCGAACCGCTCAACAGAGGTCTGGTCCAGGCTACTGAACCACGTGCTGGGCGAGACGTAGAAATCGATGTCGGTTGCTGCTTGATCTCCGACCACACACTGCTCCGCACGAATGTCGTCGAATTGGTTCAGGTCGGAAATTCGCTTGACCTGCGCGATGCAGCTGGTCTGGGGCTCAAATGCGACACAGCACCAACCCGCTAGGGCGAATAAGCACGAATGCATCCCGTCGTTGGCGCCTACGTCAAGCAGCAGATTTCGCATCCCCGGCACTGATCTGCGCTTGTAGTCCACGTACTCTTCGTAGAAGCGTCGCATCGGGAGATTGGGAGGCCACCGCCACAAGAGAGCGTTGCTCCACGAGCGTTGCTCCTCAGGCACTACCGGCACCAACAGCACACCCGAGCGGAGCCTCGCCCTCCAGATGAACGGGACGGATATCGATGACGTAGCGAAGAAGCGCGTGACGACCGTGGCAAAGAGCGGCCAGACTCGCTCGTAGGCAATGTTCAAGACCGGTCGCAAATGTGGATTCGCCAATACCCTCGTGCCGACTCGCTCACCGAGGGGCGCACGCCGACGTACCCACGCACGGAGAAGGCGCCTGCACCACCGCCGCAAGTCAGCCATTTAGCACCTGGATTGGCGAGTGGTCAACCGGTCGCTGGATTCGCGCAAGATGCCGTCTTGGAGCGCCATACGTCACATTGTGGACATGTGCGGCATCTCAGGAGCAGTGTCCTCGACGCCCGGCCTCGCCTTCGCTGCCATTAACGCCCAGCTTGACTGCCAGCGCCATCGAGGTCCCGACGCCAAGGGCCACTTCGGAGGTGGGGCCGGCGTGATCGCGCAGAACCGTCTCTCGATCATCGATCTCGTTCAGGGCGATCCTCCGCTCACCAACGAGGATGGCATGATCGGCGCAGTCCTCAACGGCGAGATCTATAACTTCCTTGAGCTGCGGAAAGGGCTGCTGGACTCTGGCCATAGCCTCAAGAGTCACGGCGACACCGAGGTTATCGCCCACCTGGCCGAGGACCACAGCGCAGCCGCGCTGGCCCGGAGGTTAGACGGGATGTTCGCCTTTGCGGTCTGGGACCGCGGGCGCGAGCTGCTGCTGTTAGGGCGCGATCGTGTCGGCAAGAAGCCGCTCTACTATTGGTCGGGCGGCGGTACGTTGGTGTTCGCGAGCGAGATCAAGGGCGTGCTCGCGCACTCCGCTGTGCCCTGCCAGCTTGACGAGCGGGCGCTCTCGGCCTACCTGACGTTCGGTTACGTCCCTACGCCGCACACGTTCTTCGCCGGAATCAAGAGCGTGCCGCCCGCGCACACGGTGACGCTCACTGCGGGCGGCGAGCCGCGACTCGAGCGGTACTGGCAGCAGGAGGTCCCCGGAGTCGCAGGTGGGGCGGTGGCGGCGCTCGACCTGGGACTCGAGGAAGCCGCACGAGAAGTTCGAGTTCACCTCGAGCGCGCGATTCGCCGGCGCCTGATCTCGGATGTGCCGCTCGGCGCGTTTCTGAGCGGCGGCATCGACTCGAGCGCGATCGTCGCGCTCATGGCGGGAGTGATGGGTGAGCCCGTAAAGACGTTCACGGTCGGATTCGAGGACCGCAACGGATTCGACGAGCGTCCGTTCGCGCGTGCAGTGGCCGAGCGCTTCGGCACCGAGCACCACGAGGAGGTCGTCCACCCCGAGGCCGTGGAGCTGGTCGAGCGGCTCGTATGGCACCACGACCAGCCATTCGGCGACTCGAGCGCGATACCGACCTATCTGCTTAATCAGGTAGCTCGCCGGCACGTTAAGGTGGCGCTGTCGGGCGATGGCGGGGACGAGCTGTTCGGTGGCTATGAGCGCTTCGCCGCTGGTCTCGGGGTAGACCGTCTGCTGGGCTTACCAGCGTCGGTTCGCGGCATCGGCGAGCGCCTCGTGGCGGCACTCCCGTCGGGGGCGTTACGTGGGCGCGTGGGGCGCGTCCAGCGCTTCACCGCCGCCGTCGAGGACGGAATGCCGTGGGCGTACCTCGGCTGGATCAGCTACGTGCCCGAGCCTTGGCGCCGACGCCTCCTCGGCGCCCCTGACGATTGGGCACGCGTGGACTACGCGCGACTTTGGCGCGCCAGTGCAGGCGCCCGGACGCTCGACCGGCTGCTGGCACTCAACATTGATACCTATCTGGTCGACGACTTGCTGGTGAAGGCTGATCGCATGAGCATGGCGCACGGACTCGAGGTTCGCTCGCCGTTCCTCGACACCGAGCTGCTCGAGTTCGCGACCCGCCTCGCGCCGGCACTCAAGATTCGCGGCCTTTCGCTCAAGCGGGTACTCAAGCGCGCGCTCGACGACGTTCTCCCCGAGGATATTCTCTCGCGGCCCAAGCGCGGCTTCGGCGTGCCGCTCGACCGCTGGTTCCGCCAGGACCTCGCCTCCTACGCGGCCGCCATGCTGGGACCGTCGGCGCATGTCCGCCGCCACGTGAACGGGATTGAGCTCGACAGGATGCTCGCCGAGCACAGCGCGCGGGCCAGCAATCACGGGCACGCGCTGTGGACACTCTTGACGCTCGAGCTCTTTCTGCGTCGTCACGGCTGGTGAATCACGTAATGCCTCCCCTTGTGAGCGTCGTGATCAGTACCTATAACCGGGCCGGCGCGCTTGGCCCCACGCTCTCTGCTCTAGCAACGCAAGACATCGGGGACCGATACGAGGTATTGGTCATCGACGATGGCTCAACCGACGATACAGCTTCCACCCTGGCTGCTTTGGAGATGCCCTATGACCTGCGAAGGTTTCGCTTAGATGCTAACCGTGGGGTGTCAGCGGGGCGCAACGTCGGACTGAGGGCCGCGCAAGGTCGCTATGTGATCCTGCTCAGTGACGATCTCGTCGTCGGCAAGAACTTCATCGCCACCCACGTGCAAATGCTCGAGCGATTCGAGGACGCATGGATAGTGGGCGGGTTTACGCAGCTCGAAGACCTTACGGGGACGCCGTTTGGGCGCTACTTGAGGGGCCTTGAGCGACGCTTCGAACAGGCGCGAACTGCCCGCCAGATCCAAGACAACATCTGGGAGATGCATGTGCCGACGGCGCGAAATCTATCCTTGCGGCGTGCCGACCTCGACCGCACCGGCCTGTTCGACGAGCAGTTCCGCATCACCTGCGAAGACCAGGACCTGGCGGAGCGAGCCCTGGCGGTGGGAATTCGCTTCCTCTACGTCGGCGAAATTGACTGTGTCCACAACGACCATGCCGCGGACCTACGTCGTTACTGCAACTTTCAAGAGCAAGGAGCAACCGACGGTGTCCGTCTGTGCCGAAAGTATCCCGACCTGCACGGTGGAGCGCCGATCGTGGCGCTGAATGGCCCGGTCAGCCGGAGCGATCGACCGGCGATCATGATCAAGAAGCTCGTGAAGCTTGCCCTAGCCCGCCGGACCGCGATCGCTGTGATCGCACGCGCCGTTCGGATCGCGGAATGGGCTGGGGTCGGAGACAGGCTGCTGTTTCGTGCCTACCGAGGCCTGATCGGAATCCACATCTTTCGCGGTTGGCGTGCCGGTCTTCGTCGCCATGAGGCGCACCCGCGATGAACGGCGCTCTTGACTCATAGACGAGTGCATGGGCGATCACGGTGCATACGAGTGGCGGACGTTCACCGAATGCAACATGTGCGGGGCGAGCATCGCTCGGGCGCGTGCGCTCGGTCGTCGCTTCGGCGAGCGTCAGGGATGGCGCCCGGGGCGGAATACCCGAGGCATCTCGACGACCGTTCAACGCTGCGCAGAGTGCGGGCTCGTGTTCGCCAATCCGATGCCACTGCCGGTGGACATCGAGCATCATTACGGGATTCCCGCCGAGGACTACTGGCAGGACGCCGACCTCTCGCCCTCCGCAGAATATTTCGCCGCTCAGATCCTCGAGTTTCGGCGGCTGTATCGACGCCCGGGCCCGTTCTCGGCGCTCGACATCGGCGCCGGCGTGGGCAAGGCGATGGCGAGCCTCGAGGCCGCGGGATTTGACACGTTTGGATTCGAGCCGTCCTCGAGCTTCCGCGACCGCGCGATCTCGCACACCGGGATCGCTGCGGACCGCCTGGCGGCGAGCGGCATCGAGGACGCCGACTATCCCGACGGGCGATTCGATCTCGTCACCTTTGGAGCCGTGCTCGAGCACCTGCCGGATCCCGCCGCGGCGATCGTGAGTGCCCTGGCATGGACGACACCGGGAGGCCTCCTCCACGTCGAGGTGCCGTCCTCCGAATGGCTGATGGCGCGCCTGGTGGACCGCGTCTACCGGCTCCAGAGGCGCGACCTGACCTGCCATCTGAGCCCGCTACATATACCGTTTCACCTGTTCGAGTTCACGCCGCGCTCGTTTGAGCGCCACGCTACCCGCGCCGGCTACGAGATCGCGTGCTGTCGGCGGTACGTCGGGCAGACGTACGCGCCGCGGTGGGCGGAAGCCGTGCTCGTGCCGCTGATGGAGGCGACACGGTCGGGGTTACAGCTGGAGGTCTGGCTACGCAAGCCGGGTCAGGGCTGACCGGGGCGTTTGGACTCCGCACGACGAGCCGGCACGCGCTGGCGGAGCAGCCCTGCGTGGGCGTTGAGCATCGCCCTCGCCAGCGCGCGCTGCGTTTTCGACCGGCGCGGATGCACGCCTTCGGCAGCGAAGGCGGTGGCGTTAGCGAGCCACAAGAGCGTCGTGTAGACCCGCCCACGGCGGGCGACGCAGCTGGCGTAGATGCCCCGCCAAATGCGACGCGTTCTCTCGGACGCCTCCCAGGTGAGCGCGGTGCTTTGCTCGCCCTCATGAAGCCACGGCGCCTGTCCTACAAGCCCGATGCGGAACCCCGCTCGCCGGATCCGCCAGCACCATTCGCTGTCCTCTGCGTACATCGGTAGAGCCTCTGACAAGACTCCCGCTGCCTCCACAGCTTCTCGGCGCGCGATCAGTGCCGCACCCACAACCCAGTCGACATCCAGATGCTCTCTACCGTGCCAATAGGAGCCAAGAAAGAAATCGCCCTGATGCTCGAGGGTCGCTAATCGATGCAGCCTGAGCATCTCCACAAGCGTCCGCGAGAGCGAAGGAAAGCGACGGGCGGGGCAGTGACGCCTGCCGATGCGATCGATGAGGTCCGGACTGGCAGCCCCGATCTCGGGGTGATGGTCCATCCACGCCGTTAGTCGTCGAAGTCCGCCCGGCGGGACGACAACATCTGGATTGAGAAGTAGCCAGTACCGCCCACGAACGTGCGGCCAAGCCAGGTTGCAGCCCCCGGCGTAGTAGCGATTCATCCGAGACTGGATGATCTCCGCCTCGGGACAGGCGCGGCGAGCGACATCCACGCTTGCGTCCGGTGATGCGTTGTCGACGACAATCAGCTCGGCGAATCCATCGCGCACGTCGCCACGAACGGAGGCAGCCGACTCGCCCACGCACCGCTCAGAGTTGTAGAGCACCATCGTGATCGAGACCATCGGAGACCCAGAGTCGGTCATTCCATGGGCGTGGACGGAGGCTTGATCGCCACGCCTTGTCCGGTCGGGAGAGAGACGATGGAGAACTCCAGGTCGGCTGCGACGCGGTTGGCGGAGTGGTGGGAGTCCTCGAACCCCGCGTACGCGTAATCATCCAAGACCACCACGCCGCCGGGATTGAGCCTGGGCCAGAAATGTCGCAGCGCAGCCTCTTCCGGACTCGGACGGTTCATGTCAATGTGAACGAACGCGACGGGCCCGGACTCGATCTGGACGAGGCTGTCCGGAACAGACCCGAGGACCAATCGGACTCCGGGCCACTCTCGGAAGTTCTCCTGAACGGCCCTGGGGCCGTCTGCGTAATACGGCGAGCCATTCGGCTCAAACGTGTCGAACAGGTAAAACGGCCGATCACCCCAAGCGAGGTGCTCGCAAATCGCCGAAGCCATGAATCCGCGACCAGTGCCGCACTCGATAAAGCCCCCAGGAATCGACTGTGCCGTCAGGGCAGCCCAAAGGATGACGTGGACCCGCCAGTAGATCTCGTAGTCCCATCCTGCGGCCTGAACGGCGCGCGCGTACGCGCGTTGAAAGTCAGGGGTGTCGAGGAAGGTGTGGTTGTGGGTTGTGCGAAGGCCGTCATGCTTGTAGACCGACCCAGAGCTACGCGGCATCAGCTCAAGCGCTTCGGTGCTCCAGGGATTGCGGTTGAACCCGGCTACGGCCGTTTCGATTGCTCGGTGCGCGAGGTGGCGAAGAGTCGGCATCGGCGTTACCGGATCACGTCCGGCTCGTACGGTGTGGGCGACGGAGCGGCGTTCAGGGCTGCGCGGATGTGGGCCGCAATGCCAACATCGAGATGGGAGCGCCATTGCTTGCTCCAAGCAGCGAACGACCGTCGACCCTCGCGCGCGATCCGACGCCTCGCGGAGTCGTCGTCGAGAAGCTCACGAACGACGGGCCTGAGATCCGCCAGATCGTGGCGGCAGAAAACGACGTTCTCCCGATCCCGAAGCGGGAACATCATCTCGACGTGACTCAGGTCTTGACATACGAGCGCCGCGCCCGTGCGCAGCGCCCACGCGTGGCGCGGTCCGAGCTCACCGTAGCCGGTCGGCGCCACCACGACGCGATGTCGACACATATCTTGGATGTAACGAACCCGTCCAACCCGTTCCCGCAGGAACGGGGTCGCTTCGTCCAGGAGCGCTCGGGACGAGTCATTCCGGCTGCACGCGCCGGCGCGTTCCTGAGTGCCGGCCACGGTGGGTGGGATTCTGTCGATCCCGCGGCTGCCGGAGAATCCCTCGAGGTGGTGAATCGCCTCGAGCCGCTGGACATGTGTGAGCGTTGCGACGCAATGCACGTCCAGCGGACGCATACCGATCGGCGCCGCCGCGAGGGCGGCCGAGAGCACCTCCTCACCGACGTTACGGGCCCGCTGCTGTGACCGCGACATGTCGGAACCGATCGTCCTCGCGGCTCCGGCCTCGTATCTGCGTGCGACACGCAGCAAGCCGGGAAGATCCATCATCAGGCACGGTACCGAGAGCCTGATCTTCTCGAGATCCTCGTCGCGGTATCGCGACGGCTTAGGGCGCGCTTTCTGGGACCAGATGGCATCCGGCCACCACGGGCCAACGTCATAGTTGTAGAGATCGCGGTCGCGAAACACCCCTTGAAACTTGATGACGGTAGTGAGCTGCGCCAGGGATCGTGCTCTGAACGCCAGCTCGAAGCAGTCCGTGCCATCAACTCCGACGACGGCATCCGCGCTTTGCTGCAGAACGCGCGTCACTTCGTCGACCCTGCTCGGATGACGCGTCGTCAGCCAGTTGTGCCAGTAGCTCGTCAGGAGCACGGCATCCGCGTGATCGTCGACGGGGAGCCCGAAGGGATTTGGTGCATCCGCGATACCGAGGGCAAGGGGACTCAGGGTGACAAACTCCAAGCCCTCGCACGCCAACGTGAGCGCCGCTGCCCAGTCGCTGCGGAGGTTCGTGAGCAGAGCGCACCGGATGGGTCGCCGATCCATTGAGTGGTAAACCCGCGCCCGCTGGCTCGTCAGTCTTCCCGCCGTTCGCCGGCCTTTTCTACAAGCACGAGGCCGGGATATGCGTGGACCGCAGCGATGGGCTGGGGCCCTACATTGACATCGTCGATGAGCTCCTTCGCCAGCGCCGCTGCCGTATTGGCTGCACCTGGCGGTCCGCCGCCATAGGCAGGCAGATACGAGGTCTCTAGATCCTCGATTGCGTAATAGCCACCAGGTGTCACCTTCGGAAACAGCACGTCAAAGGTTGTGATGACGTGCGACCCGACATGACTGCCATCGTCGACAACGAGATCGAATGGGGGACATCCATCGACGGCGCGACTCAGTGCGCTTGGATCCGATTGATCGGCCGTCAACGTCGTGATACGCGATTCGGACTCGAACCATTTCTCATAGAGGTCGATTCCGTAGATCGCGGCATGCGGAAAGTAATGGCGCCACATCCGGAGCGAGTTACCACCAGTTTGGGGATCACGCTCGTTACCGATCCCGATCTCCAGGACACACTTGACCGACCGCCTCCGGCCGCGAAGGTGACTCGCATAATATTGCGTATAGCTGTGATGCCCGGGGGCCTTGTCCGTGCCCCACAGGCGCGCGAGCGCGTCGAGGTTGGATGCGACAGCCAGACCAAGTCCGCTCTTGATGCTGTTGACTGCCGAACGCGGGAGAGGCTTTGCGAAGGGCGCAAGGCGTCGGGACACAGATGCAATCTTACGAGGCGGCCGCGGCCCATCACCGGCAGACGAGGACCCACATCGACGGCCACCGGATGTTCGGCTCCCAGCGCTCGACGTCTCCCGTTCCGTGACCGAGCCGATCCCACCACCGTCCGGGGATGCACAGCCGCGGGATGCGAGCGATCACCGCGGCGGCGACGTGCTCGACCACCCACTTGCGCTCGCGCCGCTGATGCCAGACCTCGACCTCGGGAAAGCCACCTTCGCGCATCAGCTCAACGAGCTCAGGGAGAAGGTACTCCCGCACGTGGTAGGGATTTGGCGGAGGAACGAGATTCGGCGACGTCGCCGCCCGGTTCGGACTCGAGATCAGGAGGCGTCCGCCGCGTTTGACGACTCGCCGCAGCTCCGCCACGAACTCGCGGTCGTCCTCGATGTGCTCGAGTGTCTCGAAGCTGACCGCGGCGTCGAAGTGACCATCGTCGAAGGGGATGGGCGGGAGGGTTGCTACCCGGAAGCTCCCGTCCGGCACGCGGATCTGCGCCATCGCCACGGCGCCCGCGTCGCGGTCGACCCCGACGACCTCGCAACGCTCGGCGACGAGCTTGCTGCCGTGTCCCGTACCGCAGGCCACGTCGAGGATTCGACCGGTGATCCGCTCCGTCGCCCAGAGGTAGCGAGCCCGGTGCTCCTCCTCATTGTGGTTGCGCACCGTGTCACCGACGTCGATGCGCTCGGGCCAGCGCTCCTCCACCAGCCGCAGTGTACCGGCGTCGGAGCGACCGCTCGGGGTGGTCCCAGGCGGGGCATCGGGCTGGCGTGCTCGACCTCGGCGCGCCGGCCGATCACGATCGGCGCGGCTGCGGATCGGGCCTCAAGCGCTTCTCGTGCCGTATCGTGACGCGCGCAGATGGGAATCGCCGACCACGGAGCGGTGCGGGCCACCGACATCCACGCCGTCGAGCTGACCTCCGCGGGCGTCTCGCCAGGTGAGGTCGTGGCGGTAGCGCGGCGGGGCGTGCCGGTGGCGTTGGGCGCCGACGCGCGCGCGGCCATGGAGCGCAGCGCGGCGGTGGTCGCGAGGCTCGCCTCCTCGCAGGAGCCTGCGTACGGAGTGTCGACGGGTTTCGGGTCCCTCGCCACAGTCCGGATTCCCGCCGCCCGCCGTGACGAGCTTCAGCGGGCGCTCGTGCGCTCGCACGCGGCCGGGATGGGGCCCGCGGTCGAGCCCGAGGTGGTGCGGGCGATGATGCTCCTGCGAGCGAGGACGCTCGCGATGGGATGCTCAGGCGTACGACCGCTGGTGGCGGAGACGATCCTCGCGCTGCTCAACGCCGGCCTGATCCCCGTGGTGCCCGAGTACGGGTCGCTCGGGGCGAGCGGTGACCTCGCCCCGCTCGCGCACTGCGCGCTCGCGATGATCGGCGAGGGCGAGGTCGACTGCCAGGACGGCGTCCGACGTCCGACCGCCCAAGCGCTCGCGACCGCGGCGATCGAGCCGGTCGCACTCGCCGCCAAAGAGGGGCTCGCGCTGGTCAACGGTACCGACGGGATGCTCGGCATGCTCGTGCTCGCGTGCGAAGATCTCGCGCAGCTCCTGCGGGTCGCAGACGTGACGGCGGCGATGTCCGTCGAAGCGCTGCTCGGCACGGACCGCGTGTTCGCCGCCGATCTCGTCGCTCTGCGCCCCCAGCCCGGCCAGGCCGCGAGCGCCGCAAACCTCCGGGCGATGCTCGCGGAGTCAGAGATCGTCGCCAGCCATCGCCAAGGTGACCCCCGCGTCCAGGACGCGTACTCGCTGCGCTGCGCGCCCCAGGTCACCGGTGCCGCGCGCGACACCCTCGAGCACGCACGGCACGTCGCCGCGGCCGAGCTGCGTTCCGCGATCGACAACCCGATGGTGCTCCCCGACGGGCGCGTCGAGTCGTGCGGGAACTTCCACGGCGCCCCGGTCGGGTTCGTCTGCGACTTCCTCGCGATTGCCGCTGCGGAGGTGGGCGCGATCGCCGAGCGGCGCACCGACCGCCTCCTCGACGAGGCACGTTCTCACGGCCTGCCGCCATTCCTCGCGGGCGACGCGGGCGTCGACTCGGGGATGATGCTCGCGCATTACGCACAGGCGGCGATGGTCGCCGAGAACCGCCGTCTCGCCGCTCCCGCCAGCGTCGATTCGCTGCCGACGAGCGCGATGCAGGAGGATCACGTCTCGATGGGATGGGGCGCCGCACGCAAGCTGCGCCTCGCTGTCGCGAACCTCGGCCGGATCCTCGCGGTCGAGCTCACCTGCGCGGCACGCGCGCTCGATCTCCGCGCTCCCCTGCGTCCCGGGCCCGGCGGGGCCGCGGCCCTCGCCGCCGTCCGGGCACGGATCGACGGGCCCGGGGCGGACCGCCACGTATCCCCGGAGCTCGCGCTCGCAGAGGCGCTCGTCGGCTCCGGGGAGCTGCTCGACGCGGTGCAGTCGCGGATCGGCGGCCTGCGGTGACCGTGCGCGCGCCCCGGGGAACCGAGCTCTCCTGTCGCGGCTGGCCGCAGGAGGCGCCGATGCGGATGCTGATGAACAACCTTGATCCCGAGGTCGCCGAGAACCCCGACGAGCTCGTCGTCTACGGCGGCACAGGCAAGGCGGCTCGCTCGTGGGAGGCATTCCGCGCGATCGTGCGCACGCTGCGCACCCTCGCCGGAGACGAGACGCTGCTCGTGCAGTCGGGTAAGCCGGTGGGGGTGTTCACGACCAACGAATGGGCGCCCCGGGTGCTGATCGCCAACTCGAACCTCGTCCCCGAGTGGGCGACCTGGGATGAGTTCCGCCGATTGGAGGCGCTCGGGCTGACGATGTACGGGCAGATGACGGCCGGGTCGTGGATCTACATCGGCAGCCAGGGGATCGTGCAGGGCACCTATGAATGCTTCGCCGAGATCGCGCGCCGGCGCCACGGCGGGTCACTGGCGGGCACGATCACCGTGACCGCGGGCCTCGGCGGGATGGGCGGCGCGCAACCGCTCGCGGTGACGATGAACGGCGGCGTCGCGCTCTGCGTCGAGGTCGACCGCCACCGGATCGAGCGCCGCCTGGAGACGCGTTACCTCGACGAGGTCGCCGATTCACTCGACGATGCCATCGCTCGGTGCACGGCGGCGAAGGCCGAGCGGCGCGCGCTGAGCGTCGGGCTCGAGGCCAACGCGGCCGACGTTCTCCCGGAGCTGCTCGTACGCGGGTTCGAGGCCGAGATCGTCACCGACCAGACGAGTGCCCACGACCCGCTGGTCGGATATGTGCCCAACCGGATGACGCTCCAGGAGGCGAACGAGCTGCGGGGCGCCGACCCCGCCGAGTACGTGCGCCGCTCGCGCGCGACGATCGCCGCGCACTGTGCGGCGATGGTCGGCTTCCTCGACGCCGGGAGCGAAGTGTTCGACTACGGCAACAGCCTCCGTGCCGAGGCGCGGCTCGGAGGCTTCGAGCGGGCGTTCGCCTACCCGGGGTTCGTGCCGGCGTACATCCGCCCGCTGTTCTGCGAGGGGCGAGGTCCGTTCCGGTGGGTGGCGCTCTCGGGCGACGCGGCCGACATCGCCGCGACCGACCGCGCCGTGCTCGAGGAGTTTCCCGACGACGAGCCGCTGACGCGCTGGATGCGCCACGCCTCCGAGCGCATCGCCTTCCAGGGACTGCCGGCACGGATCTGCTGGCTTGGCTACGGGGAGCGCGCGCGACTGGGGCTGCGCTTCAACGAGATGGTCCGCGCGGGCGTGCTGCGCGCGCCGATCGTGATCGGCCGTGATCATCTCGACTCGGGCTCGGTCGCCTCGCCCTACCGTGAGACCGAGGGGATGGCCGACGAGTCCGATGCGATCGCGGACTGGCCGCTGCTCAACGCGCTCGTGAACACCGCGGCGGGGGCGACCTGGGTGTCGATCCACCACGGCGGCGGGGTCGGCATCGGGCGCTCGATCCACGCCGGCATGGTCTGCGTCGCCGACGGGACCGAGCTCGCGGCGGCGAAGCTCGAACGCGTCCTCACCGCCGACCCGGGCATGGGCGTCATCCGCCACGCCGATGCGGGCTATCCGCGCGCCGAGGAGGTCGCCGCCGACCGTGGCGTGCGAATCCCGATGCGCGAGGGTCCGTGAGCGTCCGTGAGATCGCGACGCTCGGCGATCCCGTGCTGCGCGAGCGGGCGGTCGAGGTCGGCGCGCAGGAGCTCGGGTCGGATGAGATCCAGCAGCTGATCGACAACCTGATCGAGACGATGCGGTCGGCCGGCGGTGCCGGTCTCGCCGCCACCCAGGTCTCCGTCCCGAGACGTGTTGCGGTAATCGAGGTCGACGACAATCCCCGGTACCCCTACAAGCCGCCGATCTCGCTGACCGTGATCGTCAACCCGACGATCGAGCCGCTGTCGGAAGAGCGGCTTCTCATCAACGAGGGCTGCCTGTCGGTCCCCAACCTGCGGGCAGATCTCGAGCGCTTCCTCGACGTTCGCGTGCGCTACCTCGACCGCAATGGGGAGCCGCGCGAGCTCGTCGCGCGGGGCTTGACCGCGGGCACGTTCCAGCACGAGGTCGACCACCTGGACGGCGTGCTCTTCCTCGACCGCGTGAGCGACCCGAGAACGTTCTCGACCTGGGAGCAGTTCGAGCGCCACCACAAGGCCGCGTTCCTCGCGCGGATCGCTCCCTACATCCGGGGCGCGCCGGAGTGAGCACGTACTGGGCTGAGCTCGCGTGGCTCGGCGGGCCCGGACTCGAGGCCGGGGTCGCGATCGACGTCGCCGGCGAGCGGATCGAGGCGGTGAGGATCGGCGTCGCCAGCCCGCCGGCGGCGTCCGAGCGGCTCGACGGGTTGGTCTTGCCGGGCCTCGCAAACGCCCATTCCCACGCCTTCCAGCGCGCGCTGCGTGGCCGGACCCATCGCGGGCGTGGGTCGTTCTGGACCTGGCGTGAGCAGATGTACGCGCTCGCGGGCGCGCTCGATCCCGATGCGATGCTTCAGGTCGCACGCGCGACGTTCGGGGAGATGGCCCTCGCCGGAGTGACGCTCGTCGGCGAGTTTCACTATCTGCACCATGGTCCGGGCGGGACGCCGTACGCGGATCCGAACGCGATGGCCGCGGCGATCCTCGAGGCCGCGGCGCAGGCCGGTGTGAGGATCACCGTGCTCGACGCCTGCTATCTCCACGGCGGGATCGGAGTCCCGCCGGACGATGTGCAGAAGCGGTTCTGCGACGCGGACGTCGATGCCTGGGCTGCGCGCGTCGACGGCCTCGCAGTCGGCGGACACGCCGGCAGCAGCGATGCAGCCGGCAGCCATGCGCGGTTCGGTGCCGCGATCCACAGTGTCCGCGCGGTTGACCCCGATGCCGCCTCGGTGGTGGCACGGTGGGCGCGTGATCGCTCGGCGCCGCTTCACGCCCACGTCTCCGAGCAGCCGGCGGAGAACGAGGCTTCGCTTCGGGCCTATGGCGCGACGCCGACCGCGGTGCTCGAGGGCGCAGGCGCGCTGTCCGAGCGCTTCACCGCCGTGCACGCGACGCACGTCTCCGGGGAGGACATTGCGCTGCTCGGCGGCGCCCGCGCGTGCTGCTGCCTGTGCCCGACGACGGAGCGTGACCTCGCCGACGGGATCGGACCGGCTCGGCGATTGCGAGATGCCGGCGCGCGGCTCGCGCTCGGGAGCGACTCGAACGCGATGATCGAGCCGCTCGAGGAGGCACGCGCGGTCGAGCTCGACGAACGCCTGGCAAGCGGGGTGCGCGGGCAGCATGGGGCGGATGAGCTGCTGTGCGCCGCGGTCGCCGGCGGGTACGCGAGCCTCGGCTGGCCCGACGGCGGCGAGATCCGTCCGGGGGCGCTGGCAGACCTCGTGGCGATCAGACGAGACGGCGTCCGTCTGGCGGGTGTCGCCGACGAGGGACTGCTCGACGCAGTCGTGTTCGCCGGTGCCGCGGCCGACGTTCGCGACGTGATCGTCGGCGGGCGCTTCGTCGTGCGGGCGGGCGCTCACGTGACCCTGGACGTTCCGCGCGAGCTCGCCTCCGCCGTCGCCGAGGTCGTCCCGTGAGGACCCTGGTCCTCGACAACATCGGCCTGCTCGTGACGAACGATCCGGACCGCGGCGAGGGCCCGTTGGGCATCGTCCGCGACGCCGCGCTCGTCCTCGGCGAGCACCGGGTGATCGCGGTCGAGGCCGCCGGCGCGATCGCCGATGAGCGCCTCGACGCCGGGGGGCGCTGCGTGATCCCCGGCTTCGTCGACAGTCATACGCACCTCGTGTTCGCGGGCGACCGCTCCGAGGAGTTCGTCGCGCGGATGGCAGGCGCGCCGTACGCGGCGGGCGGGATCCGCGCAACGGTCACGAGCACCCGAGCGGCGAGCGCGGAGCAGCTGCGCGAGCTCGCGCGGGCACGCCGCCGTGAGGCGGTGCGCGCGGGAATCACCCATCAGGAGATCAAGTCGGGTTACGCGCTCGATGTCACCGGCGAGCAGCGCTTGTGCGAGCTCGCCAGCGAGCTCACCGACGATGTCACCTTCCTCGGGGCTCACGTCGTGCCCTCGGAGTACACGGATCGACCAGACGAGTACGTCGACCTCGTGTGCGGCGAGATGCTCGCCGCGTGCGCGCCGCACGCCCGCTGGATCGATGTCTTCTGCGAGGTCGGCGCTTTCGACGCCGACCAGTCGCGGGAGATCCTCACCGCCGGTCGCGACGCGGGCCTCGGTCTCCGCGTCCACGGCAATCAGCTCGGGATCGGCCCGGGCGTGCAGGTCGCCGTCGACATGGGCGCGGCCTCGGTCGACCACTGCACCTACCTGTCCGATCTCGATGTCGAGGCGCTCGCCGCCTCGGGCACCGTCGCGACCCTGCTGCCGGCGACCGACTTCTCGACTCGCCAGGCGTATCCGGATGCGCGGCGGCTGCTCGATGCGGGCGCCACCGTCGCGCTGGCGACGAACTGCAACCCGGGCTCGAGCTACACCACCTCGATCAGCTTCTGCATCGCGCTCGCCGTGCGTGAGATGCACATGAGCGCAGCGGAGGCGTTGCAGGCGGCGACGCTTGGCGGCGCAAGCGCGCTCCGTCGCTCAGACCTCGGGTATCTACGACCGGGGGCACGGGCCGACGTGGTGATCCTCGCCGCGCCGACGTATGCGCACCTCGTCTACCGGCCGGGTGTGCCGCTCGTCGCCGCGACGATCGCCGCCGGCCGGGTGGAGTGGGTCGACCCGGAGCTGCTTGCTCAGCGTTCGAGTCGCGCCGTCCGCTGAGTCTGGCCCGGCGGACGCGGTCGATCGTCGGTGCTCTGGCGATACCACACGCGAAGCGCACCGATCGGGGTGAAGCCGCCTGCCACCGCGGCGTCGGGATCCCATGCGAGCGGCACACGAGATCGCACCAGCGTGCATTGTTCTCAGCGGCGAGGAGCACGCGATCGTCCATTCGCCGATCCTGGCAGACAGCGGTGAGGCCCGGCGGGCGCCTGCGTCCAAGGAGACGCTACTTGAGCCCGCCCGCTGGCGCCCGGGTGCAAGACACGCGACTTGAGCCCGCTCGGTGGCGCTCATGGTGCAAGACACGCGACTTGAGCCCGCTCGGTGGCGCTCATGGTGCAAGACACGCGACTTGAGCCCGCTCGGTGGCGCTCATTCTGGCCCGGTGTGTCGCTTGCGTTCTCGGTGCGAGAAGGTTATCATTATAACGAACGATCAACCGAGGAGGAGAGGCATCATGATCGACCCCGGTACGGCGACTGCGGCCGCCGAGATTGGCAATCGTGAGCGCTACGACGCGTTCATGGATGTCGTGGCGAACCGGATCACGACGCGAGCCTTCCAACCCGACTATGTGGTTCCCCGGGAGCACTTTGAGCTGATCGTGGATGCCGCGCGGCATGGACCGTCGGGGGCCAATGCGCAACCTTGGCACTACATCGTCGTGACCGACTCGGAGATCAAGCTTCAGATCTCGGAGTACTTCGTCTCCGAGCAGGCGCGTCGCGCGCGCTTGGGGATGAAGTTTCCGACACCCAACTATCACGGCATGGGCACGGCGCCCGGGTTCATCGTGGTGGCGACCGACTTCCGGTTCATCCGCGCGTTCCCGGTCCTGCGCGAGGACGATCCGGACTCGGAAGTCAACCGTCCGTACTATGAAAACGCGGAGCGGATCCTGCTTCAGAGTGTGGCCGCGGCAACGATGTCGGCGCATCTGGCGGCTGCGGCGCTGGGATACAACGTGTGGTGGGTGACGGCGATCGGCCAGCAGGACGCGCAGGACGCGATTAAGCCCCTGCTCGACGTCCCCGACGAGATCTCGGTTATCGACATCATGTGCTTCGGACCGCCGGCCAAGCCGATCTATAAGCGCTGGACGAAGAATCTCTCGGAGATCATGAGCTGGGATCGCTACGACCGCTCGCATCACCTGAGCGACGAGCAACTCGAGCAGTGGATCAAGACGAAGCGCCACCGCGTTATGTACCGCTCGCAGGAGAACGTCGATTGACGTGCTCGTCAAGGCCCCGTGACCAGCGAGCCCTCGAGGACCGCGGAGCACGTTGGGTTCGCGCTCCGGCTCGCCTATCAGAGAGCCAGCGCGAACCTGACCGAGGCCATCGGCGATTCCGGTATCACGCCGATGGAGTTCCAGACGCTCCGGCGCCTGCGCGAGCGGGGACAGATGACGCAGAACGAACTCGGTCGCAGCGTCGGGATGCCACGGGCCAATATCCACCGGACCGTGCGCCGGCTCCTCGCCAGGGAGCTGGTGGCGGTCGGGTCTAGCCCGGAAGACAGGCGCCTGACGCTCGTCAAGCTCACCCACCACGGCGAGCTCACACTTGACCACGTGCTCCCAGCAGCCGACGCGGGCAACGCCCTGACCGTCTCGGTGCTCACCCCCGACGAGCTCGACGCGCTCATGGACGGTCTGTGGAAGCTGGCCTTCGGGACTGCGGTCGATCCTTGCGCGCGACAGGGGCCACGCTAGGGACGGCCGGCTGGGGCGTCTCCGTCACGCAAGGCTGCTCGGGTTCCGAGTGGATCGCGGTCTGCTTCGGTGGCGTCGTCGCGGTCAGTGGAAATACTGAGCTCACGCCATTGGGCGTCTGCTTCGGCGCGGGTTCTCGCCGCGGCGGTGGCGTATGCGTAGGCCTCGCTGCCGAGGATGAGTCGCAGCGGCGGCCGGTCCATGGCGGCGAGCGTGAGGACGACCTGGGCCACCTTGGCCGGGTCGCCGAGCGCGATCGTGCTCGTGTTGTGCAAGCGGGCCATGTCGCCGACGGTGGCCTGATAGGGCGGGCTAATCGGCGGGACGCGCATGGACGCTCCGGCCCAGTCGGTCTGCATTCCGCCCGGCTCGAGGACCGTGACCTTGATGCCCAGAGGCTCGACCTCCTTGGCGAGCACCTCAGAGAAGCCGCCGACCGCCCATTTGGCCGCCTGGTAGGCCGACAGTCCGGCAGTGGCGAGGCGTCCGCCGATGGACGAGATCTGGATGACGTGGCCGGCGCCCTGCCGGCGAAGGATCGGCAGTGCTGCCTTGGTGACGTTCACGACCCCGAACAGGTTGGTGTCGAGCTGGTCGCGGAAGGCCTCGAGAGTCATGTCCTCGACCGAGGCCAGTTCGGCGTGGCCCGCGTTGTTGACGACAACGTCAAGGCGTCCGAACTCATCGACGCCGGCGGCAACGCCATCCTGGGCAGCGGTCGGGTCGGCGACGTCGAGTGCGACGGCGAGGATCTGAGCCCCGTACTGATCTCTGAGGTCGCTGAGGGACTCCGGCCGGCGGGCGGTGGCGATCAGACGATGGCCGGCGGCCAGTGTCGCCTCGGCGATCTGGCGCCCGAGACCGCGGCTACTTCCCGTGAGAAGAAAGACCTTGGACATGGATATCCCTCGTTCCATCGGCATGAGCAGAGAGACCAAGATAACACAACGCCGTTGTGTTATTAGTGCAACGCCGTAGCGCTATACCATGAAGGTCTGTGAGTACCACCGCTGCGACCTTCCAGCGCGCCCGTCGGCCCGAGCAAAAGCAGCAACGGCGCGACGCGATCCTCGACGCCGCGCGGCAGCTGGCCCGTCGGGACGGCGTCCGCAGCGTGCGCCTGAGCGATATCGCTGCCCAGGTCGGCATCCACAAGTCCGCGCTGCTGCGCTACTTCGAGACGCGCGAGCAGATCTTCCTCGAGCTGACGGCTCAATCGTGGCGGGAATGGGGGGACGGGCTCCACACCGAGCTCGACGCCGCCTCGGTCGCGACAGCCGACCTCGTCGCCGACGCGCTGGCGCGGAGCTTCGCCGAGCGGCCCCTGCTCTGTGACCTGATCGCGCATACCGCTCTGAACCTCGAGCGCAATGTCTCGCCCGAGGCCGTCCGCCGGTATAAGCGGACTTCGCTGGGTGCGATCGAGCGAGCGGCCGGCGCGGTCCACGAGGCTCTGCCCGAGCTGGACGTCGACGAATGCCGCGAGCTCGTGTCCACGATCGCCACCTTGACCGGAACTCTGTGGCAGATCGCCAACCCGCCAGCGGCACTTGCCGAGCTCTACGCCAGCGACCCCCAGCTCGCCCGCGCGTGCGTCGAACTCACCCCCCGCCTGCGAAGGATCGCGACGATACTGCTCGCCGGCTTGATCCCCACCCGGCCGCCGACCCTCCGCCCGGGCGTTGACTCGGCGGGCGGCGGCTGCGACGGTATGCAGGTCTGAAGCGTTCTCCGGGAGATGCGTGCGGGCGTATGCGTGCGGTGCTGATGACGGCTGTTGGTGGCCCTGAGGTCCTCGAGCTCGCGGAGGTGCCTGAACCCGAGATCGCTTCAGAGCACGATGTTCGGGTTCGCCTACGGGCAGCCGGGATCAACCCGGTCGACTACAAGCTGCGCTCTCACGGAACCATCGGGGGATCGCTCCCGGCGATCCTCGGGTGGGACGGGGCCGGGATCGTGGAGAGCGTCGGGCCGGCCGTGACGCGCGTGCGGCCCGACGACGAAGTCTACTTCTGTGACGGCGGCTTTGGGCCTACGCCCGGTACGTACCAGGAGATGAAGGTCCTCGACGAGCGCTACCTGGCGCACAAGCCGAAGCGGCTCTCGTTCGTCGAGAGCGCGGCGTCGCCGCTCGTCACGATCACCGCGTGGGAAGCCCTGCGCGGCCGCGCCCGCGTCAGCACGGATCAACGCGTGCTCGTGCAAGCCGGCGCTGGTGGTGTCGGGCACATGGCGGTGCAGATCGCGCGATTGGCCGGAGCGCGGGTCGCGACGACGGTCACGCCGGGTCCGAAGGCCGAGATTGCGTCGGCGCTCGGCGCCGAGCTATGCATCGACTATCGGCGAGAGGATGTCGGGGAGAAGCTGCGTTCCTGGACGGGGATGGACGGCGCCGACGTGGTTCACGACACCGTTGGCGGGGACACGTTCAACGCGAGTTTCTCGCTCGTGCGTCCGTACGGCGACCTGGTGACGAACGTCGAGAGCCGATGGAAGGAGGAAGCGTTCACCGTGATGCACGACCGGAATCTGCGCGTCTCGTTCGCCTGGATGCCGGCACCGTCGGTGTTCGGATGGCCGGAGCATCGAGAGCGCCAGCGGACGATCCTCGAGCGGTCGGCAGTTCACTTCGATGCGGGCGAGCTGCGAGTCGTGGTCGGCGCGACGTTTCCCCTGGAACTCGCCGCAGACGCGCACCGGGCGCTCGAGGCCGGCGAGGTCATCGGAAAAGCGGTACTCACGTTCCCGTAAGTGGACGGTCAGCTCGGGCGGATCGTCGTCGCGGAGGGGATGACACGGGCGCGTCAGGCCTTGGCTTTGAACGTCACCTTCCCGCTCTTGCAGGTGGTCGGGTGGATTCCGCCCGTCGTCACCGCGGAGCTGAGCGTTCCGCTGACGTTCTCACCCTTGAAGGTGCCGCTGAGCTTGTCGACCGTCTCCGAGTTCGGATGCACGGTCGCGCTGAATTTGTTGCTCTTGATCGCAATCTTCACCTTGTCGGTGCCGGTGAGCTCTCCGCAGGAGCCGTAGCTGGCGGTGTAGTCGACCTTGACGACCTTCCCTTTGCTGACCTTTACGCTGATCTTCAGCTCTTGGCTGGTCTTGCCCGTGTAGAGCCCCGACGACGCTGCCGATGCTCCGGCCGCCACCGCCACGGCGAGCACGGCCCCGAGCACGAATATCCTGCGAACCACGGGCCCTCCTCGTCGTTGACGTCCGCGGAGCGACTCCGTGGACGGGTTCTTGGCAACGGCCCGAACGTTACCGGGGTTAGCAGGTGGTTTGTTGTGCGCCGGGGGTTCGGGGTCCGTTGGTGGGGCGGGTGTTTCCGTCGAGGTCGGTGGTGAGGGTGTCGTCGGGGGTGGTGCCGGTTTCGAGGTTCTCGAGTCCGGTGCCGCATGTGAGGTGCATGTCGTCTTCGCCGGAGGGGGTTTCGGTGTTGTTGATGTAGGGTTGGGCGGTGTAGGAGGTTCCGTGGGGGTCGGAGGCGCAGGCGGGGCCGTTGAGGTAGACGTTGTAGTCGTAGGTGATGTTGCCGGGGTCGTTGACGCAGCTGGAGTCGGGGGAGCTTTCGATGTTTCCGATGATGCGGTTGTTGGTGCCGTCTCCGGCGGTGCTGTTTTCGATCCAGCCTTCGTCGTTCATGAAGCTGTTGTAGCGCAGGAGCATGTTGCTGACTGGGGGGGCGGCGGCTTCGCCGGTGCTGCCGGCGACGGCGTTCGCGCAGGAGCAGATCGCGGTGTCGCGGGGGGTTCCGTATTCGTCGGCGGTGGGTCCGGTGCATTCTCCGGAGCTCATGGGGTTGCAGATGGTGGGGCCGTTTTCGGTTCCGGAGAACCAGTTGTTCTGGATCGTGAGGTTGGTGAAGGGGACTTGGGAGTAGTCCTGGAGGAAGATGGCGTAGAGCTGGCAGACGGAGAATTTGGAGTTTTCGACGGTTTCGTTCGCGCCGCCGTTGAGGAAGATGCATTCGTCGTGGCCGGAGTGGGTGGACACGCCGGCGTAGTTGTCGATGAAGTCGTGGAAGTAGTCGTGGTTGAAGGTGATGCCTGAGGTGAAGTAGGGGCCGGTGGTCGTTCCTGGCCATGCGGGGTCGACTTTGAAGTTTTCGCTGCAGGTGATCGCGGGGTCATAGCTGGCGGGGACGCCGCCGTAGCAGGCGCCCATGTTCGAGTTCTCCAGCGTGTAGTCGGTGACGCCGTTGAGGTACGCGTCGCCGCCTTTGATGTCGTTCTCGGTGTCGTTGTTCGCGGGCGGGAAGAGGGTCATGTATTGGATCGAGACGTCCTGGATCAGCCAGTTCGAGGAGCCGACTTCGTTGTCGTATCCGCCGTTGATGTCTGAGAAGGTGACCGAGGCTTGGGTCGCGCCGGGACCGGGTTCGAAGATCACCGGCGACGCGCACGTCGGGGTTGGCTGCTTGTCGCTCGCGCTCGCGGCCGGACCGACGGTCGCGGGGTCGCTCGTGTCCTCTTGCAGGGTCACGCTCCCGTAGTTACCGGAATCGATATTGATCGTGTCCCCGCACGACGCCTTGTCGTACGCGGCCTGGATCGACGCGCAATCCCCCGACGCGACCTCCGCACCCTTCGTGCTCTGCCGCGCACACGACCCACCCAACGAACTCACCCACAAATTCGCCGACGCCGACAACACCGGGGCGGCCGGCGGCGGCGACGAGGACGTCGGCGCCGCCGTGGCGGGCGTGACCCTCGCGGGTTTGGTCGTCGTCGGTGTGGCCGTCCCTGGCGGCTGAGCGCGTCGGTCCTTGCCATGGGTGCTCGAGAGGGACCGACTGTAGATCCGCACCTCGTCGATGGTCCCGTGGTAGTGGCGGCCCCACCGGCTGTCGCCGCCGATCTCCACCGGACCCTTCGCGGTGCTCAGATCTCCGCGGGCCGACCGAGAAGCGACGAGGCGATGGTTGACATACAGTTGGAAGCTCTGGCCGTTGTAATAGGCGGCGACGAAGGACCACTTGTGCAAGGCCAGCGCCGACGATGCGCTGACCGTCAGGACCTGACCGTCGATCGTCGCGTACGCATCGGGTACGCCGTTCGTCAGCTCGAGGCCATACGGAAAGGGACCTCGGCTTCGGGTCTTGACGATGATGTCCCGGCGACCGGACAGCCTCGAGGACGGCATCACCCGTGCCTCTAGCGTCATTGCGTGCGTCAGCTTGAGGTCCGCGGTGTGGCGAACCGTGACCATCGAGCTCGTGCCGTTGAACAACACAGCCTTACTCGGTTGCTTGGCGCTCGGAAACGTTGCGACAGGACCGGACGCGGCGAACGCCGTGCCGACGAATTCACCGAACGCGGCCACAGCTGTGACCAGCGCGATCATGAGTATGCGAGCTGGCATGCGGAAATCTCCGAACTCCCGCCCCCGGTCGTAGGAAAGCGCTCAAATGCGCCGACACCGCTGTGATCGTCAGCTTCCGGTGAACGCCGGAGATCAATCGCCAGCCTTGGACATCCATACGACGGGTGTACGTGCCAAGGTCGGTGCCGGGCGCTCGTGAAACCGGGGCGACCCACGCCGACGCGACCGCGTACGGACTCGCCCCGACCGCCGCCCGCGAGCGCGAGCGCTCCCGGACCTGCTGCCAGAGCCGGCCTCAGGAGCGGTGTGTCACCGGCAGGCCGCTGGAGCCTTGAAGTCCGCGTTACCCCAGCTGCGAGTCAAGCAGTCCGCTCCTACCCCCCGAGCTGCGACGCGAGCAAGATGCGCGTCGCGGCGACCGGTCGCCCCAGATCGCGGACGAGAATTGCTAAGCGGCCGCCAGTCCCGACGCCGTCGGGACTGTCGATCTCGAATTCCGATGAGCGGCAGAAAGTCCGAAGGTCGGACTGAGTAGCGCCCCGGCTTGATGCCAGGAATCGAAGACGATGTAGGCATCCGATGGTGTGATGCCAACGCGGCTCGCTAGCGGAGCGAGCCTAGCCTCTAGCTCACGGGGCGTAGCGCCATGGACAATGAACGCGCCCTCTCCGGACGTGTTCTTGATGACGAGCATGGCCTCACGGCGTCGCTTCCTGGCAGCATCTGCGAATCGCCCGAGAAGCGCGGGGCCAGAGGCGGGAGACCGCACCGCCGGACGATCGGTAGGCCCGACGCTAAGTTCAACGATTTCGTCCCAGTCGACACCGGCGACGACATCGCCCTTGCGGTCCTTCCACTCGATGCTCCCATCGGTCGCGATGCGACAGACACACCGACTGGTGACGGCGCGGCGTGGGTATCTCGGGAAGCCACCGAGGTAAGTGGAGTGCGCCAAGACGGCCTCTGCGAGCGTCGTCGCCTCGAGTTCAACACGGGACCGCTCGGAGCTGATATTGATCGCCCACCCCAGGGCGTCGGCATGCCATCGACGCTCCCAATCTCGCGCCCTCTGCCGGTCCAGTCCAGCCGACGAGCCGTTTTCCTTCGTGCCTTCGGATAGATCAATAGCGGCATTGAGACGCGCTGCTTCCGCGCTGCGCTGTTCCGGCGACAGCTGCTCGTACATGGCCGCGAACGCCCGCTGGCTTTCCTCGGCGTGGGCGCCACGAGCGCCGTTGACCTCGCCTCCGTACCTGCCCGCGAAGATCTTGTCGCGCTCGCGCGCATCTCGCTCCCACGCCACGAGAATCGCCGGCCGGTGAGGGATGGTCGTGACCTCCGCCTCGGTCATCGCTCCGACGGTGGTCAATCTAGCCCTGCTTCTTGCGCCCACATGAGGCGCGACGGCGCGTGACGCGCTCATGCTTCCTCCTTGGTATGTGACACCCGCGCGGGGTCCGTTCCGCGCTCCTGGTCTGTATCGACAGGCTGTCCCTGGCGCTTGAGAGCCGTCCGCAGACCGTGGACGGGAGCGCTTCGTCGCCGGCATCCTCGGCCCGCAGGACGCGCTCGAGATCCCCGGTGGCTCGGATCAGCTCGACTTCGAGCTCGACGTGGCTGCCATCCTCGGTCGCCCGGCTCGGTCTCTGACGCCCGAGCAAGCGGGTGCCTTCATCGCCGGATTTGTCATCGTGTCTGACTGTCGGCCCGCGACCTGCAGCTCCGGGAGATGGACGGACGGAACCTGCCAGGGTGGCTGCATCCTCGAGCTATCGCTCCGACACGGGGGAGCCGAGCACCCCTGGCAGGCACCAGGCGATCAGGTGTCCCTGTCGGTGGACCGGCTGGGCATATCCCAGCACAGGTCGCCTCACCGGCCCGGGGGGCACTGCCAGGCTTGCGCTCAGTGGCGTGAACTCGCCGGTGGGCCCTCGTCGAGGATCGCGACCACGCGCGCGGGCGCGGCGCTCCCGCCGACGAGACGCAGAGGAAAGCACGCGACCGTGAACCCGCTCGATGGCAGCCGGTCGAGGTGTGCCAACCGCTCGATTTGCGAGTACGCCAGGTCCGCCTGGTGCGCCGCCCAGAAGATTCCCGAACGGCCGGTCGCGAGAGCTTCGTCGGCCTGAAGATGCAACGGGCGGTCCCAGCCCCATGCGTCGATTCCCATGACGCGCACGCCGCGGTCATATAGCCAGCGCGTGGCCGTCGCGCTCACGCCTGGCCCACGGCTCATATAGTCGACCTCGCTGTAATAGGCGTCACGCCCCGTGCGGATGAGAACGATGTTGCGCTCAGCGAGCTCGTGCCCGGCCGTCTCCAACGCAGTCTCGAGGTCGGCGACCTCAATCGTCAGCCCATCGGCACGGTCGTGGAAGTCGAGAACCACGCCCGGGCGAAAGAACCAATCGAGCGGCAACTGATCGATCGTCTGCGCAGGCCGACCAGCGATCGTCGAGTTGTAGTGGTACGGGGCGTCGACGTGGGTTGAGTTGTGCGTGGCCAGACGCGTGAACGTTTCGACCGCCCACCCCTCACCTTCGCGCAATAAGTCTCGCCCGACGCCGAACATCGAAGCGATGTGCGCGGCTCCACCGGCGTGATCGACGAACTGGATCTCAGTACGCAGGAGGTCGGGCGTGCTCTGCGGGCTGGCCACGATCGGAGCGGAGAGATCAACAATCCTCATGCCTGCGGTCAATCTATCGCCTATCGATTGTCGTATGGATGTCCAAGGGTCGGCGTGGATCTTCGGCGTTGATGGGGAGTTGACGATCACGGCGGTATCGGCGCATTCGAGCGCTTCCTACCACCGGGGGCGGGAGTTAGGA
>Ga0302308_10000018_pt1 | contig 147301 bp, 225 predicted proteins | sample III_Palsa_E3_3_FD_200531 | JGI IMG/M metagenome (GOLD analysis project Ga0302308, IMG submission 200531) | Peat permafrost microbial communities from Stordalen Mire near Abisko, Sweden - III_Palsa_E3_3 | ecosystem: Environmental > Terrestrial > Soil > Palsa > Peat permafrost | place: Sweden...
AGCGGCGTTGGCAGCGATCGAGACCGGTCCAGATGCTATGTTCGACATCAGCATCAACGGTGCCTGGGCGCGTCATGGCATTGCGCAAGGTGGCGCTGCTTGCGCGGCATATCTCTAAGAAGGAAAAACATGCTTCCGTGGACGATTTGTGGAATTTTGGCCGTGCTGCTTGCTACCGCGGGTGTGGTTTGTGCTTTTTTGTGGCGCCGGCTATTGGGCTTGGGAGATGCGCTAGACGACAAGGCCTATGGAGCGGCCGGTGAACTCAGCCGGCTACAAGACAAGTACCAAGAATTGTTGAATGTCATCCGACGAATTAACGAACAGGTCGTTGTCGCGCTCATGCGTGTGTCGGGTGAGGCGGAGCGCGCTGCTGGCCATACTCGCGAGACGAGATGGTTAGATAGGTTGCCGGTCGACGTGAAACAATCCTCGGGATGGTGGGCGGTATTGAGGGATGCAGAAGAACTCCGGCAAGCTGGGTACGACGTCCCCGAGCGCGGGCAACTTGATCTCTCGGACGTATTGCGCTTGGCTATGGACCTTGACCGTAAGGTGCGGAACGTCGAGATACCCCTTCATGATCAGATGCGTCGGTGCCAGATTGCGAGCCCGCAAAAAACGAAGTGGATCAGTGATGTGCTCTCTATGGCTCAACGGCTACAACATGGTGATGCTGAGCAAGCTCGGAAGCTGCTGGCCGATGCAATCGAACTTTGGAAGACATTTGAGCTACCGACCGTCGTCTCGATTCTGGATCACGACCCAGATATTGTGATGACGCGCGATTAAGGAAGGAAAATGGACAACACGACGACAGGGCACGGCCCGTACTACGACGAGCGCGTTTCGTTTGCGTCGTCCGGGTATAACGCGGGTTTCTCGCTCAGCCTATACATTGATGGCGGCATTCGCTCGGTGGCCGCATTGGCATCTTTGAACGAGGCGCTTGATCGCCCATTTGGAACTGCACCTTTGGTCGTTCGCGCCCTGGCTTGGACCTTGCATCAAGACGGCTTTCCGATTGAATACAGGTCCCCTCTCGACGGCAATTGGCGCAGGGATCCAAAAGGGCAGTTTGACGCGGCTACGTGCTATCGCGTTGCTCCCAAAGGCGGTATGCCGGTGTGTCAACCAGCAACCGAATTTGAAAACGATTTTTGAGTAGGAAAAGAGAGACTTCCATGAATATTGAGTATCACTTGCAAGAGGATGATGGCTCATATAGTCCTGTGATCATCGATCTCCGGTTCGATAGCGATATGGCACCAGATCCAATCCGCCGCTCACCTCGAGCATGGGTAAGAGCGTTCGCAAAGAGGCAAGCGGCGGAAAGAATTTTACTCATCGCGACTGGAAAGATCGTTCGCGACTGGAAAGGGGATTATCAGCCCGGTGAGATCAAGGAGTTGTCTCAGAAGGCAGGCGGGGATAAGGCCAACGGTACGATTTTCTTCGGCCAAATATCCGCAAGCCCTAGGATGTCTAATGCAGATTCTCTCGCGTTTGGGGAGCTGCTAGACAAGCACCTACCCGGCGCAGGGCGGATATGGTGGCCGTGAGAAATCCGCAGCACGCACGAAGCCATCCAGGCTTTCTTGCGGGACTGGCGCCGCGACCAAGCCTTGCAGTTGATTGCGGTCTCGGAATACGAGAAGACAGACGGGTATGTCGAATGGCGCTTCGACTATTCCGTTCCTCACCCGCATTGGGACTAACAGCCCATCGGCATATCGGAAAAAAGACACAGGAGTGACCGTGCCAAATATTGAGAGCTACAAGATTGAAAGTCAAGCAGAGGCTGATGCTTATCTGAATGACATTTTTAGCGACAAACAACGTCGATCGATGGACGAGGCGGTGGTGCATGCGAACAGGCTAATTGCCGATGGGCATATTCGGAGTTACTTCCTGTCGCAAGCGCAAAAGCTGCTCTCCTCGGACGACCGGCAAATCTGACAAGAAAAAAACAGGACACCCAAGATGATGATAGAAGATACGTGCAAGTTGATCGCCGCTGCCTTGTTCGCACTGACAGGTGCCGTGGCAGATGCCGTGGCACTACCGCACCAGGCAGCAAGTGTGGGCGTGCCGAATGATGGCTATATCGTTCTTGACAATTTCTCGGGTGAGAGCTTTGTGACGGGAGACCGTCTCTGCCCTTTAGGCTCCAATTTGAGTCAAGGTGGCGGCAAACCCCTAGAGTGCGTAACAGTAGACGATCACGTCGTGCCGCCGACTACCGCGCAGCAAGCGTTGGATCAAAAATTTGGCGCAGAAAGAGCGCTAGTTGTGGGCTACGCGCCAATGGGGTTCACGCATACGGTTGTCTATTTTCGCACCGTCAACCACTAATATCGGAAACAAGGGAGATGATGAAAAAGATCAGTTTTTTAACCCGGCGTGACAAGACTTATCTTGTGGTGCTCCTCCTCGGCGTTGGGGTCTTGTACTCGATTCTACCGCTCAACGCATTGTTCTACGGCATAGACATTTTGATTGCCGGCACCGGGGCATTTTGGTTATTGGGACGCGAAGAGAATTCTCGCCCCCGTAAGCGAGGCAAGCTCCCCGATGGATGGCCTTGGGTATAACGGGAAAACACCGGCCATGCCGGCATAGGGGTGCAATCGCATTAAATACCGTCACGTATCAGGTGTCGCACACTGTGTTGGTTGCGGTTGCCACGACTATCAAGCTTGTGAGTCAGGGTGCTGGTGGCTTCGAGTCGATTACGCGGCTGCTGTAGGTGTTTGCAGCGAGTGCGAAGATCATTTGGAGCGCTGGGATGCCGGCGATCGCAGTCGCGAGATGCAGACGAATCAAGCACCGGCGTAACGCCAAGGAAATTTTCCGGCTCGGCCGGCATCAGGGAAAACTGGGTATAACCGTGCGAACCTTGAAAACTGTACTGTTTGCAGCTTTGCTCGTTGGAGGCCTGTCGGTCACCGCCGAGCGCGTGTGGCTGGTTAATGCCCCTGTTTATCCGCGTTTTCTCGCGACTGACCTTGGCAATGTCGATGCCGCGCACCTGGAAGAACTACGTAAGTCCGCGTGCAAGCACGACGGGATCGAGGTGTATCCAAAGCGTGGGGTTTGGATACTGCGCTGCGGCTTCGCGTATTACGACGGGCACACGTATATCAGTCATACCGATCCCTTCGAGGCATATCGGTGACGGGGATGCCAACATGATTCACGAAATTTTCCACCTGAGCGACGCCGTGACCGACTCGCTTATGGCTGTTGTTTGCGTGGCTTGGTTTGTCACCGCTGCCTACTGGATGCGCTACTTCAAGCGCGGTAATCCCCCGCGCTAACGGTTCGGAAAATCTTCTAGATCCGGAGGCTGCCATGAAGCGGATAATGGAATATGAGGGCTGGAAGATCGAGGCGTCGCCGATCATCCTCGTTAAGGAAAGGCTGTTTCAAGCTGGGGTACTGATTGAGCGCAATGACGGAGAACGTTTCGTGTTTTCTGACCTCGGTAACCGGGTCTATCGCCGCCAGGCATATGAGCGCGGCATCGAGTGGGCGAAGCACTGGATCGACACAAACTACCGACTTGGTGGGCACAAGGCGCCGCGAACAGTTCATGACTCACACGGTACAGGGGAAAAGCTGGGCCGGCCCGGTTGGCACAAGGGAAAATAAGATGACACAACACCAGGCGGGCGCTGGTGCGGCGGAAGCCGCTGCAGGTGCTACGCTGGCGGGCGTCGCGGGTAGTGCTGCGGCTACCGGTGCGTTGGCTGCGGCCGGTGGCGGCAGCATAGTTGCAGGAGGCGCTGGGATGATCGGAGGCGTATCGACTATTGCTCGCGCCGCTGCTACGTCGGCGGCAGTTCCGGTCGTCGGCTGGGTCGTCTGCGGTGCTATTGTCGTCGGTTTTGGCAGTTGGGCTGCGTATCGTTACGGCAAGTGCATGTATCTGAGGCGTAGGACTGTTGCATGAGCAGATCGCCGAGAAAGGAATAGCGCGACGCCGGACTGCCCGTCGACACGAACCGTCTATGAGGATGTAGACGGCTATCTGGCGGGGCAAGCATTAGCCGGCAGAAGCCACGGCTGCGGCGCTCGATAGGGGCCCGCGCGGCTATTGAATGCAAAGGTCCTTGCCAACCGCTCCGGCGATGTGGCACGATTTCCCATACACAGACGAATGAGTGCCTCAATGAACCACCTAGCAACACTCCCTCCGAAAACGCGCTTCTATGCCGCCCTTGTGTGCCTCCCGCTCATGTACGTCATCATGAAAATGATGACGGTGGGCCTGTGCTGGGCTTCCACGAAGGGTGGCATCCCGGCCGTCCTGTTAATCGGTTCGATAGGTATCGTGTCGGCCTGGAAGATGCAACGCATCGCCGAGGCGATCGTGCGCATGTTTTATCGTGAATAGAGACTGCCAGCCGTTGCTACGACGTGCAATCCGCCCACGCGGGTGAACTTGCTTACCCAAGGAAAACCGTCCTGCAGATGACGATAGACATGGGCACTTGGCCAGACGTAACATGAAGATGAACCGCCGGCGAGCAGCTCAGCACATGAGCCGCTACCCACCTCAATCCGGCGCTTTGAAATCACGAACTGACAGAAGTGTTTCACCTCAACCGGGGCGTCCGCCAGCGCGGCCCCGCCCCAACCCGCGCTCGATCCAGTCCGGCAGCGGGTTCACCGATGACCGCAGTTGCAACCATATGACGCAATCTCAATTGCTCCCGGCCGACCCTCACCTACTGCCGCTCCCCCGATGCGGTTTCAGTTGAACTGAACGATTTCCAGCAGTAAACCGTCAATAATTTACCGTTAATCACCAACAAAATACATCGAGGCGAAAATTCGCATATTAACGAATCCCGGCTGGTCCCACCCTTGACGGCCTCCATTGACCGGAGTACCTTACGTCACATACCTTAAGTCGTGAGTGACTCACGGAAGGATTGACCAGTGGCAAAAAGCGACAAAGCCCGGACCAGCGCACTTCGCAATGCGCGTCTGGCGGCGGGATGGACCGAAGTAAGGGTTTGGGCGGCGTCGAAGGATGACGTCCAGGCAATCAGAAAATTCTCCGAGGAAATAAAAATGAAACGACTGTACGAAAGCACGCAGCAGATTGGTCACGAACGTAAAACGCTCGGCACTGTGGTCGAGCGCGCCTTGGCCGCGCTCCAACTGCAAGGCTCACCGGCCTACATTACGCCGTCCGGCGCCACGCTCGATTTCATCTCGGATCTGGCGCGGGCGGAGCAGCTGGATGACATCAGCACCGTCGTCCAAATGTTCGCGCAAGCCTACCCGGGCAACGCACACGTAGTCGCGGCAAGTGTGCCGGCCAAGGTGCTGAACTACTACATTGAGCATCAGCTTGATTTGCGCAGCACCAGTCACATCTTGACCTGGCAGGCGGCACACCCGGACTGGGCGGCCGAGATGCAGACGGCCATGCATAATTTCAGCCTACAGGCCTGGGCTGACGCAGCGATCCGCCAGATTCAGGCCATCGCTTAAGAGCCGGGCCCCGACGCGCCAGCATGATCCAGACCAACTTTCGCGCCGACTTGGTCGCGCATATCGACGTCCACCTCAATCAACTGGGCTACCGTCCGGCCGCCGCGGGCGATGCGCGACAGAAGCCCGCGCCTTACCTGATGCTGTTGATCAGGGCGCTGCGGCGCATTCCGTCTGCACAGCCGCGGCGAGCCATTCAAGCACCGGGTTTCAGTGTGCCGGCGCCACATGAAGCTGGATTTCAGGCGTTGTTGCGGGCGGTCGAAGTCGGGCAGTCACTCCGGCCTTGGCTCGGCACGCGCGTCAAGAAGCTAAACAAGCGCGACGAGCTTCTCGACGACTGGGGCATCCATCACTTCCACCTCGGTGTTGGGCCCGATTACCGGGACCCGGCTTTCGTTGCCCGGACCGACGAAGTGGCTTTCGCCCTGGTGCGCCCCGATGCGATCTATTTTATCGTCGCGACAGGCCACAATTTTGGCACTGCACCGCTGGTTTGGACCCAGACCGAGCTGATCAAGATCGTCCATCGCTACTGGCCCACGCTCATCGGAACCCCGAAGCTGCCCTCGCGTGTCCAGGTGCTGACTGCTGAGGACCATGCACGATTTCGTGAGCGCCGGGTCAACGCCGGCGTAACGGTGTCCGACGATACGATCTATTACCCACCGGGCGGTGGTGTGATGAGCAACGGCGACGGCGCGACGGACTACATGTATCAGATGCAGCTGCTCAGGCGGCTCGACTATCTAGCGGCGGCAGTCCAGCAACACGAGGCACAGATCCGGGCGGGGCTGGGCGTTGAGGACCGGGTTCACCTCGCGCTCAAGGCGCGGTTCGATATCGGTTTTCCGGAAGGGTTCGCAATCAAGGTGTACCACGCAGCAACCAACGTCTCGATTTCCCTGTGAGAAGTACTTGCAGCGCGTCTCAGGCGGACGAATAAAGCCCTGCACCACCGTTTCTTAAAATTTCTACGCTGATCTTGCCGCATTGTCATCTGATTGGTATCCTTGCCGACAGGGTGTCTCCCTAACCTGCCGGCGGGTTGAACAGGCGTATTTCCTTGCATCATCCTTGATGACCTTTTGTTAGGTCTCCGTGTAAGCGCCGGTACGTGGACCTCATTACAAAAGGATCGTCATGACTTATATTCTTCTCTCCGAAGACGCGCTTGCGCTGCTCAAGCGTTCTAGCCGTCACCAGTTACCCGACATCAAGCACGGACATATACTGGAGGCGCTCGCCAGCTCCTTGAGGTTCAAGTCTTGGGCATCGCTGAATACCGCCCTCGCATCGCAACCGTCGAGGCACCTGACGTCCAAAGTCAAAATTCGTCGCCCCATATTTTTAGATGCATTCCGTGCCCGGCTCGTTGCATTGGGTTACGCCGAGGCAACTGAGTGCCCAATCACGTTCACGAACCTAGAAAATGGGCGGGATTTTTTCGCTGATGGCGACATGCCGACCTGGGACCGCAGCCGCGACCCAATCGAACTAAAACTTTTGCTCAAGCAACTCGGCGTCGATCTCGAAGTGGATAAGCAACGCCGTAATCCCGATTATGAAATTGAGTTGCCAGAAATGTTTTCTGGAATGCCGCTTGCCCGCGTAGCGCTTTGGATTCTTATAGAACTTGTTGCGTCAAGGGATCTGCAAACTGACATCGATCCGAACGTCGAGAGCACTTTGCCCTTCATATGGCGGTGCGATAACTGGGATTCGCTCTCGGTGGAAGAGCAGCAAGAGCAAATTGACGACACGTGGGACGAGGTGCTCAATCCTGCATTCGATCTCTTGCTCATGAATCCGATAAATCTAGAGGTTAGCGTCGATTCATGGACGAAATTCCCTACTCTGGATCGGTTCGCGTTCAATACGAACGGCAATATCAACTATCGACTCAACCGCCATTTTCTATTGATGCTGCAGCGACTGAACGACTGAACGACTGAACGCTTCCGTGAATGGGGATGAAACGAATTAGAGCCGGCAGTCCAGCAACACGAAGCACAGATCCGGGCGGCGCTGGGCGTGAATGACGGGGTTGACCTCGCGCTCGATGCGCGGCTTAGGATAGGTTTTCCGGAAAGGATCGCTATCGAGGCGTACCACGCGGCAAGCAACGTCTCGATCTGCTTGTGAGATCGCCGCTCTGGCAGACGGTTTAAACCCGGCGCCACCGTTTCTTAAATTTCTACGCCGATCTTGCGGGGGTGCCGTCTGTTTGGTAAGCTTGTCCACAGGATGTCTCCCTAACCTGCCGGCGGGTTGAACAGACGGTAAGACCTTATCGCTTGAAAGACGACCTTTTGCTTGGTCGCATGTAATCGCCGGTATGCTGACCTCACAAAAAGGATCCGTCATGCCCTCGATCGCCCTCACTCTCCCTGAACTGGCTCGGCTCAAGCAGCTTGCCCGCACGCAGATCCCTGTTGTCCAACATGGACACGTTCTCGAGGCGCTTGCGCGTGCGCTCGGATTCAACACTTGGGCCGCCTGTAACGGAGTAGTTGGACAGCTACCAGCGGGTGCCTTTGTCACGCTCAACCTTTTCGTCGATGCCGCACGTGAGCGATTGATCGAACTTGGATATGAATCTGCCGTCGTTCAAGGTCTGAGCCTTTGTCAAAAAGATCCGCAGTATCCCCTTACTTTAGAGCGCCTTCAACGATCCGGAATCGAGATTGAAGACGTACGCCAGGTTATTTCCTCGCTTCTGGAGAGGCGCAGCAAAATTCTCGTTGCGGGCCCGGCGGGCTCTGGCAAAACGACACTCATGCACGTCTTGCTGGCGGAAATGGCCACACGGCATCCAAATGACCGATTCGGTCTTATTCAGGACTTTTACGAGCAGCCTCGGTTTCCCGGTAACGTGACGCAATTTGTGAGAAATTGGGAGCCTGAGGAACGGCGGTATGTCACTCTGGAAAAGACACCTGTAAATTTTGATGATTATCATGCGCTCGCCATCGACGACATTCGGGAACCGATACAGGCCGCGCTGACGCTTGGCAACTGGCAGAGAAATGGTCTAGGAATTGGCACAATTATCAGCAATGGCAAAGGAGCACTCGATCGCCTCGCGGCGATTATGGGATCAACGTCGGGACTCCAAACTATTGACGCCTGTATCTACATGAAAAGAGGCGTAGCTGGCGGGGGAGTCATAAACAACATTGAAATTTATCGGGATCGTGGAACCAGGTGATTCCAATTTGGTAGCCGTCGACATTGACGGGTGGGTGCCGCGGTCTGGTTATCTGATTCGCCGCGCCCTTACCATTTTCGACTTTACCATTGGCACCTTCCACCGCCGCCGTCGCTTTTCCAGAACGGCTGCCGAACTTCCCATAGTACGAACAAGCTCCGGTAAAACTCTCTTGGCACCGATCTGAGACAGACTCGATTGAGATTCGAACACGAGCGTCTGATTGTGCGCAACGTGAGGCGCATCTTTCTTGGAGCCATCCGCCCTGTCCAAGACTCGGCGTTCGCGAATTGTTGTGCGCCGAAGCCAATCACGATATAGTTTCGGCCAGCGCCCGTGCAAAGGCGCGTCCACCATATGGACAAATCCGCGAGGAATGCGCAAGCGCCCTTGAGCTTCCCCTCATTCTCGGCGTCCTTGAAAATTGATGTACCCATACACCGTGCGCGGTAAGTCAGGAGTTATATATGGCACTCACTCTCATTCGCAGCTTGACTGCGACGATCCTCCGTAACCTCGCCTCCCTCAAACGCGACGCAAAACGCCTCCACAAGCATTCTGAAGAAGTCTTCGGCCAGCAATACTCGCTCAGCGTTTGCCAGACTGCGGTGGCTAAGGCACGCGGTTATTCAGGTATGGCGGAGGTCAACAAACTTGCTTCGCGTATCGGGCTGGAAAAAGGTGCTCCGTTTTGGTCCATTCTTCACCGGACCGACTATCACGAAGAGATTCTGCAGGCAGTGTATACGTTGGAACTCGAGGCATCGGACAATGCGCCGTTGGTTTTTCTCGGTGCGCAACGGGATGCAATGCCTGTTGCGCTCACCATGTTTTTAGAGGAAATGTCGTGGCGCAAGGTGCCCGGGCTCATTATCATCGAAACCGATGCGGAAACCGTCCAAGATGGCATGCTTCAGAACGCCGCGAAACGATTGGGGTTGGAGGATATTCTCCGTGGCTTTCGCACGCTCGACCTCAGAGAGAAAAATCTGCCGGTTTCGATCGCGACTGAGACTCGCTGGTGGATCGACAGCATCCTCAGTGTTTTGCCATACGAGACCGAGCGCGAAATCCAGGAATCTGGATGGGGTGTCGCGATAGAAAACAGTGTCGACGCATTTGCCGAATCAAGGAATTGGGGAAAGCGGCCGGGTGGCAAATTTAGCCCGGTGCCGTTCTATGAGTTCACGCAAGGTGCAAGACCAATTGCCTACGGGAACTACTGGCCAAACAGGATAAGTGATCAAAATCTCCAGTTCTTAGAATTAGAGATTGGAAAAGCGCCTCCGACCATCGCCGAACCACCGAAAGAGGCTTTCATGAAGGTGGTCCGTGACTTGTCGGAGCGCGCCTTTGGTTTGGGGCGCACGGTCGAAAGCGAAAGCCTCATTCGCCCGTTTGTTGTGCTGTTTTCACGCCAGGATCCAGCCAGCGAAGTGCTCGCTGCGGCGATCCACTCTCTATTCTACTGGCGATTTGTCAGCACACGAGACATTCGTCCGATGCTTTATTTGTCGGACAGCACTACCCCGTACGCTCCGCGCTTCCTTACGTTTGGCACTCGCACGTTGGTTGTGAACGGGCTGACGGCACTGCCGGCACCGAACGATAGCCTGTGGTATGGATACAAGAAAGCTGTAACCGCCGTGGCTAGCCAACAGGGTATCCAGTTCATGGGGACTCGAATTCAGTTCGCTCAAGGTGTAGGTGAATCCGGGCGCAACACGAATGCTTTGGAGTGTGCATAGCATAGGTCAAGAAAGAAAGCCCAACGCCGACCACAACGACGATTATGCAAAGCGGTAGATTAGCGAATCCCGGCCGACCCTCAGGTAGCCACCTTGTTAAAGATCTGTGAAATGCGGCAGCATGTCTTGATTCACCAGGCGTATTTCGATGGAATTCGCGATCTCGACGTGCGAAGGATTGTTCACGTCGAACGCTTCATCCGCCACGCTCACCACGATCGTGCCCTTCTGCTTTTTCTTGTCGTTCATGACCGGAATAAGTGCCCGAGCCTCAGGCACGTTGCCGACGGATAAAACCCGGGGCAAATACAGCATCCAACCGACACCTAGCCGATTTTCAAACACTTGCTTTTGTGTAAAATATTTATAAGGTCCAACTTGAATGCTTGAGGGTGACCAAATATCGATAACATCGGTTACAACGCTGATCAGCGTTTGCACGTCATTGAGACCTGGAATGTCCGCGTCCACTTTGCACGTGCACAAGCCCGTGGTGCTCAACAGGTCGGTCATGACAATGCCGCCGTACCCCTCGATTCCGTTCCACGCACCAAGCCCCCGAATGCTTGGATACGTTTCTTTGTCCGCCCTTGCCATCGCCAGGGCGGCGGTCGTGGGGCCGGTGTCGCTGAAAGCACGGTTCATCGTCGAGGCTTCCACCGTGCTGGCCGGCGGATACCAATCGGTGATCGGCAACCCTGCGCGCACAAAAGCCTTGGCGAAGCGCCAAAGATTTTCATACTGCTGCTCGACTGTGGGCAGTTCGGGACGTTCCAACCGAAACGTGATGTCAAAAGTGGTGTCGGACATGTTCAAATCATTCCTGGTCGGCGCCTGCCATTGGTTTCAACTCGGTGGTCACGAGCGGCGCGCTGCTTCTAAAATCTCGCGTGAAAAAAGCATAACTCAACGGTTGCATAAAGTACCAGCGCAACAGAGAGGGTGGGTTCGCCGCAACGACCGTCGATTGAGCCAGCGCTTGCGACCGCATTTTTTGGACGCCGAACAGCGAAAAAAAGCGCTTGGGTCGGCCCGTGTCCGCGTCGAAAAACTGATCATACTTGGCCTTGGCTTCTTCGAGTTGGCATAAACCGGACCGGAACCCGTCGAAGTTGAGCCCGCCGAAATCCCACTCGGTGCCCGCAGCAAAGCCGGTGACGTACGCCTGGTAAGTGCTCGACGTGTCGGACATGCTCCAGTTGGCCTGGGTCAGGCTTCCCGAATCGGGCGGGCACTTTTTGCAAGGCTCCCCGGATTTGGGAATGGCGACGGGTTGGGCTTTCGCTTTGGTCGTATCGCCCGACGTGGATAAAACCGCCGCCGTCGCGGCTCCACCAAAGAGAGACGGAAATAGTTCAGCGAGTCCGGTACCCGCTGCTTCAATCGCCGGAACGGCTAAACCGGCCATTATTCTTTCTCCTGCTGTGCTTGCTTGTCGCGCGCTACTTTTTTGGCGACGGACACCATATCGTCAAACCGATCTTCGACGGGTGCTCCGGGTTTCCGCAACCATGCGGCAATGGCCGGCGTTTTGTAAAACCCTGGCCCGTGGGCTTCCATGTCGAGAAACTCGGCGAGTTCCTTGTCTTGCCTGAACCCTAGACTCTTGGCCTCTTGATATGCCGCCACCAGGCGGTCCAACAACGTGGGATCGTTCGCCAGTTTGGGGTCGTTCAAAACGAGGTCCTCGCGGAGGGTGGCGACGTAGTTACGCTCGTCGCTGGCGCATAGCGCTGCCCATTGTGATTCGGTCAACTCAAGCATAAGCAGAGATGTGAAAGCGTTGTTGGTCGATCATCGCATGCCATTCATCCGCATCGCTAAAATACGACCGGCGGGTGGGCACGTCCAATGCGTTGAACAGTGCCTTGAGCGTGCGAGGGTCCCAAAATCGGATCAGCGCAATCTTGCCGCTGGGCAGTCGGCTGTTCAGCCTTTGTTGCAAAGCCAGGGCCAGGGTTTCAAGCGGCGATCGGGCAAACAGCCACACGACGCTGGGCTTGGCTTGTTCCATATCCGAAATCGTGGAGAGCGCCTCTGGGGCTTCCTGGGCAAGGTCGATCAACCATGGGCCTGCGTGGGCCAGCCCTTCGTCTTCCGTCCCTTGAAACAGAGCCCTCCGGGCGTCAGATCCTTGCATGGGCGAGCCGGTGGCTTTAGTGTATTGCACGCCATCGACCAGCACAAAAGCACGGAGATACGGGGTTTCGCGTTGCAAGACCTTGAAGCGCTCGGCAATCGATGCGGGGATCATTCGCGCACGACCGATGAAGCGCCCGAATCAGAGGCATCCTTGAGACATTCGAGGCAAATCGTTGGGGCGGTTGCGGCAACCGCTGCGGTCGCAGCCACCGCGTTGGTAGCGGTTTGCGGTCCGCTCGATCCTTCCCTGGCGGGGCTCACCGGAACATTTCCGGCCGACAAAAACTGGTTAGAGACAAGTGTTGCACCGCAAGCTGTTTTGTCACCGTGAAACGAGGCGGCGATGCCGCCAAACGTAATGCTCGGATTTTTGCTCGTTGTGATCGCAAAGTTGCCCCCGCATTTTCGACAGGACACCATGTCACCGACGCGGGCGATCGCTTTGCCACCAACCAGGGAAATGGGAGAGCATGGCAAAACGGTGCCGCCGTGGCTCGTGCCATCGCCCTCACAAATAAACGCGAACATACCGTCTCTAAAAAATATTTGGACCGTTGAGTCTACCGGAACCACCTTGCAAAGGGCTTGCAAAACTTAAATCGCTACAGCACAAGATCTATCCGCTTATACGCAGCTTGGTCATTGCACCCAGATGCTGGTCTATGCGAAGACCTCTCATGCAAAGCATGGCTACTCTGAACTTGCGTTGCCGTAGGAGTGAGCAGATGTGGTCCTCGGCGGGTGGCGCCAAAAAGCTCCCCTGGCCTGCCGACTAGTATCCTCGCCGACACGCATCCATTTAGGCTAGCCGCCTGATGTCCTGCACGCGTGAGCTCCGTGAGTGAGCCAAATCAGCGGCGGCCCCCATTTTTGGCAGCGTGTTTAGGTTTTTGTGTTTGGCGGGTTTGATTTTTGTCTGTTAGTTGCAAATAGGATCAACAGTAACTCTAACTGCCGACCGAATACTGCGACCGGGAGTAACCCGGGTGAACTGTAAGCGGTGTTGAAGTGGTTTGAGGACGAGTTACACAGGCTGTTAGTTGCAAAACTGTTGGCCTTCTACAAAGAGGGATCAGGCCAAAATCTTCTTGGCCCTTTTGCCAAATCACCTACTCTTAAACGGGGCCAGATAGTAGGCGCCGTCACCGCAAACGCAAAAGACACCCTTCAGGGAGCCTGACCAGCATGCCTACCGCAAACGTAGGCAGGATTGTTAAGATGGTGATGTCCACTCTAAGCGCATCACTGGGTCTTTCCGCATGTTCACCATTCGTGACCTATAACGACGAATCGACGAATTACGAAGCTGGCCAGGTTCAACCTCTTGCACGCGGAGAAATCCTCTATGGGGTCCCGCGCACCCGTCTCACTCTATCGGACGTGCCGGCGCCGGCGTCGACCGCGGAGGCCAAACCACCCCTTCCAGCATCGGCTGCCGATGCGTGTGCAGAAAGTGCCGATACATGCTGGAAATGTATCGGCGTGACGACTAGCTCATTTGTACCTTCAGGCCAAACGGTCCGAATCTCTCCTACTAGCTGGTCGCTATTCTATGGACGTACGGACTTGTCAGCCGTACCTGCAGCCGACAGCGAACCACGGTTGCCGAAGACAGTTTCAGTTCTCTACACGAACACCACAGCCAATGCCATTGCGGCGGAGGGGCAGTTTTCGTTTCGGCGTCAACCCTTGGTTTAGCGCCGGTAGTCGGACTAGCCCCTCTCACATTTACGGCCGCTGACCAACTACAAACTCAACAAGTTGGTTCTGACGGCCAACACAAGACCGCGGAACATCCTATGTACCACGTCGACCCAGCGCTTGTGTGCACGGCGGACAGAGCCGGTTACAATAACTGGACTGGCATGGGTCTTGCGCAACTACCCACAACCGGGGCGCAAATCGAAATAAAGGCTGTTGATTGGCCAAAGGGCCATATTCCGGCCGATCGCACCGCCAACGCCGAACCTGGTTGCTGGCACACCTTGCCCTTACCCCACAACGCTCTGGATCCTCACCCTGCCGGCCAAACCGGCTGGCTATATCGCGTCATGGTACCTACCGCAACCGCCACCGGTTTTGCCAGAGTGCCGTTCTACCAAACGCTGAATGGAGGATCGTCCACACACCAGATCCCTGTGGCTGCATGCTTAGATGTTCAACTTCAGGTTGCCTGGTGGACTACTCAATAGTCCTAGCGCAACGCCGCCCAGCGGAAATCCGGGAGATTTCGCGGCCGCCACCGATCGGGTTCCTTATATGCTCGGGAAATCATTGCAAGTGGCAGATCCAGACTTCATTCAATTGGTCACGCTGCCTCCCAATGGCGACTTAACCTTTGGCGCTACGTGTGGTGCGGCGGTAGCGTTCAAGACCTCCACGGACCCATTAAGCGACGATCTAAGCGCTCTCGTGAAGGCAATCGGGACAGGTGACGCCGCGGCAAAAAGATGACCTGCGGGACATGTGCCTCATAGAGTGCTCGTTTGACGGCACCGACACCATGGACGTCCACCACCTCGCTCGCCACAGTCACTATCACACGGAGCGCAACAAAGCGAATCCTGTTCGATACTGCGGCCAGGACTGCATGACAAATGCATTTACGGCCACAAGTGCGGCGAGAATGGGAACAAAACGGTCACAACGCCAGCTGCAGCGATCGACGGGACGAATATTCGACTTTTACCAATCAACGACTCTCGATCGGAGACCGCGAAGGCCAATGTCAGACCCAATGACGTACATACTGTCAAAAATAGTATCTCGGGAAAGAATCTATAACCCACCCACCCCCCTAGTCCTGCCAAAAGCTTCACTTCGCTAAATCCCAGCCATCCAAGACGCTTGATCAAGCGTCTCGGTAAAAAGATCAGCAATGGAACCATATATCCCATTGCGGCACCGACAACCGCGTCGTCAATCGGAACGAAGGTTCCACCAAGATTCACGATCAACCCAGCCAACAAGAGCGGCATCGTTACCAAGTCAGGAAGCACACCTTCGTCAGCACTCATCATTGCCAACACGATCAGGGTGCCAATCAAAACGACGCCAGCCAACGCCCTGGTCGTATAACCAAACTGAACCGCGCAGACAACTGCCATCCCGACACCAGCTAATTCAATCATCAAATACCGCAAACCAATCGTGGTATGACAAGCGCGGCACTTGCCGCGCAGCGCGAGATAGCTAAATATCGGCACATTCTCAAGCGCCGTAAGCTCATGTCCGCACTTAGGACACGCGGAATGTGGGAAAAACAGGTTAACTTGTTCCCTCACCCATGTTTCATTACCGCGAACGTCGAGGTTGATCGCCGCCTCTTGCCGCGCGACCCCGTGCATCAGCGGAACACGATAGATTACGACGTTTAGGAAGCTCCCAACAACGGCGCCCAGGATCCCGGCCACTGCTAAATGGAATCCTGCCGGCATCGCCATAAAATCCCTATGGACCTGAAAAATTGCACTTAACATCGCTGTCAAACAAACTCCTCACCACGGCATGTGGCCATATTCAATGGCGGGTTGCATTCGCGGCGGCGCCAACGTCACCAACGTATGTAAAAGTGAACGCCATCGACCAATCTGCCCCGCGCCAGTGCCCCGCGAATCGGACAGGTTCAGTAAGACTGCTGACTATCCACGTAGGATACTCAAATTATCACGGATATTTTTTATTAACATGCCATTTCCGTACAGCGTTATCTGCTAAAGCGTAAATTTTTCTGCATACCCAGATAAATTTCACCGAGATGCTCGCAATACTTAGCTCCACATCGACAGTCCCCAACACTTAACTGTGGATCAATTCGCCCACCGCGGTTGCCGACACTCTCTGTACCAAAAAGCAGCGACCTTCTTCTTCGCGAAAAGCGTCTCTAAGCACATCAGTCAAACGCAAAAAACCCTCACTCTCGATCATCCGAGAGTAAGGGTTTTTCTAAACGATTTGCGAATGCTTCACTCAGCATTCATTCTCACAAACTGAGCGGCGTAGGGTACCATCCACATGCATCAGTCATCGCGGCCGCCTCTTCCACATGGTTTTTCTGCACAATCCAATGATCGAGGCGCGGATTGTATGTCTCCACACTATACCTGATCGAGTGTGCTGACTTCCGCTCCGTCACACGCATAGCTTCAGGCCGATAGGATGTCGCTGGCAAGAACAACAGCAGTTTTGTTTTAACCAGGATCGTGTAAATCTCACCATCATCGAAGCGCATTGCGAATGCGGGCAAGACCTCTGGATCACCGGCAGCGGAATCTGCTCCGACCGGAGTTACCTCGACGGATGGTTGCACCGACACCGCAAAGGCTCGCACCGTCATCTTGCTCGAAACGTAACGAACGACATCAGTTTCCGATGCAACTTCCTTGGCAGTACCCGCCGCAGCAAGGAATCGTGCAGCAATGCTGGCTTGTCGTACGTCGCCAAAGTCGCTTTGGTAGGCACTGATCCCGTCACGCAGCATTTGCACGCGAATCCGGATCGACGCTCCGGTCAGCAGAGATTTCTCAAGCTGATTGCAAGCTTCAACTAACTCATTTTCCGTAGCCTGTAGGTCTCCGGCATTGGCAAACTGCTCAACTGCGTCCCGAATCGCGATCGCCTCGATCATAGAACTATGTTGCGCGACTCGAGCCTGGACTCCCATCGCCAAGGTGACGACCACGTCCTGACGCGGACTAACTTGCTTCATTTGATTTATCTCCAAAGAAAGCAGGGCCGGCCCTATGCGGGTTCCTGGCACCCGCTGGGATGAAAAAGTGTTTGACTATGCTACAAACGTAATGACTCATTGCTCTAAACGCGTTCGACTACTACCCAAAGTCCTGGCGCCGGCCTGTCTCAGTTTCCTGCTTTGCGGATTTCCCACACACCTCGCTGAGACGAGACGAAGAGCTCCGGGTTCGAGTTCAGTATCTGCCGAACCTTGGCCTGCCAATTCGGTCGCTCCTCGGTCACCATCGCGGTATTTCCTGCAACAAAGTCGTACATTTCCTTAAGAGTGGCCTTACCGCCCAACTGCTGCAGCGACAGCTTCACGACGTTCCGCCACGTGCCCTGCAAGCGCAGATGTGCCTGCTTCGCCATTCGCCCAAGAACTGCAATCACGAGGCGTTGTTGTTTCTTAAAGAGTACGATGTATGCGTGCTCGATAAATGGCAACGCCATTCCCGAGTAGATGCGCCGGGAACTCGTGGTGTTGTGTTGGACTTTGATGATCACCGCCGCCAGCTCGTCGGCCGGCATTCGCGCGATAATTTCGGCTTGATACGACACGTACCGCCCCTTGCTTCGAAGGTCTCCAATTATGGTGCCGTAGTAACCACCTCCCAACGTTGCTTCACGTTGGTTCAACATGGCTAGATGCAGCTTGGCGTGGAAATCCTCGTCGTCTATACACTCGGATAAGTCATCGGGGTGTCCGGTTAAGCCATTGCCCCAAACATCCCGGCTGTAACGTATCATCGAGCCGTATGGGGGATGGCTGACAACGCAATCACCTGGCTCGCCTGTTGCTTCCAGAATAGAATCCGATAGCACATTAAACCCGGCAAAAAGATCGAGACCGAATGCTCTAATACCCATCTCCGTCGCCACTTCGACCGACGTTCCACTTCCCACCATAGGGTCGATAAAAACCTTTGGTTGAAGGCGCTTAAACAGATCGGCGTATACATGCCCGCTCATATTTCCTCGCCAGCTTGCCTTTCCCCACGGTCCACGATCTGGAAACGAAAGGATGCTCATATAAACCTCCTTTAGGTAAGCGCCAATCAACTCGGCAGGCAGCATACCCATATAAAGAGACCGTACTAAAACCGGTAATTTGAATTGGAAGATGAATGTGATGTACCGTGATTGCCGAAATCGGCATACCGGCAAAATGAATGAGGCAAAAAAAACCCACGACGTAGTCATGGGTCTATCTGCCGGCGTCACACGTGACGCAAATTTTACTGTTCGCCGGTGCGGCGGCGACTTGCTACCTGAATGACTTCCTCCGTTGCCGCGACAAGACTGTTTTGGGCAGCCTCCGTCAGCGCTACGAGTTTGCCATTGACCTCATGAACTGTCAGCACTTCTCCACTACCATGCACCACGACCTTTGCAGTACCGAGCGCTCTTATCGTGGCAATCAAGCGAAGGCGCCCGTCCGAGCATGACAAAGTACCGTCCAGTTTTCTCCTAACATAGATACTCATCACATTATTCCTCGCTGCAGCACACTCTTTCCACCGAGAACGCGTTGCCACCCGTTGAAAAAATATCATAACCTGCGCCATATCGATCTATCCCGAACGACATCATATTCTGCGGAAAATAAAAAAGCCACGATCAGACATGATCGTGGCTTTACTTCTGTCCTACGCGTAGGACCCTTTAAAACGTTTTGCCGCGACACGCACATAACACCGTGCGAACAACGAGCACAATACGCATACCGGTGTAACGAAAAATAAAAGCGCGAAGCCATATGCTTGAATCACGCTACTTTTCCAAGGCAACGAGTTTGTCATTCCCAACCAGATGGCTCGGAAAACCGACGCGTTAGCCGGACCGCTCAACGAGAGGTACGCGCGCAATGCTTCTGCGCCATGGAGATCGAGCAAATGGCTCTGCACCCACGCTTCGTAGACCAGTCCCACCAAGACCGCAAGAACGCCGGGTATAGCTGGCACCATGAATACGAGTATCAACTCGAAATTCGATACTTTGGATATGATTTTCATCATCGCAATTCCTTAGAGATTGCCGATAGGCAATTAAGCAGAAAAACCATGGGGGTGTGTGCGTTTTGCCCAAACTACAGCACGCGCCAACAGCACCACAACCAAGCAGAACGGCATAAGTAGAAAAACCAATGCAAAGCCGTACCCCTGGATAAAACCGCTCATCGAGACAGACGTAAACGTGATTCCATGCCATATCACTTGAAGCGGCGACAATTGTTGGGCGTCAACATATGCCTGATATGCGCGGAGTGCGTCTGCGCCATTAAGCTCAAGCAGCTGATTCTGTGCCCATACTTCGTAGGCACAGCCGATGAGAACGGTCAGGACGCCAGGCAAAGCGAGCGCGACGAATACAAACATCAACTCGAACTGAGATACTTTGGAAAGGATTTTGTACATGACGATCTCCAATGGAAGTACGGAGACCATCCCTGGCGGGAAAAGTCCCCGCGAAGGAATTGAACTGGATACTTAGCAGATAACCAAGGAAAAACTTTACTGCATCTAAAACAAACCCGGCCTACAAAATCAGGTGGGTCTAAAACGAAGACGGCATTGCCGCGATATCGATGCGCAGAAGCGCGAGAAGAGCTTCAATTGTAGTCGCCAAGAACCAACTCGTAAAGAGACAATTCACGCGTATAGCAACATGAGATAGCCATCCAAATTCAAGCCGAAACTGGTTGCATGCGCGATGCATCAACCTGCAACTTTCATCCATTCCGTCACTTCCATGCAACGATGTTCGAATGTGTTAGAACATCGTTGGCGGCCATCACTTGTATGAAAGGTTCCGCCAGAAAAAGAAACGCCCGCCGGCTCCCAATGGGAGTATGGCCGGCGTGGTACAACAGTTGGTCACCTCGGCCGGTTGTGGCCATTAGTGAACATCAGTTCTCCAACCTCAACCAATAGCAGGTTTCGAACTTTCATCAATGCTTTCCCGAGCAGATTCATGCCGAGCCATCGATTTTGATCGAAAATCCGCGGATCGTTCCACGCCAGCCCAACGCCCCAAATGCGGTCATATGGACTCGCTTCAACGAGTACGGTGCTTCCTGTCTCGATTAGCTGCGCAGCAAGATCCGCGTTTTGTCGGAATCTCTCTCGGCATCCAACGGTTACGATCGACTCTCGCTTTTCGACCCAGATCGATTCCCGAAAGCCCTCAACGTCGCGACCACGCTTCTTATGAGTCCGCGGGTCAGTTACCGCCAGGATCGCTTCGCGGTGCGCCAGTCACTAAACAGCATCGCCTTCGCGTACATCATGAACTGCTCAACGCACATGAATTGGACGCCTCGAAACTCGAAACTGCAAGGGTACCAGTTACTCAGGGTGTCCTCGGCGCCGAAGAAGAGCGTCATGCCTCGTATTTCGCGCATGCACCGTCTCCTTTAACGTGGTAAGTTCGCTGGACGGCTTCATCCACGGCTAGAGATTCGCGCTTGCGCTTATTCTCCGCTGCCCACTACTCCACGTCCACCGTGCTCATGCAGACGCATGCATTCCAGCATGCGACCAGTCGTCGCGTAGCCTCCTCACTCTGGGGAGATCGCCGACGGCTCCTTCCTCCGTAAGGTATACGAGAGCCAGGCACTTTCCATCTTCGTCAACGAGTCTAGCCGGACTGCGTTCAGTGCCGGCGAGTTTGATTTCTTGCTGATTGATCATCCTTCTTCTCATAACGAAGCGGGATCGATCCCTGCGGGGAGCGATCCCGCAAGGGTTTAAAAATTTCGATTGATCGGATGTAAACCCCGACCTGCTACTCACCCAAAAGCAAAAAATCCTCCCAAGTTTCCTTGGGAGGGCTAGCCTAAACCAGTTGCCGAACGTCAATCTGTGCATCCGCATAATTCCAAACTTCCTGACTATGCGACACAAAGAATTCCTGTTCGTAACCGCCTTGCATCAATACCGCCCGCTTCATCTGAATGAACAACCGCTTGTGGTCGAGATCCAGCGCACCATCAGCCTCGTCCGAGAAAATCACATCGCTGCGAGTTCCCGAAAGTGAAGACCGATAAAGAGCCACACCTCTTGCCAAAGCTTCGTTAATCCAAACACGCTGACCAAACGACAACTTAGACACTTCGCTCCATTCGCCACTGTCCGAGTCGTTTACCATCACGGCAAATGTCTCTCGAGTGGAACCGCTGGCCAACTCACGTTGGGTGCGGAACTCAACTGTGAAGCGCGGCCCGTAGCATTCCAACAGCAGATCATTCACGATCTTGGTAATGCTGGGCCCGGTGTCGTCAATCGATAAGGCAATGATGCCGTCATTACCGAAAGCTTTTGACAACAACACCCATTCGGCAATTTCAGCGGAAAGCTCGCTTACCTTAGCTTCAGTTGCACTTGCCTCCAGAATGTCCTGTTCAAGCGACTGAATCGATATCTGCTCACCGACCTCTTCACGAATCTTCTCTTCGAGCGCTCCTTCGAGCACCGTCCGGTCTTTTTTCGCCTGGTTAATGGCTTTGTCGACATCCAAAATGAGTTGCGTTTTATCGGATGCAGATAGACCTACCAGTTCTTGAGTCAATCGACCACGCTTTTCGCCACACTCGGCGGAATTGCGTTGAGACTGATCACGCGCTTCACGCTCCACTTCACTAAGCGCTAGCATCTCATTCGTGACACGCTGCACCGTCGCCGATGCATTCTCGATAAGCGGCGCCTTCGCCACAAGTTTGTGTACCTCCAGCGAATCTGCATTGGCTTTCTTCAGTTTAACGTCGAGAGCTGTCAGACGCTGGTTAAGCGCTTCCAGCTCCCGCATCGGCCGAACAAGCTCAGCATGTTCAACGCGCCCATCGGCGAGTTGTTCCTGCATCTGCTTCAAAGTCACCGTACTGATGGCCACCTTGGCCGCAGCGTCGCGCGCCTGTGACAGAAGCGGGCACGTCTCGTGAATTGCCAAAGTGACACAAGGCACCTGCGACATTACGGAGGTTTGTTCAGACAAATTTCCTACGATGCGTTGCTCTGCATCAATGCCCGATTCCTGGGACGAAATTGCACTGCTGACATGTCGAAAACGCTCGGCCTTCGGTTGCAACGCAGCAATCGCCGCGACGATCTCCGACCGTTCAGAGCTAAGCGTGTCAACCTGTTGGCTTAGATCACGAGAAACGATCACTGCTTTCGCAATCTCTTCACGCTGCCCGAGGATTTCCGTAGCAGACGACATTTGCCCGTCCAAACCCTCGCGACTCGTTTTCACGCGACCAAGCACCGATGACAGTGTGGCGAGCGCGTTGCCCTCCACACGTTGCAGTTCAGCCAGTTGAGTGTTTATCTCAAGGATCCTTGCGTGCGTATGCGTGTTGGACGTTTGCTGAGCGACCAACGATGCCCGCTCGCTCTCGTGTAGCGCAAGAGCAGTGGTGCACCCATGCACAGCCTGGCGCAAATTCGCTATCTCCTGCCCGGTCACGACGATTTTCTGTCGCGTTTTGTCCAGTAACAGGCGTTTCGCCGGAAGATCCGCTACCTTCTGCTGGAGGCCCTGCAATGCGCCGCCGAGTATCTTCGAAACAGCAAGTGCTTTGCCCGAGTCCTCGATCAATTTTTCGTAGCCAAGCATCTCGACCAGCAATTTTTTAAAATCGGCTGGTTGGTATGCCGAGAGCGGTCGTTGCCCTTGAGCCGCAAATTGCGTCGTGAAAAAAGCTTCGATGGGGCCAATCAGTGCTTCGACGCATCGATCGTAAGTCTCTGCTTTTCCATCCGACACCGTCCCATCCAACAGCCTGACAGGCGTCAGATTGCCTTCCAAATTGACTTCAAAGAGGTACGCATCGGCCTTCTTGGTTTTTCCCGTGTTGCGGATAACCACCTCTGTTCGATACCACTTCCCACCATGCTTCCAGTCAAGCTCCTTTCTCGCGTTGGGAGCATAAATTTCGTCGTAGTAGGAAAAAGCAGCCACAGACGGAAGTCCACGTTCTTGACCTGCGCGCGACGGCATGTAACGGTACGGGTGAAGGTTTTCGAGAATGGTCGTTTTCCCGATACCATTCGGCCCGATTAACGCAATCAGCCCCTTCGGTAGTTCGGTCAAGTCGACCTCAATGCGCTCCACCCCAAGGCCATTCCTGATACCAATGAAGCCTTCGAGAACCAGTCTCATGGGTTGCATACTGCACCCCCACCATGATCCATTGTCGCGAAATAGCCGGCAGGATACTCCGGTACACCTTCGTCACAAACAGGATCAACCTCCGATCTGGAGAAAGTGGCGGTGTCGTCGGCACCTGCTTTACTTTGACGAACGCCGCCAAACTTGAACAAGTGAATCGATTTCTCCGCTTGATCGAGATCCCGCTTGGTTTCCTGAATCAGCGAATCATAGGACGTCGCGCCGGTCAGGATTTCCAGCTCAATATTCGAATACTGAGCTTTTAGTCCCTCGTTAAACGCCCAAAGGATGGACTGTAGTGTTGGCTGCACGGTGACGATGACAACTCCGCCTTGATCCAAATCGGAGGCGGACATCACCATGATACGGCCGCGCCGGGCAAGTACTTTGCCTCGCCCTTCGCCAAAGGGCTCCAAAAGATCCCCTTGTTCGAACGACTGCCCTTCGACCAGGCCTTTCATCAAACTTCTGATTGTGTGTTGCAAGTTAATCAAGGTATATCGGGTAAAGAGTTTGCCCGCGGGATAAGGAATGTACATAAAAGCCCCTTTTTACCTCGGCGCCAATTTGGCAACCGAGGTAGTTAGTTAATCGAGATCGAACAGGTCTTGTAGCGCCGGCACAGGCTTGGCGACACTAGACTTTAGTTCGATAACGGAAGATTTAGTCACCGTGACGTCAAGATGACTCTCGCAGAAGTCGGTTGTGTCAGGCATAGCCGGTTTAATTTGCAACGGCGATTTCCCGATACCATTACAGCGATCGAATACGATTTGTAGCCGTGCTGCAGCGATTGCGGACGGATCCGATGAACTTTGCAGATGTGGCAACAGCGCCACCAATCCCGCGTGGTCAATATCGACTGCATTCCCCCAATGGGCGAGCTTGGACTCGATCGTCTGAGCTTGGGCAATCCCTTGGGCTCGACTACGAGTGACGGGAATCACACGAGGCTCGAGCTTTAACTCGGCAGCCTTGGCAAACATGCCTTTGATGCTGTCCACGTCGACGACTTGCCGATGCTCTTGATCAACACTCCAACGAATCCGGACGTAATGTCCGGCGGAGATGTCGGCTAGAGCTTGCAGCTTGGCCATATCGGGCAAACCGGGAAAATCGATGCTTTCATACTGCCGGGCTGGTAGCACCAACTGTTCGACAGTGACAGGCACAGACCGACTGCGGTCCACGTCCCACAAAAGTAGTCCTTTATCCCCGTATTCGCCGTAATGGAGCCGGCCAATCGAACCAGCGTAGCCAATGTAGCGCCCCTCCTGTTGCCAGGTTTGCGACATGTGGATGTGCCCAAGTGCAAAAAAATCGCATTGCGCTTCAAACAGCCCTCCCACGGTGAATTCGTGGTCAAGACCAGCCATCGGGACGCCATGTTCCGTCGTACAACCGTTCACAGTCCCGTGCGAAAGACCGATCGTTGCGATTTCGTGCCCCCGCAAGAGCCGATTCACCGCGCCGGCAGCGCAAAAGTATTGGTCGAGTATTTCCGCAGCGTGCATCGCAGCATCTTTCGCACCGACTGCCGCTGCGACAACAGCTTTGTTAACGGTAGGCACACAAGTAAAAACTACACGTACGTAGCGATCACGTTGCGTAAGCGCCTCGATTTCCTCAATCGAGAACACCGCAGCCGCAGAGGGCAGAAAATCCTGCCCATCCCAAGCAACCTGATGAATCCGATCCGCGACGTAGACAGGATATTTCGCTCCGAGGAGACGAAACACGTCCAGAGTGCCGGGGGGCTCATGCGAAAATGTTCCTTGAAGCATGATCACCGGCATTGCGTTCGCGAACTGCGACATGCGTTTGGCCAGCGCGATAAACGCTGGTGAATGCACATCCAGATCGTGATCCGTTGAATCACCCGTTTCTATGAGGAATTCTGCACCGGCATTCACCGCCGCGTCATAGGCTGCGGACACGCACCGATCGACCTGACTGAGCGTCTTCGGTGAAAAGTGCAAATCCGAAATGTGCGCGATTTTCATGGCGCAACTCGGATATCAGACGATTTCCCGATTGCAGCCCGATACGCCTCCGAAATGGCTGCCTCACGGGTAGGATAACCAGGGAAATATCCTCCCGGCGCCGGAACGTAACCAACCGCAAAAGTGTTGCTATGCGGCGCTTCAAAAACAGTAAAACCGCGGCGCTTTGCAGCGACCAACATAGCGCGAATTCCGACGTGCGAATGAGTTGCTTTAGACATGATTTGTCCTCTATGAGAAGGTCGCAACAGCGACGAGAAAAATTCAATGAGATGCGGTCAGATGTGACCAAATCGATGCTCAGAACGAGCTTCGAAAGTGTTTGGAAAGCACCCCGCGGGAGCGCTTCCTAAAAACTCTTCGTTTCCGAAAAATCGCCCCCAAGTAGCAGGGGCGAGTCTTCATTTCAGATCACCGGCCAGCGACTCGCGGGCGGTGGTCAACACGTTGGTGATGAGCTTGTCACGGTCATTGGCTTCGGCTTCGAGAAAAGCGGCTACCCCATTTACTCGGGCAGTGTCCTTTGTCCAACCCCGACCGTATGTGGCTTGGGCAAAAACGCGAAACGCCTCTTGGAAATTGTCTTCCGACAACCCGGTCTTAACCAAAGCAGCATGAAGCCGGTTTTGAGCGGTCGCCAACTCCAACTGAGCATTGCCAGCAGCGGAATGATCAGGGACTGCGGCAACTGGGCTGCCCAATAGCGCGGCCGCTCTGTTTGCCTGGCCAATACTCGCCTGAACGTCCGCCTCTTTGAGGATGCGACTGGCGATATCGATATCGCAGTCAAGTGCAACCAGGTGGGTGTTTTGGCGCTTTGCCACACCCTCTGGGCTGGTGTAACCAATTTCCTGCTCTCGTTTCGAAATTCGGAATTGCACGCCAGTAAGACGACCCCGCGCCAACATCGCGGTTTCGAATACAGCTTGCGCATTCATCAACGCGTAGATCGAATCGGTAGGCAGTTCGATTAACCCCGCCCCCTTTATCCCCTCGATGGCGAAATACAGTGACCCTCGCATCTTGCACTGCCCAAATTGATACTCCGGACACACATTGGGTTCACAAATGCCATTGGCGATGTGGTCGTCATTACGACGGATCGTTTGACGTCCTCCGAATATCCGAAGCACGCGTTTTTCGCCAACCGTTTCGCCAACCATCACCGGCTTCGCGTACTGCTTGCAATAGCGAACGTTGTCGACGTACTCGGCGAAGTAGCGCTTTTCGCTGGCGGTCCAAACGACAAGTTGGTTAGGAAAATTCATTAACCAATCGTCGAATAGGAAGACCGCCGGGAATCGCCATAAGCGCTTGACCCCCGAGTCGTCTTCCACTGATCCGTATGCCTCCAACAGCTGATCCGCAACGGCCGGATTGACAAAATCGTCGCGGCGGACCGAGAAATACGGTGTATTCACCGGCTTTAACGATTTGGTCAGCTTCAAATCGACCAAAAGTGCTTGCTCGATGTCATCGAACGAACGTCCGTCCTTGACCATCTTTTCGTAGAGCTTTACGGCTTTTACGTTCTTTTTCGCAGTGCTCGTCAATTCCTTAATACCAGGACGAATCTTCCCGATTATCGGGGGTTTCATGGTGCGTTCATCAACGATACTTCTAATGATTCGTGGACCATTTTGAAGAGCGACATTCATTGGAATTTCCTTTTGAGGAAACCACTAACTTCCGTGCGAACCTCGCTAACACGCTGCCTGAGCGCATTACCGTATTCAACTCCACGCCGTTCAGTGATTTGAAATAGAAAACCTTCAGCTTCCGCTTCGGGCATTTTGGCAACGCTGGCTGCGAGATATTCTTCGCGGCAGGTCGAACTCCAGGTATTAACCGCAAGTGCTTTATCCGTTAGCCATCTCTGGATGCCAGATCGCAACTCACCGGCGGTAATGGGATCATCGGCCGAAACCACCAACTGATCAGTGGGATCGTCGAGGCAAAATAGATCATCGATTCGCAATGTAGCCTCCAACGAAAGCGAGGCCACCCTCGAACCGAGTGGCCCCGGTAAGGTGAAGAACAAATAAAAAAAGCTCGCTTCCCGTTCAGGACAGCGAGCTTCTTTGAAAAAACCGCAAGCCACACCCCCAAGAGGGGATGTGGCTTTACGGGAGATGCACTGATGTGCACCTCGTGAGACGCTTAACGTCTCTATGCGGCACATTCACGCCGCACAACAACCCATTCCCAGAAAAATCTGGCCGCAGGATCACGGATCGGTCGACTACGATCGTTCTACCTCAGGATACCCAAACTGAGAGAGAGGGCGCTATAAGCCCAAAGCTCGAACGACATCCGGCTCGCAAAAGAGGCGAGACCAGAATGAGGATTACAACCGATGAGGGGAGACTTGGCTAAAGTACTCTTCACGAAGAAAAATCCACACAGAAGGCCAATCTGTCGGAGCATGCTCAAGGCATGGCTTTTTGCACTAGGTAGCTTGCAGTGCAAGCAGTCATCGATGCGCAGAAGCGCGGGAAGTGAGTTAATTATATCCACCCCATTGCGGTGCTTAACCTGTATGCCTACCTAAATCGCAGCCGTTTTACTTACCGCCAATGCATCAGACCAGTGACAATTTGTGCGAGAGAGAGAAACTGGGGCGTTACATGACAGGCGAGGCTATAGACACACCATCGGCATCCGGCGATGGAGAAACACGGTCATCTGCACTAAAGCCACTCGTACGAAAAAGTGGTGAAGGCCGACTTGCGCGTATTGAACCGGCTACCCGGGACGCACATCAGTTGGTCTATAAATCACCCTTCGTCCGTAACTTCTTACGGGGCGACTACAATTTCTGCGCGGCAAAAATACCGTTGGCACGAGATGGAAAAATCAAAGCCATCGACAATAAGTTCCTCGAAATCGAAAATTGGTTTACCAGCGCGAACCGCTGGTTGAGTGGAAAACCACAACGCCCTTTCGAGCTCGAAAGCGATTCTGCCGATGTCCAAGTGACCCATCCACTGGTGGGCCGCTTAATCCGTGTTCTGATGCAATACGACTCCATTTTCGGATGTACCATTTTTGCTTTGATGGCGAACAGCATCACCGCAGATGATCGACGGAACACCCTCGAAACCATCGAGAATAAAATCAAGGCCCTGAAAAGCCTTTGCATACCGGAACCGACTCGCTTCGATGCTGACGGCAACCTGCAACCTGGTCAACAATCTGATCAAGTTTGAGCCCACCTGAGTTAGTCAGGCCACGGGCACTTAACCGATGGGTCTGAGCATGCTAAGCCTTAGATCGCTCACCCTTCTCCGTACCGACTTTCTTTAAACCTATAGAGGGACAGATGGACGTCACACCACTCAAAAAATTGCAGGTGCAATACATACCATCTCAAGAGAGCCAGAGGCATGCCCTACAGGCGCCGACGTTGCAATCGCAACCGATGCTGGCTCCCCCCAAGGCGGCCAGTCAGACGCGTTTGTCCACATGGCTACCCCACATAAAGATCGGCGCCATATGCGCTGGCGTGGCGGTCGTATCAGTCTGCGCTTGGACCTTGTGGCAGGATCACCACGTACCAAATTTGCCTGCATACATTCCGCCGATGGCCGCACTGTCAGATTCGGTCGGACATCAAAACGCACCCCCTGAGCGTCGCGGCAACGCGCAAGCTACCAACGGTGAAGCGCCGCAAGTCTTGATCGAGGGCGCAAGCGGCGTATTGGTGTCCGCTCCGACCGCAAACACTTCCCCGTTGGTCGCTCAACCAGCACCAACGATCGTCGAATCCCCTACTGCGGGTTCGGTAATGTCACCGCAACCGCAAATTGCGCCTGCGGGTCAGTTAGTTCAAGCTCCTGCGAGCCGGCCAGATGTGGTCGATGCTGCGAAGCAGCCAGCGGCAAACCCACGGCCGGCGCCCTCGGGGGCAGCACAGGAAAGCGTCACCCAGACACCACGGCTCGCCCCTCGACAAGCATCAGTTGCGGCGGTCTCGCGCCCTCAGACGCGGGTCTTTCGCACGGTCATGACCGCGGCCAAAACAAAGCAGAGCGGAAATGAGTCTGCCCCAATCCCTGCTGTAGAAAGCAATCCCGTGGGTAACCCAGCTCAAGCCAGCGAACAGAAGATATTTTGAGGGAATCCGATCATGAAGCAAGACATCCCATTTAATTTGATTCAGCCAGGCACTTCAATAAAAGGCGATCTGAAATTGTCCGTTGGCGCCGCACTATTCGGTGAGATAGACGGGTCCATTAACTGCACGTCTGGTCTCGTACATATCTGCGAAGGTGCGATTGTTCGAGGCGATGTATCCGGCCCTTATATCAGGATTGATGGCCGGGTCGAAGGAAATGTGCTCTCGAAGGAAATGTTGGAGATAAACGGCGCCGTGTGCGGAGACATCGTCTACGCCGGCACGATTTCTACCGGAAAAAATGCGAATCTCGGGGGATCCATCAAAAAGGCACACACAGTTACATTGACTGCCAATTCGTCGATAACGCTTGGCGGCACAACCAAATCGGGCCTGACATCCATCGGCGACGTTGTCGAAATGTCCGATTCATCTCCGGCCCTGCGCTCTGTGTGACGAATTAAACCTCTATTGTCGTTTCTTCGCCGCGTGCTTCCTGCTTAACTCCGGTTTCCATCAAAAAGCGCGAGACCGGATTCTTCTTTGTACTGCTCATCATAAGCCAATCTCTAGCCCGCGTGATCGCCACATAGTAGAGTCGTCGCTCCTCCGAAATGGAACTGGCCTCGGGCGGGATGATGCCTTCCTCCGATCTGACCACCCACACGCAGTCCCACTCTAACCCTTTTGCGCTATGAATCGTGCTAAGTATCAACGCATCCGGATCCGGCGATTTGCTCTCGTTCGGTGAGTTCAGGTAGGAAATCCTCTCTGCGAATGTTCCCTTTAAACAGCTGAGGACGTGCCGAACGCTCTCCAGTCCGTTTACCGCGCTGCCTTTATTCGCAAACGGCACCATCCATTCAACCACCCCATCCAATACCAGGTCATAGAATTTTCGTTCCACCAGCGTTTTCCACCGGTCAATATTCTTAACCAGGTCTCTGTATGTCTGGGAGGCCGTTGATGAAAAACCCATATCGGCCAATACTTTCGGCGCAAGAGCTGGGAACCGGCCTTCATACTTGCTGAACAGCAGCTGCCGCTCGCCCTCGCTCACACGCGCGTAACTTAAGACTTGATCCATCCCGTTCGTTTTCGTGCCTTGAATCAACTCCAGCAAGTCGCACAAGATCGCACCTTCCGGCTGTTTAAGGATGGATGACCCAGAGGCACGATGATATTTAACGCCAAGCGCCTGCGCTGACGACTCGGCAGCATCGAGATCTCGGTTGTTGCGTGCCAAGATCGACACTGTCTTGCCCTGCCCTAAGGCTTTCGCAAGCACTGTAACAGCGTCGAAAGCCTCATCGTAGGGATCATCGTATAGCCTCGCGAAAATGGCGGCGCCACCGCCGCGCTTAGCTATTAGTGTCTTTGGAACACGATCGATGTTGTTTCGAATGACACTATCCGCACGCGCCAGGATCTCGGTGTGCGAGCGATAGTTCTCTCCAAGGACTATTTCCTCCGCCTGGAATTCCGACGAAAACCTCTTCATTCCTTCGAAGCCCATCGCATGACGAAAGGCATAGATCGCCTGGTCGTCATCTCCGACCACTGTTACGTTAGTACCGTTCTTCGCATGCAAGCGAATCCATTGATACTGAAGCCAATCGACGTCTTGATATTCGTCGACCAGGAGATGATCCAAGCGATAAGGGGATAAAGTGCCGGCGGTCATTCCCTCAACCGCGAGCTTAATCATGTCTTGGAAATCGATCTTGCGACTGCGCTCCATTTGAGTTTGGTACATTGCGTAAATCGCAAGCATCTCGTCCGTGGCATGGGCCAACTCACCTTTGACCTTGATCATATCGACCGTCCGAATGACCTCGTCGGCCTTCACACCGAGGGATAGTTCCTCACAGATTTTTCGAGCGATTATGAACCGAAAACCTTCCGACGCAATATCACGTTCTGCTTTCCCGATTTGGCGAAAACACAGAGAATTTATCGTACTGGCCAAAAGCCGTTTTTTGACCCCATTACCGGTTATCTCGAGAATCCGTTGCTTTAACGTTGTAGCAGAGTCTCGTGTAAACGAAACGGCACCCACCCGCACGTTGGGGCTAGACAGGAGGTAGGCAACCTTCGCCGAAATAGTTTTTGTCTTTCCTGTCCCAGGACCCGCATATGCGGTGCAGTGATCCCGCGCCAAAACAACTTCAAGTTGGCGCGGGTTCAAACCAGCGAGAATAGGTTCTATTGCCACGCGACGTCCTCAACGAGGAGCCGGTAGCGAAGTCATCAACCGCATGTGCGTCGTGTAACCGCGAATACCAACATCCGCTAATTTTCGCAAGAAGCGAGATACCTCGTCGTCGATGTCAGATTGATTACGCGATCCGTTCCACACCAACCAGTCATAAATATCCATCGCCTCGTCGAATTTCTTCAGAACTTGCAGCAGTGAATGCGACAGCGGGCTGAAACAGACCACCTCGGCCGTCAGCGATGGGTTCGTCACGCTCGGTTCGAAGACGTGCTCATCTCCGGCGGTCAGCCGGTTGAATTCCCGGTCCTTGAACCCTTGGGCGACGGTGAGCGACTCGGATACCGACTCGTCAATCTTGCGAACCGTGTTCACGAAATAGGTATTCAGAGCATTGAAATCGGGTTTTCCGAACACTTGGTATCCAAATCGCTGCATATTGACCGTCATGCGGTTAAAGTACGGCCACCACTGTTCAAACACCGGACGAAGCCGTGTATGACGCAGCACAATCGTCACCTCGATAACCGAAGCGCCCGGAAGTGATTTATTCGCCATGTTCCGACCCAGTTTGCGCCGGCGCTCGATGATGGACCGCTGCTGCTCGCGTGGCAGATCACGGAAATTCCGCCGACTCTTTTCCACTTCCTCGGTAGTGCGTTGCGCCTGCTCCGGAGAAACCAGGCCCGCGGACGCCAATACCTGCACCCCGACATTCATCTGCGTGAGCTCTGCGTCCAGTTCAGCATGCCCTTGGGCAAGCTCAACGGCATCGATTGGCCCAACGTTTACCTCCGGATCGGGACTCTCAATAATGCGAAATCCTGTATCGAAAGGCACGGCGCCTGACTCTGTCACCGCAAGCCCGTCAACAACCGGCAATACCTGCTCCGGTTGAACTGATTCCAATGTCTTGGTTTCTTTTTTCGTCTTCTTGCTGTTATCGGTCATAACATCGCCCATGAGATTCTCCTTGTTAAAATCGGTTTCGCGCAGCAAGTAAATTAAATTGCCATCGCGCGTGAATAGATTGTGACTGCGTCAACGGTTTCTTTTTTTTTATAAGACCGCGTACTTATTGCGTGTTAAGAAATGATCGATTGCCGCCTCCGCACTGCACGGCCGCCCGGTGAGATATCCTTGCAAGAATTCCACGCCGGCGCTCAGTGCGAAGTCACGAATCGCCAACGTTTCTATGTGCTCGGCTATAACCGATGCCCCGATATTTTTTGCAATTGCTACGATCGCCCGTAAAGGTTCCGGCCTAGCGCCCGCAAACACTTCTTTTAGATAACCTCCATCGATTTTGACGTAAGTGGGCTTCAATTCCTGAAGTAGCAGCGGGTTCGCGAACATGTGGCCAGGCCGGCAGTCGTCGAGCGAAATTCCCACACGCATGTTTTTACACTCCCGCGCAAAATGTAATACCGTTCGCATTGAATCAATGCGAACTCTTTCTGTAAGTTCGACAATAACCGGCCGGCACTCACAACCCAATTCTGATAACGCCTCCAAATAGGCGTCCGAAGCACTCGATAACGTCGCCGGAGACACATTTAGCGAAATTGGCATATCCGGAATATGATGTACGGCACTTCGTACCGCACGGATCATTGCCACATCCATATCGACAATGAGCCCACTGGCCTCCCACCCTTTGATGATCGACTCTGTGTCCCGCCGCTGATTGCGAAGACGCAACAACGACTCGTAGGACAACACCTCACCCGAGGCCGAGACGATTGGTTGAAATTGAGGCTCTATCAAGTGGACAATCATAGGATTTGCGGAGCGTATCCGACTAGTTACCGCCGGACTGATAGCTTTCCGCCATCTTCCAACATAGGAACGAGAGCGTAAGCGCCACCCAAGTCCAAAGCGAGGCGTAAATTGACATCGGGATCGTCATGACCGTGAGCATTGCGCCGAGGACCAAGGTCAAAGCATGGGTCGCCAGGTGAAAAGAAACTGGGCTACGGGTACGTGCCTGGCTGACGCGGATTTTGCGTTTAACGATACCATCATTGAACATCGCAATGCACAGTACTCCTATACCCACCATCCAAATCTTCATCACCTCGATCCTGTACACGGCGCGATAAGCAATCAGCCAGATGTTATCAACCCATCTTGCGACAAACGTATCCACGACGCCAGACTTGATCACCGAATCGTTTGACGAAGCCACGGCACGCGCAGAAGCTTCAACCCAGCCCGTTTTGACAAACAGGTCGCGAAAAATTCCGTTTGTTCGATCAACCAATGCATTACTCTCACTGACGCCGAGCATGTCGACCACCGATTCGGACTCGTCAGAACTTATCTCAAACATGGCTCGGTTTGGAAAGAACGGCAACAAGCAAATAGTCAACAAAGGCAAGGCGACTGACCATAACCTGATGTGCGCGAGAAAGCGACTTTGTGCCATAGCTAGTTAATGGTGAAGGATATCCAAGACCAACGTAATTGGCAGGAACGCAAAGCCGATCACGCCTCCCCAAAAAATTTTGGGTTCGCGCACGGCCAATCCGGCAAGCGCATAACCCATCAGCTCACGCGTCCCGGCAACCGGTACATCCAACGGCATGCCGCTTCGCGCCGATATTTGATGTTCTCCAAATGCCTTGTCCACGAAATCAGGCTGCAGACGGAACAGCTTCTGCACGATGTATTGCGCCGGCCTCAAGCGTATTTTTTTCATTGCCACCCTCTCTCTTTTTGACGATACTTTTTTCGAAATATTCGGTGAATACGTCACCCTGGACTACTCTCGAGGCAAGGTACAGGCTTGCAGTAAGCTCTGACACCACTTGTGGAACAGCCTCGTCGACCATCTCGAATTTCGCTTCGACATGCTGTCGCTGAAATGCAGTGACAGAATCGATCATCGGGTCCCATACGCTGATGACCGATTTGCGTCGAGCAATGAAGCGCCGTTGGTATAGCCCAATTGCTAGAACAAACAAACCATCCAGAAACGTCGCGTCACTTGCAGCATCGCCGGCATCTTTGTATGTTTTGAGTGCGCAATCGAGCATGTCGATGACGAGAGGACGCTCGGATAACATGAAATCCGAACCGATGAACCCAACCAGACGCTCGCACGGTGTAAGCAGATATGGGTACACGATGAAGATAGCGTTTAGCTTTTGAGACAGCTTATGTGCCTTGATTAGGCTTTGGAAATCAACGTCCATCGATTGTCAACCTTCTATAATTGGTATGCGACCTTGCCACACTGAACCACCGGAGACCCGGGCAAAAAACTGCAAATTCGGCAACTTTAAAATCAAGTCTGGTGGGATTAAAGGAACCTCCTCTGTAGATGTGGATCTTGTCAACGCCCCACCAAATTCAAGTGCATGCCCTTCAGTCGCTGAGGAAGTAGTGCTCGAAATGTTACTGGTTTTAATTGCCGTCTTCCCGACCTTTTCGCTAAACCAGGCGGCGGTGTCGGGATCCTCCGATCGTAAAACGATTTGATTGTTCAAATTCCCCAAAACCTGCAACATTTTGGCGGCGTCTTGCAATTTCGCCTGGATATCTGACCTAGTCTGGAACGCCACGAAGGCTTTGAAGCCGGCGCCGCGTCCTTTGTTCAGGATTTGAATCACTTGTTCATTCAAGGCCTCGGCAACCTCATCGATCATCACAACGATGTCGCGCTTGACCGTGTGAAAGTTGTAAATCGCGCCGGCCACAGCCGCGATGTCGGCCAGGATCAACGAGCCTATTGCCTTGGCCACCATCGGGTTTGACAATGAATCCAGGCCAACATACAAAACAGCTTTCTGGTTGATGATCTTGTTGATGTCCCAAATTTCGCGATCATCGTCAAAGTCTTCCGTATCCGGTGCCAGCATGAGGCCCGTCTCACCCGTTGCCAGCATTTGCAACAAGGGCATCAAGGACACGATCACCTTCTGGTAATGGTCCCTGTCGTGCTTAAATGTCGCGATCAGGCCATTGATGGCTTCTTCCGCCTGGCGCGTGTTGAGAAAATGCTCTTCGTAGTACATCTGCATCGCTTTAAGCCTAGAAGCTGACTTATCGGAGATGGACATTTTCTTCAACAGCGTCGCGACTAGACCCTCGTAGTCATGAACTCCGTTTTCTGTAAAAAAGCGCACCAAGCACTGTTCCAGGAGCTGATCAATACCCTGCTGGGTGTACGTCAAAATGGATCGCAACGTCGGCTTGGCGCCGATGTATAGCTCACCCCGCACGGCCCGGTCGATAAACAGAAAAGCAAAATTCTTGAATACCGAGTCCTCCATGATATTTGAGACACGGCTTGCGATTTCAGATGGCTGAGACCAATTTTCAAGTGGATTCAGTCGAATCGAGACGGACGGCTCAGCCTGCTTCCAATATAGAAATTTTCGTCCGGTCCGAAGACACTCCTGCTCGACACGATTTTTCCAGTCTCGGTCGTTCTTCGGGTCGATGATAAGTAGTACTTGGTCAGGCGTATGAATAACCTGTGTGGAAATCACGGCATAGGTGACCGTTTTTCCGGCCCCGGTCGCCCCGGCGATACCGGTGTGCCCCGGTAGGGCTGACAAGGCGAACGGCACAGGTCGCATTTTTGTCTCGAGGCCATGAATCCACGCAACACCCTGTGGCGCCGGGCTTGGCTCGGCACCAGCCGGCGCGAGCGCTCGTTCAAGGTGATTCCTTATCTTCTTCGGGATAGCCTTGGGTAATCCAAAGTGGTCGGTATGAGGCATCCGCATCACGTCGTAGGCCATCTGTGTGTGCATGGGCTTCCACTCGAAGCCAATTCCAAGCACCAGTGCGTCGTCCTCTTTCAGCACACGTCTATGCATCGTAAGAAATTCACCAATCGGCATCTTGGTGATCCACTTGACCGATATAGACATCCAAAACTTCAGGCGCAAGTACGACTCGGTACCGCGCAAAAGGAAGGCTGCCAAACACGCCAATGCGAAATAACCACCATACGGCATCGCGCTAAACGCTAAGACCAACGCTGCGGCACCGAACCAGAAGACGGACCGGACCTCATAAACCGGCCTAAAATGGCTTAGAGAACTTCTCATACGGCGGCTCCGGGCGCTCGAAATATTGCACCAACCGATCCGTGGACCACGACCTCATTCTGTCCACCTCGGATTAGTAAATTTTTCTTCTTCAAGCCCTCCGATAACATCTCGCCGGTCAATCCATATGATTGGAATATTTTCTTCGTGAGAACAAGATGGTTTTGCTCGAATTTGACTTCCACTTTTCCGGCGCTGACATCCTCGTGCAACGCAACAAAGAAATCGAGCGTTGATCGTGAAGCACCTTTCAATATCTCTTCGAAAAGTTCCTTCCCGCCCGGCGACGCTGGCAGCGAGCCGCTACCGCGTCCGGCCTTCTGCTTCCCTGCCAGTGGCACCACATTGGCAATTCCGTCCAAGGCCAACTGCCTCGGTGCGGCTGGCTGCGAAGTAGACGCACCGCCGACCGCCGCGAGCCCCGACGTAGTGGCCACCGGTGGCGGTTCGGCCAGTGCGTCACTCATTTGCTCGCCAGTCCTGGCGCGATCATCGTAGTATTTGTCAAAGTCCGTGGTCAACGTTAGCGCGGTGGGCGGCGCCGCGGCCGCCGGCGTGTAGATCTCCGCCTGGTGGCGACGATCAAACTCAATTGCGGCTTGAACTCCTTTTCGCACAGCGGTATGAACCAAGCTTTCCGCACCCTGCGGCCGCAAATCCGGATTGATCGCCCCGAATAGATCCGCGAGTACGTTCGGATTTAGTCCCTCGAGAACATCGGACCCAATGACATATTGGGCGAGCCCGCCGGTAATCATCCGCTGCACTTCCAATGGCTTTTCCCTAATCGAAAGTGAGAAGGTCGCTCCGGCCAACCATGGCGTTATGGCCATATGTGCAGAAGGGCTCCAAACCTTGTCGGTACTTGATCTATGAATAACGAAATGCCTGTTTGGTTCGTCAAGCCAGGAGGTAATCGAGGCCAGGAAGACCGCGTAGTTGTATTGCGGTTCAAGTTCACGCCGCTGGGCAGAAGTAAGTGTTGCACCAAACTTAAAGCCCCCTGCCGTACGCATCGAGTAATAGGCCGTCTCAATCGTAGCTCGGAACGCTCCACCCTCGTCTTTGTAAGATTGTGGTGACAGCGGGAGCTTCCCAAACCAATCTCGAACACGGTGAATCACGCTCTCCCAGCGTGCTGCGAACAGCGTCGGACTGTCCTCATTCGCGCAATTGCGAATTAGATCGATTCGTTTCTCAATCGACTCAGTCGGCGTCATGAATTGCCTTCTCGAATTCGACCAATTTGAGCACCGGGCTGGTCATTGATTTCCCTTGCCGGTCGCCTTCTTATACAAGGATTTCAGCCCACCAGCCGCCAAGTTCATCGGCATCGATCCACTTGCCGATGCAGCTCCACCAAGAATGGTGCCGGCGATCTTGGGTATTTCCAACGCAAGAAATGCCGCAAAGACAGCAACGACGAGACTGTAGAACGCACTGTAGTATTGGTGAGTACCTTGCGTCGCAATTGTATTCATACGCGTCGCCATCGACGCCAGCGCGAGGCTGGAAACAGTCGTTCCCACCACGATATACAGGCCGGAGCCCACCATGTAGTCCAGCCAGGACTTGAAGTAACTTCTGGTCACGCTCCACATACCCAGCGCGATCGCGTACTTTCCAAGGACAACCCCAACGGCCAGCAGCATAGTCCCCAACTGCGTGAAGAAAATTACAAGGACCATCGTGATAAGAACAATGATCCCAACCAACACATACATCAGCGCAGCAATGATCAGTCCGAATTTGATATTAAAAAGCGAAATCATGCCAACATAGTTGTCAGCTGTCTGAAACAACGACCCAACCAGGTTTGAAAGGCCGCTCCACGCAGTGGGACCCGAACTGATCAGATTCGACGTGTACTGAAACTGTGAACAGAAAGCGGGCGCCACGGTGCTGTAGGACGTATATAGCGACGCGAAGAAACCCAACACCAATATTTCGCGAAGAAGGTCACCCCATGCGCCAATCGGATGATGGGTACCCGCAAACGTCAAGCCAGCCAGTGTGATAGCTATCATCGCAAGTCCGCCAGCCAAGCGATCGGTGTCTACGCTTGTGTTCTGAGCTAAGGACAGAGCGCCGGGTATAGCGGACGCCATTGAATTCTCGAGCTCAAGCGATGCTTGGTTCAATGCATTTGAAATATCCGAAGCAGATCCACCCGCGACACTGCTAGATGCAGCCGTTGCTGCGGCAGCGCCAGTCGTTGTGGCTGCAACGCCACCGGCGCCTGTCGGCGCAGCAGCTTGGCCAAATACCGCAGCAGTGCCGGCCGTGATTACCAAGCAAGCCGCAAATATCAGCAGCATGTATTTACATAGACGTGCGATTCTCATCAAATTCGCCTAGTTCGCGCCGTTAATTGGCGATGCGATCGCCGAATCGAGGCCGGGTTTTTCGGCGGCCGCGGCTGAATTGTTGTTCTGGTATTGCGTAGTTGCTGCCTGCTGGGCAGCAAGATCTTGAGATTGCTTGGTGGCGGCGGTCTTCGTCTGTGCGGACATCATCGTGACCATGTCCGCCTGCTCACCAGCAACCACGTCCAGTTCCTGTCCAAGCAACTGTTGCGCCGACAACTGCGATGGCGAAGACGCTAAATTGGTTTGGATCTGCTGACGCTGCGTGGCGAGGGTTTGAATGTGCTGTTGCATCGACCCGGCCATGTTCATGTTGTTGGCAGCCTGCTGATTGCCGGTCGAATATAGCAATTGTTGATTTGACAACCACTGGTTCGGACTATTGCCAGTGAAACTTGCCCACGCGTTGATTTGGCTCAGGAATTGTTGTTGTGAGCCTAACGTACCGTACAACTGAGTATCGACGCTGACCAAATGGTTAACGTTGTTCGCCTCGGTCGTTAGCTGATTTATCTCTGCAAGTGCCTGCGACGGTGACATCGAGCCGAGATTCTTCGCCATCGCCAATTGGTTTTCAAGCGACTGCAACTGGTATGCGACCTGCGTGTATTGGTTAATCTCCGCTTCCAACGTTTGGGCCGCCGTCATCGTGTTTTCGATGAAGTTGATTGGATCGAAGACGCTTTCTTGGGCATCGGCGATCACCGGCATGGCGATGGCAAACAATATGGCGACGAATTTTCTTACGATTGGCTTCATCATCAACTCCTTAATTAGGCGGCACGCGCCATATGTTCAACATAGTCTTCTGCCCATCGCGCATTTACGTCACGCGCTTCGTAGAAGCGATCGAACGTATCCTGTGCCATACCATCGGACCGCAGCCGCGCAAGTGCATGGGGCGATAGATCTGTTTGCAACATGCGCGATGCGGTCGGAGTGACCCAAAAGTAATCTCTGTTAGGCACCGCGTTCGCGATCATGTCTATCTGTGTGTCAGATAATCCGAATTTGTCCCGATAAATGTGAGCGTCCGTCCTTGCCGTTGGATTCGGCAAGTAGATAACATTGGGAATGTTCTCTTTCAACGTCTCCCAGCCGGTCAGTGCCATCAGCTGACTGAGCGACTGCGTCGCGAACCAGATCGCGCCATTCCGTTTCCGAATCGTGACCACCCAAATCGGCAACCGCTTCTGGAACACCGGATCGGTGAAGAAAAATCCAGCCTCCTCGACCTCGATAATCGTGTAACGCTTCCCGTCGAGCCACTGCTCCACTCGGTAAAAGAAGTAATCGATGAAGAGACCTGCCGCCTTCGGATAGTTCTGTATCAGATCGCCCATCTCGATCGACAAGTTATCGGCAAGTTGAAAGGCGTCTTCCGCATGATCGAAGAAGCGGCCGTCCTTCTCGCCTTCTGTCCAATTTTTGACGTAGGGTCGGAGATGATGGGGTAACAAGGTGTACAGAAACTTCAACCTCCACCGCTCTCGCGTGTAACTAGCCAACGTCCCGATTTGTTCGTAAATTGCGCTCTCGTCTGTCGGTGTGAGACGGTATGTGCCAGAGCATTCGATCAGTAATCCGACCCAACCCGCCACGTAACTCCAATGCTGGCTATCATGAATGAGCGACAACGGATTTACATGCACCGCCGCAGTCGAATACTTGCCCGTGACGTCGATGAAATTGCCGCCGCTCAGAACGGTTGGAATTCTGGTCGACCTGTCTTTGTCGATCCGTATGCGTTGAGCGTTGTGACGATCTGCCTGCGACATCAACCAATTCAGCAAAATTGATTTTCCGGCGCCGATCTTACCGACTACCAAGACATGCGCAGCGCCGCCGGGCTGATGAAAATCCACTCGCTGAAGCGTTTTATGCCGGGTGGGCATCATTGCTAGTGGTGGTGTCACGACGCCCGATTGGGACGTCAACCATTCGTTTACTTTCTTGCCTTGATGCACTGATTCAACTGGAACGACGTCCGACACGCATGGTGTTTCAACAAAGCTCCAACGCTTCTGCTGTTGCCACTGGCCCGGGAGAGTTGTTGCCCATGCAGCGAAGAGATTTTTTTTCTCCCAAATCACCGAGAAACCTGCACTAGAAATTGCACTGATGACCGCTGCTGTTGATCGAGTGCACTCTTCTTCCGTTCTGCCGTAAACCACCATGCTGACATTGACGAACCCGAATTGACCATTCTCGGCCGTCACGCGCGCGAGAGCTTTGTCGGCTTCAGTAGCAAGCAACTCCCTGCCGGTATCGGTCTCATCCTTGTCCTTCGCAAACATCCCCTTTAAAATTTCCCACACGTTGATGTTCGCAAACTTGTAAAAGCTACGGATTTTTCTGATGTATGACTCCATCCGATGTCGATCGAGGAATCGGTAACATATCGAAATGTCCAGTTCTGCATCGACCTCGCCGAGGGTCTGCAATGCAGCTTCCGTAAATCCCAACCATTCCTTGATAACCAAAACAGTCGCGTAGCATTCGCCATGCGCGGAGTCGAATCGGATCATTCCTCGACCGATTACCGCGCGTGTTTCTGTCAAATGATTGTCAAGCATGCAAGTCGGCCATCTGATGCGGCGACGTGGCACCGGGGGGTTCGCCGTCTGATGCAAGAATTCGAGAAGGTCGTACTGCTCGAGCCTCCTTGGTTTCAGCCGGTTTATCCCGCCGGTGAAGGCGTCTATTTTCGTTTCGAACTGATTCGTTTCCTCTTGAATACGCGTCAAGTCAAACGTGAAGGCGTTACGTGAAAGTACCATGTCTTTGACAGCTTCGAAAAACGCGCCTATTGGTTTTTTCCCTCCTGTCGACATGTGGTGCGTGACGTGGTCGAAGAATTTATTCAATCCTGTCGCCGGCGTATAGGCCAACGCCAGATACTGGTCATTCTGAAAATACTTTCCACTTTGTGCCGACGCGCGGCTGAGCTCATCCAACGCCGCGTCAGAGGAATTCCTGAACACTCCACCGATATATTCATGGGCCCGCCGGTGCTCAAATCGCCACCAAGCAGTGATTCGCCCGTCGAAGTTTTTACACGCGGCATCGATATGACCGCGCGTGAGGGATGCTTCGTTGTCAATCGGAGAGTCAGCATCGATTCCTTGATATTTCCACGCCGCCAATAGGCTGCCGTCCTTATCAAGGATGACCTTCGGCGTGAAATTCGTTGCCCAAGGGGCGACCTCGGTGATGGATCTGCTTTCGATTCGAGAAGGTTTCAACATGGCAAATCCCGGTCGAACCCATGCGGGCGTTTGAACCGTGCGCCCATTTTTCTAGACGGCCACGGCTCGTATACATCGGGGAATCTGTCATAGACAGGAAGCAACTCACGCCACCACGGATCTTGCGTCGTCATCCAACGCAGCCAGATATGCAGAACGACGGCAATCGGCAAGAAATACAGGCTAAACGTCGCGTAGGAGAGAACGGCGGCGACCGTACCATTCAGTATTGCAAAAACCCGGTCCGCCCCGCCCACCAAACGCGGGAGAGAAAGCGACTGCGCAACCGTATGCTGGCGTTTTGGCATAGATCAGGTATTCAACAAGCCGCTGCAGCCGGTATTGACACCGACCATGTTCAAAATCGGGAGTCCTGCCGCTGCGATACCCAATCCGACCATGCTGCCGGACATCAACTTAAAAATCGTGGATTCCGACGATGCGATCGCTACGCCACCCATCGTGATGAGTGCCAGGCCGCCGCCGAAAAGATACGGACCACGGATGGTATTCGTGACGCTACAGACGACGTTCGTAACACCTGGAATGACGCCGCCAGCAGCAATGGCAGAGCTCTGGGCCCATACCTCGGTCGTGCATAGGCTAGCGGCAAGGATGACAACGGTGTAACGCATCGCGTCCGCCAGGGTCAAATTCTTCGAAAGATTCTTTGCGTCCGCACGGGTTTGTGCGAAACGTCTTCCACATTCGGCAATAAACTTCTTCAACAATTTCATGGCACTTCCCCTTGAGTTTAAAAAACACGGCGTAAGTCGTAACCCCTCTCGTCGTAGCCGCGCACTTCGAGAATTTCACTGACATGTCGCAACTCACCTGACTTGCGAAAATGGATGACGTAGTTGATGGCTTCGGCAACCGTTTTTCGCATGTCGGACATCTCCCATTTCGAGCCTTCTGGCAACCCGAGCATTGCCATGGTTTCGAGGCGAGAGAGTGCTGATGCAGCGGTGTTTGAATGGAGCGTCGCGTAACCACCTTCGTGGCCGGTGTTGAGCGCCTGGAGCAAGTCGAATGCCTCTCCTCCTCGGACTTCACCCATGATGATTCGGTCTGGCCGCATACGCAGGCAGAGCTGAACCAATAACCGAGCGGTGACCCCCTGCTCCTTGTTGGCTAGGAGCCGCACCCGGTTCGGTACGATGGGCTGCAGCTCGACAGTGTCTTCGATCGTGATGAGTCGCTCTTCCGGCGGGATGCACGCATTCACTGCGTTTAGAAAAGAAGTCTTACCTCCAGACGTGCCTGCGGCGATGATCGCGCTATTGCGGGAAACGACCATATACTTCAGCGCCGCGGCGAGTGCTTCGTCCTCGAGCCCTTCTTCAAACGAGCTGACATTTGCGGTGATCGGTTTCGCAAGGGCCCGAGACAATGCACCCATTTTTACGTAGTCGTCGAGGAAAAAATGCTGATCACGATGTCGTCGAATTGACAATGCGTCACCGTCGACCGCGGTAGGACTGGTCACCGCTGCGATACGTAGATTGCCGTGACCGGCATTGATAATCCCGTTGGCGGTGCCACGATTCAATGGCGTGTTCACGGAATTTGCAAGTGCCGCAATCGCGCCTTGTAGCATCACCTCCGACAGCTTGCTGTCGACCCTATTCATTTGGCCGCGCTGTTCAACGTAAATGCTGTCGAATCGATTGACCATGATTTCCGACACGTCTGGGCTGTCAAGATACTGCCAGAGCGGCTCGAGCGAATCACGGAACATGATCATCTCCTCTCGGCCGAGAGGCTTGATGCGCATTACTGATTCGATATCGGTGGTTTGGGTCATGCTGCTATTGTTGGGAAAAATGCTATCCCGCTTAAATCAAAACAAACGTTCTTTTAGGCACCTTTCAAAAACCGAAATCTAACCTTGCCTCTCGCGGTCGGTCTTGACATTGAATTTGTTCGTTTTGTAAGGTGTTGTCTGGCCTGAGCATGCTCAGACCGTTTACTTTGTTGCGGAGGGAAACTACAAAAGGTTCGGCGAGTTGACTTACAATGTGCTGTGGCACACTACGGCTATGAGTAACTCGAACGCGAGGCTGCGATGTTTCACCAGCGTTGTGCAAGTAAGTGCGTAGGGGAAGCCGTCGCTGCCATCGAATGCTTTGAGCAATGTGACGATCCCATCCCAGTTGTCGACGCCGTGACGGGAGTCGTTACAATTCAAGGTAAAACCGGAGATGGCCGAATTTTGGTCGCGCGTGTGGTACCTTACGAGCGATCGGTCGCCAGCGAGCGGCATACCATGCTGGTATCCTCCGCAGTGGGTGCTGGCGCCGTGATCGCGATCGCTGACTTGGGTGAGCGAGCAGGTCTGCTGAAAGCCAATTATTTTCACTTCGCGCCTTTTTTGGCGTTTGGAATAATGCTATTCGTGGCCGTGGAAGTGGTAGCTAGAATCGCCCGAAAAGCTCTTCGGTAGACTTAGTGGAGGTGTTATGAAAGACTTCAGATTCTACGAAATGCAGGAGAGAAGCCCGGGTGTTCCTCGGGTCATAGCGGGTTTGTTGGGTTGTCTGTTGATTTGTATGGTGTGTTTCCGGACCTACTTTGCTCTGGACGCTCTCGGCGCCTTCTTCTGTGCACTCGCCATCGTGCCTTGCTTCGTCTACTGCTATGCCGGGGTGACAAACCCACTTACCAAGACGATCGGTGTTGTCGCAGGCGGGCTCGGTGTTGCCGCAGGAGCCATCGGTGGGTCTTATCCCAAGGACATGGGAACTTCGATCGACGCCCGCCTGGATTTGGATCCGACAAACCCGAATTACCCTCGCCATAAAGACTGACCCGCCCCGCCACTCACCTAGAAAAACTGAGTTTCCGGATTTTCTTAAGGGTGAAAACATTTCAGTGAGTCGGCGCGGCATCCGCGCCTTGAATTTCTGGCAACGGACGCCCATGAAAAAAGCCCTCCGAACGCGGGTGCGCATGGAGGGCTGAGGACTGCAAAAATTGGGCTTCGGCGCCGGACGTGTTCTGTGGTTCATTAGTGACGTAGCAAACGAACCGAATACGCGCCTGCAATCTTGCGCTCCATCACCGCGACAAGCGCGGCGATAGTTTGCTCGATTTCGTTTTTCCGTGTGCCGACGGGAAAAATCGCATAGCTAGCCGATAGCACATTTTCGCCTGCACTGGTGAAATCACCGTTGGTGAGCAACCAGCGATTACATTCTTGATTGAAACTCAACCAGATACTGGCTTGCTTCGGCGCAACAACTGTCTCGAATGCCTTACTGAAGGCATCGACAATTCTGTCTTTCTGCCAACCAAACTGCGCAAGGCAGTCAACAATCATATCTTTCATGATTCTCCCCAAAAAAAACCCTACCCGGAAAAAAACCGGATAGGGCGTTATGCACTCCGTACTGCCTAAACTGCAGTTAGAGGATAGTAACTGGAACGATTTCTCCGAAGTTCGGCACGCTCTTCAGGCGCATTGGATGAGTTGTACTTGCCCAAAGCACCTCGAACGGCGCCGGTTCGACCGGGAAACGACCAAGCATATCGGTCAAGTAGACCAGCCCAACGGGCTCGATACCATTGGCCTTGATCCAATCGAACGGGGGTGCAAACGCAGTTTCCCCGCCACCTTTTATCGCTTGGACCTTCAAGTCGTCGCCGGCCTCGAAGGTCTGTACCTGTTTCACCTCTGCGTCACAGTCAATAACGGTCAACGCTTGTGGCTTCATTTCGTGAAAAACATACGCGATTTCCGCAGCAAACACCTCTTGTGTCTTGTCATCGACCGACCCCGAAGTATCTCGGACGAACACGATGTGACCAAGACTTGGCACCGACATCGTCGGCAAAAACAAGTCCATTGGCACATACCGCCGATTCGGCCGCGTCCACGTATAGTCTGCCGGACTTTGCATCTGAAAAAACCGTTGCAGGACAGATCGCCAGTCAACAGAAGGTGATAGAGCAATCCCGATCATTTGGGCTAACTCAGCAGACATAAGACCCATGCTCTGAGCAATGCGTGCAGCTTGCCGAATCAACGTCTTACTCTGTGCCTCCTTCTGTGCCTTGTCATCGCCGGTGTACTGACGCACCTCCCCCGGAGGTCTTTGGGGCTTATACTTCGCGCCTCCACCACCTTCGGCCGGCGCCATTTCCACCTGCGACCTTCCATTGGAATCTTGCTTCGGTGGCCCGCTACTGCCAAGCGACTGTTGACCACGTCCTTGTCGTTGACCGGCTCCTTGCTGCCCTTGTGCCTTCTCGTCGCGTAGCTTGATGTAAATCTGCTCCGCAGACAAATTGAGAAAACGACCGTCTATCAAACAGCCGGTGGGCAACTTGAATCCACTCGACAACAACATTGGATTGATGGCGTAATCGCAGCCATCGTTCCACATTTCTAGGTCAAGCCCCAAGCCCCGCCAACAGTGTCCATTGGTCACATGGAGCGTCTGGTGACCCAACATCCCTGACAACTCAAGGTCACTCAAGGTACGCATGAAATCCGGGTTATACCCCATCGTTACACCGTCAACCCAAAACGTGTCGCACGTTGGATCTTCGACATACCGTAGGGACATAGCGATGGCACCAAAAAACGGCTGCGACAGCAGCAGCTGTGTCCTCGCACTTCTTATACGTGGGTCCATGTTGGCCTCACGCAGCAAGTTTGAAGAACATAGCATCGCTCGATGCCGGCGCCGCTACCGGCGGCGACCCCATATATGCGGCCATTAGTTGCTGAAGGTCGGCGGCCTTCTGCGCGACTTCTGAACGCAATACCGATGACTCTTTGATAGCGGCCGCTGAGTACCTGGTTAAGTTTTCTTTCGCGTCACTTAGCAAGTGATCCAACATCGAATCCCCGGCAAAGTTCAGTTTCGGTAATAACCCGACCACGTCTCGCAATCCATTTAGCACGTCCAGGCGAACTTCCTGTGAGCCATTCAATCGCGCGGAAAGCTTCGCAACCGTGTCAAACAATCGCGCCATCAACTCGTCCGTTGCTGACGAAATCGCGTTCATGACCTGCGAGTCAATATCGTCCTTAATACCCTTCAAGATGTCAGGCGGGAAGTCGATGCCGAATTGCGAGGCATCAGGAAACGGCAAGACGGAGAGATGAACTCCGAACTTCGTCGCCAATTTCTCGACAGTCGGATAGTCATCCTCGCTATACAATCCGTTCAGCTCACTACGCGCCCGCTCCCGCAGGTCCGGGTACGCGCGTAAAAAATCGTGTTTGGCTTGGTCGAACTCTGCGGATAATTTTCGCAAACTGGCGGCAAACTCGAGATAGACATCGGCCGGCATGAGCCGTACGCGGCGTGGATCGTACTCCAACGTGTATCGATAGTACTCGTCGCGAATATGGGCAGCCACCGACGTGACCACTTTGTACTCTGGAGAGTTATCCGGCAAAAGCCGCTTGTTGAAGCGACCTGCGCCGGGCGTTTTATACTGCCTCTCGACTTCCGAGGTGGCCTGAGCATCGAACCGGCGCGCGTACCATATCGAAATTTTAAGCGAGGCCAACATCACCCGACGTGCAATTTCTGAATTTTGCATTTTAAGCTCCTGTGGGACGTCTCGATGAGACGTCGCGTACGATTTATATCGGTCAGATTTGACCTAAGAAGATCTTGCCCAAAGGACCCGATTGAGCCTTGATGAACGCCGGGTGATTCGCCAGCTGTGGTGTGCGGCGAAGAGCGTCACGCCCCATGACAGTCGCCCATTCGTTCATGTCAAGCGCAAGCCATCGATCCAAATAGGTCATGAAACGATCGAAGTTATTGAGGTTGGCATGGCTTGCCAAGCAAGACGCCAATGCCCAACGCACAGAATCCTTCTCTGGAATCAACGCGGTATCAGGATTCGCCAGAATCGCGACTGGATTTGGCAACTCGGCAGCAGCCTCACGAAAGGCGTTGAACTCGCCGCCCGCTCCATCGCCGACAGCACCCGTGATCAATACGGGCTGCACTTCGATCGGATAGGACTTTATGATATCGCCAACATTGCCCCATCCTCGCGGACACCCCGTGTTGGCGATATCCTGTGTTTCTGGCTGAAGCAATAAATCCAGTCCCCGCCATTGCATAAAAGCAATAGTTTCAATGGGCTGGTCGTTTGCGAAAGCCCAGTCGATCCAATCGGGTACGGAGGACGTCAGTTCCAAGATGCTTTTGAACCGGCGCTTCAATGGTCCCAATATCCCGGAAACACCCGCGCGATCTGATCGGCGATTCGTGGCGGCTACAAACGTCACAAAATCGGAGATTTTGTGTTGACCGATTTGGCGTTTCAGGACAAGTTGCATCTTCGCCGCTTGCACAGATGCAGGAGCTTGGCCCAGATCATCCATGAAGCAAACCAACGGCTTGTCCGCTTTGATCAACTTTTCCAAATCGCCGAACGGAAGGAATGTCGCCGCATCACGGGCTTCGTTCGGAAACGGAAAGCCCTTCGATTCGGTCGGATCTTCGATCACCGGGTGGGAAATCAGAATATCAAAGCCCGTATCCTATGCAGCGGACTCGATGATGTCGCTTTTACCAATACCCGAGGCGCCAGTGACCAGAATGGGATCGTGCTTGGGGAGAGCTACCGTCAAAATTTGCTTAAGTACTTTTGGGCTGACTTGCATATAAGTGTCCTTGAGGGAGACACAGAGACAGCCGCCCCCAAAGGGATGGTTGTCCCTATGGTAGAGTAAAGAGATGACGCGGGATCGCGTGGATTCGATGCGTGAGAACGCAAGGAAACACAATTTGGATTGATTCAGGCAATCCAAATTGAGCTTTTCCGAAATATAGATTCCCAGGGTACTGGGCGAGAAAGAACTACTGATGGGCATTCGATGCGCGTTGGCGCGGAGTGGTCAAACGCTACCACAGATCAAACATCTTTTCCACTGCAACCGTGCCCGAGGCCATGCCACCAGTTGTCGCAAAAGTCGCCCTGTAAGGGGCGACTTTCTACAGTGTTTATAAGTACCTAACCTCAGGCTTGCTGGCGACCAGCCATAACCGTGGCCGCGAAACACAGGCACATGATTCAGCCGCAGCTCGCCAGATATTTCTGGTTGGCGGCCGCGGACGGAACGTGGCTACTTCGACCGGTCGGCCGAGCTCACCTGAGCGGCAATCTCCAGCAACCCCTTCAAGGTTTCTCCACTCAACCTCAGATCGTAGATCTTCGTGGTATCGACCTTTTCGGGATCGCCAGTGAATTCAACCATTTCGGCTTGGATCGCATTCGGTAACGACAAGAACGTCGAAGCGATTTTTTCCGTAAGCTTTTTACCGAATTTGGTCGATGGCATCGACCGCTTTGACAATTTCTTCGGTTGCTCGCCAGATACGGGATTTTCGCGACTATCCATCTGCAGAATTTTCGCTCCCATGCCATCACCAAACTTCCTCCAAAGGTCGAAGAAAAAGTCTTGGGTAATTAGCCCATCGTGCAGCCTCATTTGCGCCAGGTAGGGTGCGTTCGCGATAATGAGCAGATTGTCAACGTGGGTCCGTGAACAATCTAATTCGTCCGCGATAGCCGCTGGCGAAAGGCCGAGATTCACGTACTCCTTCACGATCAGACTTTGCTCATACTGGGAGAGCTTCCTATTTCTCTGAGACTTGTACTGATAGTTCAGTCGCTCGATATCGTTACCAGCAAACTGAATCGCCCGGAGACGGAACTTTTCCTTGCCGGCTTTCACCGCAAGACAAGCAGCTTCCCAGCGGCAATGACCGTCAACGATGATGTAGCTATCCGCGCCTTTATATACCTGCAAAGGGTCTGCAAAGGTCTTGCCCGCCATCAAATTTTGAAACAAATCATCGATATGCGCTTCGAGCCCAGCATCGCGAACCCGCTTATTCCATCCCGGGTCGGCTGTGATCAAACTGGGCGGGATCAGCAGCATCGAGCCGCTTTCAGTTACGCCATCCATTGCCCGGGAAAACTCCCGGAAATTCATTTCTTCAATGGGCTTCGTTACTTCGTCCGTCTTGTCCTTCGCAGGCTTATTTGTAGCTTTTTTTATAGCTGACATGTTGATATAACTCCTTGAGAGTTTTTCGCGTCCGCAGCCGCGGTTGAGTAATGGCGTTTTGTGAAAATCCGTGGACCATCAATACGAAGCCCCACGATCAAACGCAACTGACATAAAAAATTTCGATAACCTTCGGCAGTCGACAGTTCGGAAATGCTTATCCAACTGTTGAGCCCACCCGTGCGATCGTCAATTCCACTTGAAGTGCGGTACCAGATACCGACGTCCTCGCCTGGATTTTGATCAGAGATTCGGGCATGGAGACGATGCGTCCGTAGCGTTGATGCACCACAAGACGTACCTTCACCTAGCGACGATCCAATCCTTACCTGGTGCACAGTTAAACCGAGGTCGCTCACCAACGACCGGAACAGCTTCCGGGCAGAGTGATGAAACACGGCACGTGCGCCCGAAGTAGGATTCGGTAAAACATGCAAGAGACTTTTATGAATCTTCATAATTTGATTTCAGATGGCGCTTGGGCAAGACTGTCCGTTGCGCCGCTTAAAGGAGATCCCCGGAGACCGGGCTTTTCGATGCGTTTAAACGCAAGCGAAGCGACTTTGAGAAACCTGATGGCTTGCCAAAGCGGCCTTGCGTGCTACGCTGTGAAATAGATGGGGAGAAGTAGATGCAAGTGATCAACAATCAGGTCTATCCCGAAAACAATGATGTCGAGGTGCTCGAGTCATGTTTCGAAAAAACATTTCCTATCGAGCGAGACGTATTGACCGTTCGAGTATGGATTCAGAAGAACGTTGAACGGTTGAAAGCCGAAGGAGGTGGTCAGCATCTTCTCGCGGAAATCTGCGAGAAGATGCTGGACCAACTACCATCACCATCAATTACTTGAGCAAGTGCGAACCTATTGTCTGGTTGCGCTTCGTCGCATGAGCGATCCGCATAACCATCTGATATCGGTAGGCGATCTTGCCGTGATACATACAACCGTCTTCGGCTAGATCCTCCAGCGCCTCCACCACACCGTCGACAAGAAATGGATTCTTGGCCAACGTCATAAGTTTTTCCCAAAACTCCGGGTCAAACACCTCAGGATACTTCGTCAATAGCGAGTCAAATTTGCCGTCGGATAAAGCCTTTGCCAGTCGGCTATGGGCTGCGTGTGCGGCTGCTTGATTTAAGATGTCCATAAAGTTCCCGAGAATGTGTGCCCTTTGCGAGCTTGAAAAGTAGATGTGGCCTAAGGCCTAAATCGATGCGGGTGTCCGCTTCGAATGCACTTTGGACAGCCTAGCGGGCTTGCCGAAATGCACCGAACGCTCGACCTGGAAGGGCCAAGATCAATGTAAATTGGATAGGTAGTGAGGTCGAAGAGAAACGCGGGCAATCGTCGATTACCCGCGAACCACTCCTCGTTCCCTTCGGAAAGACATAGACCGCTATGCAGCAACGGCCAGGTCCCGCTTCGTGACGTTTGTTACTTGAGCGAGCCGCCAGGCTGGATCCGATATCAAGCGCTCGACTTCGGACGCCAATGCCGCCGGCGTCGCGCACACCACGCGGCAGACTTCCTTTAGGCCGAAATCCACCAGATGGATATTGAAACCCGCAGCGTGCTTGGCTACCTCGATCGTTACCAAGCCCCTGTGCTTCGGAGAGGTGACGCGAAACTGAATCGCCGGCAGATAAAAATCCACCTCGTCTGGCGCGAGGTCCCGGTATCCGAGCGACGCTTGAGCGTTCGCTCCGGCGTCGATTAACACCTGGGCTATCGTACGCATGCGGCTCTGCGTGCGCTGGGTCTCGATAATAGTGACAAGGTCGATCAGATCCGAGTTCTGGAGCGAATCTTTATCGATCGGCAAATCGCTTATGTCGGCTTCTGTCGATTGAAGCTCCCCACCGGGGCCCGAATTAGTCTGCCGTAGTGGCGTCCCGTTCCAGTGAAGTAAGCGATATGGAGTGATAGTCACGCTCGCGCCAACGGGCGGGACCTCCGCAAGCATTGACGTCGATACGACTGCGAACTCGCCAAGCTTGATCTTCAGGAGAATCCAGGCCGCGCAGCCAGCGAGTACCTTGCCAGAGAATGCGGACTGCTCGATCAGGCCATTTCCGTTGAATATGCCGGCACCGTCGTACAGGACCGCGGCATATCTAGGGGCGTTACGAGGGAGAAATGAACCGATAACTGACCGCAGCCAATCAAAAGGATCGATGGTGAACATTGTTAGCTCCAAAAAAATGGAGCCAACACCCATCAGGGAGAGGCCCCTGGTGGGTTGTAATGCATGCGATGCTTGTCGATGCGCTCAGAGCGCGGATTGAACCTTCAATCTATTCGAAAATCCGTGTTTTGTCCATTAACCGATACAAAAAAAATGCCGAGCTAAGCCCGGCGGAACTCCTGAATTGATTAGACCAGGAGAGGGGTAGCCATGTCACATGGCAATATCAAGATTACCCCCAAATGAGGCGCTAAGATTGTCGTAACATGGGCAAAACCTTCTGGGTTATAACTTATCCGCGTTTGCTCATATCAGGTATTTCCGCAGGCGGAATCCACTCGACAACGCGAACACCACGCTTCACGTAGTCCTCACGTTTCGCCTGCATACGTGGGTCATATTCGTCATGCCCGACCATCCCGTAGACCTCAACGAAAACATCGTCCCGCTCGTCCGTAAGGACAAAATCTGGGAAGTCACCCACGCCTTCGTACCGGAGTGGCTTGAAGAACACGCGCCCTGCTTTGATCAACGCGGCCGCCATATCCACTTCGTACGAAGAGTCGGCCGGTATAAATTTGTTGCCCGTGAGCATCAACGCCATTTGCTTGGCGATAATGTAGCCATTCGGGTTTCGCTCAATGAGCGCCAACCCAATGACGTGACTCCCCGCTCTCCCGATCGCCGGATAGGCGGACCGATACGATTTCCGCAACTGATCTCTTAACACGTTGCTGCCGAAGACTCTATGCCGGGAGTGCCGCAGCGCAATGCTGAAACCGTGCTTCGTGTCGCCAATTTCCTTTACCTCGAACACCAGGAGTCCCCGCTGTACGACGTTGTCACGCGGCACCAGGGTGCCAAGGAAGTCTTCGAATGCCTTGTCGTTAGCATCCTTTTCCGCTTCTCGAAACTGCGGTATTACGTATACCGACGCCCTCAAACTCTGACCATTGATTTTTCCCGACAGAACCTTTGTTAATTCGTAATGCACCCGAGACCAATCGCGTGACCACCGCGGGTGCCAATAGTTGAGCTTGGGGACGTCCCACAGGACGTGCAGTATCCCCAATAGCCCTGCCGCATTTCTTTTTTTTCGGCTACCCTGATCCGCGCCGATATTCGCCGGCGTCGGGGCTTCGACGTCGCCAACCCTGTGTGATAGCGAAAAAGCCCCTTTTATGTTCAGACTACCGTCTTTGATTTCGATCGCTTCGCGCGTGTACCCATCCGCGCCGGAGAGGTGAACTTCCGTTGCGTGGAAGTCGCAGTCGATATCGTGGCGTGGCCCCTCGAGCGGCCAGCGTGCCAACGAAAACGTCTGCCCTGTCCTACGGATAACGATGCGCAGTTTGTCCGGATCACGGCACAAGCAAAATGCATGTCCAAGCGCGATCCTAGCTTCGTCGAATAGGCGCCCATAACGACCCGGGTTACCACGCACTTCATCAAGCAGAATCTCTCGGCCGGCCAACTCGATTCGGTTCATGAATTTGACTCGAAAAAAAACGCCTGCGCGGGGGTGAGCTCCGCGGCAGGCGTTCGTTGTAGAGATGGTTCCGCTTACACGGACGTCGATGCGATCAAGAACTGGGTGCGCTCTTGATCCTTGATCCACAGCGGCGGTTTGCCACGTCCGGACCAGGTATCGCCCGTCGTCGGATTGCGGTACTTGGGCATAACCTGCGATTTCACCACACGCGTCCGGTGCGTTGCCGCGCCGGCGCCAATTCCGATACCCGCAAGCTCTTCCGGCGTGATTCCGTATTCGATGCACAGTGAACGAATTTGCTCCAGCGCCGAGCCGACTTCCTCCGCGCGTTTTTCAGCGATGTCCGCCTCGAGCTTTTGTTTTTGATTCTGCAAATCTTTCAAAGTCGTCATGATTTTCGATACCAATAAAAAATTAATGAATAAACGCAAACCCTTTGCCCATTTAGCATTGGGGGTAGTATTTACCAACTGCGCCTGTGGATTTCAGCAAAACACGGGGTAAATAGCCCCGGTTATCGCTTAACGAATGAAGTGAATCTTTGAATACCGCTTTTTGACGAATGCCGCGAAACGCCGGCATATTCCTACCTATCCAAGAAACTCCTTGGAATATCCCTCCATCACGACGATGACTAAACGTAATAATCCAGTCCGCTACCGCTCACACGCAAAACCACATATTCGCCGTTGCCGAGCGAGTAAGTTATGGATGGCAAGCAAGCGGATGCACTAGACCGACGTCGAGCATCGCAATGAATGTATGGGAATAGACGAGCCCTTCTGGCGGAGCCAGAAGGGCGATGCACGGCAAGCCGTGGAACAACGAACAACAGATGTGCCTCAAGGAGGCGATTCGATGCGCGAATGCGCGGTAAGAGTCTTAACGATACCACGACTTCACGTTTTTTTTAAGCCATTTGCGCGCCAAAACATAGTCCACATCGGACTTGTCGTGCGGAACCCAGTAGCAGGCCGTGCCCCGCTCACCAGCTACGCCGGCAGTTTCGAGAAATTCGGCCGGTGAGAAATCCGGCCATTTTGATAGGACTGCCACCAAAGCAAGCACACATAAAAAACCCGTCAGCAGACGGGTTCGATCAGGCCTACTACCACCAACGCTCACTGTCGCGCGTAGGCTCGCTTCGTTTCCATATAGGCACCGCGGACAGCACCCACCAATGGCGCGAAAAACAACTTTGGGGTTTCCTTGGCTGCAGCGAACATCACCGCTGCGATCTTCCTGAGGTTTTGAACGATCATGGATTTCACTCCGGTTGGCTCAACTTAACCTCAATATAGCACCAGACACTGAGTTTTGCGCCAAGATCTCAAGAAAAATGTTTCAGAACGTATCCAGCCACTCCCTAGGAGTTTCCTACGTTGACAAGCCGGCTCGTTATGGAAGCCCAGCGGACGCCACCACTCCATGGCTAGCATCAATGACATCATTGCATTTCGGATGCCCATTACCAACACGATTTAGTAGCAACGCCAAAAATAAGGCCACTCCTGGTTGAGTGGCCTTAAAGTCAGTTAGGGTGCGATGCCCTCATCGTAGTAGTCGTATTGCGGTTCGCCACTTTCGTCACGCTCCAGCATCTCTTCGCGCCAGTCCAGATAGGCCGGACTCGGTTGTCCAAGGTCGTAGCGGTATTCCGACGCACCGTTTGACCAGCGTGCTTCGGTCACGATGACAGGGGTGCCCTTGAGAACCCGACTTACCCTATCCAGCACCCAAGTTTTGTGATCCTTGCCGTCAATCTGGCCATACTTGGAAATGAACAGCATCGCCCAGTCGGACGACGTGTACTTCGATAACTGGGGATGAGTCGAAACGTCGATAGGCGTCTCTCCGAGAAATCCTTCCATGCAAAGCTCCATGGTTGTTGTCCTGTGCCTGTATAGCATACACCCGCCTCCAGAATTTCTTCGGCTGCTTCGAGGATGAGTTTGGCATACTTAGTACCGACACGATTTAGTGACAGTGCCAATTGAAAAGGCCCGACTTTTACGTCGGGCCTCGTTTTGTCACGATACCCCGAATTGCTTCGGGGCATCCGTTTACTGCGTCGGTCGGAAAGTCTCGTAGGTGCTGCGAGCGGCTGTACAAGCGCCGCGCACTGCTCCGACGAGCGGTGAGAAGAACAGCCGGGGAGTCTCCCAGGCTGCGCTGAACACCTCGTTCAAGATGAGCTTAGCCATGCTTGATTCCTTTCTTTGAAGATACGATCAGCTCGTAAAAAGACATGATAAGAAAAATGGCAAACAGAATACCTCCCAAGAGGTAAAACGTATCTGATGCCCCCATTAGCACATGGAAAAAGAACTTATACCCGTGAGGGTCCTTGCCGATCTCCTGTGCCTTTTTGTCAAAGCAGTCCGCGGTGAACACGAACGCTTTGAACAATCCATAGCCGAATGGCAATCGGGCCGCAGCGCGGACCCGAGTAGCAGATTTCTTTTGGGTCATTGGACCTCCTAAAACGAAAAGCAGAGATCACCGACAAGCGAAAACACCCCCGGCCAACTGGAGGGGATGACGACAAACGACGAACGCTGAAGAAATGCCTCGCATCAGGAAGATGCGAGGCACGAATGAGAGGAAGGGGTACGCAGCAATGCTGCGTAGTTTCGATGCGCAGTGAAGCGCGGTGATTTCGCTACTGTAGGTCAAACGTGCCGCGAGCTTAAGTCAAATGCCGTTCAATGTGGATGGTGTTTTCCACAAAATCTAAATTTTCCCCGACTTACTTGACTTTGCGATTTCATCGGTACCTTGGATTCAGGCAATCTGATCTGGATAACATGAAATCCCTGACGAAACAACAAAGCATAGCGATGGCGCGTTCACTCGGGCTGAAAGCACCGGTGTACGCATTACTTTGGCTGCCAAAGGGTTACGTTGACCTTCGCCGCGTCGCGGGGAGCTTTAACTGGGAGAGTTGGGCGAGGTCCAAGACGATCGTTTTCGTTCGATTCCAAGCAATCGACGCACCCACGCTCAGTAGCACTTCAGGGCGTTCATATTCCATCCGTGGCCTCGTTGGGAATTCCGCCGTGACAGTAAGGCTTTTCGGTACTCTCGAAAAGACGCCGTGGAAAAACATGCGTCGAGGCGATGCCATCCATCTCCGAGGTGTGGTGAGTTTTAACGGGGATCGCATAACACTCCTGTCGCCGGAAATCATTGCAGAATCGGAAATCGGTACCGTCCGTGCGGAATATCCCAATGTCCGCGGAAAACCCGACGACACCTCCCTCTCTAACCTGATCGGCTTCGCATTGGACAATGATATTGAGGATGCGCCTGCCATCCTGCGAAGTGCATTCGGCGGGATGCCTGAGGTGGACATATTGCGAGTTGCGCGAGTGCGTGCCGAATCCTATCGCCAACTCCTCGTTCAACTCCATAGGCCAACGTCTCCCAAAGCAGGAGAACGAGCTCGCGAAGATGCCAAACGTTTAGCCATCCAATATATCCACGATCATGCCGCTGCTGCGGTACAACGTAGACCACTTGCTCCGCAACTGGCTATGAACGACGCACAACGGGAAAAATGGGCCAATACCCTAACGGTGCCTTTGACACCCGACCAACTCAACGCGCTGCAAGTCATCGCAAACGACTTAAAATCCGGCCGGCCGGCTAGGATAATTGTTTCGGGAGATCCACAAACAACCCCCGATATGGTAGGTTTCATTACCGCAATAACGGCCCAAGAATGTGGCGCTTGCGTTGCAATCATTGCATCTGATCACGCCCAAGTTTCACATATCTTTCAGCACATCGGTCGCCAGTTTCCCCAGGTGCCAATTCTGGCGATTACTCGAGGTATGGGTCTCACAAGCGTAGCACTAACCCGCAACCCGATCCTTGTCGGCACGCTCTCCATGGGAAGCGCGTTAGCACCTCACGGGTGGGCACCGAACGTCCTGATCATCGATGAATGGAATAGTGTAAGCAAAGAGCAACTGCGCCCTTATCTCACGTCTCAGACACACCTTTTAGCGGTGACGACAACGCCTTACGCTCCGATCGATGTTATGGTTGAGCTCGCTGGCTTTGATGTTCTAACACTGACCAGGAATGCTACAAAAGGCTTTATCACGACTCGTGTTGAACGGAGTCTGGCCGACATCGCAGCTCCGGAGACATTGCGAGCTGCGTCAGGCAACTCTCCCACGCCAGTCCTCGTGGTATATCCGGCAGATGCTGCCCTGCCCGATGTTTCCGTAAAAACGCAAAGCAGCCCCGCGGTAACCCCCGCGACACCGCCAACTGCTCTTGACGAAGATCTGAGGATTTTTGGCTCAAACAGTTACCGTATCATCCCCGCTAACATCGACTCCGCTTCGAAATTGGTAAGCTCAGAACTTGGTGCGATTTATATACTAAACGCAGAAAGATATAGGCTGGAAACGCTCCACCGACTGCGCGGCCGACTTGCAGCTGTCAACGCTGACGCGCTATTTGTGCTCATTTCTTCACCTGGTGTGTCGAAAGAAGGAATAGAGCGATTGACGCTACTCGAACAGCATCGAACCGGCTTCGACCTGGCGACCGCACTGGCCAACGCAAATGGTATAGAGATCGTGCCACTAAAGCGGATTGGAGAAGAGATACCTGCAACTCTCTTTTATGGCACGCGACTATATCCCGCGGATCTTGGACTGGCGTAGCGCCACTCGGAAGACCCGTTGGCGCCGGCCGCGCCGATACCAGCGGCACCTGCGTTGAAGTCTCCCGTCCCTGTCGAAGTTTACCTCAATCCCCTCCCGCATTTGATCCAATCATATCTTACGATCACCTTTCTAAGGTAGTCGCGGCCGAAAGGTCAACATAAGCTCTGTGAAACCTTTCCGCAAGTTGCAATATCTAATTGCTTTGACTCAGTTGCACCATCGGCTAAGACAACCATACAATCGCGACTTTGCTGCGGGAATCCACCTATTTTTATCGTCGGCACCTTTTTACTCAATGCTGACACGCTTATTAGCTTCGCTCCGTGTGTAATGGTCTGAGCATGCTCAGACCATTACAATAATTATTTGAAACAATGCGTTGTAACGCTGTTCAAATTTACATGGCCCTATTTATCATTGTAATATTTGTTTACCAAGTATCTCGCTCAATATGATCGCAACTCGGTCATCAATGATCTTCCGGCTCACCGGCTTTGCACCGATGGATCGCAATAGAAGTCAAAAACCCGAAGTCATTTGTAACAAGCGCGGCCTCGAGACGAGCACTGACTGCAGCTTGTCTGCAAGCTCGATTTCCGGTCGCAGAAGTCAACGATTATTAAAGGTTGCGGCATGCAATATTACCTAGAGCCCTGTCTCCATTGCCTTGGGCGGGGGAGAATTGAAATCCTACCTCAGAACGAAGCCTGGGGAGAGTGTGAAGTTTGCGGCATTCGCACCAAAAGCGTAACCGGCGCAACGTTGGAGTCTGCCATCGCCGAAATTATCGGCATTTGGAACCGCAAAGACGCTGTACAGCCTCCCACTTGCGATGAGGACTTCGCTAAATTAGTTGGAGAGGCCGTTGGTCCGGAGGATGGTGATGAAATACTCAGTTTGCTCGCTCGCACCAAAGACGATTGGCCAGTCCGGGGACCAATGTTAGCCGCAATGGCGGCACAGGTGGCAACGTGCCGGCTCGCACGACGTGATTACTGGCCTGTTGACACTGTCTTGCGGCACGCGGAACGATTCCTAAAGTTGCTGCCCCTTAGGACGTGGGTTGAAGGCTCGCGCGTCGACCAGCTTACTTTTGGACCTATCGCAACAATTAAACGAGATGATTTCGCACTAGACGACAACGAGATTTTTCGAGCCATTGACAAACTGCCAGCGGAAAGCATCGTGGGTGGTTTGGACTGGTAAGAAATTCCGATAATCGTCCCCGAAACTCCTTTCTTTTCGTGTAAGAGAGTGCGAACGCCCTCTTACAATGTCTCTCTAAAGCGCTGCATTTCCAATGACCCACCTCCACCAGCTTGAGCATTGAGAACTTAACCGCCGCCGGCATGGCTGGCGGCAGCGTCCCTTTCGCAATGAGATCGCCTATCGCGCAGGATCGTGCACAACTCTCCGGCGAGCCAACCAGACCAGATATCGGAGGCAACATGCACGAAACCCACGACGGCTCCTCACCTGTCGCGCGCTTGCGCAACCCTCTCGATCCGCTTCAGGTCACCCACGTGTCGCGGACAGAGTTTGCAGTGTCGCTCAACGGTGAGGCCGCCCCGGCGGCTTGCACATATGACCAGCTCGCCGAATATCTCTCGTTGCACGGAATTAACCTTCTGGCAGATGCAACGCTCCAGAGCAAACTGTTCGACGGCACATTGACCATTGTCGGTGGCGGTACCATTCAGCTTTCGAACGTCGCCTAATCACCCTTCCCCTCCTCGCCCTCAGAACCATTTCAGGGGCATCGCCAAATTGCACGCACCTTCTACTTGCCCTTGACTCAACAAAAACTTGGGCACAATGGAGGCACGTCCCATAGCAAATGCTGTTGGCGCAACTAGCTCTATCCCATAAATCCCAACCGGGCTGTGAGGTATAACGTGTCAGGTGATCTTTTTCATCAAACTCCAGGTGACTGGACCAGGGATCCAATTGCGGCTTTCGATAACTGGCTTTCCGAAGAAGGCTACAAAGCCTCGTCCGCCGAGGTTTACCGTGCGCTCTGGCATCGCTTTCTTGAATGGCTAAACGAGCGCCAGATTCCGCTTGAGCGAGTCGATAACGCCACCATGGAAAACTTCCTGGAAACCAGGAAAGTCCGACGCGAACAACGCGCCCGTTACCTCAGGTTGATTGAACGGGCTTTTGACCAGATTCGGCGGGCCCAACTAGGAACGGCAAACCCCGCACGCGGCGCGGCGCTCGTCATCGATGCCGAATGGAAGAAAACCAAGGCAAATGACCCCACGAGCTTCCTGACGGTTGTCGAACGCACATCTATGATCATGGCGCTAGCCCAACCTCTTGAGAGCGAATTGAGTGGAACCAATCTATGGCGGGAGGCCCGCGATCGTGCGCTAACGGCCATGTTTCTAGGATGTGGTCTAAAGCTTGCCGAAGCAACCACTTTGCCGCTTCGAACCGTCGACGTCGGCCACGAATGGGTCATCATTGTTTCGGCCGACGGCAAGTACTCGCGCAGAATCCGCATGATCGAGCAGTTAAAGCCAGCTCTACACGCATGGCTCACAATTCGCGCCCAGGCCAAAACAAGAGGCGACCGAGTGTTCCCCGCGACAGCCAAGGGAGAACCGATGCACAAGGCAACCATGCTGCGATCGATCAATGATCAGGTGGTTCGGGCCGGACTGGACCGCGCTCGAGACGATAAAATCAGCCCTCAAGTTCTGCGGAACACCTTTGCCGCGATTCTCTTCGATAGCGGTGAGAGCGCCGATCTGGTGTCCGAAAGGCTGGGGCTCGCACAAGTGCGAAGTGCTGTTCGTCTCGCGGACGCTTGGCTCGCTTGGTCCCACGCTGCGGCAACCCGGACCTTCTAAGTAGTCTGTCGTTGCTTGTTGGGCGGCCGCTCCCTTTAAAATGTCAGTTGCGAGGCAAATCAATCATGTTCGAAACCGATGAACTACGAGCTAAATATCTGAGACGAATCTACAAGCAATTCGGGGAGGACGCTGTAGTCCAGTTTTAAGCCGACGGAGGAAAAATCATTTCTGAAAAAGGCAATACCATTCGCTTCAACGGTAGATCAGATCTAGACGCAATTTTTGATATGTCACCGAACAAAGACAGGCCCATCGCCACCAGCCGCCGGCGCAGCGCCGCTGCAGGGACTTCCCATCTGGCGTAATTTGCGTTACCTTTAACTCCTATCCGCGATTTCTCGCATCGACTCAAAGCACATACGCGTGCCTGTCTTCAAATACCAATCGCTTCTTACGTGATTGGGCACATTTATCGTTGTCCGATCCGCCCGGTGCCAGTGTCGCTTTGGCGTCACCACGGGCTTTCTTCGGTCGTATAGCCACACCTCTTCCATTTCTATTAACCTTTGGGGGTCCTTCCCTCTGGGGTCGAGACCCCTTCATCTTTTTTGAAGGAGTAGTTCATGCCTCAACTTCAACAATCCAGTTCCTTGGCAACTATCCTCGCACAGCTCAAACGCGAAGGATTGACCTTCGAAGATTGCATCAGCGCTTTCGCCGAGAATGGCGAAAACCCCTTCATCGAGTCCGCTCGACAACAATGTGGCGGCGCCGACTCCCCAAGCATCGACTCAGCAACAATCGCTTCCCGAGGAAATGACGGCGCATGGGTCATGGCCTGGCTCTGGATCGACAACGCGTCAGCCGGCGTCGTCCGGCCATCCGAGCTCTTTGATGATGTTTGGCTCTACGCCACCAAGCGTCTCGATGATATGGATCGGCAAGGCACCACCGTCTGCTCCGAGCATGCAGAATGGATCGACTGGGTCGAGTTCATGGTCTCGGCCTATGCCTCTGATCTCGATTGCATCGACACAACCACGCCAACGCGGCCGCCAGGGCCGATCGATTGGACGGGGAATGAGGGCCGCACGATACGTTTTTTTCCTTCGGACGCGCTGAATCAAGCGCTTGTCCTCGCACGCGAGGGTGGCCTTTCCATCAAGATTTTACAAAAAGCGCAGGATTTTTGTACCACGTATGGCCAGACGATCAACGCGATCCTGACCAACGTCACACCAACCTAGCGTCACCCACCAGAGTCGGAAAGTCACTTTTGCGGCTGTGGCCCCTTCACAAAACAGCCACAATGCGCTATCGTTAAGGCCTCTCCGCGCATTGCGCATCGAAGTCTTAGCGTCTCGCACGCTCATCTCAGCACCGTCTTACCCGCACCCAGGTCTGCGAGTAACGCGGCGTCCATCCCACCGGGAACCCCTTCCCGGTCGGGCATGGGTTCCCTTTTTTTTAGGTGATCCCATGATAGTTGAACAATCCCGTGCACCCTCTGTACATCCGATGCGCAATCTTGCGTCGCCGGCAAATGACATGCGAGCTGAGACACCGGAAAAGTCGGTCAGCAGTTTGATTGCTAAGGGAGTACCGTCACTTGTGCCGCTCGGCAAATTGGTCCGTGGTAAAAACCCACGGACGTACTTCAGCCCCACCGCGCACCAAGAATTGGTTGCCTCGGTTCGGGAACACGGCATTATCCAACCCCTCTTAATTCGTCTACTAGGCGACGATACACTTCAAATTATCGCCGGCGAGCGTCGGTACCGCGCCGCCATGGACGTGTTCACGGCAGACGAGCAGATACCGGTATTGATATTCGAATGCGATGACGACACCGCTCATGCGCTGGCGATGGTCGAAAACATCCAGCGCGAAGGAATGTCGCCAACGGAAGAAGCCGAAGAAGCCGCCCGCATGGTCGGCAGACTCAACGGCAACCGCGACGAGGTCGCTCGCCAGATTGGATGGTCGCGTCAAATGCTAGACAGTCGCCTGGCATTGATGAATTGCAGCCAGGAGGTCAAGCAAGCGCTGACCGAACGGCGGATTCTTCTGGGTCATGCCGAACTTCTCGCTGCACTGGCCAAGGACAAGCAAAATCAGGTCTTGCCCGTCCTCATTGCCGAGAAAAAGACCATTGCAGAGCTTCGCACTTTCGTCGACCAAATCGGGTGCAAGCTCGAAACGGCCATTTTCAACAAAAGCGACTGCGGGACCTGCCCTCATAACTCGTCTTTGCAAGCAGAGATGTTTTCTGAGGCGATCGCCGCGGGCAGTTGCACCAACAAGCCTTGCTTCACGGACAAAACCCAAGCCCATCTGGACATCGTGAAGGAAGGAATGAAGGATGAATATCCGACCATTCGCATTCTCCGCCCTGGCGACAACCACACGCGAACTCAGTTGGTGGTCGACGGTGACAGAGGCGTTGGTGAAGCACAAGGAAAAGCCTGCCATGCATGCCAGAATTTTGGCGCCGCAGTAAGCGGACTTCCCGACTCACTTGGGAAGGTTTACCGTGGTCAGTGCTTCGATACTGCCTGCAATGCTCGACATGTTGCTACACGGATCAAATCGGAGCTTTCCCCGAAATCATCCGTGCTAAAGCCAACAGCGGCTTCCGGCTCTGCAACAGGTGCAACCTCGGTCTCGGCCAAGAAAGATGCGCCTGACCAGGCTGCTACTTCCGTACGCGAATCCGATCCTGTGAAAGCGTATCGAGTCGCTCTCTGGCGCAAGGCCCTGCGTCGCGAAGTAGCTGCAGACAGCAATCTCGCGCGTGGATATCTGATTGCGATCGCCCTGACTGGCTTTTGCCGAGCGGTCGATGGGTCACAAATCGAAAAGACGTTCGATAAGCTGATCGATGACGTTGACAAAAGACGGTCGGTAACCGATTTGGCGGAGAACGCGACGTTGTTAGCCGCGATTTCGGCCGAGGGTCAAACGGCCATGATCACGGCCATGGCGCTGTCGGGTATTCAGGGCATCGAAGTGCATAACTTGGTTCAACTGTGCGAACACCACAAGCTTGACCTGGAAAAACACTGGAAGCTCTCCAAGGACTTCCTTCAGTTGCTGACGAAATCCGAAATGAAATTCCTTGCCGATCAGATCGGTCTTCGGAAACATCTCGGCGAAGCATTCAATAAACTGTTTTCGAAATCAAAAGTTGAACTGATCGACGCGTTGCTTAACGTCGATGGTTTCGATTACAACGGGAAGATCCCGGCTGTCTTGAAGTATTAAATACGACCCACGTCTTTTCCCTCTTATTAGGATTTTTCAAAATGCTATTTACCACTTTGGCAGGACTCGTCTCGACCAGCGACAAAGTCGTGATGACTCTATCGATGAAAAACGGCCAGATGTCGGTCATCATTTTGCCGTCTGCTAAAGACGGCATCGATCCGGCATTGAAGCAACCGCTGGTGCTGTCGTCCACCCCCGAGGAACTCGATCAGGGATTTCCGGAAGCCATTGCAAGCTATTCCGGTATTCGCAGAACTCTGGTCGAGCAAATTGAAGCGACCGCTACGATTCTAAAGAATGCAACGGCCGCGCAATCTAAAAAGGCGGCCACAGCGCTTGCGAAACCTTCGAAAGGCGGTAAGCCAGCGGTGACCGATACCGATAAAGAAGAGATCGATACTCCAGAGCCCCATGGCGCAGCGCCTTCGGCGCCCGAAGATGCAACATCGACGGCCGCAGGCACCGATCTGTTCTCCCTGTTCGGAAAGGAATAATCCATGGCTATTACTGTTCAAAATATCGTACGGGAATTTACCTACAGCGGTTTGACCTTACAAGACCCGGGTCCCGATTTCACACCTGAAGAGGTACGCGATATTTATAGCCCGCAGTACCCCGAGTTGGCCACCGCAGCAATATCCGGCCCCGACTACTCCGGCAACATTGCGCAATACCAATTCTTGCGCGCGGTCGGATCGAAAGGAGTTCAACTCAATGAAAAAACATGAGGTATTGAAATTACTCGAAACCGTCGATATTTCAACCTCAGATGTATCAATCGAAGCCACCTCTAGCGAGGTGGTTTTTTTTATTTCTGAGGAGAACATCGAATGTTCGACAGCAATCACGATTTTGATACGAGAGGCGGCCGGCTCGCAGGAACGTCGTATTCCTGCACCAGCGCTTTCCCTTCCAATGATTTTCTAAGGCTACCCCGGGTCGACACCTCCATACCCAGCGCCGGATGCATCGTTCGTAGCAACGCTATTCTCCGGGAAGTCACGAAAAAACTTTTCCAAGCAAATGTGTTCCGCTCACAAGATGTAATCGATGCGCGTAACAGCGACCACGTTGGCACTCAGGCCTTTACTGCGTGGATAACGCGACAGACCATAGGTTTGAAAGTTATCAAACTTCACGTGTCGGTCAACACGGCCGACAGCGAAGAAATTTGCTGTGAGGATGTTGATCCCAGAGCACTTTGTATGACCGTACGGGGGGATTCCGACGGGACATGCCGTGAATTGTTACCTCGTGCAGAGATGTTCCGACGCTGCCACGAAGGGCTCTATCCGACAGCGATGGATGCCTTGGTACGCCTCAGTTGGAATGGCGCTCCGATTTTGTATCCCGCCGAACGTTATTCTGATTTCCTGGAACAAAACTTCGACGGAGACGAAAACATACCGGAAGCAGAAATTCAAGAATGTCTCATGGACCGCCACGGCGAGATCGAAGATGTCACGGAATATCTGCCATCCTTCCGTAAGCGTCTGATGGGTGGTAACGACTGCGTCAAGATGCAATCTGTTTTGACACCGGAACAACTGACATCCCTTCCGTTAAGGCCGGCAAGTTTGCCGCGTCGTCTGGCCAAACTTACGGCTCTTTCCCTCAATCATCTTGCAAGCGGTGGAAAAGATCTAGAGCTGCTACGCCATCCTCACGAGTTGGAGATGGAAACAGCCTATGTTGGGTGCCATTTAATCTATCGGCCCCATGTTCATGAGCAGCAATGGGTCGACGACTGGTGGGCAAACATTCTGAACGCTGGGGACGGCACAGATATGTGGCGTTGGAGCACCTTACCCAACGACCTCGATCAGCTAGTCGAAACATTCCGTCAATGGCAGTATTTTTTTAAATCAGTGCGACTGCTCGACGCGATGTTGGACGTCATCAGCGTCGACTCCTGGTTCAACGACTAGAGGGTTATATGACCATCAATATTTCATCTCGCGCCGATGTCAAATTGACCGGCGCGATACTGCTTTATAGCGACAAGCCGGACAGTATCCGCTACTCCACCATTCATCCGGTTGAGTCAACAATGTCAGGGCCGACAATCAAGCCTGGTGCTGCCTTAACCAAAGCGGCTTTGTTGAAAACGATGAAAAGCCTTCTCAAGGAAAGCCCCGTCAATTTTGAATTTCTTCCCGAGCGGGTTATATCGTTGAGCGCTCATCACATCATGTGGTGGCGCCCGGCAATCGACACGCGTGTCTTCTTCAATAACAAGCAAATCGGCAAGAAAAATGCCGTAGTGCCACACCCTCCTCTGCTGTTCGTTGTCGCCTTCGGAAGATGGTACGTATTCGCGCTTCCAAGTAACACACGGCCGGCGCCAGAGACTGAGTTGAAGGTTTCTCCGTACTTTAACGTGTGGGACCACGGCCATATCTGTGCGGGGTCCGCAAAAGTGCCCGACGGATTGTGTATTGATACGCTTGATCGATGGGAAGCGGCTTTTTTCGAATCTCAGTTCACGCATCCCAATGGCTCGAAGCGCATCACGTCTCATCCAACAAGTGACTTTGCTCTCTGGAATGAATTGCTGGCGGGTAAGCATACTCACTTCCCTTCCAATTTTCTAATTAACGCTGGCAGCACCGTTCAGGCAATTCTGGCCGGACTTCAGCACTACATTTCTTGAAGGTCCAACATGGATATCATTGACGTTGTTACGCAACGTAATTTCCCATCAATACCTATTCCGCTTCGCGGCCCATTCACCCGCTCGGAAAAGCACGGTGAGCGGTTGTTGATAGGCAGCAACGGAATTTTTCTCGAAGTCAGTCGCGCCTGGTGCTATTTGGTCCGCCAAATAGCTTCGTATTCCGTCTCGACACCGATTCCTTACGGCGAGGGTGCGGAGGCGACCGAGTTCAGCTGCGGAGCAATTCCACTTGGACTAGTCTCTGAGTTCGTCCGGATGGCAAGGCAGGCATGTCCGCTTGAAACCGCGGCATTCATTTCGTGGGACGAAAAAACTCATGAATATGCTCTCCATCCAGCTAAGCTCAATGTCCAAACTGATAGCTTTCTGTCCTACGATCCGCCGCAGCTCTCACGTGACCAGCACCTCGTTATCGATCTGCATTCGCATGGCAGAGATCGCGCGTATTATTCCGGTGAAGATGATAGCGACGACGAGACTTACGTTAAAATCGCTATCGTTGTTGGAAACTGCGATCAAGACGAACCTTCGTATGTCTCTCGCCTCTGCGCAAAGGGCATCTTCGAGATTCTTTCGCAGGGGAAGGTATGCTCTTAAAACACACAATACCTCCCGCTTTTGTTCAACGCGTGATTCGGATCACAGTTGTCGGCGCCGGCGGGACCGGCTCCGCGCTCTTGCCAAGTTTAGCTCGGTTGCACTTAGCGTTGGTTGCCCTTGGTCATGTAGGTGGGCTTCAAGTGACGGTGATGGATCCGGACGAAGTCTCTTCAGCCAATATCGGCCGCCAGCAATTTTACCCGGGCGATGAAGGATACAACAAGGCGGATCTGTTGGTGCATCGCATCAATATGACGTTTGGTTTGACTTGGCAAGCGCAAGCTAAGCGAGTCAATGCGTCAGCCAAACACGATGCGGATGTTGTAATCGGATGTGTCGATAATCGCAAAGCCCGTTTGGCAATCGTCAAGTCGTTTGCAGATGCCACGTATTATTTGGATTGCGGCAACAATTTGAACGACGGTCAAGTCATCCTTGGTGAGCTTGGTATTAAACGGCACGACAGTTTGCCTCATGTGGGGGATCTGTTCCCCGAGTTGATAGATCCGGCACTGGACGCAACGGACACAACCCCATCTTGCTCGATGGCCGATTCGTTGCGCAAACAGTCACTGGTCATTAACCAGGCGATTGCAGTGCAAGCGTTCAATTTGCTTTGGACAATGTTCCGAAAGGGTAAACTCAGTTATTCAGGTGTATTCGTCAATCTGGACAGTGGAACAACACAGTCTCTGAAGATTTCACCCGATCACTGGGCCCGCTTCGGCTATATTGCGCCTCCACCTCCCAAAGACAAGGCGCCTAAGAAGTCAAAGGTCAAGATTGGCCAGTCTTAAGAGTTCTGCACTCAACTCCCCTCCCGCACTCCGCATCTGTGATGCGCGGTGCGGGAGTTTTTTTTGCCGGCCGTTCGGAGCGGCCGAGATCGCGAAACCTTATAGAGCCATTTTTCGGGTAAGCGTCACGCCGAGGCCGCATTGACACTCAAAGCTTAATCGTAAGCGTCATCTGGAGGCCGCCCCGATCGCATTGATCGCAAAAACGCCCTTAAGCAGGTCGGGCGCCAAAAGACCACCCCTCTATGCCGCTGGCGTCAGGGACGCCTCTGGGTGGCTCTACTGACCTCCTATGGAGTCGCACAGGAGCACACTCATTGCAACAATGACCGGGCGTTTGAAGTAGCAAGGAATATTGCTATGCGCGATCGGAATGGACTTAATTCACTATCCAGAGTTGGCGAGTCCGGTCTGGCAATGAGCAATGGCGAAAACGAGGCCACCCAGCGCATACAATTCAGACGATGGGTTTCCGAATGTTTGAATTTCGACGGGATGTTTCATCGAGCCACCCAAGAATCTCGGTACCGCGACATGACATTCGGTCTTGCCGGCGACCATGGCGAAACTGCATTGATGGTCGATGAATGGCAAAACCCGAACATCGGCCTCCACGGGTACCCAAGAAAAAGAACCCCGCGGTTGCGGGGCTCATTTCAAAAATAGCCAAGACGCTCAACTTTTAAGCATGCCTGATTTCCGCTCCGCCCCGTCTGCGCTTTCATAACTTGTCCCCATAGTTATGCACACCGAATTGGGGACAAGTTTTCGACCCGCTTGCCATCGCGCGACACCAACCAACGCATGATCTTAGGCTCACTTACAAACGTGTCGTCTGCTATCTGGCGGAGCCCGCACGGTATGAGGCCGTCATCGCCCCCAATGCAAGAAAGATAATTTGCACAGGATCAAGTCGGTACGAACTCCTTCTCATGCAAACCCTGGTCAGAAAATATCTTCATTCCGGTTGAATGCGGAACTCCTCAAAATTCTTACCAACCATCCACGCTGGCGCAGGACCTTTACCCGTCCATGTTCTACCATCATTTGGATGTTTATATAGTGGAACACCTCGCGTTTTCTTTGAAGCTGTGGCGTCCCCGCCAACACGTTTTCGACGCGCAAATACGTCTTTTTCCGTCAAATCAAATTCGGCGACTTTTTCACGTACTTCCAAGATGGCCGCTTCACGTTCAGCGGACTTAGCAACCTCCATCTCAACAAGTAATTTTTTGTGTTCTTCTTTGAGTTCTTTATATGACCTTGTGACCATTCAAAACCTCACTATTTTTCTCACGGCAACCGGCCGTACAGCGTATTTACTGCCCGTAAACTCAGCATTACCAATATATTGGAAAATGCTTGGCCCGATTATAAAACACTCGCAGACCAGTAGTGAAGCGGTATCGTTCTTCTACAACTCTGATCGGGAAGCGAACTTTGCGCGGATGTCTCGAACGTGAAGTCCCTGAATCTGGTTATCTCGTGTCATTACTCCTTATAGCATTGTCTTCGGAATCGCCAGAAACGCAATCCCCATAACAGCAAAAATTGCCGAAAAGCCCTGAACCGCAGTAAGCCGCTCCCGGCCAATGAGATTCACGATCAGCATCCCAATAGGGGCCGAAAAAGCTATGGCCACGACCGATAGCGTGACGCGCGAACCGCTCGACATTGCGAGTACAAACAGCCAATTTGCGCCAACACTGGTAATACCTGATAACACACCGGTAAAAATCCCACCTCTAACCAGCATTGCGGTCCATCCTGCCGAGGCCCGGAAAGTGCTCGGCAGCAGCGAGAACGTGCCAGCACAGCGCATCAGGAAGATTACGGGCAGGCTTCCACCCGCTTGTACGTGGGCAAGCAGTCCATACATGATTCCGAAGCAGACCCCCGCGACGGCGGCATACCCTGCACCTTCGACCGCGAGATGTCCATTCGACGGCGCAACGGCCAGGGCCGATGCGAGCAACGCGCCAGATATCCCGATGCAGCCAACCAGAGTCACGTGATCGCCAAGCGCGATTGCTACCAATGCAGGGATCGCCGCGGCAATCACGTTTGCGAGTGGGATTCCGATGGTCATGGATGTCTTTGACAACGAACGCCCAAATAACACATCTCCAATCGCCGCGATGATGCCCGCTAGGATGCCGAACGTGGCATCGCGCCAAGAAATCAATCCCCAGTTACCCACGAGGGCAAGGTATGGGCCAATTACGGCGATACTGGCTAGGTGAAGCCAAACCGCGGCGAGTAAAGGCGTTGAGCGGCGAGCCGACATTCCGGCGAATACGTCGGTACCACCCCATAAACCAGCGGCCAAAAGTGCCTGGATCATTTGAATATCACCACCCAAGCCGTTCACGCGATTCCGCCAGGCGGTATCGGGCAATCCGGCGATCAAAAGCAGACGGTTGCATAGAGGCGAGATAATCCTCTAACACATGCGGCGTGATTCTTTGTTCTCGAGCCAACCGTAGCCGGTGGATTCTCTTCACCATCCGCTCTACGTCATATGCGCGATCAGCTGCTGTCGGTTGCATAGTTTCTTGTGACGTGAATTACTGGGTAGACGCTCCACCATCCTCGTGATGGTGATGATGATGGACGCCGCATTGGATGGTGTGGGACTTCCCGTCCTTGAAGGTCACCGGCACCTCTGTACCGACTGGTTTCCCCTCACACGCCGCAGCAATAGGCGAGTGCCCATGATGCATTCCCTCTCCGTCGTCCCCTGCGGACTGCGATTGAGCGTGGGCTACAGAGCAGGCCACAAGCAACAAATAAACGAACAGAACTTTTTTCATAATAAACTTCTCCTGTAATGAGTGAGGCATAGAGTTAAAAACCGTGATTCAGCGAGACTTACGCTCCCAAGCAACGCCCGCCTTAGTCAAAAAAATCGTGGTGGGCCTTTCATCCTGCACGTGAGCCAGAACGACCGCCGAGTCACCACTCAATCACCATGACTGACATCATGTTGGGCGCCTTTTTCTTCGCTTGATATTGTGAGTAGTCGCCGCTCCCCTTCTTTCAGCGAATCACATTGCAGTATTGCGAAGCCGGCCGTAGTGGGTTTCCAAGTAACGTCCACGCCTTGCTCTGTGACCTTTATCTCGGCCGGACTTTGGTTACTCGAGCTAATAACTGAACAGGAAATCGCTTGATTGTGCAGAGCTGTATCATGCGCGGATACAGCAACTCGCAGCAATTCGCCCGAAGTTACAGTATCGCTAAGTCCGTCGTAGACAAACGTCAACGTTTTCGCAGTACGGTTCAACGAATTCCCGGTGTCGACTGATGCGACGTTTGATTGGGTCGCTATTTGGGCGTTAACCCAATCCCGATCACTGTCAGTTACGTCGGGACGAGTTAGCAGCCACACAAGCGCGGCGGTACCCAGCCACCCCGGACCACTGGATGCCTGCCTAACCTGGATGATTCTTTGCAGCTGCGGTGACGGATGTGCGGGAGGCACGCTTGTGCGCGTTGTACCGCGATCGGGAGAAAGGGTTCGAAACCCTGCTGCCGACGATCCGGTGATCCGACTGGTAAGCATCGAACTAGCGCGAGCCGGCGATATCCGTGATACAGACGACGCAGACCCGTCATACGATCTGCCTGATAAAGATGTCTCCGATGACCCTCGTGAACTGCTCCAAGATGATCTACCGGAGGGACTTGCGCGAGACGAGCCAGATGAGGAATACGAGATCGAACGCGAGGATGAGTAGGAATTCCCGCTTGAACTGGATCGACCACCACCACTCGACCCGCCGCCACCGGAACGGCCGGCATACGCGCTTGTCGTTAGTGCAATCGCCAAGAGCAATACAACCGGAGAAGAAGATTTCACGTTAGAGCCCCAGCACGTTGGGATCAGTTGCCTTACTCTGCACCAACTTCATGGTCAGGCCGTCAAGATTCTGTTCCAGCTCCTGAGGAGCGACTATTCCCGTGCACGCGCCAGCACACCTGAGCGCCCACAGATATTCGTTTACGAGATCGTGCATATGATCGTAGACATTTGATGCAAGCCCAGCCGCAACAGTGTCCCCTGCCACCCAAGCCGCAGCATAATACGTGGTTGCCCGATCATAATTGACGGGGACGCCAACGCCATCACGCGTGATGTTTCCAGCTAGTCGAAGAAAGGCCCTCGCTTGATCGCTCTTCTGACCGAATAGTGAATCGGCACGTTTAATTACGCTGCTTGCAACTTCAGAGATGATGTTTCGAGGCTGTAGAGATTCCGGCTCCCCGGGCATTACCTCGGTAAGTGCCATCGCGGCGGCCGTGTCTCCGTCCAGAACGGCTTGGGACAGATGCGAAAAAGATGCACTGTTCAGTCCACTGATAAGATCCTGACACTTCTGCATGTAATTACCGAAGGTCCCTGTGTCGCAATTGTCGACTTCCCAAGACGCTTTGGCACTGAGCAGTTTGTACTTTTCCCACTCCGTGTGATTTGCCTCGATGCTCGCGATGACCGCCGACGCATCCTGTACCGATGCAGCCGCCACTTGATGCCCTGCCGTCGCAGGCGTGTTTGCTACGTTCTGGTCGTTGCACGCCGCCAAAGAAACCGTCAGAATCAAGGTGATAAGACATGAGATGATAGTTTTCATAAAAAAAGTTTGTATTGGATCCGTCCATATTGTTCATAGAGATTTTCATCAATACATTACACCAGCACTTACGATAATTATTTTCATAACATGCCCAGAAAACGTCATGTTACGGTCTAATATCGGAACAAAAGTCGCTTTTCGTAAATGCGCTGCCGTTCAGTCACGCAGATTGGCCCACGGCAGGCGACCCGCGCCTCTTTCTTGACACTGTGGGCGCTGGAGTCTGTTTCCACCGGGTCATCGAGCGATAGCAGAGGAAATGCCACTCCGTGCAAATCCAAAACCAGCTTATTGATTACGCGTCAGCCGGCGCTTTGCGCTTTTGTAGCACGTTCTCGCTTCAGCGATAAGTGGTCGAACGACTGCTTATCGCCGGCGAGTGTTCCTCACAAGCTAGGACCATGGCGATGACACAACCAACTATCTTGGCTTGGGCCAGGGAAGCACTTTCTGTCAATACTGCAAATTTCCCCATCGAAACGGCAGCGTCAGCTTCCGGCTTCGAATGCGCCGTCAGACATGCTCTTGCGGATTTCTGTCGAGCAGGAGGTGCCCCGGGAACTGGTGAAGAACATCGAACATCACTTGCAATGGGTCTTATCGGCGCGCACCTCTCATGGTATCGCCTTCTCTCAATGATGTCGCATGAGGAGATAAGCCTCAATTGCTTATGGGGCACGGAAACCAAAAAACAGGAAAGCATTAGTGGCGCAGATTTCGGCATAGCCATCAAGCTCGAAGATGATAGCTATAATCTTGCGTACTTCCAGGCAAAGAACGCCACAAGAAGCGCCCCCACGGGGGAACCACCTGTCAGCTTCGATCGTTTCAGCATCGATCAAGCGCCTCAACGCTATAGTGAAGATGAGGATTTACGCAAATTCTCCGACAACAATATTGAAGCATGGCTTACGGAGGAATCTCACACTATTTGCCTAAATCAGATTTCTAAAAACCACCAGATGTATAAGCTCGCCATTACAAATGCACTAGGGTTAGCCCAACTCGCGCCAGGCTCTCCGCTCTGCTGCTGGACCCACTACGTGGCCTGGCGAGACGAAGGAGAAGAGCCATTTACGGTATCGCTCGACCGTATCCACGAGTCGTTTAAACGAAGTCGCAAGACGAATCAGGAATCGCTCGCGGGTGGAGCTACAGGTCTGTTGGGAGCGACTCTAAAATTTTCGCCCTCGACCGTAGCCCAAATCCCCTCGCTTGCAAAACTCCTTAGCGACGGACAAACGGAAGGCGCGGCCGGCTGGTTACACCTCAATGCCACCGCCGCGCGAACATTCATCGCCAATTGGCCAGTGATCGGGCATTCCTGGTTTGTCGTCAACGATGACGGTGGTAGCGGGTGTGACGTCGTCGCGAATCTAAAAAACATGTCGTCTTTGTCGAATCGCACTACCTGGACGGGCACCGTGACACCGCCGCCACCCGCGCCAACACATAAACCGAGCATCTAAGGAACGGAGAAGTAGATCCTACGACGTCAACGTGCAGCCCTTTGCCAGCGACGCCCTCATAAAGACGCTCAAGCAACGTCATTTGCCTTTGATCTAGAGATCGACCCGGCGGATCTATACTTTCGGATCCGCCGCCGCCAAAATTTTACGTCTTCGACCCATCCGGCGCCAAAATACCGCCGCGCAAACGACGGCTGTGACCGCCACGCCGACGTCGTAGATCGATGCCGTCGAACCCCACATGAATCTCGCTAAACCATGAAGGCCGCTTGCGATTAATAGCAGACCGCCAGTGAACCCCAGAATGATCGCGACGACCAATTTTTTAGGGGCGGCCCAGAGAGATTTGATGTCCATTGACAATGCCTTAATTCTCGGTTGGTCACTTACAGACCGGTAGCATAACCAATATATGCTCGATATTTATTGCCAAAATACCCTGCCCGACCATCCTGTTATTGCTTAAGCGGACTAGCATCTTGCGCAACCCCGCCGTCGCAACGCATTTCTTTGTGAAAACACCCCGTATCTAGCCGCTATTATCCGTTAAATGCAAATCCATAATTCGCTATCGTGGAGCATGTCCCTGTTTGCATGGAGTGTTTATGCCGCCGATCACGCTGGCTTTGTGTCTCAAGGGTGCTTGGCGCGATACCTGGAGATCAATCACCACGATGCGCCGCCTCTCGTTCCTGCTCCTACTGGCAACACTGGCCGCCTCTTGGAGCACCGACGTGCTACATATAGGGTTCTCATCCGGCGCTCATTCCAATCTCTCCTCGCACGACGCCCTCGTTCATGCCATTGCATCAGTCGCGGTCCTAATGGCTCTGTCAGTCGTTGGTGCCTTCTTCGCGATCCGCGTCATCAATTTCAGCCTCGCCGGTCACCACAACACTACACCCCGCGGTGCTCTCCTATCCTACCTATGGCTCATAGGCATTTGGTGTGTGATCGGGATCTCGATAATTTTTCTTCTGTGCGCCGGCTTGGTTGGATTGACTTATCTGTTACGGCACGCAGGTGCATCGGTACGATCCAGCGCTATCGCCCTGTTCTTCCTACTCGCGGTGGCCACCGCAATTGCCTCCATCGGCTCACTAATCTACACACGCCTCTGCATCCTATTCCCACACGTCGCCCAAGGCGGAAAGATATCTTGGCAATTGGCCTGGGCCGACACCCGAGGTCAATCTTGGGTTCTCACTGGGATAAATAGTTTATGCACGCTGCCGGCGTTAGTACTCTCGACAATATTCTCGATGCTGCGATTCCACCTGGCGACCGCAGGATCAATCTATGGCTGGTCCTACACTTTAACCGCTCTGATTTCCTCGATTCTCGCCGTAATTTATGCAACGAATAGTGCGACATGTGCGGCATGGATCTACCGACGTTGTTCAAAAAATCTGATGCTGAACACATAGTCGGTCCTCTGCTTCCTGAACCTCGAACGAAAGATAAGATCCGTTCCCGTTCCACTCGACCGCTCTCCAGCGGGAGAAATATTTGACGCCGGAAAGACCGTGCGGCCACAGATTTTTTTGTTAAGCACAGTCTGTCAACCTACAGGGTAGTCGTAACTTTGGTTTCCCGGGCCGCCCTTGACTTGTTGTTGAAAACGATAGACTGGAGCAACTAGATACCTCCCGAGCCCATCGACGACTTAGTGGTTCCATCGGTGATAAGTCAATTCGACAACCGTGACGCTGACGTTATCGAGAGAGCGGCTCGTATTGTATCGAATGGTTACGTTAGCCTAACCAGAGGCCATTTGAGCATGCCTAGACAACACACCGATGGCTGGGTTAAGGAAGCAGCACTGCAAACTGCCAGCAAGCCCGTCCCACCAAAGAAAAACACCATGGAGCATCGCCAAAATGGGTGACGTTACCAACATTGGCTGGACTCACCACACGTTTAATGGCTGGTGGGGATGTAGACGGGTCTCGGACGGCTGCGACCACTGTTACGCGGCTGCGCTCGACAAACGGACGGGTGGTGATCACTGGGGCGCCACGGAGCCTCGCACTATGTCCGAAGCCTACTGGAAGCGTCCACTGCAATGGCAGCGGGCCGCGTTGGCCGAGGGCAAGCGACATCTCGCATTCGCTGGCTCGATGTGTGATTGGGCAGATAAGAATGCGCCCGATGGCCAGTTGGAACGCTTGTGGGGGGTGATACGCGCCACACCGGACATCGACTGGCAGCTTCTGACTAAGCGTGCTCCAAATATCGTTCGATCACTTCCGCCTGACTGGGGTCATGGGTACGACAACGTCTGGTTGGGCGTGACCGTGGAGAACCGTGCTCAGGGTCTTCCACGCCTGGCACGGCTGCGGGAGATTCCCGCGAAAGTCCGCTTTATCTCCGCCGAGCCCTTGCTCGAAGATCTGGGCGATGTAGATTTAACCGGGATCGACTGGGTCATTATCGGAGGCGAGTCCGGGCCGCTGGCGCGAATAATGGCACCGAGCTGGGCACTACGTTTGATCGCGCATTGTCGTGAACAGGGTGTACCGGTGTTTTTCAAACAATGGGGTGGCCGCCGATCGGACAAGGGTGGTTGTCTCGTCAGTGGAATGGAAATCAAAGAATTTCCGTTTCCCAAAGCGGCATAGGCATTACATGGAATTTATCGAAAGCGCATTGTTTGAGCCGATACCAGCGACGCGCAGGAGCGATCGCGCCTCTTACCGGTTCGACAATGCAAAACGCCGTCGACCTGAGGACCACGCCCGGCAGGCGATGCTCACGCCCGGGTACGTCCTGGAGCCGATCTGGAGCGTGCTGAACGGCATAGGACTTGACCCATGTACCGAGCTCGATAACCCGACTGGTGCGGAACATTTCCATTGTCTGCCGGCGGATGGCTGCAGTGCAACGTGGATAGGGCACTCGGTGTTTTGCAACCCGCCGTATGGCGAGGCACGAGGGCGCTGGGTCGAACGTTGTATTGAAGTCGGTAAGCGTAAACCGGTTGTGCTCTTGATCCCCGCGCATACCGAAACTCAGCCGTTCCAGGCGGCTCTCGAAAACTGCAGTTCTGTCTTGTTCTGCAAAGCCCGTCTGCGGTTCGGCGTGCTCCGAGAGAACCGCCGGCAGGAAGCCGCGAGCCACGGGTCGGCTATTTTTGGCTTTGGTGTCGACCTTGCGCCACTGGCTCATATCGGGTCAGTGTTTCACCGCCCGCGAAGGTCTTGCGAGCAGCTGGCTTTGAGTTTGGAACAGAACTAGGACGAACCACAACATCACGTTGGTTAACTAAGCGAGACCTCCAATGCAAAACTCTCCAGTGGCACCTCCGAAACAAGCGTCCCCACTTCAATCCGCAATTGAAGCCGCCCTCGCGTCCGGATGCAAACTTCCGGAACCGGGCCGTACAAATGTGTCGATCGGCTACGACGAAGGCTTTAACGATGCGCTCGATATCGCCAGCCAAGTCGTTGCGCGTTGCTTTGCCGAAGCCGGTGCATCTGTCGATGTGCGGCCTCTTCCTTTGCAATTCCCGGCTATGCTTCGCAAGATGTGGACCGGTGGCGAGGTACAAGCATGGCTTGATACGCAGCGCCAACTCACACTATGAAATTTTATTCCCTTGAAGGAGTTGACGGCGCCGGTAAGAGCAGCCACGTGCAATGGCTTGCCGATCTATTCCGGGGAAAAGGAGAATCGGTGACCGTTGCTAGAGATCCGGGGGGAACTCAACTGAGCGAACGATTTCGCCAAATGTCCCTTGCCAAGCCAATGGATGTTCACGCGGAATTATTGCTGATCTTCGCCTGCCGACGCCAGCTTCTTTCCGAGGTCATCGAGCCGGCGCTAAAGCGCGGCGATGTCGTTATTTCAGATCGGTTTTTCGATAACTCATATGCGTTTCAAGGCGGCGGATGGAACGTCCCCTACGAGCGAATTCGCACACTCGACGAATGGTGCGCCGGCCCGCGTCCGACGCTTACCTTTTATTTCGATCTTCCTGTCGATGTCGCGATGCGCCGAATACACGACACTCGGACTTCGGTCGAAAGGCAGGAACGTGAATTTCACGAACGTGTGAGGACGGCATATCTCAGCCGCGCCACCGAGGAACCTAAGCGTGTTCGTGTACTCGACGCTAATCGGCCCATGAGGGATATCCGCAACGAAATCAACTCAATTCTCTCTCAGGACGGGCACTTTGCCCCCATCGCACCGGAGTTACTACTCCGCGATAGTTCTGAGCATGCTCAAACGGCTCGCCGACAAAGCGGTCGCACCCCGGTGAGAATCGACGGACCGAGACGTATCAGGAGCTTACTGTGATTGACCTCCAACAACGGCAAGTCGACATGAGCAGGGCGGTGCCCCACGTCGCTCAGGTTTTCCCAGTAATTCACCACCTAGACGCGGCAACTACCTTGGACCAGGCGGATCTCGCGTTTGATGCCGGCGCCGACGGGATCTTTCTGATCTCCCACCCGGGCGATGACCGAGCATTGCCCGAACTTGGAGCGCAAGTCAAAACCGCATACCCTAAAAAGCGAGCCGGCTTAAATCTTCTCGGCACGGCGGTAATGCTGTCGGCCCACATCGTTGCGCGGTACGACCTCGATATGTTGTGGATCGACCACTGCGGCGTGTCGTCAGCCGGCATAACAGCAGTTGGGAAGACCCTCGCTGACTTTCAAGCTTGCCACGCCAAGGTAGAGGTTTTCGGTTCCGTCGCGTTCAAATATCAGGCCTATGAGCCGTCGCCGGCGAGCGCCGCGGCGCTGGCTCTCCAATGCGGATTTATCCCGACAACTAGCGGCCCGGCCACCGGAAAGCCACCCACCGAACGCGTTATCGCCGCCATGAGCCTAGCCACTGGCCGAAGGCTCGCCGTAGCAAGCGGCATGACCAGCGAAAACGTAGCTCAATTTGCGCCCTATCTTTCTCATGTCCTGGTTGCCACCGGGGTATCGACCGACGGCCATCATCTTGATTTTAAAAAGCTTACGCAATTTATTGCTCGTGTTCGAATCTCGGCCAGCACCGTTGTTCCCAACGAAGAGGATCTATGACAGAAACTGAACACATAATTGCCGTTACGGAGGAAGAATTCACCGAACTTGTCGATGCTGCGCTTAAGGCATCCAAGGCCACAAGCAAAATGCTTCGCTTCGGCCCCACCGACGGATACCCGGGAACAGACCGCACTAATGTCTCCGACGTCGTGCGGGAATTCAACGACATCGTAGGCTGTTTTGAACGACTGCTGGAAAAAGGGGTTGCCCTTCCTGGTCTATTTGATCGAGCACAAATAGACGCCAAAAAGACGCGAATCGATGACTGGATGGAGCATGCCCGGCGGCTCGGTCGTCTTTCGGACAACATCAGTTTACCTTCAGGGTCAACAATTCCGGCGTCCGATACCGCCGTGCCAGCAAACTCCGCCGCGGCAACCACCCCAGTCGACCAGTTCATCTGGAGTCAAGCTCTACGTGAACGTGACATGTATCAGGAGATCGCAGGCCGCCTTGCTAGGGCAATCGCCGAATATTTACGGATCGATATCGGCGAACACACGAGCGCCAATGACCCCTGGCAAAACGCGCTGAACGCCATCTCGGCCTCGACCAAATGGGCACCTAGCCAACTTGGCGTGGGGGCACCCGAGACGTTGCCCGGTCAGGTGCAACAACCAACCGTGGCCACATTGACCGAGACGGAGCGCTTCGCTATCGAGCGTGTTCGCCTATTTTCGAAGGCATGGCGATGGCAACGAGATGACCAGCGCGTTGCGGTTACGCAAGAGAGCCCAGATACCCAAATCGAGCTGGCGATCAAAGATATCGAACTGGTCATGTCGCTAATTCCTCCTACCGACAGCACGAGTGAGTCGTGAAAAAGTCGCTTTCGGTGAAACGGCTCTCCCGGAGTGTCAGTCGACTCTCCCGGGCCCAGGAGCAAATGCGCTCCTTGACTGTTCTTTATCTCGAAGCCAACCACGGGCACGTATATGATGAAAGAGACCGCCGTCTATTTCAGTGACACGATGGTATGTGCCACGCTTGCCGGCCGGCAGACCCAGGCCCGGTTTCCTATCAAGCCCCAGCCTACGGATGTCAGGTCACCGCCTTACGCAGAAGAAATAGCTCAATTTGGCCGGGAGGTGACTGCTATGGGCCAAATAGACGATTCCGGCTGGCAGCCACTGCGCTGCCCATTTGGAGGCGCCGGGGATTTCTTGTATGTGCGCGAGGCGTTCAAACACGTCGTTTCTGGAGCGCTTTCCGAAACCGGTGCTGGGGCAACTTTCGGCCAACTCCGTTACGGCATAGCTTATCGTGCGGATGGCGCGACCGTCTGGGATCAACATACAACACGCGTGACCCAGATCGCCGGTACCCCCACCGGCCCGCTCCATTTTTCCACGAAGCCTAATCCATGGCGTCGCGCGATCAACATGGCGCGACGGTTTTCCCGCATCAAGCTTGAGATCACTGCAGTGCGTGTCGAGCGACTGCGGGATATCTCAGATCTCGATGTGCTCGCAGGAGGCATCATGGCTACGCGAGGCGCCGGCCCGGCTAGTGCGTCCACAGATAGCGGGTCGGCATATCGTGAAGCCTATCTCCGGCATTGGGATAGCGTGGGCCGAACGCGCATATATTCCGCGGCCGCGAATCCTGCCGTCTGGGTCATCGATTTTCGTCGGCGACCGTGAGGTGGTACTGGCATGCGATGCGGCATTCAATAAGGGAAGCTACTTCCGTTGACGCAGAATCACGACCTTGGTTACTTGTTCACTCACATCTTAGGACTGGTGGCTATGACTATGAATTTGTGGAGTACGACATTCCACGACGACCGCAAGTTGGAGTGGATGAACGTAGCCTCGTCCGATGTTTTCGCGCCGCATTTTCTCTTGTTGGACGATACGATAGGCGCGTTTTCGGAGTGCATAACCGCGAAGCGCTCGATTGCGGCGACCTACTGGCGGCGCACGTCGGCGAAACGAATTTGCGAGGCGGCATATGTCATGGCCACCATACGGCTGAGGAATGGGTTGCCGGACGCATTGCCATTCCTCGCCAGTCTCTTCGGGACCGTTGGTATGTTCCGCGCAGAACAATGGGGGATAAGGTCGTTGTTCAAGGCGGACCTGCGTGTTGGTTGGCACATTCAGTTGGGCGTGGCTCTGCCGGTGGATCTATTTTGTCCGAGCTAGTGATTGGAGGAATGATGCGCACTGGGTGCGCACTGTTCGAGCAGTCGAATTCTATCGCCAATGAAGGAAGATGAATAATGAGTGAATTCCAGCACCCCCAACGCAAACCGAGCGGATTGTGTTGCTCAATCGACTTCGATTCTGATACGGCAAGACCTATATGAATACAAGCCAAGGACATATGGGTCGATTCAGCATCCCACTCGGTACCTGGGGGAAAATCCGGTATCGCCGCAAGGAGTTACAGTTGACTCAACTCAAAGTCGCCCGATCTCTCGGCGTTGCGCAAATGACGCTGCATCGTTGGGAAATGGATCGGTTCCCGAAAAGCCTGCCCGCACACTACATTGTCGGGCTCGAACGGGTGCTGCGCAGAGAAAAAGACTGGCTCTTGGGAGAACATACCTCCCCTATCCCCGGCACCGACCCGAATCGGCGCACCGAAATAATAATCCTGAGCGATACGCTCGCGGCAGCAATCATTCAACTCGCTCGAGTTCTGGCGCGGTGGGACACGCGATGCATGATCTCGAATGAAGCAACAGTGTCAGCCATGGCCGAGCGCAATGCCTTAATCTTTGCCACACGATATGGCATCACAGGACAACGCTCGACCCAATTTACCGCGATCGCCAAACAGCACGGCATAACCAAGCAACGTGCCCGCCAAATCGCAACGAAGTTACTCAATAAAACGGCGCGGTTGACCATCCGAGTTCCTGTGATCGACCGCCTCGCCCAGACGCTCAAAACACCCTCACCGAGGCAAACGGACGTTCTTGACCTCACGCTACGCCGCTTTCTCGGCGGCGAATTGACACTCGAAGACGCCAATCGATTTTGTATCGGAGTCCTGGCTCGCCAATTAACATCCCGGCGAGATTGCATGCCTCATCATCTGCCTAGCACCGCTGATGGCAGAATTGATTCGTATCAACCTTGACATTCGGTGATACATGCAGCGACCAGCCAGGTGCCGACGCTACCGATCCGTGCCGACTAATTCACTTAACGGAAGTGACTTGCCTATGAAGCACAATTTGTTGGTGAAAACTTTCTGTTGTTCTCGCATGCACGGCACTTGATGTCGCACGAATCGCCGCCTCTTGACTAGCGATTTTGATCGGTACACTGGATTTACCGTGATCCTTTTTCACGGGCAACCGAGCACTTAGGCTCCTAGGAGAGTAAAACCATGACGAAAATCATCATCGCTGCAGCCATTTCGATGTTTGCACTTCAGGCATCCGCCGGCGTCGGTCCGGCAGGTACCCAGCTGGGCAACAACTTTGACCATGTCGCCACGGAAAATGTGACCGGTGCGACCAACCCCGGTGCGGGCGGCGCCGACAAGGTACGTGAAGAACTGTCGATCACCGCAGTCGATAGCGACGGCCAGATAGCCGACGCTAAATGCACGCTGACCAATTCGAAGGGAGACTGGTCTGTTACGGTGCCCGATACTGTCAAGGTTCGTCGGTCAGATTCCGATCTGCAGGTGAAATGCGAAAAACCCGGCTACGATACGGCCGTGATGACCGTGCAAGCGTCGACCACTCAGGTGCGGCGCCCAACGTTCCACTTTTCTACCGATAGCGGCGGAGACGGCCAAGATCAGGACGCGATGATTACGGTGCCGCAATACGCTCCGTCAATTACCGTGAAGTTCGGCACGAAACAAGCCAGTGCAAACTAACAATCCTTTCAGGCTTCGTTTGCGTAGTGGCGTGATTCAAACAAAATAAGCGGCCATGTGGAGTTCGCCGGTCTGTTCAACCGTCAGCATCCACAAGGCGCTTGCAACTTGTAATTAATTTTTGGATACTGGCGTCCATCAGAACGTTTCTATCTTGAACGCACCGATGGCAGCATGGTTTGGTCAGACATTTTCGGCACCCATGCGGCTCTTCTTCCAAAAAAGATATTCTCTCGGAGTCGCAATGATGGTTCAAAAACAAAACACGTCAAAAATCTATCGCGTCGCGCTGACTGCTGCTTTGAGCGCTGTTCTCGCTGCGTGCGGTGGAGGCGGTGGCGGTGGCAGCACTGCGTCGACAGCGCCGGTTACACCGGTTACGCCGTCGAATCCTTCCGTTCAGGTTTCAACGACTATCCAGCCGACGACTTATGCTACGACCTCAATGCAAGCGTCTCTCTACGCCCAACTGAATGCTCGTCGTCTTGCAATGGGCGTTGGCACACTGGCGCAGGACCCCTTCCTCGACAACGCAGCGGCCGCGTCAGCGCTCTACAACGGCGCAAATTTCGCAACGGGCGCCTTGACGGCACTGGAGCACACCGAAGTGTCAACGCTCTTAGACTTTGATGCTGCCACCCCGCTGGCTCGCGCACAAGCTGCGGGTGCCCCCGCCACCGAGTGGATTGGCGAAGATTTGGCCGCCGGCGTGCCGCAAGCCAGCCAGGCGGCCTATGCCACGAATTGCTTGGCCAGGCTCTTGCCAACCGTCTACCACCTGCAGGATTTAACCAATAGTGCGCAAACCCTCGGGATTGGATTCCAGCAAAGTAGCGGATCATTTGTCGACTATGTTTGTGCTCTTTTGTCCGGCCAAACGGCAGGCGTGACAGGTACGCCGTCAGCAAATGGGCTCCTGGTTGCCGGTGGTCAACAGATGGCAATAACTACCGTCGCCTTTTCGCCGTTGTCTGGTGAAACCGGCGTTCCCTTGGCGATGGTGCCGGAAGATACGAACGCTGCGCCGGACCTGTCGAGCCCCGGCACGCCAATTATGGTTCGCGTCAACGCCGCAAATGTGGGCGATGTGCTGAAGGTCAGCACCTTCATGTTGACCACGACCGGGGGGGCGTTGGTGCCTACCCGTATCATCGTGCCGCAAGCGGCTGTTTCGGGTTCGACCGCCGCCGGCGTCACGGCGGACGTGAATGGCCTTCTTGCCCCTGGCGTAGCGTTCCTCTTGCCACTGACGGCGCTGACTGCCAATACGACCTACAACGTCCAGTTCGCCGGGACGCGCGACAATGCCGGCGTTACCGCGACCTGGAGCTTCACCACGGGTAGTTGATCGAGAAAGCGGCGCCGAACTCAATTGTCGCCGCCCTCGTTTGCCCATGTGAAAAAGCCGCTCGATTGGATTCGAGCGGCTTTTTTTGTCTTTCCACCTTGTATCGCCGACATGCGGCTCACGACAGCCCCAACGCTACGGCACCACCCGCCTGTAAGCGCCCGGTGATCCCATCTGGTGTCCCGCTCTACCCCGTAAGAGCATACGTTTCCACGATAAGGAAGCGGACACGTGCACACTATCTCGCAGGATTTACCACGCGGCCGAACCCGGCGCACTTATAGCGCATCATTTCGAGCCGAGCTCGTTGCGCAATGTCGCCAAGTCGGCGTCTCGTGCTCGGCCGTCGCCATCTCAAATGGCATGAACCCGAATGTGCTGCGGCGCTGGATTAAAGAAGCCCAAGGCGGGGGCGCTGCTCATGCCGTGTTCGCGGCACAACTCCGATACCGGCGTGCCGGCGTCGGCCTGTTTCAAAATCGCGATGATTTGGCTGTCTGTAAATCGTGAGGTCTTCATGCAAAATTTCCCATGTTCCTGCTGCTAGAAAATTCTACCTTGAACTACCGCTAATTTATGGGTGGATTACCGTAGTAGATAAGTCCACAGCACCGTCACTTTCAGTATCGTATCCATAGCGAATCGGCCGATCAACGGCCTGCTCCATTGCGCCAAGAAGAACTCTAGAGGCAAATCTCGACGATCGGCCGCTTAGAAACCATTTTAGCTACTCGTGCCGAAAATAATTTGACGTCTCACAGGAGGTCGTCAATCGTTACCGTTACTGATCTTCTGCAGCTCTACCGGCCCCAATACCGTCGCAGCAAAGTATCCCGTGCTGGTCTTGAAGTCACCGTCCGACCACCCTTTAGGAACCAGAACAAGTGCAAACGAACTGGTTTTTAAGCCGTCCACGGAAACAGTGACCGGATGCTTCGTCAATGCTTCTAGATCGTACTTCGTCATCGGCTTGGCAGGATCGTCAATTTGTTGCCATTGATCCCCCTGATTCTGGAAGAACACGTATCCATGGTCCGTCTGCTTTACCCTGAGAAGCGGACTGATCTTGCCATTGTCCAGAAAACCGTACGTACCCTCGAAGTTAGTGCCAGATCCGCTGTGGCAGGCCGCCAGCAGTAAGAACAGCAGAACGCAAAACAGATTTTTTTTCATTTTTTTCCTCAACTAAGCGTCAATCCTAACAGGTCGAATTTTCAATCTCAATGCATCTGTGGCTTGGGCCTGGTATCGGGCGCCTCGGCGAATTGCCTCATCGACGCTTCGATTCGATGTACCGCTTCGAATAGAAGGTCTTCATCCAACACACTTTCACGAATCTGTTCGCCCCATTTGCCCATGGGTGATGACCAAATCCATTGATAGTACTGCTCGAACGTCAGGATGTTCTTCGCCGTAAGATAGGACTCGAGAACAATCGAGGGCAACACCGCTTTAACGTATTGCGCCGACTGGGGCGCAAATTTAACCCAGATGCACAACGCTGCCGCCATTTCACGGAAGCGGCCGGCCGCGGCCAACTCACGACACATCCCTAGAATCGGCACGCATGAGCCGACATGGCTAGCCTGCCCAGCCTCAAACATGATCTCTTCGATCGTTTTCATATTGTTGGGTACTCGTATTTTTCGGTTAAAGCGAGCGTCGCCATCGCCACTGCGCTACGGCACCGCGAGTCGATACTCGACCCGCGGGCTTCCGCCCCTCAGGCGACAATCACCTTGTCCAAATTTTTCATTTCATCTATTGCTTCGCGCCGTGCTTTCCATATACCAGACGCCTGCCGACGGTTGACTTCCACCGCACCTAAAGCCACCGCAGCTTTCCGTCTACTCGCAACCAGGTCGTAATGTGGGGCTATCCTATGGAGTTGAAACCACGAAAGTTTGATTCCTATCTTTCCAGCCATTTCATGCAGCTCGCTAAGATCGATTGAATCAGAGAACATGTGGCAACTCTTCACGGTGTTGCCGCGTATCGACCGCAAAATGGGGTTTCCAATGCCGATGATCTGTTAGCACTTCAACCGCGTAAGCTGGATACCCATATTTTCCAAAACTTTCTGGCATGTTACCAATTAAAGAACGATTCGGTTATGGCGAACCGACCGGGACCAGTTTTTCGTCGCTCTATTGAGTTATTGCAAGAATAATAGCGAGTCGTCGCAGCAAGCGCTATTGGACTGAGATGATAGCTTCTGATTGAGTAACAGAAATTCTATAATATGCCATCTAAACACCATGTTACGCGCTAAGATAATTCATCGATAGGTATCAATATCGCCAAGCACCCTGCCAAATCGCCTTTCAACCCCACCGCCTATATAATAGAAAGTCGTGTCAGCGTACTCCGCAGGACCGCAAGTACGCGTCAGTGCAGACGGTCCCAGCGCAAGCGGCCAACCCAGACCCGGCATCTACAACACCGGCCCACTTCAAGATGCGAGACATCAACCGGCCCCGATGCAGCGATGATCGGGCGCAGGCGTACCCGCGTGTCACGTACCCTTAACGGGATAGTCTTCAATTTTGCTCCAATCGAAATGTTGCCGAGCAACACTGAGCGAGGCGCCAAATTTCAAGAGAAGCGAGTCCACGTCGCGATCGGTCGTAACGACCGGATAGGCTTTGTAGCCAAGCATCGCTAACGCTGTTGTCCGGTGCCGCCCCTGCGAAAACCCTATACCACCGGAGTGGCCATCTAGCACTTCAGGCATTTCGAAGTATCCATTTTCCGGAATTTGGAGGAGGGGTTCCAATCTCACCCCTACCGGAGAAAATCCGCAAGAACTGCGTTTCAAAGCCTCAAAAGTTAGCTGCGGGTTAAGGATTGCTATTACAGGCCGCTCACCCCGTTCGTGCTCAATTTCCCATCCACCCTGGGCCTGGTAATAGTAAGGCTTACGGCAAGCAATCAACCCAACATTCTCCTTTAGAACAGTTAACGTTGAGGAAATGTATTCTATATCCGCGACTTTAACCTGCAAGACATCGAGTTTGGATGAAATAGGTTGGAACATCAGGTCAATTTCGCTCCAGTCCGGACGGCGCATCACATCGTGGGGCGCCACCGACAAAAGGACGACACGGTCCGGGTCACATCTCGCGAGATAGTCAATTTTTTCCTCGAGTTCGGCACGGGTCGTTGCTCCACGTATAAGGATGCCGTAGGTTTTATCTGTCGACACGATCTCCGCTCCGTTTTCCAATGAGGCAAACGAAATATCTCACTCCGTGGCCTGCCCATAGCCGAGCTCTAAGAGCCGACCGACCAATGCACCGGCTGAGACTATGCGGTAGTCGGCGGACTTCGGCACCGTAAAGGGTTGGGCTTTGTCGAGCGCGAGGCTCAAGGATTCCCATTTATTGAAGTCGATCGCCTTGGCTAACGCATCGAGGACATGAGCGTGCTGAACGCCCGGCAACTGGGAACGAGCGGCACGTTTGAGCCGCTCCATCTGCTCGCGATGGAAATGAATTGCTGTCATATCAATACCTTTTGACATTGGTCCACACGCCGGCGATTAGCTGTAGACCCATGGCAAAAAGGTCGTGATGACGCTGAAGTACAAGCCTGTTTAACCCGCCGGCAGGTTCGGATGGCAGCCAAGCCTTACGTTAGCAGGCCTTCCCGGGTATTGCAAGTCGTAGCCATCCTGCGACAGCCTAGCTCGTGCGGTGCAAGGGGCTTGTACTGCTTGCTGCGGTCCGTGTGGGCGCTGCTGATCGCAGCCCACGCTCCAAAAAAAAGCCACTCCGGGTAACCGGAGTGGCTTTGTCAAAAGTTACGTAGCTCTAAGACACGCTCAAAGCAATTCCACACATCAGCCACAGCTGCCGATATGTCCACAATTGCTGCACTTGCTACATCCGTCCACACGATGATATTCGCGCGAAAAACACTCCGGACATTGCTTCCCTACACCCACGAGCTTCAGCCCCCCAACCGGTGCTGCTTTTGTGTCCGAAGGTTGTTCAGCAAGAGAAGTCGCAAGCTCGACAACACCATTATCAGTGTCTCGACGCTCAAAACGCTCTGCCAGAGCGTTTGCGGGAACCTGCCCCGCATCGGCGTCCAAAAAACCACGCTTGATCAAGATCCTCTGCAGCGCGAAGCCAAGTGCCGCGACCTCCGAATTGTGATACATCGGAACGTCAACACCGTCACCACGACGATAGGTCCCGTGACGAACGGGTCCGTTGTCCCACACAACCTCACGCATGTCGGCCAAGGCCTTTGCGATCGACCCACCCGAACGCGCTACCATCGACAGCAACCGCATGTTCGACGTGATCCACTGCTGCCCCTCTCTGGACTGACCCGCTGGCATGAAGAACTCGATGGGCCGTTCAATTTCTATCGAATTGCCCTCCAGGACACCGTCCACTCGCATGAAATTGACGGTGAGGTAAACGGACCTCTTCCCCTCGGCGGTGTGATACTCAATCTTCGAGGTCACCCCTTCCAAATCACACGCCGGTCGGCTGTCGAACTGCGTGCGGAGTGGATTTCGATCCGTCAACGGCGCCGATGCTGCAACAGCGGGTTCGCCCACCGATAGAACCGAGCCGAGTACAGCATTCGGCCGATACGTCGCCAGGCCCTTCAATCCGGCCTTCCAGGCCGAGAAATACAAACCTTGAAAATCTGCATAAGGATAGTCCACAGGTACATTCACCGTTTTGCTGATGGACGTATCGATATACGGTTGAACGGCCGTCATCATCGCCATGTGATCCGCGGCGGACATTTCCAACGCGGTAACGAAAGCGCTAGGCAATGCATTCATATCGCCGCCACCCATTCGATAAAGACGGTATGCATGGTCAGCCACTTCGAACAACTTGTGACCACCATCCGGCATCCGCTTCTTTCTGTTATACGTCCAGGAAAAAGCCGGCTCGATGCCATTCGATGCGTTGTCCGCGAACGCCAGCGTAATCGTCCCGGTAGGGGCGATCGAGAGCAGGTGCGAATTGCGAATGCCGTGAATCCGGATTTGCCCACGAATCGACTCCGGAAGGCGCTTTGCAAAGCCGCTTTCCAAGTACTTATCGACGTCGAGAACCGGGAACGCCCCCTTTTCTTTCGCGAGCTCGATGGATGCGAGATATGCTTCGTCGCGCATCACTTCGGCAATCTTTGCGGCAAGCGTTCGACCATCACCATGGTCATAGCGCAACCCCATCATCACCAGAGCGCTGCCGAGGCCAAGGAACCCGAGCCCGATTCGACGTTTGGCCATGGCTTCGTTCTTTTGCTGTTCGAGCGGCCAAAATGTGAGATCAAGTACTAGGTCCAACATCCGGACACCCAATCGGACGAGCTGTTTGAATGCATCGAAATCGAACGCGACGTTCCGAGTGAACGGATTGCGAACACATTTCGTCAGATCGATCGATCCAAGGTCACAACAGGCATAGGGAGGAAGAGGCTGTTCACCGCACGGATTCGTCGTGTCAATACGCTCTAGCCAATGCAAGTTGTTTTCTGCATTGATTCTCGAAATGAACAAAATACCCGGCTCTGCGTGATCATACGTGGACTGCATCACTTGATCCCACAGGTACCGCGCCTTTACCGTTCGATAGACCCATTTCCCGTCGGTTCGTTGATACGTATCCGATGCGACATAGTCCGGATGCGGCTCGGCTTCGTGCCACAGCTCAATATCGCCGTCAGCCTCGACCGATTGCATAAACTCGTCGGTCACGCCTATGGAAATATTGAAATTCGTCAGGTCACCCTTGTCCTTCGAATGGATGAATAACTCGATGTCCGGATGATCGCAACGTAGCGCACCCATCTGCGCGCCTCGCCGCGCACCCGCGGATTCAACCGTCGAGCATGAGGCATTGAAGACGCCCATAAACGAGACCGGGCCCGACGCTCTCGAGTGAGTACCGCGGACCAGCGCGTTCATCGGCCGGATATTCGAGAAGTCGTAACCCACCCCTCCTCCGCGCCGCATCGTCTCGGCAGCCTCAGCGAGCGCGGCATAGATGCCCGGCACGCCGTCCACAACCTCCGTGACCGCGTCGCCCACCGGTTGCACGAAGCAATTGATGAGTGTGGCCTGGATGCCTGTTCCAGCAGCCGAGTTAATTCGGCCGGCCGGAACAAACCCGTTCTGCTGTGCAAGAAAGAACTCTTGCTCCGCGGAATCTCGCCGATCAGGTAACTCCACAGAGGCAAGGGCACGCGCGACACGCCGACGAATATCATCGATCGTCAATTCGGTGCCTTTCGCATACTTTTCCATCAGGACGTCAATCGAGATTTCTTGCGCTTTCAAGGTGAGATTAAACACTGATTCATGTGCGTTCATATGAAACTCCTAAGTTGTTTTTTTGGATTCTGGTGCGCTGCCGGCACATGCCGGACAGCGCTGTAGGCAAACGGTTCACGATCCGAGAGTTCGGGCGAACCATCTTGTTTTTCGACGAGCCGACGCCAAATCGACCGAGGTCAGTATTGGCTTGACGCGATAACGGTAAATCGATTGGAACATAACGTCACATTGAGTGACACGACGTGGGACACATCTCAGCAGCCGACCAGCTCGCTAAGACATGAGGGATGAGGCTTGTCAGGAGCGTACATCTCAACGCGCGGACGGGCGTATAGACGACCGAACGCATTGAACTGCCTGAACAAGTAGACAAGTAGAGGGAAAGTGACTTTAAGTCGCGACGTTAAATAGGGTCACAACCATAATCACTGGGGAGACAAGGCCGGAACTGCCCCAAGACCACTGGCGGATATAGCCACCTAGCAAGGCTAAGCCCGAAAAGCTGTTTTCGATGCGCGAGAATGCGCGGAAGAGTTTTTATAATACGACGAATATTTAACTTGGTAAAGCAAAATGCCAGCGGCGGATATTCCAACTAATTTCGCCCAATATGGATTTAGGCAAACCCTACTTCGGCGCGTTCTCCACGTCACTTATCGACTGATAACTCTTTAGCCTGTGGAACATTGGTATTCGATTGGATGCACCCGGCCTCGAACCCGAAAAGGCTATGATTCACCATGTCATCACGTACCTTGGTACCACAGTGGCGACACTTCTGCGCGTATTCCATTCTCATGCGGCATGATTCGGTGGCCGCACCACGACAGGCACGATTGTCGCTCAAGATTTCTCCTCGATCAGGCCGTTACTTGTTAAATAGGCGATGGACAAAGAAAAATCCCATCGCAACGATGGCGGTTATGAATCCTGCAAGCGCCAACGGTACTTCCGCCGCGAGGTGGCCAGACACAACCCACGCTACAAACCATAAAGCGCATGACATCAATGCCCACCGCAGCGAATATGCTCTTGCGTGCGGCTCTGACGGTCGGAGTGCCGCATCCAAACATCCACCGTATCTCTATTCGCGTCGTCAAGCAGCTTTCCCAACACGCCCGCAGCTCTGATATCATCGCGCAACGCCTCGGTCGACTCACGCGATATCTCATTTGGAAAAGACGGCCAGAAATAGGCAAGTATTACTCTGAGCATTTACTTTTCTGGCCGACTTTGACGATGCAGGATGGTCTCTGGCCCGTCAATGATCTGTACCACCTTGACCGGCTTGCCGAATTCCCCCCCAATACCTTCAATAGCAGCGTCGATCACTTGCGTCGTCGGTCCGCCAATGTAAATCGGCTCGCCCACCTCGACACGATCCTTTAAAACGTCGAGAAGATCGATTTCCGATCTGGATTCGCTAGTGTCATTAACCATATACCAATCCTTTTTTCCACTTTAACGTAAACAATCCACGTCTACACTTGATGCTCGGGTGCTATTGCGCTAACTCTTCACTCGTCTTGATCGGCTCCTGGCCGCGGTGCCCCAGGCCAAGCGAGAGGGATTCTAGCCGGCACGCGACCCTCGTGGAGAACCGGCGCCGAAGCTTTCTGCCGTTTCTCCCGGGAACGGACGCGGGAAATCAGCCGGGTTGTCTATCGCTAAACGCAGGAACCGACCCTCGCTGATCGGTACTGTCGCGGCCAATTCACAAAGAAAGTCATCTTGATCTTGCACCCAACCTACAACCCAGGGGTGCGCAGCCATGAAATCTGGTGCTTCGTCTCGCAACAATGCCAGCAACTCACGGTTTTCATCAATTCTCTTGTGTACGCCACCACCACTCCATCCTAGGATGCGGCGCACGTCAGCAATGAGTTTGCTATCTCGAAAAAACATGCCCTTCACTCGCCCTCCAGCTGACCGGGGATTCGCGACGCGCTTTTTCGTGCTCGGCTTTGCCAACTTCGAACAGGTTTCCATGACAGTCTGCCACACCGGCTCGAATCCGTCGAAACACAACTGTAGCCCCAAGAATATCAACCCGACCAAGCCGACGTCATACCAAAAGGCATCATTGTGCAAGACCAGTATGATATCTCTGAACTGAGCTGTATTCGGGTTCATCCTGTGAAGACACCCGAGCAGGATTGCTCCAAGAGCATAGAAGAAACTACGAAATATTCTATTCACGAACATCTCCTTCGATTAATCAAATCAGCGATAAATCAATTGGTTGTATTGCCGGTCAAATAGCAAGCAGCAGTCCCCCAAAAAATTGCGAAGGACGTCGGTGCACTAGCTCCGTCAGCGCGGATATGGTGATATACATGCCAAACCAAGCCATCGACCCAAGATATGTACCAATAATTAGGTCGTGCGGTGCGGACTTAAGCCAAATGGTGATGACTGGCCGTATTGCTGCCGGCGCTAACACTCCCGCCAGCGGTGAAAACACCCAATCAAAGTCGCTGACCGTGGGCAGCAAGAGACTCGCGCCAAGGTGGTTCAGCTCATTGTAGACAGTCTGTTCGGGCACGACCCCGAGCATCAGCAATAGAAGCGCGGGTACAAAGGACCATGCAGGGAAACATCCAACAATACAACGCACCCAGAGCGCAGGGGGAACGTAAATCTCGACGTCAATCGTCGCTCCAAACGAATTCATCATATTTACCTTAATCATTCAGATAGGCATCTGTCAACAAATATCTTGGTCGATAGCTTGCGCCACCTAATCACTGCCTCATGGAGCGGAGGTTGTACTGTATAAATCCAACGCTCACCCGTATCTTGAATATCCTCTACAACCGTACTTCCATTGTTTTCGTCATCCACGTCCAAAATTGCTAGTGCTGCATTACCTGTAGTCCGCTTTGTCTTCATTATTACTAGCCTGGTAGTCGACGAATTGCCCTCAATGGCAATAGGCCGCAACTCCGTCGCTCCAGCAACGGTCCACGATCTATTGCACATCGGCGCATTTCGTGCGACGACAGCATTTGCATACGCAGTTGTCGCCACGACCACCAATCCAAGCGATACCATAAGACGGTGCATATATTTCCCTTGTACCAGTGTGGTCGGTTTTCCTACGCTTTTCGCTCATGCAGGAGTTGATCGAGCCTCGCGCGAGCGTTGTCGCGATCCACACCGTTCGGAAACAATGCATGCGGATCGTCGACGGCATCTTGAAGGCACGCAACAACGTCAGTAACGACGGCAGGACGCCGTTCAAGGTGACAGGTAATTGCTAGACCGACCAGCAAGGCACGGTCATTGACAGGCATATCCATGATTGACGGCCACACCAGTTGCAAGCGCTCCCTGCTGTGCGAACCGGCCAACTCACCACCAACGCGGCCGACAGCCGATGCCAACAATACACTCCCTACGACCACCACCAATGCGCTAATGCCTGCGATAAGGATTCTCGGCTTCATTTAGCAGTCCCACGGCACAGCATGAGCAAAAGCGCGCGTTCTCCGATCCGAGATTCCAAACTATATCGATACAATTTTAACGTCCCCTTAGTTTTCCAATCAGTCCGAAATCATTTAGTTCAAGCGAGCGAGCGAGCACGCGCCGCGCAAACTCCGGCGCCGCTTGTTTTGCTGCCTCAATCGAGGGAAAACCGCTCGTTTTGAAGTGTAGAAAACTGAGATCGAATGCACCGGCATCATCTGCAAGCGCCATGGCATCATAGTAGCGACACCAGATCGATGCCTTCTTGCAGTCACTGCGCGGCGGCTTCGGCGAATGCACAGTTTTACTTGATCGACGTTATCAGCGATGACAAATTAAGCACCACTTGGCCAAACCCGTCGGCACATCGCTGTTGACCAACAAACGCATTATGAGCTGGCCGCTCAACAAAATGACAAACGCTAAAATCAGCCACAGAAGCCACCGAATGGAGCCACGACCTTCCTCTTTTAACAAACTTCCGATTGCACTTTCTTCCCGTGCATCGGCCATATGCACTCGGATATCCACCAAGAACATAAACACCGCAAACGCACCGATTATGATTGCAACGAATATCAGTCTCGACTCATATGCCATTACCGCACAGGCGAACAAAACCCACACAAGAAATTTCCAAGCTAAGGCACTGTTTTTCATCTTTAGATCTCTAGGTAAATTGGGGCCGACGGCCGGCTATTCCGTTGCGTTAGTGGGATCTGTTCGCACAGTAGCGCCAATCGATATCGCTCTCTCCGGTAAAGTCACGGATAGCTCGAGTCGGGCCGATGGTCTACTCGTATCCTGGATACAACCCATCAAAGAAAATGTCGTAAATCGCTTTCATCGTCGATCGTCCTTTACCTTTCTCCTTTAGTGGTTAAGCATAGTGAGCGTCCATGGCGATAACGGCAGGGAACATCTCACCCGTGTCGATCATCTGTTGAATCCTAACGCGAAACGTGATGCACTGCGCGTCTGCCTCGCCCGGTTCATTCGCCACGCTCATTTCGGTGTCGAGGCTGTACTCTTCGACTTCGCGATCGTCGCCGGAATCACCAAACTGTTTGTTGTACCAAAGCATCGCCGCCTCTAGGTTCTCGGCAGCGATGAATCCCCATTCGTCAATTCGCCACACTTGCACAATAGTTTTCCTTAGCGCCAGTTCGGCCGGCTTTACCTAGAACAGAGAACGAACGCCTTTCGGACGATCATGTCCAGAAAGACGTCACCACCGACAGCTAAATCACCCTGAATCGGCTTGAGATTCCAACCGCCACGCAACTCAACCGGGCGCGGATCGATCTCGTAACGATAATGGCTTATGGCCTTACCTATTTCAGAAAGTGACTTTAACGGTAAGCGCGACTGATCTCATTCTCGCAATCGCCAGCCACCGCTCGAAAGCCAACCATGCTCGTGCAGCCATAATCACGTAGATAACCCCCACGGCGCATGACACGACTGCAAGTGTTATTCGATTCGAGGGCGGGATTTCGACCCCGGTCGCGAGAGCAGCAATTGCACCATGTCGGGCATACAAATATTGACAGCCTATAAAGAACAATGCGGTGGCGATAGCAAGTAACGTCGACAGCATGAAGCGGATTAGCGGAATGAGCGCACCTAGGGACTGCTGCAGTTTATTCATCGAAGTTTTCCTCTGTGCCGGCGCTGCCCGGCGTGGTCTAGCTGACCAAGCTGTCTCGAAGCGCAAGTCCGGAAACCGTCGCACGCCAACAACGCTCTGAGTCGACCACCGTGAGTCCGGCCCGCTGTAACGTATTCATTGTATCGACGTTGCATACTCGCATTCCGTTTACCATAAGCGCAGACCCGGCACCGGGCTTAGCAACCCAGCCAAGTGCGAACCACTTCATGACCCGTACTTGCGCTGCGCTTAGCTTGTGATTCATCTCTTTTTTCCCAATTCAATCAGGTGATTTTCCCGCTGTCAATTAGTTGCCCTAGTCGCTATCAAATTCGAATGCGGCCTGTGTCTCGTCGAGCTGCTTCGGGAATTCCTTCGCCGGCGCGAACCCATGTACCAAACCTCTCTTTGCTTTCGGCGTTCCTAGCGGCCATGCATAAATATGGTTCCCAGGATGGCGAACGCGGCGAAATACCTCACTGTTCAACACACAGTCAATCCAATCCGCAGGGTCTTGCAATGCTGCGCGCGGCGGGGCGCCGAGCCTCACTAGCCGTTTCTCGGCCGACTGTGCTCCGTGTTCCTGCAGGCGCACTTTAGAGATGGCGCGACTGCTTAGAGCAACTCCTGAGGGAGTTAGGTGTAGCGTCTTGCTTGCGGCGCGACCAAGATACTGTGCATTGCTGGCCTGGTAGGCTATCCCAACATGTCCAGGAAGTACGATCTGACCGGCCGCCGTCGCACGTGGCATGGGATCTGAATAGGCAACCACAGCAGAGAGACCCGACCGAAGAGCTTTCAGAGCTTTTAGCGCCGCGGCCAAAAAATAGCTCTCGGCGTTGTATGGGACTTCATCGAGCAAGACGAACCTACCCAACTCAGCGCCGTGGGCTGCCGACAGGCCCGTGTAACGCGGGATAATCGAGTTGTTGATCGGGATGCTAAACACTGCGACACCTACCAAGGTTCGCCCGTAGAACAACCCGACTCGTTCCATGGCAATTGGATAGCTTCCTGAGTAGTGGTGGTCGATCACGAACGCTCTGGCTACAGAATCGCGAATCTCGTCGATGGAAAAGTGTGCTTTGCGAAACCCTTCGTCGCGATCCACTCGCCAATAATTGCGACCAAGCTTCCACCGCTGCGTAGGGCACGCAGCAGTTGTAAGCGGCATTTTAAAAGATTCACTGACCATTTTTTCACCTGTGTTCCGGCGCCGTTATTCCCAATGCAATGATTGGTTGTCGATTGCGTTTAGACAAGTCAGCTTGTCCGGCACGTCATTCTTAGTTTCCTAAGCACTTGCTCGTAATCGTCATGCAGCATAGGCCAGTCGAGACCCGGCGAAAGGACCCTCGGATCGAGCCGACCCGAGGCGACCGCAGATCGCACACCCGGATGACGGTGCCCGACTTGAGCGAGCCAACCAGCGCACGCAAACTCCGCTTCGTCCTTTGACTGGTGGCACGCGAAGATACTCGCGCCAACGTCCGGGCCCATGTTTCGTCTATCAGGGCACGTCGAAGCAAGGTCTTCCGCAAGCTCCATACTAAAGCGTGGGATATCGTCCACGACGCTCTCGCATTTCCAAGGACACGAAGCGCAAGGTTTTGTCATGTGCGGCAAGTTGCCGTTCATCAGCGTTTTCCTTGCGCCGGCGACAGCTTGGCAACAACGTCGCCGGGAGCATAACCGGGCCGTTGTTTTCCATCAGTGTCGAGATATGTGTGAGTCTGGCTCAACGGGATGATCATTTTTACCGGCGATACGACACCATCGCAGCTTTTCGCCGTGACCTCTATCGAGAGATCCCTTAATTTGACGCCTCCGGCACTGAGAGTCTTCTCCATAAAAGAGGATGCCGTGTAAGCTTCGTTGCGAAACGCGCCCAAATAACGGCAGGCCCCGGGCTTCTCCTCTTGCAACTGCACCGGATCACCACCCTGAATCTCAGACGTCAGTCCTTGGAGGAGAACCAGATCCGCAGCCGTCGCAGGCAAAGGGACGCATGCCGTCGCCACCGTCGCTATCCCGATCCGAACGACATTCTTAAATTCGCGTTTCATACTTTTCCTCATTGCGAGACTCCAATCAAGGCGGCCATGGTGCTTAGGACGGGAGCAACCGCAGTCAGCGCTGCAGCTATCGCATTCAGGCGTCCGACCTTCCCGAAGGCTTGAGTCATGAATGGTCGATGGAGACCACTTCATCACCACGCACTAGAACTGCGCGGTCGAGAAGCCCCATTACTATCAGGCGTGAGTTCTGTTCGTCCCACTTGAAGTTCACCACTTCCCGACTTCCATCCGCGGCCACCGCAGACACGACCGGCAGCGCACCGGTATATGGCTTCTGCAATTGTATGTATGTGAACTTGCCATCGTCGTAAACCTTTGACGGCACAAATGCGGGAGAAGACTGAACGCTGATTTTGTACACCGCATCAGACGGCTCATCGGCGTGTGCCACAGTAGTCGCGGCGCAAAGCAGTACCGTGAATGCAATTTTCTTCATTTTTCTCTCACAATCGTGGCGTCCGCCCACATGCGGTGCGCATACCGCGCCAAAGTGTTTTCCTGTACCGACGCCGTCGACGTTTCCTATATCTAGCGGCCCTGGTCGGGACGGTGAGTTTTGACAACCTGCCGCGCCACCCACCGGCAGCGAGGGGATGTATCCGGTCTTGATCGCTCTCACGGCCGCATCCTGCTCAGCTGGTCACGGGTTCCTGTCTCACCGCCCCGACCGGGGCAACCAGCCGTTCCCATGTTGTCGGCGACACTGGCGTACTAGCTGACCAAACTGTCGCGAAGCGCCAGTCCTGAATCCGTCGCGTGCCAACAACGATTCACATCAACGAAGGCGAGCCCAGCCCGCTGCAACGAATTCATTGTGTCAATGTTGCATACGCGCGAACCGTTCACCACCAGCACGGATCCAGCACCCGGTTCAGCAGTCCAGCCGAGCGCCAGCCATTTCATGACTCGGACTTGTGCCGCGGTAAGCTTGCGTTCCATAATCTTTTCCTTGGCCTCAGAACCGGCCTTTAACCATAGCTTGGGAGACGAGGATACCGTTATTGTTCGAGACGGACACGCCACCAATCGGTCGCCACCCTTTCGCCATGTACTCCGTAACCTCAGCCTGCAATTTCATTTCTGCTTTTTGAGCCGAGCCGACCGGGAACGTATCGTCGGTAGCGTCAAGAATGACGTATGCCGGTGCGTCATCTCTGACGCCCGATTGAGCTTTGGCTGGAAAGCTTGAAACGCCGGCCAACACAATCGCAACGACTACAACAGCCAGCATCTGCCGTTCCTGTACCTTTATCATTCTTTTTTCCTTCCCGGCGTGGCCGGTGTTTTCCTTCACTAAGCGACGTCGGCGACCAGCTTCGCCAAGCGCACCAGCTCTAAGTCCATGCCCCGCCTCACCAGCGGTAGAAATAAGGATTTCCGAATGCGGAAATCCTCGGGTTCGATCGTGTACTGCAGCTCACCATCATCTCGGAATCGAGCACGGATTGACCAGTGATATTTGAGGCTTCCATCACCGTGACCTACTCCGAGCGCGTGGTGAATCTTGAATGCCACATCGCGGGGCCCCAGAAACGACACGTACGTCCTTGACTGGCGTACCGGGTGCCCGTGGCAGGACCACATCGTACCAACGCCAGGAAGTGCATTTAGCGCGTCGCATAGGGGTTTTATGCCCGATTCGATCGGAGCCTTGATTGCAGGACAATCAAGGTCAAATCCTGCATACAACTCGGCAGGTGTCATAGAGCTTTTCCGTTCAGTTTCGGAGCACGTCTATTGCACAGTTCAACGCTTCCCGCAGCTGGTCGGCGTGACCGCCGCCTGGATAATCAACATCTTGTTTCCTGCTCGCTTCTTGTACCCGGTCCAACGCCCCTTTAGGATCTTTTCCCATCAGGAGCGTCGTGGCATAGCCGAAATACTTCCATTCATGGACTGTAGCGCGGCGCTCGTATTCGTCGAGCTGATCGAACAGTCGCGTCATTAGCTCAGAAACGACTTTACCTTGATTAAATGGTGGCAGGTCATCGAACTCGATACCAACGGCCAACCCGCTTGATGCTGCTTGAAAATCCAAATACCTATGCATCGCTTATATCCTATTTTCTCGTGTCATCTATGGCGCTTTGTCCAAATTTGCGCGAAACGATGTAATGTTCTCGCAAAGAATGCACCTGGTGCCGACTGGATTTGTCGCACGCCACGAGCGTGCTTTGACCTAGCACGCCAAACTTGTAAGGCGCCCAACGCCAGGTACAAAATAGTGCATGCGGTGACATTTACAACGACGTTTCGCAGGGCGATGGTCTTGGTCATCCATAACACCACATTCAATATCGAGATGAATAACAATCCTCCGCCGTATGCTGTTATCCTGCCCCGGACCCATTCGGGAGAGCCTATGACCCTCCAAAAAGTCGCGGTACGTTCGAGCGAGCGGATTCGCTGATCCAGCGATGCGATATAGTCGACACCCCGTAAACCCGCAACAATGTCGTTCCAGAACACCCAAAGCGGAACGCCGACGACCACAACGATCACGGCAATCGGTAGCCAACTAACACCCATCATTCACTCCTTTGTCCGCACAATCAATAAAGCCGGCCAAATTAAAATAACAAAAAGCTGCATCATCTCCGATCGCTCCTTGCGCCGGTAGGCTAATTTTCCCGTTGCCTCAAAGTCCAATGGATGCGCCACCGCGGCGCATAGTGCGGAAAGTCGCTACTTCCATAGGGATCGGTCTTACGCAACGTGAGACCGGCTTCCTCGTCCAGCCATTGAACACCTTCAGGCCATGGCACAGCAAGAGGCTTCAAGGCGTCGTGCAACGATTCGGATGCGTAGCCAAAAGAGAGCCTATTGAAACCATAGATGCCATCATGACTCGGAGTTACCCGCTCGAAAACTAGCGTGAGACTAAGTGACATTTTCTACTCCGTTGGTATATCTTTTCCTTCTTATTTACGGCCACGGCCAATTGCCCGGCTTCTTTGTCTGTTGCTTGTGGATCGCGGGCTCGACATAGTTGAGCGGAACAAGCAAATGCGCCTGCTTTTCATCGTTCCATTTGCCTACTTTGAGACCACGGCCGGCAAGCTTCTTTTCGAAACAGGCCGCTATATGTTTAAAGGCACCTGCTTTGACGAATCCCTGCCCCTGTCCGTGCAATACCCATTCTTTGCCACACATCGGGCACTTGCAGCCAAGAGAAGTAATTAGCATCTTGGGCCAATCCGCATATTCAGCAGCGCTCTCGACAGCAGGCATGGCGTTTTCCGATGATTTAGTGGTGGCTTTCGACCCTGTAAATCGGAGCACCGCCGTTGCTTTCTGCCACGTCAAACGTGTAACTGCCAGCATCGGTCGTCACGGTCATTCTACGCGGGCCATGAAGGGTTAAGCCCGAGTACGGCGCGTATTTCGCTGCGATAAAGCGGCCGTCGACGACCACTTGAATCTGGAGCGCGAGAGGACGTGTCCACTGCACCTTCTCCACTTTGCTCGGCATCTCAAGCACCAGCGCGCGTGCAGGTGCAAATTCCACCGTCTCGCCGTCCCGCAGAATTCGGCGGTCGTCGTTGCGTAGCGAGGTTCCATCCTTTGAGATGTCGTAGGCTTCAAGGCCATCATCGGTCACAAGAATGAGGTCTGTTGCGGTCGCGTACCTCGGGACTCTCTTGATCGTGACTCCAAGGTAGTCATGCTGAACCTTGACTTCCCAGCCGAGCGAGTTGCCGATAAATTCGGTCTTTACTGGGCGTGCGGACTCGATTGCCTGGCCCGCGTTAGCAGCCGTTGCGGAAATCACCAGCACCAAAAGAAGTAGTATCCTCATTGTGGTTTTCGCCTATATTGCCCAGCGGCTACCGGCCGTGCGGGGCACTTGCGCGCCTGGTTAAGTCATTTCGTCGTTACTCATCGATCCAAGATTCATCGTGAACCACTCGTGGCACCAATACACGCCGTTGCTTTGCACCACACCACAAACACGTTCGAATATCTCCGTCAGCGACGAACCGGTCACTGCCGACGAAGTGTTCGGAGTGCGCCGGGTCGATTGCGCAGCGGCCCACTTCCAGATATTTTTCCCAGAAATCAGGTATAGGTTCGATATCACTGGCCAGACCTGGGTAAAACATACCTTCGGCCTTCGCGCCCCGTGCTAAGGCAGCGATGAGTCTTACACCCACAAAGTCACTATCTTGAGCATGCTCGGCAGTTGCATACCCGAGCAATAAAGTACTTTCGCCGAGGTACTTCGAGGCAGGCGTCTGAGCTCGTACGCACCAAACACCGTGAAGGACGCCACCCTCCCGATAAAAATGGCCGTGTACCTTCATCCAGGCGTACAGATTGGGAGAAAAAGAGGCTATATGATTCGGCGCAATCGCCTGAAGCGTCATCGTCGCAGTAGCGTTTCGTTCGGCAATAGTGGTCTGCATATCGTCCTTTTTCGTGTCGGCAACCGGCCGATTCGCGGGGCACTCGCGCGCCAGGTGCTTTTTCCTCGCCTATTCGAGTATATCAATAGCATCGGCCAGAAGCCTCAGTTGGGAGGCTGTCAAGCAACCATGAATCTCGACAACCAGTTCCATTGCGGACAGGCTGATACCTCGCGGCGAAATCGAAATTCCATCCACGGATTTTGGCGAAATCTCAAGCATCGGCTGCAATTGGGAAATAATGCGTGCATCACGATCTGGGTCAAGACCGTAGACCATCACTTTTTTTCCATCCACAACAAACGGCATTGGAGTTGTCACAATATTTTCTCCTGTTATTTTTTGACACGCGAAAGATAGGTGATCGTCGCGACCGTAGACGGCACCGCGGCGGCCTTTCCGTGCCGCAACCATTTACTGACTGTCAGCATCGTGACGAACGGCACGGCCAAGACGTACGCCAAGACTGCACCGCCCGTTAGTGCGACAGCCGTGAGGGTGTGAGCAGTGCTGCCGGGCTCCGGCAGGGCAACGCACAGCCATGCAAACAGTGGGGCGACCCACGAGTACCACGTCGTGATAACCGAAAGGACCACCGAGCCGCCCCCCATCAGCACGCGGGGCAGAGTTTGGCTGGCTTGGTAATCCGCTTCCGCGTCGTCCCATTCGTCTCGTGCATCTTCGACGTACGTATGGCGCGCAATTACCAACACACTAGCGGCTAGAAACACGACTCCCCAAATCCATGTCAGCATTGTTTTTTCCTAGTTTTCTAGATACCGCTCGTTCGGTCAAACCACGTGGCCAAAAAGCTCACATTGGGCGTCGATGGAATCTCCGCCAGGCATCGATTTGCAGACACAGAGGGACAACCAGGGCAACAGTCATTCCTATTTTTCCGATCAACTCAAAGTGCCGGTGCGCTGCTTCAATGTTTCCAAAAACTAGCTCAATCACTAGCCATCCGCAGCTAAACATTGCCGTACATACCGCCAAGCAACCCGCGCCGTTGAGGTAGTGATCCAGCCCGTAGTCAGCCAGCCAGGCGAGGAAAGGTTGCCAAGCTCGACCACCCGAATTATTCTCAACGGCGTGAACTCCATCATCAGGTCTCATCGGTCCTTCACCTTCAATGCTCATTTGCTTTTCCGTGGCTATGGGATGAACACGAGACCGGGTTCGCTTCCAGTCGGAACGTCTGAGTCAAACACGACTTTGACCTCGCGCTCAAAGACGTGGGAGAACGCGACCTGCAATGTATAGCGGGTGTCATCACCAGTTTGCTGCGCATCCGCATGCGGGCCGTCCTGCATCCACATTTCGGCAAGCACCTCGTTTGCGCCGTCTGCGCTCTTGATGCATGCCTTGACGGGGTTGTTAATCTGCATGACCTTTTTCCTACTTCGGATTCAGTGCCAAGGTGTAGTGATACACCGGCAGAGTTTGCCCATTCTTCACGGCCGAGCGCACGATGGGCTCCTGATCGCCCACAATCCGCGCGATCACTTTTGCGCTCGCGGAGTTCCCATGGGTCCACGACAGATTCAGCCGCGTAAGCGTTGTGCGCCGGTGTAACCATGTGATGACCGTCTGTGCCATTTCGAAGGCAAGTCCCTTACCCCACAGCTTTTCGATCACCCAGAAATTTAGTTCGAACCACGCACCGTCTACTGGTTCTTCAAGTCTTACCACCTCGACAAGACCGACCATATCAGTGCCGTCCTGATTGTCGAGGCTGAATCGCGCGATCCAGCCCTGATAGTCACCCAATGCACGACCTCGCAGCGCCTCGAAGACGGCATTCGAGGTGTCGAGTTGTAGCTTCGGTGTGTCCCAGCCGATCCACAACCGCGTTACGGCGTCCGTAATGTGCTTGTGCATCAGCAGTGAATCACAGCAGTCCAGGGGAGAGAAGCACAAGCGATCGCTCGCTAGATGTTCAGGAACGTGACGCGGAAGTGGCTCCGGCCGCATATCTCGGCCGCCACCTGCTCGGCGTCGATACTCGTCCATGGATTCGCTAAAATTCATTGGCTTTTTCCTTGATTTCGAAAGATGCCTAGACCGCAACGCCTTTACTTTCGAGCCAGGCCATCCAGCCGTGATAGCGGGCGTCGTAGGCACCATCTGCACGGCCGTGCCAATATAAGCGATCGGGGCCGTGAAATTCCCAATGGTCTGCATGAAAGTGATAGGTCCATGCGTCACGTAGTTTCACGTCCGGGAAGTGCTTACGGACAAGCGCCGTCGCCTCACGGAGCAGCGAACGACTGAACGCGTTGTTGACCGCATTCCATGTCTTCGTATCTCGACGCTGGCGATGTTCAGCCAAGGATAGAATCGCGCCCATGTCTTTCCTTTATAGCTTCATGGTCTGGAAAAAACCGTCTCGCTTGATGTCTTCCAAAAAAGTTTGACGCCCCAGCTCAACGAAACGTGCAGTCATAACTCCGACATAACAGACAAAGCACGTGAGGAGGACGCAGACGCAAGCCGTATCAAATACCCTCATTACTCCGGAGACTAAGTCACTTAGCGCTGTAGGCGTATCCGGAAACGCGGTACGGCTGACCAGTTCACTTATGCTGATAATTGCATTGGTGATAACGCGAACGACTTGCACAATCGGGTCTTCAAAATCGGCTCGGAACCAGAGTACGAACGACCACAATATGCGAAGCATCAACACAAACGTCAAGATGCGAATAAGGGTTGCAGTGGACTGGCGCGGTCGCGTCTGTGCACGAATAATAAAGTTTGACACCAACTGCTCCATAAAATCATAAACATAGTGGTCACGTTGACCTGGGCGTGTACGAATAAAGTTTGACACAAGGTCGCCTCACCGCAACATCAGTCGGAATGTCGAGCTAATAAAGTTTGACACTTTCCGCGAGCTCTACCAAGTGCCTCCGGGCATCTCCATCGTACCGGCGCTGCCGTCTTTTCCCTTTTGCTCGACAGCATCAACCGCTCGGTGGCTGTCTTCCTAGTTGCAGCGGCGCATATATCAGAATATCAAATTTTAGATGGGATGATTATGCGTAACATGCCACAAAACCAGTATGTTATTCATTAAGCGGAACGTTACAAAATGAAATCAGAGCGGCGTATCACGTGGCTCAAACCATTGCTCTGGATTAACCGCGATTCGGTGCTCCGTTTGCGCCAGACGCGACTTTCCAATAATTCACGAATTGACGCTATTCGGAGACAGAATTCGTTAGGCAGCCTGTTTTTAGAGCGCAAAACACGGTGGAATATCGCAAACGCGGAAAATACCAAACGCCCGAAAAAAAAGCCCGCCGAACGCCCCAGATGGGGACGCGCGGCGGGCGGGTTTCAACCTAACAGGCTAGGGACGCGGCAACACATCGGTCGGCGCCTGATCCAGGCCAGCTTCTTTCAGTATCATCGCTTCTGTCCAGCCGTTCGATAGGAGGTACTTGATCTGTGCTTCGGCACCGTCGTTGTTGACTCCTGCTGCAAACGCCGAACACTCATCGTGCACCACGCTGTCCAGCACGCTTTCGTCGCCGCCTTCCAACACCAAACCAGCGATACGTAGGGTATCGGTTGCCTCAGGCAATCTCGAGGACTGTTCCTCCCGTACGCGTTCCCGTAGCGCAAAGAAGATCTTGCTGCGTTCTGCTAAATCGTCGTGACCGTTTTCGATGAACCACCACAGAGCCTCCTGAAGCGGCAAGCCTTTGACGTAATCCAAGTAAGACGTCTGTTCAGGGACGCTAACATCCCCTTGGGTAATTGGCTTTACCGGCACTTTCCCTGTCCGAGTGGCCTCAGCAATAACCAATATGTCCGCTTCTGACAAAGGTGCTTCTGACCTGCAAGCAGATTGGGCCAGGGTCATGATTTCGGTAAGCGCCAGCCGCTGTTGATCTGATCCTGTTGTTCCAGCCAAAGCGGTGTTTGCGAGATCGATGACATCACCCTCGACGAGAAATATCTGTCCATCGCTTCCTACTGTGGATCGAGCCATCTTCGCGATCAATTGAAGGGCGCCTTCTACTGTAGGCACACTTGACTGCAGATTCCGTTCCCCGATCGATGGCGATTCACGAAGGCTGGCAAGTATCCGTTGGGCGGATTCATCTCCAACGAATCGAGCTTGTGACAACGCATTTTCGACCGAGACGACGGCTCTGTTGCCCCGATCTCTTGCCACTTTCGGAAGCCTCTGTTCCATTGCGTCCAGGGCGGCGGTACTGCCAGCAGCGCTCACATACTTGGCTCCATTCGGATCTTCACGGTCGAGGACCAGGCATTGCACCATACCGCTGGTGGTCAAAACCTCTTGCACCACACCATTGTCCACAATCACAACGACCTTGTTTTCATGGGTTTCCTGCAGTTTCACCGGTTGATTCATTTTCCAGCTCCATTCATTGAGCGGAGCCATCACCCGTGACGGGTGGCTGGCACCCGCAGGATTAATATGTAAAAGTCCCTTTCACCTATGAATAAACTAAACATCTGCCTGCTATCTGCTACACAGGCATTTAAAGCGACTTTTTTTTATTAACTCCCTGGGAGCTTGTTGCCTCAGAGCCCTACTCGCCATACGGGCAAGATGTCAATCGACGCTCGGGAGCCCGAGAATGTCCAACAGGGCGTTGTAATCTCCGCCGGTTGGTGCCGCCTCTCTTTCGTTAAGGGCTTGGTCGTAACGTCTGATCTCGACGGTGAGACTATGCAAACCTTTCATGGCACCCATATAAACCGGCAAATCAAGCTCTCCGCCGCATTTGCTGGCGAGCTCCAGTGCCGATATGGCCGCGTTCAGTGGGTTTGTATTTATCCGATTACCCCGATCCGTCGCACTAAATTCAGAAGCTACACGCTCCGAGGTCGGCATCGCCAGATCCATCACAGGTTCAGTCGACACTGACAACGACGGCTCCAAAGTCGAGTAGTGTGCTTTCGCAATGGCGACGCGGTTGCGGAGATTCCCTGCCGCGTCTACACACCCTTGTGCCGTGCTGAAATTATCCCAATGTCTCTCTTCAGAGGCCTGGCTATCGAGTTTTTCGGCTTGGGCCAACAGCGCCGGCCATTCACTTGGCGGCGCAAACTTGCTTTCCCACGCCCTTCCGTCAAATTGTTGTATCGCCGAACCTGCCTTATCGCACAGCAGAATCTTGTGTGGATAGAACCGTCCGTCATATCCGTCACTGTCGTCATCGCTCTTATCGTCGAGTCCGTTTTCCCGCCTGTTCTGTGTCCACGCAACCAAGGCAACGTCCATCGCATCAGACAGATTTAATGGCTCAAGGACAGGCACAACGATAGAAGACGGCGATTGGAAGTATGCGACACCCGGCTGATCGTCGTACATGTCACGTTGGATGTTCCCGTAGATGGTAATCGCGGTAACCAACGGATATTTATCACTCGAAATGCTGCTGACTTGCGTGCTGCCGACGACTTCACGCTGAGGTTGCACGTGCTGCACTGTTATGGAGAGGCTAATGTCATGCGATTGTTCCATTTCATGCTCCGAAAATGCGGCGCTGTCACCCGCATCGGATGACAGAGGCCCGATAAGGTTATTGATATAGGTCGATTTTTCTTGGGAAGACTTGATACGGGTTCCCGTAGAATTAAGTACAATCATTTCGTTTTGGATCGGCTCAGGTCCAATAGCCGCGAAACCCTCCTCGACATCGCTGTCGCTTTGGGCGCCTTCCAAAATGGTCTGCATGCAGTCTTGCCACCAAGCCCGCGCTTCGCCGTCTGACAAAACGATCACAACTTGGGACGATTGCCCGGCGCCTGCCGGATCTGCTCGGTTGACTGGGACGAAATTCGTGTCAACCTTGCTATTTAAAAAGTCGTTTTTATCCACAGACAACTCCAATATATGGGACTGCCCACGCGGGCTACTTTCCCGTCTGGTTTAGGTGAACCGATAATAGAAAAGATCGAGCATGGCCAAATGACCGACCTGTGCTGTTATGGAATGAAATAGCGCGTGTTTGCCCCGAGGGAACGTTATTTCATGGGGTGAGAGATTTTGCGCGAGAGCGCGGAGATAGCCGAACTGCTGGCGTGGAAAAACTCGATCGATGCGCGAAGCGCGGAGAATTTGCAAATGCTAGCATTGTCGGCGTACTTTGGGAAGTCAGCAGAAATCACCTGCCAGCCAGTCACCCAAGACACTGGGCCAATGCCATTGAGGAAAATTATATGAGCGAGCAAACCACTGCGGTGTCTTATTTGGCCACCGTGCTACGGCGCGAGCGTTCCGGCCATTTCACTGCCGCTGAATACGATGAGGTAATTCAGGACCTTTTGCTGGCCAAGACACAATTGCGACCGGACGGGCAAAATTGCGCCGTTTGCGAAGACAATGGGCACCAGGCCTGGGAGTGTCATCATAATCCTTTGGTCATGGCTCTCCGAGGGGTCCAGGCTGAAAACGAATGGCGATGCTTCCATTGCGGGTTTGTCAGCACCTCTGTAGTTGCGGCCCTCGAACATTTTGGCGTTTCCTCTGATGAGGTCGCCCGTTGCCTGCAGCTAAATGCCCGGGCCGCAGATGTCTCGACCGTTCCGGTCGACCGCTGAACACGAGCCCGCACATTTAGCGAGGATTCCACCATTGAGCCCCCGGACACTTATCCCTCTATCCGAAGTGACCACCGCCCTTGTCACATTCAATCGGGACTACCCCCGCCCGGGCATTGGCGCTTTGTCAGTCAGTGAGCCTTTTTTCGTAATTCGGGATTTTCAGAAAGGAAACTTCCCCACCGCCCGCGCTGCCGGTGTCTATCTAATTTTCGATCATGACGAGAACCTTCTGTATGTAGGCTTGGCCCGAGGCTTGGGTAGGCGCCTGGGAGCGCATTTCGGTTGGAATGCCGACAGATCTGGCGGCATGATCAAGAATCCGATTTTCAAAGACGCATGGTCAGTGCGAACGATAGCGCTGCCGCCTGGTCATAGGTTCGAAGCAGCCGCGGTAGAGGCCTATCTCATTGCCCAACTCGCGCCGCCCGTCAATACCTTGGGAATCCGTGACCGTGCGCTGTAGTAATAGGGATGCGAGGAATTTTCCGCGTTTGCGATATTCCACCGTGTTTTGCGCTCTAAAAACAGGCTGCCTAACGAATTCTGTCTCCGAATAGCGTCAATTCGTGAATTATTGGAAAGTCGCGTCTGGCGCAAACGGAGCACCGAATCGCGGTTAATCCAGAGCAATGGTTTGAGCCACGTGATACGCCGCTCTGATTTCATTTTGTAACGTTCCGCTTAATGAATAACATACTGGTTTTGTGGCATGTTACGCATAATCATCCCATCTAAAATTTGATATTCTGATATATGCGCCGCTGCAACTAGGAAGACAGCCACCGAGCGGTTGATGCTGTCGAGCAAAAGGGAAAAGATGATGAAAGAATGGGATGTTTATGTCGATGGCCGGCATATCGGCACAGTGAACGAAACGAGCGAGGAATATGCGCGCTGTGCAGCACTGTGTAAGTTCGACATCGCGGCTGAGTCAGACCTATCCGTGTCACGCCGGTTTTAACCGCCCTAGCCACCAAGGGAAACCATAGACATGAAGCAATACAGATACTGCGCCTACTATGACGGCACGCCAACGATCAGTGGCTTTCAGCGCTCGATGAAAAGTGAGGACGAAATACAGGTGCTATTGGCGGAGTTACCTTCCCGCCTCGAATACCACTGCGCCGATGACGCGCAAATCTCGCCTGGAGCCGTCGGGGCTGCCCATGTGAGCGGCCCTTTGCGATTGACGCGAACCGTGACGATCTCCACTGCTCTGGCCGAGAGAGACGCGATAGCTCGAATTGAAATGGCTTTCAAAGATCTTGATCTTTTTGGCCAACGGGTACTGTAAACACCGCTATCCCAAAGCCGGTCCGTCGGCAGAAGGAAAACAACCAAGCGCGAGCTGCGCCCCAACATGAACAAGGAAAGAACGCCGGTTCGCCGGCATAAGGAAAATAAATGCAGACTATTTTGGTTACTGGCGCTACCGGTGTGGGCAAATCGAGGCTTCTATCGCGACTAGCCTCAGAGCATAACTTGGCTGTTATAGATGCATTCGTCCAGGGCCGTAATACGTGGGTGGAACCACACACATACGCGCGGGGTGTCGCGATTGACCATATCGGCAATCTGGTTGACGCTAAGGCTATCGTTGCGGCTGCTGCCGAATGGTGTGCGAAACACTCCGCGAAGCTTTGGCTTTGCGACATGTGGCGCGGAATGTTGGAAAGTCAAGGTGTCACCATTCCCCATGACGCCGTGGAGCTTCACTTGGATCGTGGGGTGTGGGCCTGGCCCGTAACCGTGGCTCCCGGAATCCGTATTTCCGCGCCCGTCGAGAAAGCGTTGACGATAGCTAATGGCCTTGTTTTTGGAGATAGATATGTCTGACCTGTGTACTTGCGAATTGCAATGTCCGGGGATTCGAGCCTGAGTGACCATAGTTTGCCGGTCTGGTCCGACCGAGGAAAAATCGCATGGACATGCCAACGAAGCTGACCGAAGCGGAACTGTGGACGAAAGCGCGAGATATCTTGCACTTCGTGGGTATCTGTGGCGCCGGCAAATCGACCTTGTCGAGTCGCCTAGCAGTCCGCATTGCGAATCATGGAGGTAAGGTTATCGGCACGATCGACTATGACCCACACACGCCCGACACTGATCGGGCGGCCGAACGCGCGTTCAGCCGCGCGCTGGACCAGCGCAACATCAAGACGAGCTATTCAGACCCTGCTGTCCACCAGGAGATTGTCGACCACACGTTAGGGATGCTGACCCGCTGGACGGAATCTGACGCTAATGTCGTGATGGTCGACCGCTGGTACGAAAGCTACGACAATCTTCCCAGGGAGCATGTCAAGTACATCGAAGCGGCGATCCAATCGTCAGGATTTCGAGTGCATCATGTCCTTTTGCGTGTGGAAGATAAACCTCTTGGAAACGCAGAAAACGCGATCCGCGAGCGATTGCTGCATACGAAAGGTACCCGGCCAGGGACGTGGTGGGATAGTGGGCCTGATTCTCTGGAAGCATGGGTAAAAGCCGAGCAAGCCTACCAGGATGAATATGACGTGTTTCTCCAGCGCTCGCCGTTCATGTCGAGTTGGGTTCGGACGACCGAAATGGATTGGGACCGCTACGAAGACGACATTGTGCACGGGCTGATTTACAGACGGTGGAAAGAAGCGTGCAATACGATCACGGAGCCAAGTCTGGTGGCGCTTGAGAAGATTATGATGGCTGGTCTCTCCGAAAATAACTAGGAAAGCAAAACCATGAATATTGCTTGCCTGACGTTCTCGGACGAAGCGGATGCGCAGGCCTTCGTTGAGAGAACCGGCCGCTGTTCCGATCCAAATATGGGTGATGTGTTCCCGACTGACCTGTCGTTTGTTCTTGTCGATGCCGATGCTACGTACGCGCCAATATCGAGATGCGTGGCCGCTGGTGCTCCTCCGTGGGACGCGCCGGATATGAAGCCGGTAAAGCCATTCAAATTTGGTTTTCAGTCAGGTGGTCTGAGGCATTCGGTTATGGTCGGCCCCGCCGGTGCCGGCAAATCGGTTCCCGAAGACCTGCTAAAGCTTTTGGCGTGTGGGCACCCAGGCGGCACCATTTCGGTCGCACAGGCAGGTTTTTCCGGCATGCCGGACGCGAGGGCAAAGCGGGCGACGCGGCATAACCTTGCGCGGTACTACCACCAGTTCGACGAACGTAAATAGGCCAGAAAAAAGGTGACTATGAACAACCATCATTTCTACCGGCTCTTTGCTGTCGTCGCGCTCGCAGCAACGCTTTCTGCCTGCGACCGCGAGCAGAAAAACGCCACTCCAGCCACCGTGTTCAACCAGAAGTTGACCGATGTGGCACGCCTAGTGTCGAACCTTCCGGCCGGCGTAGAGCTAATTCAATGCTGGCCCGAAAAATCACTTGTCAGCCCAGATCGCGCCTTCTGCAACATATTTCTCAGGGGGAGCGCGTCCAAAGACATCGGGCAGAAAGCCATTGGGTGGGATATTCCTGTCCGCGAGCCAAGGTATTTTGACGGCATCGATGGCGAGAAACCACGCTACCTAGAATCGTATCAGTTCAATTTGCCACTGCTTGCGGATACTGGATTCCTCTTCGTGGCCAAGAATGATCCTCAGGGTTTAAGAATCGAGATTGCTGCCAATCAGGACCGCTTGCCTTTCAACGAAGCTCAGAGTTTCATTTCTTCCGTGCTTCCAGTTGTATCGGGCGAAATGTCAAAGCAACTCGAAGAGGCCCGCACTAATGAGGCTGACTCGATTCGAGCGACATGGGCGAGCAAGTAAGTGATAGTGTGGAAATGGATATGACCAAGAAATTAATCGTGGGTGGCCATCCAACAAAACGTACCTCAAGATCTGGTAGATCATCGGCGAAAAGAAGGATGAGTGATGGATACGAACTCCATGGGCGGTAAGATAATTGCGACAGAAACGCTGGCTCGTGAAGCGGGTTTCACCCGCGAGGTTATCGCATCGTCTTTAGGCGATGAGTTGAACTTGCTGATCGCGCCCGACGTCGACCTCGACGGCAAGTTCGATGCCTTTGATCTTGATGCGCTAAAGATCGTGTCGGTGAACGGCTGGCTCGGTGTTTTCGAAGACCTCTGACGTGAATGGAACCGAAAGAACTCATACAAACATCAGAATTGCTACGGGAACTTACCAAGACCATTTAAGGCGGCCGATGTTTGAACATAAAAATGCCGGGAATAGCTATCGCGATCTGCTCCAAAATTCCGCGAAATTGCGGCGAAATCCGAATAAGAGAACGACGACATGAGCACAGTTTTGATTCTTTCGCTTGAGAGGGACCCGACTATCCTGAGCCATCCATCATTGGTTTCTGGTTACGTTCGAAACGTGCTTAGGGCACTGGCCATGAAGCGCCAGTCGGCGACAGTCGTCACGCTTGGCGAGCGGGATGAAGATGTTCGCCTGTCCGATTTCACGCGCGTCCATCGCATCCAGTTCGCGGGCACTCAGGATGAATTGTTTACCCTGCTGGATGCTCGGTGCTCTCAGGCCGATCTCATTATCTGTGTCGACGCCGCGTCATCCACGGTCGCACAGAAAGTGTCGGGTGACCGCGGTCTTCCGTTTGTCAGTGTCGTTTTCGATGACGAATTTCTTGCCTGGCACAGCCCTGCCCTGCATTTGTCCGACAAGATCTACGTTCAATCCGAGCACGGTATGAAATTACTTATCGATACGGGTGTTGATCCGTATACGATCGGCCTTCTGGCGTCAAATCCAGTCGATGGCGCGCACGCACAGGATCTGCTTTCCATTTTGGAACGGGAGGCTGTATGAGTACCACGGGTGTAGGTGTAACTGCGCAGCAACCATTCCCGCGGGCTCTACGTGCGTTCCTCGGGCTGAAATTTTTCGCTTACGTGCAGTCGTCGTTCGCACAGGTACTGATTAACATCTACGTCTACCGGCTCACCCACGATCTGGGCGTGCTTGTAGCATTCAACGTGGCGTTCGATATCGCTCACACGATCGTCTATCTCGCGGTCTCACGGCTGAGCAAGGAATACGACAGGCTTTTGCCGCTGAGGCTAGGCGTAGTGTGTCAACTCGTGTATCTGGCCACGATTCTGTATCTTGGTTCGTCGGTGTCCCATTTCGTGCTGTTGCTCGGCATCCTCGGCGGCGCGGCGGATGGAGCATACTGGCAATCAGATAACTTACTCAAGCTTGACCTGACGACGCCCGCCAACCGGCTACGCTTTACCACCGCGTTCGGGATGGTTAAGTCGAGCGTTGGAACGTTGGTGCCGCCTATTGCGGCGCTGCTCGTCGTGTTGGCACCGGGCACCGCGGCGGTTTCGGGCGCCTACGCACCCGTTTTTCTCGCCGCGATAGCCGGCGCTGCTGGTGTGCTCGCGACGAGTTTCTTCCTGCCACCTGACCGCACGCACCGGTCAGTTCGGCAATACAAATTCTGGACTGTTGCCCGAATTTTGTGGAAGGACCGGAATGTGCGCCTCGCCTGTTACAGCACATTCTTGAGTGAAGTTCCGGACGTTTTACCGATGCTGCTCGGCGTCTACCTATACCTGCGGTCCGGTACGGAACTTGCGATCGGGGGCTATCAGGTACTGACCGTTGTACTGGTACTTGCGAGCAATCATCTGCTCGGTCGCCACGTTCGCACGGCGCATTACAAACCAATCCTGATTGCCGGCGGTGTCGCACAGTGCGCTGTCGTGCTGATTCTTCTGTTCGATCATCAATACGCCGCCGTCTTTATTTATGGTGTGCTGTCCAGTCTCCTGTCGGTGACTGACGCGCCGGGCAGTACGCTCCGGCAGAATGCCCTGACGTTCCATACGTCTGATTCGGGTGTACTTGCAAACGTGCGCGTCGAATTCCTGACGCTTAAGGAAATCTTCGACTGCGTTGGCAAAAATGCTGGATACGTTCTCTTGCTGATCGTCGGCTTTTCGGGCAGCGCCGGGCAGGTAGCTGCCGTTGCCCTAGGCTGCGCCGTCGCGGCACTGATCGGCAATATTGTCGTGACCAAAGTTACTGACTCGCGGCAGATCTGATTTCTTAGCGTGCTTGGAGAAACCGATGGTAGACGTAAAAAGACGTGAAGACATTGCGACGCACGATGACAATTTTGACGGCACCGGCGCTACGACGCAGCCAAGATGTTCATCACGCTGCGCAGGCGGCTTCAGGAGGATTCCGCTAGGTCTGGAGTAAGAGACAATCGCGGAATGTAGCTAAAATATTTTTTTCGTGGTAGCGGCATTTGGATCTGTAGGAACGCTACTCAATGCGATACACAGCCATACCGGCATTGCTGGCCTATCGGCAGCTGTAGTTTTGGTCTTTCTCGCGACTGCTCTTCATCCGAGCGCCGATCGCGCTATGACCATCGAAGACGTTAAGCGGTTGATTGAACCTCGCTAAACACGACGTGGCCGCCATAAACACCGAAGGCAAAGTGAAGGTTGGTAATGGGTTCGCGCCGGAGAAAGCATTCCCGAAGCATCTCGACGAGACACAAGCTGCATTCGAATTTGATAGCAACTAGGGAAACTGAATGACCGAAGGACAAACCGGCAGGTACTTGCCAGGAGATGGCCATGCTTGACCCTGATGAATGGAAAGCAGCGGTAGTGGACGGGATGACGACTATATGCCCAGCTTGCTTATCGACTAATATCACGATGGGCGCGTGTGCAATTGGTGCGATAACGGTGCACCAAGAATATATTTGCGAAGATTGCCAGCATGATTTCACGGCACTTTTCGCCCTTGTCGGGTGCTATGCCGGCCAACCTATTGTGAGCTGAAAAAAAGTGAATGCACCGACGCCTCCAATCATTTCCATTCGCTGCATAAAGAATGGTGACGGGAATTATTGTGTGGAACTCCTTGTTAGTGGGTTAGCTACCGAAGCCCAGGCGGAGAACGCGATGGCGCATATGCAGCGATTGTTTTGCGCCCAAGAAGTCCAAGTTAATTGAGCGCGGAAACAGACGACATGAAAAAAGTGACTTTACTACTCTGCTTGTTGGGCTTTGTCAGTCTGACGCACGTGGAAGATGCCTGCATTTTCAAGACCGTCCGCGTTCCCGTCGTTCAGGTCACCAATCGACATCAAGAAATCGATCTTCCGGAAACTGCCGGAACATGTGTAAATGGGACGTGTGAAGCGCATACCGTTGAGATTGATTATTTTTCGACTGAGCCGAATTTCGAGATTGTAATTATGTACAAAGGCGAAAATTATGCGTTCGAGTCACCTTTAGAGCCAACAAGTTCCACTATTCCGGTTCAGGTTCAAGAGTGCGGGAAGACGCACACTCCGCGTATAGTAAAGCCGACCGTATAACTCCCGGCAATCGAAAGGCCTACGCCTAGGAATAAATTACAAATCATGAGTGAGCCATATTGGAAAGCAGATTTTGAAACGTCAACGGTCAAAGCGCAATTTTCCGACCGCATGCCCGAATATCGTGCTGCAGCGCGGAAGTTTTGGACGATTGAAGCTCTGCCGCTCGCCTTCATAAGTGCAGTTACGATCTTCGGTTTGACCTGGATCGTTTCGAGGATACTGGGAGTATCTGGACATGACCGCTGGTACGCGGCGATCACACTCTTTCTCGCGTCCATGACTCTGGCGATCAAGATAATGCACTCGGAGCGACCAACGGAAGATAGTGTTGCATACAACCTCATGCTCAACCGGATAACACACACGCGATGAAGACCCTTACACACCTTGGCGATTTTCTGGACGGTACGGGACATATCGGTTTGCTTCCGTTTGGTGCCACGAGCAGCTATACAGTAGCCAATCCAGGCCGCTGGCGCGCGATATTCGAGGAACGAATGCATCGAGATGGCGTGTCGCTAGATGAAGCAGCGCGCCTAGAAATGGCGATGCTGAAGCGGGCATTCCTATGGCACTGCATTGGACAGTTTTCGATGGCCGCGATCGTTTTGAGTGGCATGGGTGCAACGCTCTATCTCATTCTCGTCACGCATGCAGCAGATTGCTTCTCGGTTGCTCCGCAGTTAGCTGGCACCGCATTATTCGTCGCGGCGCAGGTGCGGTATGGCCGTGTTCGCCGTACCACGCGCTAGTAGGGAAAAATGGGGCCCGGATCTGGTACAACGTGGCCACCAATGAGAACGGAAAGGCCGGCGGCGCCGGCACAAAGGAAAACATCTCATGCATATTACCCAGCCCCTTGAATTTGTTTCGCGCAGTGCAAATTGAACCATCGTTGATTCTGGTGCCTACGGATCGTCCATTGATGAAGTTGCCGACGCCGCGGTTGATCTGGCCAAGGCTGAAGGCGTGGAAGTGAAATTCGAGTTCAACGGCATCGATTTTCAAACTGACGGCGCGACGGTGGCGGAAATGATCACGCAAGCGTACCGGGAGGAAATCGAACGCCGCGCGGCTGCTCGCCGGGCTAGTCCCGAGGGCCGAGCAGACTTGATAGCTCGCGAACAAGCTCTGGCCGCACAGGTCCAGGCAGTCAACGAATTGCTGACTGAGCTTCCTGCACATATCGGAACCGAATCGCGACTAGTAGATTGGATTGGCCGCCTAGCCGTGCTTGACCAAGGAGTCGGCTTCGATCTTCTCGCACTCGTAACCAAGCTTGAAGCGGCCGGTTATGTGCGCAACGACCTGGTAGGTGACAAGAATCTAATGCAATCGAAGTCGAACTTGGGTCGCTGGATAGTCGGGCAAGCGATTGATAGCTTGCACAGAAACCATGCCGTGCATCCTGTGCTTTCCGTGCATGTGGCGAAATACACTTCCGTATCTACGTAATCCACAGGAAAAAAGTATGTCTATTGACGTTGGTCGAGTTGAGTTTGACGATGGAACTGTGTTGTACGCCGTTGTTGATGGGACGATCGGGGTAGCATACCGAAAGCTGTACGAGAGTCCTGGCGAGGCGTTTTCTTCGCGCTATGGCGACAATTCTGCTGAACTACCGTCCGAGGTCTTGGACGAAGAGGCCGTGGCGGTTTGGGAATGGCATATATCCACCAATGAAACGCCGAGTTTCTACTCGAAAGCGTCGAAGACACTGCGGTTGCTGACTGGCATGCAGTTGCGATCCTTCGAAGCGCCGGATTTTGAGTCTGGCTTTGGTAGCCGATAACCACGGAAAACGTTATGCCACCGAACAACCAGTCAGAGGCGGTCGAATATGAGGATAGGTATGTCTTGTTCGTGGACATGCTTGGATTTAGTGAACTGGTCCGCTCCGGTCAGTGGCAGGCGAAGCACGTTCTCGCCGCTCTAGCAAAAGCCAAACGCGTCAGTTCGCCTGAAAACGACTTTATGCGTTCAACCCACTTTTCGGATTGCATCGTAATTTCAGTACCAGCTGATGACCTTGGGTTCTTAAATATCACGCAGTCGGCATTTTTTCTAGCGATCGAACTCGTACAAAACCGGGTGCTGTTGCGAGGTGGCATTGTTCGCGGACAACTGTTCCATGGGAAAGAACATGTTTTTGGCCCCGCGTTGATCGAGGCTTACGAACTCGAAAGCCGTGTCGCGAAAACACCGAGAATCATCCTAAGCAAAGAACTTTTTGAGCAGGCAGCGTGGTTCTTGGAAACCGTCACTGAAGGCGAAATCAAGCAATATGGTGAAGTAAGCGTTCCCATTGATCCCGCCGACGGTTACCGCTTTATCGATTATTTCTCCCACACGCACATCGGTTCATTTGACGCCGGCTATGAGGGGCTAAATGCTCACCACGCCATGCTGGAGTCTATGATAAACACACATATTGGGTCGCAAGATCCTAGTATCCTTATGAAATACGGATGGGTCCGCCAGCGTCTGCAGGAGGCGCATCTAGCGATGGGCGCGGGAACATCAGAGAACAACTAGGACGATAAATTTGCCGCGGAGAGTGATTCCACGCAAAAAACCAGGTTCAAGGAGAGCCCGAAAATGGAAATGGCTTTTTTTGGGATCAACTCAGGGCGGTTCTACGCCGATAGGAAAACAAACCCGGCCTGGCCGGCACAGAGAATAGGTTTGAAAATGGTCAACCATGACGAGATCCATAGTTTTATTCGCGCCATAAAGAAAGTGGCTATTCGCAAGTTGTTGCCTCTGCCGGCGTGGCATGTGAAAACTCAGTTTTGGTTGATTGCTGTGGACGAGACAAAACATTTGCAACATATGCGAAACCCGCAATACCGGCGGTATGACGAAAGCCAACAAAACTGCCTCAACTTTGCAATACTAAACTTACCGCTGAATGTGTTGTCGCGATTCAAAGGCGCTGCGGGTCGCTACGCCCTCGAGGTGATCGCTTGTGGCGGGACATTGGATGCATTCCCGGACTTAGAAAGATTGATTGGTATTAGCGAATGGCGAGTGAGACGAATTTTGGAAGCGCAGCCGGGTTTTCGAGTTTTGGTAGACCTGTGCGAACAAGCCTACCACGAATGGGGTGCCGCGCAGTATGAGGCGGAAGAAGCCTGGCGGCAAGACATGATCGCCATCGAAGATACATATCGGCAAATTGATAGCGAAATGTGGTCGGATGTCACGAAAGAATGCCTTGAATTGGGATTGATCGACTGAAAGACAGAAAATAAGAGAAGAAAAATGCTTGAGTTTGAAGATTCCATCGAATTCGCCAAATTGTTTATTGGGGCCGTCGTGTTGGCATCGGCACTCTCTGCTTACTTCTGGGTTCATGCGCGAGGAATTCATATTGCCTAAGCTAGTCCGTGATGCGGATGGCTGGGTCTATTTTTCCTTTTGCTTACTCCTATCGTTGAACTTGCGTCCGCTCATAAATAAGTTAACGCGGCCGCGCAGTCACGAACATCCATGATGAAAAGCGGAAAAAACACGCTAGACCAATCACTGATCCCCCCCGCCCTATCCCCGGAAAACACGTTATGAAGACGACACGCGAAAAAATAGGTGACCTGGCAGCATCGGTCATGCTGCTGGCACAGAATTCCGGCCTGTCTTGGGACGAAGTCGTTGCGGCCCTAGGGCTGGTGTCGAACGGACTTGCAGTGGCGGCGTCCTCTGAGGGCGGCGGATCTCGCGAGGAGTGCTTGGAGCTCGCAAGAAAGCGTTTGGAAGAAGCGATGCGTCAGGAGGTGCAAGTAATCTTCGGGCCCAACTCTATTTCGTTGGCACATTGACCGCGAAAGACATGCACACCCGGCCCTCACAATGTCTGGCGTTATTCTTATGGCGCTGGCCGTCCTATGCATGAAGTCGTGGACACACCGATTGATTGGCTGTGGCATGGTCTACATTATCGGCAAAGTATCTTTTCCGATCGCTGTTTTGGTTCTCGGCGCCCCGTTTGGCATTGATGGGTGGGACTTTCGATCAACCGCGGCCTTCCACTTCGGCATTTTATTTGCTGAATTTCTTTGGTTGATGGTGTGGCACACCTCAGACACGATCGCCAGGTGGGTATGGAGCGACGAAAAAAAGGTGCCGGCGCGGCGCACCGGCAATAGTTCGGCAAATACGGGAGTTTGAATAGAATGAATACATCGACCATGGCAACTTATAGAAGTGATCGAAGACGATTTGACGCCCTGAAGTTATTCGGCCTGTTTGCAGTTCCGATTGCATTGTTTGTTGGTATCTTGTTCTATTCGTCGACTGATGGTGCGGCCTATCCAATGCGCGACGAGGCATTGCAAACGGCGGTCCTTGCGAAACTCCAAACTCGCTTAACGTCATTGGGAGTAAGTCGTATGGACTGGTCGGCTTGCCGTATGGACAACCCGGTCACGACTGAGAGCGAGATTGATGCGTCGACCGGGACATATCACTTCGGCCCTAGTGGAGACTACGATGCCTGTGACGCAAGTCCGGTGAATCGTGTAGTTCGTTGGGCTTACGTCATCAAACGTTCTCCGGACGGTTCTTACCAGATGCTGATGCACGACATTGACCATGACGTGATGTTTGCGACGTATCGGGACGCGGCGATCAAATCGGCTAATGCGGCTTTAAGTCAGCTGGACAGTCAGATTCAAACCGATGAAGCAAACGTAAAGCTACGGGTACAAGCCCAGCCGTCGTGGCAGACATCTTCGTAGGAACAAGGTCGACCAACTGAACCAGTTTAACGGCGTGCAAATATATTGTTTGACCGTGTGCACTCTTAGTTTAGATAACGATGAAAATCGTCGAGGCGGTGATGAAATGAAGCGCACATTTTTTGGTTCTTGGTGGTATATCGGATTTGCAATGCTTGCCTATTACGGGATCGCCCGCATAGTTTTTTCGTTTGAGTGGGCCGATCCGGTCCAAGTGGTCCTCAGTGAACCTGTGTGTGACGCCGCTGAAGGTTCACGCTTGGGATCGGGTTCTTGCCTTGTTACCGGCCGAATGACATTTTCCATCACCGGGGATAAATGGTTTGCACCGGCCACCCAGCCGAGCAGGCGGGCACGATTGCCTCAAGCGTCTCCGATTATCAGCGGGCCAGGCGCAGACCATTTTCCTGGTGGCGATATCGCAATGGGCTGTGCTCTCTTTCTGCCCTGGATAGTTCTCTTTTTGCCAACCGCATACGTTCTTCTGCATCAATGGGCGAACATATTTGGTAGATTGATGGCGCTTGTGAGTCGCCGGTAGAGGACATATCTATTTTACTTTATGAGACCGTCAATGAGAAAATCCACTCTCGATACAAGTAGGCCTGCAATGCCCGAGTTACAGGCCGCCGCGTCGGTGGGAGACCTTTCGGTTATGCGGAAGCAGTCTCGTGCGTTAGCGATCATATATGGGTTCGTGATCTTCGCGCTCGCTGCGGGCATGGTGGCACTTTTTTGGGTCGCGGTTAAGAGGGTTTTGGCTCACCCCGAAACTGTAGGCGACATGGGGTTTATCATCGCACTGGCTATACCATGGGCGTTCGGTTTGGTCGGAGTCATCTGGCTATGGGAAGCGATGAGCGAGCGTTGGAGAAAACACTCTCCTGTAAAAGCATCTGAATTCTCCGCGTTCAATGCGGTTCGTGACAGCTACTACGTCAAGCTCTACAGTCGAAGCGTGGAAGAAGTGGAGCGGTATCGTTGCGACATATTGCAGATGGGTCGCGAGTTCACGCGCCATGATCTACAGTTCCTCGATGATTACCGCAGTAGAATTACCACCCATAACTGGAATCTCGAATTTTGGGAGCAGGAGCAGTCAGAATTTCGCCGACTGTATGGCAACAAGTTGCCGCAGGCGTAGCAGCACTCGGCTGGAGACCGTCGAAACAATAACCAAGTAAGCCACCTGTCACGAGTAATTTCCCCGCCCGCTTCGGCGGGAATAGGAAACCATCTGGCGCCCGAGTGCCTCGATCCAGCCGGTAGCTGGCGACCACGGAGTAAAAAATAATGACAACACAGACGGTCTATCCCCGCGAAATTGCAGAGCAAGATGCAGTGCTTTACCGAAAATTGTCATTGTCGCCAGAACAGGTGAGCGCCGTGTCTATTAGCCTAGAGCGCATTTTTTTCCTAAAGGTCGATAGTGGCGAGATGCTCGCGGGGACCGGCGGCAGCGGAGCAGAACCGGCCGCGCCGGACAAATAAGGAAAGATTGGACATTGCAACCGCTCGGCACTGCGCAGATGAAATTGAACGAGACCTCGCTTTCTACAGGAGCTGCGATCGGCTCTCGGCACCGGCTGTAATGGCGACCCGCGCGAACTCGGGCACGTAGCATTTGCAGGACATGGGAAAAAGGACGGGAAGTTATGAAAATGAGAATTTTTTTTGTTGCCACGCTGTTATCGATTGCGGGAATGGCAAACGCGGCCCGGGAGCAGAAACCCGGCACAATTGAAATAAGCAAGGGGGATTACTTCGATTGTGCACCGTTTCCGCAAAATCCTATTGAATCTACTATTAATCGCAGCACCATTGTTTGCCAGATGAGTCTTTCGGCACCTGGGCCGCTTCCTGGAGGGAAGTTCGTGGGGAAAATCGATGGTCACCAGGCCACGTGGGTGAAGATCATCACTCCCGATGGAAATGTGGTGTCGCTCGACGGTGCGGAGAAAACGGCGTTGGTTTCGGTCTTCAACTCCAGATCACAGGCGACTCTGCGCGTAGTCGCGGTTTCGAACATTCGCATCGAGCACTGAATGTCGGAAGAATCGGAATGCCGGCCGAACCGGCGCGAAGGTGATCGCAGTATCGATGCCAAACAATTGGCTTACCGCTGGTCCGATCTGCATACCTCGGCTCTCAACGATGACGCGCACGGTCGGTCGCATTGACAATGCAAAGTCAAAGCGCCTTGACGCGGACAATATCGAGTTGCAACTTACGCGGCTTGGTCATACAGTCAAAGAATTTCTTTGCCCCTAACTGGGTATCGGTGAAAACAGCAATTGGTCGAAAAAGGAGAGCGGTGGTGAACGCTAAAGCGATGTTTAACCTCAAAATCACGGGTGGAAGCGAAGGAAGACTAAAAGTCGATTTGGGCCTGTCGGTGACCGACGCCATGCTGGAGGCCGCGATGAAGAAGGTGGGTGCTGCTGGGGTGCTACGCGATCAATCTCTGTCAACTCGGAATGTCATACGTGAAGCCCTTCAAGCGGCTCTCGACGCGGAATAGACCTCGGAGAAGCCCGGCCACTGCCGACACAAAATAAACTGGAGGAAATCCGGCTGCGCCGGCGCAAGAAAACGGAGCGTGAAAGGAACTTAGGATATGACTGATTACCATGAGCAAGGGTTGGCAGAAACTATCTTCGCCAATTGCACCACAACCATCGCCGTTAAGTTCGATTTTCACAAATCGGAAGTTGGCCATTCCGTCGTCATCGGGCCGACCGGTAAAGGCATGTCGGTGATGCTCGATGCCCTGCAAGATGACATGATAGAGGCCCGCGGCAAGATACAGATTTTCGACAAAGGTCGATCGGTGAAGTGAAGCTCGCCAGAAGTGTCGAAATTTATTATCTCGACAATGCGACTGATGTTGCTTTGGCTAACATTTGTGTCAAACTTTATTACTGGCGCACAGAGATGAGTGGCATGAACCAAAACCGGCATGACGTAATTAGGGTGAAAAGTTGGAGCTTCGTCATTGCCATCGCGATGTGCTCGGTAATTCACGGCGTTGCTTCCGGCTGGATCACGTTATTCAGTATCATCCGCGTCCTGTTTTGGACGTTGTACGGGTACAAGCGGCTGTTCGGCGGCTGGCCTGACGTGATTACGCTGTGGCGATCTGGATATGCTTTTATCCTTGCTCTGTGGTGGCCATTGGTGCGGATTAAGGGGGCATTTTGATAGCCCATCATTTCGGATAAAAAAACACGGCGAAGGCATGCGTTTATTGGCTCTGGTGCTTGCCATTTTTGGGTTCGGTTTCGGAATGGCGGCTGCCTACTACTGGTGGAAGGCGTGTCGCGTGTCGCCCGATCCAGATTGGCCGGACGGATTTGCACCGGTCATTCCCGAACTAGAACAGATCGGATGGAACGTCGCCTTCATCAAGTTAGCTCAAGAGTCGGGAGCATTGAATCGGACCGCGGCTGGTCTGACTGCGATCGCGGTAATGCCGACGACTGCCGCGAGCGTGTGCAGTCTGCTACCGCTGTGAATGAACCGGCAAAGGACGATGAGCGCCTGGCTAAACACGTTAATTTGGCAGAAGAATTGATGTCAACGGGTATGCCGGCGAAGAAATCCACCGATATTTCCGCGATGGGTCCGGACCCGACGAATCCACTTGGTGCGAGCTGCGCCTCGACGAACCCGCCGGTTGCCGGATTAAGATTTGTGACGGTAATTAATCGAAAATATCAGGGAAGGACTGCATGAACATTCGTTTTAAACACTATTTTGCTCTACTTTCTTGCGGCACCGCGCTGGCTCTCGCAGGCTGTGGGCAACCAGATAACATCGACTTGCTTGGTATCAAGCCCGGCATGACGAGGGATGAAGTATCGTCAATGGCCCCTTCTGGGTCGGCCTTGTATTGTCAGGGCGATGGCGACCCCACTTTTGATCAGGTAGCCCAGCTTACGAAAAGCACCGAGCTCAAGTTTTGCACATGGGCCAGTGTCGATTCCACAGGTAACCGAAGCCGCTTTCAACTTCAGTTTGACAATGCCACTAGTTCAACGCATTCGTTTGCGTTTGGCCTAGACGGCAAATTGAGGTTCTTCATGATTGAGATTCCCGGCAACGCATACGGTGCGATCGTGAAGAGCCTATCAAATAAGTTGGGTACGCCTCAGTCACCAGTAGGTCTGCCGGAGTTTATTGGGGGAGATTACTGGGATGCTAAGGACGGGACGTTGACGGCCAGCAAGGATGACTCGCGGTCCTACATAACGATCCTGATGCTTCAAGCGGTTGCCGCGCAGCGCTGAGCGTGTTCCTATGTATGGGAAAATAATAATGTTCGACACAAAATAATAGAGCGCGATTGCGCAACTACTCATACAGGAAAACATAAGGACATGCTGCAATTCGATATCGACGGCCAACGCGAATATGTTTGTCATACGCTCACGGAAAGTTTTTACAGAGATGCCGGTATCGGCCTGGGTGATGTTTCTCTTGAGCGCGCACATGCTTTCTTCGTTGATCGGCGCGAACATTTGCAGCCGAGCGACATCGTGACCGAATACGAGAAAGAGCTTTCTCGTATTGATTATTTGCTCCACATGGCTGCAAAGCGCGGCGTAACGGTTGTTACCGTCAGTTAGGAAAAAAGGAGGAAAAGAGTATGTCGACTACACGTGAAGGTCGAATTATTTCTACGGACGACGCCTCAAGGATGCTCGCTGCGGGACGCGGATATTCGCACGAACTCAACATCGGGGAAAAGGGATTTGCCGTTGACCTGGTGTATGCAGGAGCGATCCCCATAGCGAAGTTAGACGCGTTTCTCGTTGTCAATGATACGGGGTTCCCCTTTCTGCTGGGATACACGCGCGGTGGGTACGGCATCAATTTGGGTTTCAATTGCTACATTCCGAGCGCCCTGGAGCGGGATCTGCGCGAGCTGCAGTTCGTGGACGTGAACAAGACCGCCGCCGGGGAATCTAGGCAATATCGAGTCGAGTTGCTTCACTCGTTAGACTAAGGAAAACAGCTATGTTCACCGAAAAATTGTCCGCAACGCAACTCGCGCGAAAGCACAATACATCGACGGCCGCGATTCAACAAAATCTGATGCGTCTCGGGTACATCGAGGTCAACCGTGGACTGCATTTCTTCACGGAGTTGGGGCGAAGCGTTGGCGGTGAATATCGCAAGAATCACCCTGAAGCAAGCGATGCTGACGGGCACATGGTCTGACCGGTCGATATTCCGCTGGCAGATGCGACGACGAACAGCAAGTAACTCGGAAAAGCCGGTCCGTCGGCACATAGGAAAATAAAATGATCGTGTTACTTGAATTCGTGGTTTGGCTGTTCGTCCTCCCGTACATACTCTTTGGTTTGGTGCTGCGCCACATGGTGGACATGCTCACATCCATGTTTCAACTGCACACTTTATTCGCTGGCGTGTGGGTTGCAGCAGGCGGGCTGATGTTAATGCCATACGCCGCGCCGGATGACTTGCCATTTGAAAGCATTCCACAAATTCTGGCACGCAGTCATGTGCTTGCAATATCGACGCCGATAGCAATGATCGCCGTTGGTTTCTTGCTCGTCGTGGTGGCCTTCATCATTCGGCAAACTCACAAGCCGAGCGCCAGCTAACGTCCTAGGAAAAATAGGCAAAGCGATTATGTGGGTCAGTACTCCGGCCTGGCTGGTGATTGCGTTTGGGTGCTCAGCCGCAATGCTGATGGCGTGGCCGCTGTATCGCACCATCATCCCGGTCGCATTTTCGGTGGTCGTTCCTGGACGTTGGCCGGATCGCTCCTAAAATAACGAAAGCATATGAACGCAAACGGACATAACGTATGGATCTCGCATTTCGTATCGACAAGGTAACGGCCGAGTTATGCGCCTGGGGCGCAGCACCTACGCCACACTGATTCACGGAAACCAAACATGACTATTTCAAATACTGCGACGATGGCTATCATTTTGTGTGCCATGCTTGCCCTCCTCTATAGCGTAAACCAACTTTATCAATGGGCTCAACGTCGGGCATATCGAAAATATCTAGACAAGGCGACGTCTGGTGGTTTCGCTGGCGAGTTTATTCACGAAGTCGACCACCGCCGAGCCTACACATTGACGACTGAAAGGATCTTTGATCCTATCAACTTTCTCGAGGCATATCGAAGAGCAGAGCGCCAGCACCATTTTCGAACGGAAGACATCGAGGACGGCACGGGCACGATCAAACTACACGATTCGGATGAGGCCACTTTCTTTCGTGTTACTGCAGCCGTCTTACGTCGACTTCCGCTCGGCACAAAATTTTCGGCGTTTTTGGCCTGTGTCAGCATTGGAACTGGCATTTATACTGCAGGTATAGCTTGTCAAATACTTCGAACGGGAAGCAACTTGGTCATAGCGGTTGTCGCTATATCAGCGTCGGCGTTCCTTGTCGGCGTCGGTGCGCGGTTTTGGAATCTGATTGTTATGCCGAATGTATTCATGCTTCTTTGGCACGTCTCATCTAAGAGCGGAATCACGGATAAGTTTGCAGCGGCCATCCGCATGCGGACCGGAGATTCGATAACGACCATTGCACGGGAACGCGGCTTCGTGAATTTAATCCGCGGTTACTGCTTCGCTGTTCGCAACTGAGGGTCGCGAGCATCGAGCAACGTGCAAGGTACGAGATCACTCGGTTTGGTATAACCATATGCGATCAAGGCGAATAATCGAGAGAAAATCAATGACGCTTCATGTCTATGCTCAGACCAACCAGAATGACGATGCTTATATCGTCGGCACGCGGAACGAACTTGCAAAACTTGGCCTCGCGATTAATCGGGCGTTGGGTAACCAATCGCTTGGCCGGTCCTCTGATGAAGTCGAGGCTTTCGTCGCTAGCGATGGAGAGGGTTACGACCTTTACGTAAAGGTCGTGCCGGCCTCCGTTGAAAAGAAACTTGTTTTACCCTACACGGTGGCAATTGAGGCGGCGCTGGATGGCGGCGGGTGGACCCCCGATCTAGTCCCGACCGACTAACGAAGAGAATACTGTTAGGCCATTGAAAGTGCGCAGGGAGTCAGCGAAATTGAAAACTACACATGGAATGAAGTGTTGATCGCCGTTGAGAATTTGACAGGCAAGACAATCTGCGCTTTCAACGGGTGACCGCCGGCGCCGTCGACATGACGATAAACATAGCGTGCGAGAGCACCGCTCGGTCAAAATTCGCATTGTGTTCTGCATGCGACCGGACGCCCAACTTGTGAAAAAATATGAAAATAATTGTGCACCTTGTTTTTGCGATCTCTGCTTCGCCCATCACTTTCGGGACTGTCAGGAATTTTGTGTGTGAGGCTACCATGATGGAAATGGAGCCGTTATGCCACGCAAACCAAAGACACCACCACGCGAACTGCCGTCAATCCCTAAAGAGCTGATCGATCAGTTAGCGTCAGGCCCGATGACGGCCGGCTCGATTGAGGATCTCTCTGCTGCTTTGAAGAAGGCGCTGATCGAGCGCGCCTTAGGTGCCGAGCTTGGCCTGCATCTGGGCTATGCGCCTGGCGCTGAGAAGCCCGCGTCAGCCATGAATCAGCGCAACGGACACAGCGCCAAGAAGATTCTGACCTCGGACGGCCCGCTGCATTTGCAGATCCCACGAGACCGTGATTCCACCTTCGAGCCGATTCTGATCCCGAAGCACGAGCGCCGTTTTACGGGCTTCGACGACAAGATTATCGCCCTGTACGCACGCGGCATGACGGTGCGCGAGATTCAGGCATTTTTGCAAGAACAGTACGGTACCGAGGTGTCGCCGGAGTTCATCAGCTCGGTCACCGATGCCGTGATGGACGAGGTGCTTGCCTGGCAGAGCCGTCCGCTCGAACCGATGTATCCAGTGGTCTTCTTCGACGCTTTACGGGTAAAAATCCGCGCCGATGGCTTGGTACGCAACAAAGCGGTCTACCTGGCGCTGGGCGTGTTGCCGGACGGTTCTCGCGATATTCTAGGTCTGTGGATCGAGAACACCGAAGGCGCCAAGTTCTGGATGAAAGTCTTCAACGACTTGAAGACGCGCGGCGTGCACGATATCGGCTTGTTGGCTGTAGGAGCGTGTCGAGGGGTCTTCACTCGTGATCAACGTTCGGCAAGACATTGAGGCCACGGAAAACGCCGGCCTCGCCGGCACGAGGAAAAAGAGAATGACACCTCTAATTGATCAACTGGTGAACGAACAGATCGAAGCTGAGCGCGCCTCACGGCCGGTTCCACAATACGAGATGGATATGCAAGCGGAAGCAAATATGTTTCCGCAACTGCTGGACGCTCTGAGGGCCACCATAGCAGCATTGTCCAAGCACAAGGCGAGGTCAAAATGCGATGACGCTGAAGTGTTGCGTCAAGCACGTTTGGTCGTCGACAACGCAGAACGCCTGAACGAGTCAACTCGGTTCCGGAACGCGTGACGGGGCGGAAAACACGATGTCTACATTGATCGAAATGCATTTCAAGTTGCGCCGACCGTGCGAGAACTGCCCGTTCTTGAAGCAAGGGGCAATTGATCTTGAGCCAGGTCGACTGAACGGTTTCATCGAGTCGTTGGTACAAGATGACCACAGCACGTTTCAATGTCACAAAACTGTATATGGCCCGCGTGGTGGTAAGTGGGATGAGGATGGGGAATATCACGCAAGCGGCAACGAAAGTATGTGTGTTGGGGCGATGATCTATCTCGAAAAGCTTGGCAGACCGACTGTTGGTATGCGTGTCGGCCGAGTGTTCGGATACTACGATCCTGCTCGAATGACAACCGCGTTCGATGATGTGATAGACCCGGTTAAATAGAGGAAAAAGAGGACGCTGTCTGCGCGTTTACACCGAAAGCGAGGGGCTGTCAGATTTTTTGTGTTCGAGGCAGTTAAGGCAACCCGCTTTTCAGCGGGCAGCGGTTTTAGGATATCTCAGTCGTAAGGATGCGTGAAGCGCTCCTCGTACAATATCGCGAATTGATTCATGGCAGCTTTCCAGTCATGGGCAGCGCGCTTCCAGCCAGCCGTGATATTGCGCAGCACCAGCCATAGCAGCTTCGTCGCCGCCTCGTCACTCGGGAAGTGGCCACGCGTGCGGATGATCTTGCGCAGGCCCGCGTTCACGCTCTCCAGCGCGTTTGTCGTGTAAATCACTTTGCGCACCGCCGGCGGGAACGTAAAGAAGGGAATCACACGCTCCCATACTCGTCGCCATGCCGCGCTTACCGTCGGATAGCGACGCCCCCATTCACCTTCGTCGAACGCGTCGAGTTCGGCAGCAGCGGCTTCGGCGCTGGGTGCCGTGTACACCGGCTTGAGCGCGGCAGCGAGTGCCTTGCGATCTTTCCAGTTGGCATAGTCCAGGCTGCTGCGAATCAGGTGAACGATGCAGGTCTGCAATGTCGTCTTCGGAAACACGGCGCCCAACGCCTGTTCCATCCCCTGCAGCCCGTCCGTGACGGCGATCAGGATACCGCTGACCAGCAACACAAACGGCAGACGCACTCCGAGAACAACGTCCCCAGACAGCACCTCGAATACGGACGCGAAGACTGCTTTGGGTTCTGCGGGTCCGATGACGAACAGCAAGATACCGCCGTAGAGGAAAAGCACTGCCGGTCCGAGCAGCCATCCGAAGTATTCAGCGATGTCTTCCAGCATTCGGAAAACTGCCCACAGAAGGATGGCAGGCAAGAAGAGTATGAATAAGAGAAGGTCGATCAGCATTTTCGTCTATGTTTTCTGTATGCCGGCTTGCCGCCGGCTTTTCCCTAGGAGGAGAATGGCGCCTGATTCGGTTCGTTACAGCCAGCACCTTGGACGTCAACTTCATTGGGTTTTTTCGCCGCAGGAAGCACGTATTGGCCGGTTCCGATACGTTCGGCGCCGATCCTTCGAAGCACTGGCACGATAGCACTACTCTGCGGGTAGTCACCCGGCTCTCCTCCGCACCAGCTCTCGCCGATGGCGCGTGCAATCGCAGTGGGCCCGATTGGTTTGTCAGACGCTGCCAAAACCGCGCGTACCTTTGCATCGCGTTCATCTGCTATCACGGGTTTAGCCATGATTAATTTCCTTTCCAATTACGGAGTCACAATCTTCCAGTACAGCAGACTTGGCAAGAATACAGATAGAGTCAACGTGCCACGGGCGAGGGCGCGTTGACTGCCTTTGCGAAACCCTCGCCTTGCAGCTTCTCTCTTTGCGACAAGCGCCATGACGACGCCGCATGCCAGACCAAGGAGGCAAGTACATGCGAGCCCATAAAAATACGAAGTGAGCGATGATGTGTTGATCATATTTTTCTTCTTATTTCAGCCCCAAAAGCCAACGTCCGTGATGATTGCGACTAGCACCATGCCTACAATGAGCACCGCCGCAACGGCAAAAAACTGCATCACATAGCCTATCATTGTATTTTCCTCTGCTCTAGCCGCGCTCGGCCGCTCTACGTCAAGCGATGCGGTTACCTGGAAGGAGCTGCTGCCGATAACCTCGAATGCCTTGCTGACCAGGTTGGCCGTCAGCTCGCTATGGTCCGGCATCGCGGACTTGCCTCGTTCTGTGGACGCCACCACAAGGCGATTGCCGGATAGATCCTCTGCGGTTATCACGCCAGGATCGGACAATATCTCTTCGGGCGAGCGTAGTTCCCGCCGCACGTCTCGTTGGAAACCCATGTTCTTCGGTCCTTCTGCTCGGCAACCGGCCGTGCGGGGCGCTCCCGCGCCGAGTGGTTCCCTATGATTTGGCGGGACGACAAGTGACCTGACGCAATGGTTGTAGCACAGGCACTCCATTTATCATCTTCGGTGGATCTTCACGCATCCGCTTCGCGATTAACTCTGGCCCGTGCTCGGCACCAACGTCATAGGCCTTTGCGTCCCCATCACATAGGGCTGCCTTACCATCTTCATCGATACCGATGCGAAGATCGTTCACTGTGATCAACGCAGGAGGCACCTTACTGTGCGGCCAAATATTGACAACACAAAGCGTTAGGATCAGTCCTGCAACAACGTCCAAGGCAGCGACGGTCGTCATTCCACCAAGCGATTTCAAGCGACGAAGCGCTGCTATTTCGTATGCAGATATGGGAGGCTGAATGCGCGCCATCTGATCGTGGATTTGTTCCAGAACATCTTGTTGGTTGGGGCCTTGTATTGCCGGCTTCAACCCATGCAGAAATGCCAACGCCGTATCGGCATCTTGCCGACGCATGTCTGCTTGGCGCCATGCGAACCATGACGCAATTAATGCCCACACAAAGCCCAGCATCGAGCACCAGTCAGGTATGGTATATGTCATCGCCTGCTTTTCCCAATTACTCTAATGCAAGTCGAACCGAATTCAAGAAGAGCGTTGCGTTGACAATTTCCGGCGGAGTGCCATGAGTGTCGATGCGGACAAAGACCATATTAGAGTCTTTGTGATCCTGATGGGGAAAGTGACCGGTGGTCATTCCGTCTACTCTATATCCAGAAACCTCACCGGATAAAATAATCGGCTGACCAGAAACGATAGTCTCCCATTCGACGCGAATTCCTTCTTCTAAATCGTTGGCACTTATTGGCATACATTTCATCCCAGTTAATATTTTTAAAACGCTTTGTGGTCTTGTAGGGAGGCATTGCACATTACGGCAAGCTTGCGCACCACAGCTCGCCTTTGTATCTCGCCGAGCTTTTACCACTTTTCCAAATCAATGGGGCCGTCCCAAACCCGAGCATCATGCCTTCCTCGTCCCGCTAGGACGTATTCCTTGTCTGCGATCTTGTACGAGGTCATCCCCTTATTCCGAGAAATCCACGAAGTGCTCGGGCCAGCGAGACACGAGCACATAGCGCACGATGAAGTACAAGCCACATACTGACGCCACCAACGCGGCACAGGCGAGGCATAACACGATTTCACCTTGAGCCGGCCCAATCAATCCCAAGACACCACCAGCGGCATCGGTGTCCGGCGCAAAGTAGAGTGAAAGCCCGCAAAGCATGGCGGCGGCGAAGAGCGAACCGGCCGTGCCGCGCGCCGCTTTTTTCTGTGCCGCGATGACTGGATCCGCCGACCGCGGATCGCTGGCGACGACGCACGAGAGCATGGCGCCGACAAGCCAATCGAAGAAGTTGCTCATAAGGCTTTTCCTGGTTAGCGACGTACCGGAGTCACCGCGAGCGGCAGCACCGGCAAAACCGCCTCGATACCACGGCACAGCAGCGTGACCACGACGTCCGCAACGGTATCGCCGTAAAGGCCCGTGTTCGCGATCCGTTTCAGCAAGTCGTCAATCCGGTTGTTGACCGTCACGATTAACTGCCCTTCGTCGACCTTCACCCATTCACGATTTGCGCGTGGCTTGATCGAAAGTTCTTCGGCAACATCCGAGATTGATGAATCTTTCAGGCCGCATTCGTCAAAGGCGTTTTGGACGTACTGCGCATCGGCCAGCAGCATTTCATTCGCTACCAACTCGGGCATTCCGTATTCGTTGAGCAGCAGATACTTGACCGCTACTCGGAATTCTTCCATCGTCGCCTTTCGGCCCGTCAATTCAGTTTTCGCTGTAGATATCACTGTTTTTCCGATCTATGCAATTACGGGTTTGGCAGCTCCGCCAATGGCGGCCACAAGTTTGGCTAGCGGCCTTGCACGCCACCGACTGGCGAGCTGCGACGGACGCAAGGTGGTCACTTGCTGACGGACAGATTCAACAATCGCTTCGGTAGCTACGTCACGCACTGCCACGGGCAGATCCGCCAGAGAGAGCAGTGGCATTGAATCTTCAACTTCCATCAGCAGCATTCCACCGTCTGGCAACTTCGCGACGTCGATGCGCTGTATCCCATACGGCAAGCGATTCCAACGCACGAAGATCAGCGCCCACTCTACTTCCGCTGCGTTTGCGTCGTAAAGCGTGAGTTTCCAGCGTTCAGCCATGGTCGGGCCGCCAGACCGCATCGCCCAGGCAAAGTGTCCGTCAATGAAATAAAACGAGATTTCAAACAAGAAGTCGATCTTCGGCTGGAGAATAAGTCTGCCCGGCGCAGGCTGGGCGTCTGCTAACGCCATTACGACAATTCCATCTGAAGAGCAGCCATCAATCGGCTTCGCGAGCACCTGTTGGCTTTCTGGGTAGCCGGCGGCGCCCATTTCCGCCGGTCCTTGGTACGATGGGATCACAGGATAGCCCCGCTTGAAAAGCTCGACCAGATACGCTTTGTTCTCAACCGGGCCACGCCTACCAGGCAGCAGCGGGTTGTAAGTCGTAATGCGATTCAGTGAAGTCAGACTTTCGATTGCTGCGAACGCTGCTCGGAACTGCCGGCTAGGCCAAGCATTCCGAATCAAGCAGCCGTCAACGGCTTGCGCGGCCAACAGCGGCACGGCAGCTGTCGGAGAGGCAATCGTCAGGCCGTAGTACTCACCAAGGCGCTCAGCCAGGTACAAATCTTCCCCACGGTCTTCGTGGGTGAGATTCGTCACGAGTAGAAGTTTGTCCACGTCGCTCTTTTTCCGACTCACAAATTAGGTTGACCGGCATAGCAACCGGCCAGGACGAACAGGGTAGTGAATTCGTGTTGGCAATCTTCACAAAGATATTCCTGGTGAACTGTCATCGCACCAACCGCACACGCGCCCATCGTAACATTGCTCGATAGGCAAGCTGGGCATATCGTCACCTTTCCGCCTACTACAACGACTTTCCACCCGTCCGAATCAAGCATGGCAGTCTCCTGAAACGTTTACCTGTTCACGCGTACTTTTCACCGATATCAATATTCTGCCCGCTTCCAACTTCGCCGTGAACGTCGGAGACTCGCCCCGGCTACCAGCAGCACGACACCCGCGCCGAACAGCAGGACCGGCAGTCGACATCGGATGGCTCTGCAGGTGCCGGCTTCATCTCACCAGGGAACTTGATCACATTATCCATGCTCGCTTTTTCAGCTTCGGAGAAAATCTCGTTCATCTGCTCATTCCTCTACGAAATCGCTTTTGTTTGCACACCGTGATCCCAGGCATCGAGTGCCGCAGACTTCGTTCGCATAGGCGCCGCGCTAACACTGCCTGGAAGGTGTTGCTTCGGGCAACGCGCCGTCCAATAAGTGTTGCCTTTTGCAACCACAGGTTGCTCTCCGCAGCGAGGGCATTGCTCGTGTGCTTTTGGCATATGCATTTTTCATTTGCTGTTTTCCTCGGCGCGAGCGTGCCGACGATTTCGCGTTTAAGCAGTCATCTAATTTTTCGCCACTAGCGAGTATCGCCCGGATACAACGCATGCATATCGATTAGAATCCGCTCCCCCTGCTCCTTCATGCGAGTGACTTCCTTATCGACCGCGACGCGCCGGCAACGCCCGATTTAACCAGCGCATCGAGCTTTGCAACTTCGGCGGCGTCAAGGTGTGTCTCGACACGGGCACCGCCGGCATCGGCGAGTGCCCTGCGTTGCCGCACCACACGATCCTTGCCGGTGTAGTCATAGTTCGGTTGAACCTTTTTTCGCAAAACCACTTTGCCTAATCCTTTAACTTGTGATCGTCCTGCTTTTCCAAGATCGACTCGATGAATCCAGCGTGATTAATATCAACGGTCAAGCTGCTGGCCATCGCGTCTTTACCGACGAACTTTTTCGCCCATGTTCGGCGTTGAGCCGGCGTCTTTGCGTAGCACGCGTGCTCGTGACGCCGCTTCCATATCTTGCATAGCGCCTGCATGTCGCGATTGAAGATGGTGAACAAGCGGAACTCTGCGCCGCAGTGCTTGCAACTCGCAAATCCGGTGTTATTCGAACCCATCGTATTTCTACCTTTTTTACCGGCCCGGGCCGGCGCGTTTCATACGTCGGTCGCTTCGCCGGACCCGCCGCGACATCCACCGCCCATTTCTTCCATTCGCGGAGACGCCAATATTCAGCCGCATCGGCGGCGTCACCAAAGACAAATCAAGTGTGCGTCATGCTCCGACCACCGGCTTAAGACTAGATGGTAGAACCGGCCCGAGGGCTTGTCGACCTTCTTCGGTAATTGCCCCGTGCTTGATATAGCCGTGCTTTTGGAGTGAGCGCATCGTTGAAATTGCTCCGCCATAAGCACTACGACCCGACAGATGTTCATCCCAACGACGGCCATTGACCAAATTCGTCAAGACACGCCGCTGGGCCTCGGTCAACTTATGTGGCTTCGCTGCCGGCACCGTTGGCGCCGACGTGAGCAACGCTGCTGCCGCAAGCTTCCGGTCGGCAAAGGCATTCGCGAACGCCGCGTAATCCGGGCCGCTTTCGGTCAAACCCTTCACGGCCAATTCGGCCAAGAACTCCGTTCGGTTCAAAAGAAGTGCATCTTGGCGCCGCGTCATCAAAGCAAGCTCGCCTTCCGAAAACATGGATCGTGTCATTTTGCGGGCCGCAGTGAGTCGTTATTAGATGGCTTAGTTTGAACTGCAGAACAAACCAAGTCAACCAATAAATTGAACTTCACTTCAAACTTTTAATGTTCGGTAGCCCGCGCACCGCGTCATCCCAGTGCGGCTCACGCTCACAATTGCTTGCCAGTTTGCTGATCCACGCTTCGGAAATATTCCATCGAAAAGCAAGGGCGCGACCGGTCCAGCCGCGCTGCTTAAATTCCGCCCTGAATTCGTCCGGCGTCAGACGCCGATTGAGTTTATCCATCTTGCTGAGAGCACCATGAGTTTGAACGACAGTGCAAACTATAGCACGCCGACTTAACGCTTCTCGGAGTGTTGACCGCGGCATAGCGAGCATTCAGGCGATTTCTTGGTCGTTGACCCTGGCAGCAATAAGCGCTCGAACTATACCTAAACGTCCTCGGAATTTACCGAGACAATTACCGGCGTATCAACTCATGTTCGGCTTCACCCTTGCGCTCATCCTCGTAGTCGCCGCCTTGGCGGCCCTGGCCTACCTCACACGTAATAATGTATCCCTTTGGGTAGCAGCCATTTTCGCGGGGTTCATGGTGCTTCAATTCGTCGCCAGCCAACTTGCCGGGTTGTTGCATAACGCGTTGTCGACAATGTTCGGAGCCTGATGGCGGCCGGCACTTCGCCGGCACACTACTAGCGCGCCAAATCAATCCGGTGTTCGCTTGGCTTCTTGATACAGCTCGCGCAACACGATGCAGGCGGTGGATTCGGCAGCAAGGCCGGCCCGCGCCCCCTTTGACAGTCCGCCATTCATTCGGACTGTCATCCAGTCGTCTTTCTTATTGACGCTATATGACCCCTTGATTTCAGCCCCATCGATGTTGACCGAAATATCATTCCAATAGGTGGGCGCATTTTGCCGTTTCATTACTATCCTTGCGTCGGCCTAACCAACGTGCATTTTGTTAAAGTTCTTGGGGTGCCTGACCAAATTTTTCAAGTAATTCGGCGATCAGAACTTCGTCGTCACTACGCCATTGCTCCTGGCTCGATGTCTGTATCGGGCCATACCCGTTGCCCGTCTCTTTATAAACAACGCTCACGACACGGTCAGGTGGAGCCGGGTGGCGCATGAGCGGCGCAAAGTCCCGTTGCTTGTCACCTTTCACCCAGCCATTCTTGGTCAAGTGGTAGGCAGTCCATTCTTTTATCAGCTTCCGGCCGACTTCGGGGTGCTTGCGCGCCAGGTTAAGTTTCTGTTTTACGACAGCAAGTTAACGACGCTAGACGCGCTTGTTAGCACTACCGCAATCGCGGTCAAAATTGCTGCCGTACGGTTGATAGCACCCGATTGCTGTGCGAATGTGTTAAATGCCACCGTCCAATCGAGTTGCGCCAGCTCCGGTTCGACCGGCCCGATTCCATCAGGTCGATCTGGATACAGTGCGCGCTACGATGGCGCCTGGGCCGATACTCACGAATTCCTCAGTCGACATTTGTGCGCCCCTGAAACAACTCACTGCCTATTCGTGATTAATTAGGTCGGACAGCGAAATTTCCAGCGTATCGGCTGCGCTGAAGTGCAACGTAACCCCATCGGCATCTATTTCAGCGCCAGACGGCATCCGGCGCGATTCAGCTGAGTCCCGAAGCACGTTGATAGCAAGGCGAAGGGCGTCGGCAGACGTCAATTCAATCACGATTGTTTCACCAAGATTTGAGCTGGCACAACCTCAAGCGCTGAAACGAGAAAAGCGGCACTTTTCATCCCTCCGCGCTGAGTGCGCCACTCACAAACAACCTTGTGCCCTATCAATTCTTGACCGGACCCGAACCGATGCGCATACGAACTCAGTCCAACCTCTCCCTTGACCGTCATGATCTGACGCTTACCTTTTACACGAACGGTCGCACCGTTTTCAATGTCGATTACAGTCATATATAGCCGCCCCTCCCTGAGATTAAGGCCACAGGCCAACTACTTAAGAAAATGCAGCAAACAGTTACCATTGCGCTCAATTGGCCCATGCGCCGCCACGCAGCCGACTATGTGATCGCAGCTCTTTTGTGACACCGCCAATAGACCCGAAGGTAACGTCTCCCGGAGGCCCGTCAAGCTGACGTGGTGCGCGACCTCCGGACAGTGTTTGCGCTGCGTGAAGGGCATAGCCATCGACTTAACCTTTCAGCTTCTTGGGTGCATTCGCGGCCGGGGCGACGCGCATCAACATTTCGAGCGTGGCCTCCAACCGAATCACGCGTTCCGTAAGCCCCTCAATTTTGGCCTGCTGTTCTTTCACCGTGCCAGCCAGCGAAACAACCTTATCGTTCATCTTGATGACGGTGGTGAGCGCATCCCACACTTTATCGGTCACGCCCATCAGTGTTTGCCTTCTGTCGTCATTGCGGCAATCCGCTGATTGGACGTGGCGCAGTAGGCCAGGGCCTCATCCAGCGCAGCATTAGCTTCTTCGGTCGACGCATTGACGCGGGCGATCAGTTGCGTCATTTCGTGTTCGTCGCCGCTCGGCGTATAGGTTTCCGCCGCCGTGCGCATCAACTCACTGACATTCATGCCGTTGCGCTTCGCGACGCCCGCGATCGTGCGTTTTTGACCCGGCGTGACTTGCACGACGATTCGCTCTGTGACTGCAGCCATTGAGATGCCCCTATGTACATTGGTATGGTATGTACATTTTAAGCGCTTGGCGGGGTGAGTCAAGCACTATCCATGGCACTTTTAGCGGAAGGCTTGGGCGCGGGTTCGGTGGCCAGCAGCTCGGTCGGGAAACCCCGCAGCATCAAGCGCCCCTCGTCGGTCGAGCGACAATTGAGCCAATCGTCGTACTCTGCCGGCGGAATGATCACGACACTGCGCTTCTCGTCGGTCGGCTTGTGAAATCGGGACCAAAATTGATTCGCATCGGCATTAATGGTCAGCATCGAAAACGCCCAGGTCGGTCCGTCCGTCCACGGCCAGGTCCGCCAAATTCCCGCCACCGCAAACGGCTCACCGCTGGCCAGGCCAATCCGGTACCGGACGTGTTTGCCGCTTTCGTAATTCGGCTCGAAAACCGCCTCGCAGGGTATCAACGCTAGATGCTGCTTGGCCCAAGCACCGCGATAAGTGGTCTTTTCACCGACCGTCTCAGCCCGCGCATTCATCGTCGCGTAGTGCTTGCAGGCCGGCATGTGCGCTTTGGGGATCAGCCCGAAAGTGCCCAGCAGGGCTTCGCGCTCGCCCTCGGCGCCGCAGCGAATCAGCGGCGCCAGGTAGTCCGGGTACGTCTCTTCGGGGTAGTCGCCCACCAGGTCGACGCCGAAATGCTGGGCCAGTGCGGCCCGGCTCGGCGGAACGTAATTGGTACACATGCTGGTATTCTCCCTATCAAGCGATATACTGTATAAAATTACAGGTATTTTACGATGTCCGCTTCAACCTTGCTGCCTGGCGCTGCCGGCGCCACCCAGATCGATTGCACCGCGCCCGCGTGGGCCCAGGAATTCGAATTCCGGCCGCCCGCTGGCTTCCCGTCGCCCGCCCAGGACCATGCTGTGCAGCGCATCGATTTAAATGCGGCGCTCATCCGGCATCCGGTGGCCACCTATTTTGTCACGGTCAAGGGCGACTCCATGCGAGACGCTGGCATTGAGGATGGTAATCGCCTGGTGGTCGACCGCGCGGTAACACCTGAACACGGCCACATTGTGGTCGCAGTGGTCGACGGCGAACTGACCGTCAAACGACTGTATCGCAAAAACGGGGTAGTGAAGTTGGTGGCCGCCAATCCGACGTTCCCTGAGATCCGCATGCGCGAGGATTCGGATCTGCAAATTTGGGGGGTCGCAACCTTTTGCATCAAAAAGTTGCAATGAGCGCGCCGCGCCCGGTTGCCTTGATCGATGGCAACAGTTTTTATTGTTCCTGCGAGCGCGTATTCCGACCGTCACTTGACGGCCGGCCCGTGATTACGTTGTCCAACAATGATGGCTGTGCGATCGCGCGCACCGCCGAGGCCAAAGCCTTGGGCATCAAAATGGGCCAGCCCTGGTTTCAAATCAAACATCTGGAACAGGACGCGGGGCTGGTCGCCATGAGCGCAAATTTCGAGCTATACGCAGACCTCTCCGATCGCATGATGACCGTCATCGGCCAATACGGGCCAGACCAGCACATCTACAGCATTGACGAATGTTTTTTGTACCTGGACGGCGTGCGCGGCAACCTGACCGACTACGTCCAGCAGATCCGGGCCCGCGTGTTGCAATGGGTCGGCATTCCCACGTGTGTCGGCATCGGCGCGACTTACACGCAAGCCAAGCTGGCAAACCATATTGCGAAAAAGCGACCGCATTGGCGCAGTGTGTGTGATCTGGCCAGCATGCCGCGCGGCGCGATGGCAACGCTGATGCGGGAGATCGGGGTGGGTGATGTGTGGGGTGTCGGCCGACGCCTGGCGCCGCGCCTGCAGGCGCTAGGAATTCACTCAGCGCTAGACCTGGCGCGCGCCGATCCGGCCGCGATCGCCAAGGAATTCTCAGTGGTGCTGGCCAGGACGGTGCGCGAGCTGCGCGGCACGCCGTGCATCGACCTGGGGGACGACGGTACCGCTAAACAGCAAATCGTCACCTCACGCTCGTTCGGCCGGCCGGTGGTCGACCAGGCGGAGCTGGCCGAGGCGATCACCGAATTTACCTCGCGCGCCGCACAGAAACTGCGTGGTCAAGGGTCCAAGGCCAGCGCCATCCAGGTTTTTATCCGCAGCAGCCCGTTCCGGCCCAAGGATCGGCCGTATTCGGCCGCCACCACGATCCGACTGACATCCGCTACCCAAGACAGCACTGCGCTGGTCAATGCCGTCCTGGCGGGTTTGCGCGCGATTTATCGACCTGGCGTGCTATACGCTAAAGCAGGGGTGATGCTGATGGATTTTCAGGAGGAGCACATCGAGCAGTTGGACCTATTCAGCCCGGCGCCGGCGGGCCCCGGCGCGGCACGAGACCCAGGCGGTACTGCGCTGATGCAGACGGTCGACCATCTCAACACCCGGTTTGGGCGCGGCGCCGTCCGCTTGGCCAGCGCCGGCATCGAGCAAGGCTGGGCCAACAGGCAGGAGCGGTTGACCCCGGCGTACACAACGCAATGGGGCCAAATCCCGATCGTGCGTGCATAAACCACTGGCCGCACGCGGCAGTATTCAGATGACACCGGCAACCAGCGTTCCGAGCTTGATCGGGTCGCCGTCGCCACGGCGAAATAACGGCGTATCAGGATCGAGTCCACGGAAAGCGCATCGTTGGGTCTTTTAGTGCTGGGTATAGTTTCACGCGGTCTTTCCCTGGGTTCTAGAATCGGCTCATGCCGAGATTAAAGACACCTTTGATTTCCTCCCGAAGCCCTGCCGAGCATGGAGCATTGTTCATCGTAAACATGTCTCGGATTACGGCATCGGCCAAGCGCTCACCAACCACGCCCGCAATCTCTTTGGCGAGAATATCTTCGCTTTCATCTCGAAGATTAAGCACGATGATTCCCCGGGCCCGCAGCGCTCGAATTTGGTTTGGAAGTGACGACCCTTCGGCTTCGATAACAAGGGGTTTCACTCGCGCGAGTTCGGCCTCCAGCCTGGCAATCTTTTCGGCCATTGCCTCGATCGCTACTGATTCTGTAAATGTTCTCATGTGATTTCCTGTTTGCCGACGGCCGGCTTTCCCTTGGTCTATCAGCGTGCCGCCGCAGGCATCGCACGCTTGGTGAAAAGCGAAAGCAACGACGGAATCCATATTGCCACCGCGATCAGCAGCAACACGAGCGAGCGCCACGTGAATCCTGCAACGTCACCAGGAGACACTACCATCGCGTCCTTCGCGAAAAAGCCGACACCGGTTGGTCCATACACCTCGAAGGTGTGCTGCATTACGTGCCCGCGCACGCTCACGTTGCGATAGACGCAACTGTTTTCGCCCGACACAGTTTCCTTTGCAACACCCGCTACGCATGCGGCCGGCACCGAGACGTCAACATGCTTGAAATCTTCCGTCAGTGCAGCGACGGCGATCGCGCAGCGAATAATGAACCTGATCATGCATCACCCCTTCGCGTTCCATTGGGCCGTTGAATGCTCCCGACTCGCTTCATCCGTCGCTTGCTTAGTACGCGCCTGCTGGTACGCGGCCAGCATGTCGCGCGCGCGTTCAATGGTGCCCTTGGCGGTTCCGTCGAAGTCGTCCTGCTTCGCTCCAACATCCGGCGAAAAGAAATGATACTTGCCGTCCTTGCCAAGCGCGACTGTGAAGCGCCACGACGCGTCCGAGAAAGCCCCGCAGTCTTCGTCTCCTTCGGTCCAGTTCAGGCTGTAGCTGCCACGTGTGCCATCGACGCGTGTGGGGCGGCAGTACGAAAATTTCCACTTGGAGATTCCCGCTTTCCGAAGGTCAGCACCAATGGTTTGCTCAAGCCGGTTACTCATCGCCGGATATTCCGGCCCCGAGCGCAACTCCCAGGCGACCAACGCCGCAACCAACCCGATCATGACCGCGCCCATGACTGCGTTCTCTTTCAGCGGAGAGCGCTTCGCCTTCACCCTTGCGCCCGTCAACCCGCGTAGATCAATGATGTTTGATGCCATCAGTTCTTCTCCTGTCCTTGCTGTCTTCCGTTCATTTTTTGTTTCGCGTACGCGAAAATCGCCGCGCGCTATTCCTTTACTGATATTCGGGGATGCGGACGAATTCGGCTTCTGTCATTTCGGCGTGCTCGATACGAATCTCTGCGCTCGTCACATCGTCGCCGGAAAGCATGTAAATTGCTTTATCCTCTTCGCCAACCCGCACTACCAGCATTTCGTCATTCACCCTCACATTTGCTACTTGCATAGTTATCTCCAATTTTCCTCTTGCCGGCTTGGCCGGCTTTTCCTCAATCAGAAGTCGTCCGATACCAGTAGGCATCGACCAGCTGGGACGCGTTGCGGAATCTTTTCACGAGCTACGGCTTCGATCGAAGGTCGGTTAGCCTCAAACGCGGACACGAGATCTGCACCGGCCGCGGAGCGCGTACCGAAATGATCCTGTAGAGCCTCCGTAGAAATCTCGCACGTCACATCGACCCCGTTGAACTGCACCCGAAACGCTACAGTCGTGTTCTGCGTATAGACGCCAGGCGTGTCGTAAAAGTGAACTGCCATCACCTTCTCCTATTTTCTGTATGTCGGCGGCGGCCGGCTTTTTCGGTGGTTAGTGAACGTCTAGCTTGCGAGCTACGCCGACGTTCAGCACGTTGTTGGCCACGGCGAGTGCCATTGGATAGTAATTGGACAACAGGCCACTCCCGGTCGTTATCTCAATCTGCTCCATACCGTCGTAGCCGTCTTCTTCTGACCGGCGGATCACTTCAAATTTCCAGAATTGTGCTGGATGGCAATTCACGAAACACCGGATCACAGTTTTTTGTCCCTCAGGATCTTCGTCTCCGAAGGGATGTACCTCACCGATGAACGTGAGACTGTGCAACTCAGCGTTCCATGCCGGCAAGCCAAGACTCCGCAGCAGGACAAGATCCTGTGCATAGGGCTTATTGTGTTCGAACATGTCTGTTTTTTCCTCGATTCACAGATCGGTTGATTCTCGCGTGATGTCAACCATCTGGTTTTTGGAAAATGTCCGAGAAGCATGCCCGACAGGACCAACCCCAACGGTCACCGTTGCATCAACACCCTGCGTCATTTTGTAGATTTCGCGCACCCGCTCCAACGACCACGTGCCGTTTGGGTTTCGGAATACGTGAACATGGCCTACCTTCAGCCGGTGAGCTGCCACACGCACTACGTCGGGCGCCTCAATGCTTATACGGATATCTTCTGGTTCAACAGGGACACGCATTTCGCGATCACCGGCATCCCACGCGGCGGCAATTTCTTTGCAGACGCTGCATACACCCAGCCGCGCTTGACGATCGACACGGGTCCAGTGGCACGGCTGACCTACGTCGTCATCCCAACACGCGTGATTGTCCGTACATCCGCAACCGATACACATCGCTTCGTCAGAGGTCACCATGCCCAACTCCATCTCGGCTACCGGCCGCAGCGGTGGCGTATCGAGCTCGCCATCTTTTCCCTAGCTGCGGCTGACTAGAACTGCGCTATCGCGCTCCGCCTGTCGGCGCGCAGCCGCAGCCTCAGTGTTTGACTGAACTTGGGCATCCCATCTTGCCTTGTCAGCGGCGGACTCGCGCTTCACTTCGCGTTCATTGGTCGCTTTCGCGGTCGCTGCAATATCCTCTGCTGCGCGCGCGAGACGCTTAATCGCTCCGGAGACAGAGAGAAGGCCGAAAAACACGGCCGCCGCAATAATCAGCACTTGTCCGTCACTCATGTTTTTCCTTGTGCCGGCGGACCGGCTATTCATATTTTCCGTGTCAAAGTTGAAACACATGTCTCGCCCATTCGTCGTCGGCGTCGAAGGGCCCATGGATAGATTGAAAACACCCTCGAGATGCCACGCGACGATCGATGTCTTTCGCCGCCCAGTGCACGTAGACCCGCTTATCGTCCTCGTCAATTTCTTTGACAACGCCGATTGCGCGAATTTCAATCTCGGTCGCACCTGGGCCCAACATTCGTTTGATCGCGATTCGATCGCCGGGTTTGATTTGATCTCGACGTGCAGCTTGCGCCGGCTGCTCGATATCCTTCCACCCAAGAAACCAATAGCCCCGCCGAATAAACGCCTCGGACTGATCCTCCTGTCCACCCCACATCGCCCCAACGACCCAGTAGTTGTTCATTTAATTTTCCGTTAGACTGTTTTTCCGTTTTTCAGTTTGCGATCAGGGCAACTGGACCGACGCCCTGACCTCGTAGTAATGGTCGCACGCCTGCTTGAATATATTGTTGAGTTGAGCACTCTGTGCTTGGAAGTCCGCGACCTGTTCGGACGTTGGCAAACTGCCCTCTTCGAGCTGGCCGTGCCACGCAATCGCGAAGCTCATCACCTCGGCCTTTGCGGCTTGGAAAGCTTCCAAGGCACGGGTCAAATCTTCTTGTATGAATTTGCTCATCTGCTTATTCCGTTTTATCGAGGATTGAGTTGTTCTAACTCTTGGGCCCAATCATTCAGCTTTACATTAAGTGAATCGAACCGTGTCGAATCCCCATTACGCCCAGCGTCGAGGTCTGCCAGTAATTCCCGCAAAAAGGCGAGGTCACGTTTAAGTTCATCGGGGCTATTTCGATTAGTAGCCGTATCGTTTTTTCCTTGTGCCGGCGGACCGGTTATTTTCCTCGACCGCAGCCTGTCAGCCGCCGACTGCTTTAGCGACCGCGTCCCGATTCTCGGCCACGAACTCGTAAATCTGGCCCCGAACCTCGGTGTCCGAGAAGCCCCACGAGAGCCCCTGGCCAAAAACACTTGCCGGCAGCATTAGGGGATGCAGCTTGTCCTGTACCATTTGCTTTTCCATTTCGGACCTTCTAGCGGCTGCCGGCCGATTACGGGGCGCCGATCGCGCCTGTGGTTTCCTTTAGTCCTTGTGCCCAGGGCCAAATCGACTTTCGTTGAATTGCGTTACAATCGACGCCAGCGCTTCGTACCGCTTCCTCAGTTGATCAGGACAAGATGAATCCACGCCTAAGCCTACTGTCATCAGGCATAAAGCGAGCACGTCTACTATCTCGGCGATTGCGAAATCCGCTGAGAGCCCCTCGAGTACCGCAATTTGGCTCTCCAGAGGCAGATCCTCCAAGGACAGTAATATTTCCTGTGCGCTGAACATGTTCTTTTCCTTCTTAGAGATATGCCGCGCAAGCAGCGCCACCTTGCGCAATGCCATGACGCGCCCAGGCACCGTTGATGCTGATGTCGAACATAGCATCTGGACCGGTCTCGATCGCTGCCAACGCCGCT